>Ga0214471_10000579_pt1 | contig 30702 bp, 24 predicted proteins | sample RVTome_5_FD_207665 | JGI IMG/M metagenome (GOLD analysis project Ga0214471, IMG submission 207665) | Soil microbial communities from uranium-contaminated site in the Upper Colorado River Basin, Wyoming, United States - RVT142D155 | ecosystem: Environmental > Terrestrial > Soil > Contaminated >... | reverse complement strand
CGATCTGTGCCGCGCTGCTCGGCGGCTGTGCCGATTCGAGTCGTACCACCGCCGTCCCGACGACGCCGACCTATCTGTTCTTCAACGCTCCGCTGAGCGCTGTCGATCCGCTGCAACCCACCAGCCCCATCGCAGTGGAACCGGTATCGCCGGCCTCCAGCCCGTGGCGCATGCCACCTACCTGGCGTACTACGATATGGACCTCGGCGCGCTGACCGGACTGCTCGCCGATCGCCACACCCGCCACCTGGTCTACGCCCGCACCGGCGACGGAAGCCTGTGGAAGGTTCCGGCACTGCGCGGCGAATCGCCGACACCCCAGCGACTGTCGAACGAAACCGGCGCCACCACGGTTTGTGCCAGTAGTCACGAACCGGACTACGCCAATCCGGCGAATGCCCGCTACCTATACCGGCTGCCCGGCCCGAACGGCACCTGCAACAACAGCGACGACGTCTGGCGCATGGTGGCACTGTCGATGGGCGCCGGCGACGCGCCGCGCGATGCGCGCGAGCCGCTCGCCGCACGCCGCGACCGGCAGTTCGGTACGCTGACCGGCTGGCTGGCCAAGGACAACGGCGATCTCGTCGCCTACGACGCCGAGTTCAGCACCGGCAGCGCGCAGGTCGTTGGCAGCTACGCCACCACCGCGCTCAAGCTCCTGGAAGCGCCGAACGGGATCGTATTCCTGAACATCGACGGAACGCTGCGCGCCTACGACCCGCACGGCGCGGGGCGCCGGCCCTGTCGGCGCCGCTCTACAGCGCGGTCAGCGGCATCAACGGCCCGCTCTCCGACGGCGCCCACCTCTACTTCCAGGACGGGCTTACGATCGTCCAGGTATCGCTGAGGGGCACCGGTTCGGCGACGGCGATCGTGAGCGAGCCTGACGGCTGGATCGGCGGAGTGGTGCTCACCGACCGGCGCGTGGTGTACGCCTGGAATCACGACAGCGGAAACGTCACCCTGCGCGCCGTCGACAAGTCCGGCGGCACACCGGTCGATCTCGCGCTGATCGGCACCGTCAACGACTTCATCAGCACGGTCGGCGCGGCCGGCCGCTGGATCTATTACAACCGGCTGCAGAACGGCCTGAGCCGCTGGGACGCCGTCGCCATCCCCGACGACGGCGGCACCCTCGCGATGCATACCGATGCCGCCTGGGTGGGCTGGACGGAGTCGACCAGCGCCCGGGTCGGGGCGCGCAACCGGTCGCTGCCGATGTCGCGCCTGCTGCTGCGTACCGGTGCGGCACCGCCCTACGGCCTGGTGTCGTACGACGCGGCCGCGCATGCCGAGGTCGCGCAGCTCGGCAGCCTGCGGGCGGACGCGACCAACAGCTACGATCCCTTCTTCCGGCGCCTGCCCAACCGCGGCGACATTCTCGGTCGGGCCTATTTCGACGATACCGGCACCCAGGACATTCTGTACCTCAACACCGAGCGCGCCGGTTCGCTGACGCGCGTCACGGCCAGCGCGACCAACGAGCAACCGGTCGGCGCGACCGGTTGCACACTGCGCCGCGGCGCCGCGCCCGACGCCGTGCTCGCCCTGCTGCTGTCGTTCGCCGCCGCGCACCCGTGGCGCCGGCGCCGGTCATCCGGGGGCGCGGCCGAAAGCGCCTGATCGACACGCCCGGCGGGGCAGAACGCTCCGCCGGATATGCAGGCCGGCGCCCGATCGACCGCCGGCCCCAAAAGAAAGCCCCGCCTTAAGCGGGGCTTTCCGGTCTGCCATACCGCGATGGTGTGCTAGCGCGGCACCACCGTGGTCGCCTGCATGCCCTTCGGACCCTTGGTGGACTCGAATTCCACCTGCTGGCCCTCGGCCAGGCTCTTGAAGCCGTCGCCCTGGATCACCGAAAAGTGCACGAACACATCGGCCGAACCGTCGGAAGGGGTGATGAAACCAAAGCCCTTAGCATCGTTGAACCACTTTACCGTACCGCTCTGCATAGCTTCCTCTTATGCTCCTGACGAGCAATAAAAGCGCGGGGTGACCCCGCACACAATGACAGGCGAAAGGAGCGCCTAAGAGGTACCACAACCAGCAAAACGCTTGGTGCGAAAACCGTTCTCGTGCTGCCACTTCACCGCTTTAGCCCACCCTAATATACCGGTGAACCTCTTTATTTATAGTACGTGCTGGTTTGCACGCTTTCAAGCCGCCCGACGGGCGGCGCCCCGGCCCCGCGGCCCGCCGGGGGGGTCGCGGCGGGGCACCTTGCCTAAAAATTAATCATTCTGGAAATCCCGCCGCCCATGCCGGACAATGGGCGGGCGAACCCCCAAGCCAACCCCGCGAGTCCGGCCGTGCGCTCACCCTTCTCTCTGCCCCAACTCGCGATCCTCGCCTTCGTCTTCGCGCTGCTGGTGGTGCTGGTGCAGATCGGCGCGCTGCGCATCGCCTTCGAGAAGCTCGGGCTGGCGCCCGAGTCGGCGGCGCTGCTGTTCGTGTTGTCGCTGGCCGGCAGCCTGTTCAATCTGCCGCTGTTCACCATCGACGCCGATGCCCCGGCCGGACCGCGCCCGCTGCCGCGCCCGTTCCGGCTGCTGAACCTGGAACCGGTGCCGTTCACGGGTAAGACGCTGATTGCCGTCAACGTCGGCGGCGGCGCGGTACCGGTCGCCTTCAGTCTGTACCTGGTGACGCACAATCCGGTGTCGCTCTGGCAGGTGTTATTGGCGGTGGCCGCGGTGACCGCGATCTGCCGGGCCATCAGCCGGCCGGTCCCGGGCCTCGGCATCGGCATGCCGGTGCTGGTGGCGCCGGTGGCCGCGGCGCTGGTGGCGCTGATCCTGAGCGCCGACCAGGCCCCGACACTGGCCTATGTCGGCGGCACCCTCGGGGTGCTGATCGGCGCCGACCTGTTGCGCTTCGGGGATATCCGCGCCATGGGTGCGCCGGTGGCGTCGATCGGCGGCGCCGGGACCTTCGACGGAATTTTCATCACCGGGCTGGTGGCAGTGCTGCTGGCCTGAGTATCGGCGTGGGGAACGTCAGACCGCGCTAGAGATTGCTGGGGGCCGCAGGAGTGGCCTTCTGCACATCGGCGACCGGCACGACTGTCGCGCTGTTTCTGGCCACCGCCTTGGGCGCGGCCGCCCTGGCGGCGGTCTTGGGCGTATAAGTCTGCTTCAGCGCCAGGACCTTGCGTACATAGCCTCGGGTCTCGGCGTACGGCGGGATACCCCTGTGGCGCTTCACCGCGTTCTCACCGGCGTTATAGGCGGCCACCGCCAGACGGGGATTGTGATCGAACATCACCAGCAGGTCGCGCAGATAGCGCACGCCGCCGTGGACGTTCTGGACCGGATCGAAGATGTCCTCGACCCCGTAACGCGCCGCGGTCGCAGGCATCAGCTGCATGAGTCCCGAGGCACCCTTGTCGGAAATGGCATTGGGGTTGAACGCCGATTCGGCGTGCATCACGGCCTTGACCAGCGCTATGTCGACCCGGTGGCGTGTGGCCGCGCGGCGGATCAGGCGGTCGTAGGCGTTGACGTCGATGGCCGCCGATTGCACGCGCTTCTCCGACACCATGGCGCCGACGCCGCGTGCGCTTTCGCTCTTGCGCACCAGCTTGTAGTCCTTGTTGGCGATCGGGTGGTCGGTAATGATGCGCGTGCCGCCCGGCAGCTGATAGACATAAAACGCCGCCAGGGCGTCGCCGTGCGTCCAGCACAGCACCGAAACCCCCAGCAGCACCTGCCAAATTTTCGAGCGACCCTGCATTAATGTCATTTTTATAAGCCTTGTGCCCCCTGAAGGGGTCCATACACCCACTCGATAATTAGCATTTACCGTGCCACGGCCGGGATTGGCACCCTCCACGCCGGATCTCATATAACAATTTGTTTAAAATGACATTTCTCTGCCAGTCTGGCGCGCAAAGGCGCGGCGGCGCCTGCCGCCGACCGGCAGCCGGTGGGCGAAATACGTCAGGCGCGGAACGTTATGCCGCAAAAAGACCGTATGGGGCACCCAGCGCCCAGCCCGTGACCTGCAATCGCCGCAGAAATGAATTACACTTTAGCTATTGCTTATGGAGCCCCACCGCGGGCCCCGCTCTTTTCGGCGCCCAGCGCAACACCACGGGCGACCGGCCCCGGATGGGATGCGCCCGCCCGCGCTGTCCTGCCTTTGAATCCCCGCACCCCGTGTGCCCGAACTGGAGACCGACTCGTGGCCAGTGTTGCAGCAACCAAAGAGAACTTCGCCGAAATCGTGGAAAAGAACGACCTCGTGATCTTCGACTTCTGGGCCCCCTGGTGCGGCCCCTGCAAGTCCTTCGGCCCGGTGTTCGAGGCCATGTCCGAGGAGAACCCGGATATCGTCTTCGCCAAGGTCAACACCGAGGAACAGCAGGAGCTGGCCGCCGCCTTCCAGATCCGCTCGATCCCGACCACCATGATCTTCCGCGAGAAGATCATCATCTTCGCCCAGCCCGGTGCCCTGCCGAAAAGCGCGCTCGAGGAAGTGCTGGCCAAGGCCAAAGAGCTCGACATGGAGGACGTGCGCAAGGAGATCGCCGCTCAGCAACAGGCCGGCGGCCAGCAGGCCTGAAGCGCGGCGGATGCCCGGGCGGGCCATCGGCCGCCCCGTGGAGCGGCTCAGCGCGGACCGCGGTGCCGGTCGAGCCAGTAGGCCCAGGCCACGATCAGCCACTGCATCTGACCCACCCAGGCGATCGCCGTTACGCCGGGCGGCGGCGGCCCGAAGGCATTGCCGAGGTGGATCAGCGCCAGCAGGGTCGCGAGCGCCCACAAACCCCAGGACCCGGCGCGATAGCGGGCACGGGTGGCGCGCAGGTACCCGGCCAGACCGGCCGCAAAGATCAGCCCCTCCACCGCCAGCGTGCCGGCCACCGAATTCCACAGGCCGAGCCCGACCCGCGGCCCGTCCCCGGGCAGCAGCGGCAGGTCCGGACGGTGCGCGACCGGTCGAGCAGCCAGTGGCTCACCACGCATACCCCCAGTACCAGCGCCTCGCGCGGTTGCCGGCGCAGCACCCCATAGACCAGCCCGAAGGCCAAGCCCCAGGCCAGTACCAGCACCAGGCTGTGCGATATCGGATAGTGGACGAAATCGAGCGGCGTGAACGCCGTGACGCCGGGGCGGATCTCGACGCGCTCCACACCGAGCAGCAGCGTCGGCCACAGCAGATCCAGAAACTGCGCCGCCAGGAACAAGGTTCCGAGCGACACCCGCGGCGCCAGCGCCTTGGCCCCGAAGCCGACCGCGAAGTGGGCTAGGAACATCGCGCCGGGCCTTATGCTTCCAGCTTACTTCCAGCCTGTGCGAATGCGCCGTTCCATTTCCTCATTCGACACAACCCGACCTAACCGAGAATCCTCACGTCCGCGCGCGACCATGCGGTCGATCGAATCGCAATTCGCGCATGATGTCCTCATAGGTCGCGTCATCGGGCTGAGATGCGATCACTTCGGCCATCCTTTGCTTGGCAGTGGGCATAGCGCTTTCGACTCACAAAATTCCGGTAGGCGCGGACATTACCAGGCGTATGCTTGTATCGATCGAGCAGCAGCTTCTCGGAGTCCCGCGCGCCAAGTGGCTACATGGCCACCGGGGTCAACGTATATACCCTGCCGTGCTGCGCTGCAGCTCTGACATTTCCTCGACGGAGCGCTTCCCTTACCTCATCGAGCCTGTATGCATCTTCCAGGGAAAGGTACGGCGACCAGTCATCATCGGTTTCAAGCAACTCCACGTCGACCTCGGCAACATACCGGCCTTCATGAACCAACTTCGTACGGCTTCGCTTTCTCATCGACGCCTCCTAAGAAAATCGTCCCCCCAAAGCTCCGGGGCTGGCCTGTAGGCCGTCACCAGAACCGCTGGAGTGGTGTGGCCCTTCGGGATTCCCCAGACGACATGTATTGGTTGATTCCGACTGTCCTTCTGGAGCACGAGCACACAAGGACCTTTCGGGTAGTCCGGGTAATCCTCCACAACGGTGGCTTCGATAACTCCTTCCACTACTTCCCGAACCAACAGACCGTCGTCTGAAAGCTCATCGTATCCGTGCTCCGAAATACGCACTTCACCTTGTCCGACCAATCTCCGAATGCTTTCAAATGTCTTGCTCAATGGATTCCCCATTGGAAGAGTTTGTTGGGGGGCAGAGCAAAGTATGTTACATATATTAGCAACAACTTTGCCAGGATCCCAGTTTTCCAGGCTTTCCTTGCACCTTGCAACTTGTATCTGACTTCAACCCACCCACACCCGCGCATTCCGGAATATCCGCATCCACGGCCCGTCCTCGCCCCAGTCGTCGGGGTGCCAGGAGTTGGCGACGGTGCGGAACACCCGCTCGGGATGCGGCATGAGGATGGTGAAGCGGCCGTCGCGGGTGGTGAGGCCGGTGATGCCGAGCGGCGAGCCGTTGGGGTTGAGCGGATAGGCATCGGCCAGCCGGCCGTGGGCGTCGACGAAGCACAGCGCGACCTCCCGGTCGAGCACCACCTGCTCGATATGCGCCGGGTCGCGGAACTCGGCGCGGCCCTCGCCGTGGGCGACGGCGATCGGCAGCAGCGAGCCCTGCATGCCCGTGAGGAAGATCGACGGGTTCTCCGGGATCTGCACCTGGCAGACCCGCGCCTCGAACTGCTCGCTGCGGTTGCGCACAAAGTGCGGCCAGCGGCCGGCGCCGGGAATCAGCTCGTGCAGGTTGGACATCATCTGGCAGCCGTTGCACACGCCGAGCGCGAAGCTGTCGGGGCGATGGAAGAACGCGGCGAACGCGTCGCGCGCGCGGGTGTTGTAGAGGATCGACTTCGCCCAGCCCTCGCCGGCGCCCAGCACGTCGCCGAACGAGAAACCGCCGCAGGCGGCCAGCCCCTGGAAATCGTCGAGCGCGATGCGCCCGTCGAGGATATCGCTCATGGTCACGTCGCGCGCGTCGAAGCCGGCGCGGTCGAAGGCCGCGGCCATCTCGAGCTGGCCGTTCACGCCCTGCTCGCGCAGGATCGCCACGCGCGGGCGCGCGCCGCGCGCGATATACGGCGCCGCCACGTCCACCGCCGGATCGAAGCTTAAGGATGCGCGCAGCCCGGGGTCGTCGGCATCGAGCAGGCGGTCGTATTCCTGCTGCGCGGCCGCGGGGTTGTCGCGCAGGCGCTGGATCTCGAAGCTGGCCCGGCTCCAGGCGCGCTGCAGCTCGACGCGCGGCTCGCTGAGCCACGGCCGGCCGTCGCGCAGCACGGTCACGTGATCGTCGTCGCTGAGCGTGCCGAGATAATGAGTATGGCGCGCGAGCCCGGCCTTCTTCAGGGCCCCGAGAATGCCGCCGCGACGCTCGCGCGGCACCTGCAGCACCGCGCCGAGCTCCTCGTTGAACAGCGCGGCGAGCGGATCGCGCCCGAGCGTGCCGATGTCGACCGTCAGGCCGACGCGGCCGGCGAAGGCCATTTCGCACAGCGTCGCCCACAGGCCGCCGTCGGAGCGGTCGTGGTAGGCGATGAGGAAGCCGAGCTCGTTCAGCGCCTGGATCACCGCGAAGAACAGCTTGAGCACGCGCGGATCGTCGACGTCCGGCGCCTCGTGGCCGAGCTGACCGTGGACCTGGGCCAGGATCGAGCCGCCGAGGCGATTCCTGCCCTTGCCGAGATCGATGAGCAGCAGGTCGGTCGCACCGCAGTCGCCGCGCAACTGCGGCGTCAGCGTCTTGCGCACGTCCATGACCGGCGCGAACGCCGAGACGATCAGCGACACGGGTGCCGTGACGGCGCGCTCGACGCCGGCGTCGTCGCGCCACACGGTCTTCATCGACATCGAGTCCTTGCCGACCGGGATGGAGATGCCGAGCGCCGGGCACAGCTCCAGGCCGACGGCGCGCACCGTGTCGTACAGCGCCGCGTCCTCGCCGGGGTGGCCGGCCGGCGCCATCCAGTTGGCGGACAGTTTCACGTCCGGCAGCTTCTCGATGCGCGCCGCCGCGAGGTTGGTCAGCGCCTCGCCGATCGCCATGCGGCCGCTGGCCGGCGCGTCGATCAGCGCCAGCGGCGTGCGCTCGCCGAGCGCCATGGCCTCGCCGCTGTAGGCCTTGTAGCTCAAGGCGGTCACCGCCACGTCGGCCACCGGCACCTGCCAGGGGCCGACCATCTGGTCGCGGCACACGAGACCGGTGACGCTGCGGTCGCCGATGGTGATGAGAAAGCTCTTGCTCGCCACCGTCGGATGCCGCAGCACCCGGTAGGCGGCGTCGCGCGCGTCGAGGCCCTTGGTCTTGAACTTCGGCAGCTTGCGCCTGATGCGCTTGACGTCGCGCAGCATCTTGGGCGGCTTGCCGAGCAGCATGCCGAGCTCGAGGTCGATGGGACAGGCGCGGCGCGCGGCGTCGGCGCCGCTCGTTTCGGCGAACTGCGCGTCGGTCACCACCAGCTGCGGCTCGGCGGTGGCGTCGCCGATCACGGCGAACGGGCAGCGCTCGCGCTCGCACAGCGCGCGGAAGGCGTCGAGCCGGTCCGGCGCCACGCCCAGCACGTAGCGCTCCTGCGCCTCGTTGCACCAGATCTGCATGGGGCTCATGCCCGGCTGGTCGTTGGGCACGGCGCGCAGCTCGAAGCGCCCGCCGCGGCCGGAGTCGTTGACCAGCTCCGGCACGGCATTCGACAGGCCGCCGGCGCCGACGTCGTGGATCCACAGGATCGGATTGGCCTCGCCGAGCGCCCAACAGCGGTCGATGACCTCCTGGCAGCGGCGCTGCATCTCCGGGTTGCCGCGCTGCACCGAGGCGAAGTCGAGCTCCTCGTGGCTCGCGCCGGTCGCCATGCTGGAGGCGGCGCCGCCGCCCAGCCCGATGAGCATGGCCGGCCCGCCGAGCACGATGACCCGGGCGCCCGGCGGCAGCGCCTGCTTGGCGATTTGCCGGCCGCGGATGTTGCCGACGCCGCCGGCCAGCATGATCGGCTTGTGATAGCCGCGCAGCTCGCCGCCGACCTCCTGCTCGAAGGCGCGGAAGTAGCCGGCCAGATTCGGCCGGCCGAACTCGTTGTTGAAGGCGGCGCCGCCGAGCGGCCCGTCGATCATGATCTCGAGCGCCGAGGCGATGCGCCCCGGCTTGCCGTAATCCCGCTCCCAGGGCTCGACCGCGCCGGGGATGCGCAACGCCGAGACCGAGAAGCCGGTGATGCCGGCCTTCGGCTTGGCGCCGCGCCCGGTCGCGCCCTCGTCGCGGATCTCGCCGCCGGAACCGGTCGCCGCGCCCGGGAACGGCGAGATCGCGGTCGGGTGGTTGTGGGTCTCGACCTTCATGAGGATGTGGATGTCGTCCTCGTGATAACCGTAGGCGCCGGTCGCGGGATCGGGGAAGAAGCCGTCGCCGTGGAAGCCTTGGATGATCGAGGCATTGTCCTTGTAAGCGACCAGCGTGCCGCGCGGATTCCGCTCGTGGGTGTGGCGGATCATCTGGAACAGCGACTGCTCCTGGCGCCGGCCGTTGATCACCCAGTCGGCGTTGAAGATCTTGTGCCGGCAGTGCTCGGAATTGGCCTGGGCGAACATCATGAGCTCGACATCGGTGGGGTTGCGCTTGAGCCGCGTGAAATTGTCGAGCAGATAGTCGATCTCGTCGGGTGACAGCGCCAGGCCGAGCTCGGCGTTGGCGCGCTCGAGCGCCGCGTGCCCGCCGCCCAGCAGATCGACGACGCTGAGCGGCGCCGGCGCCTGTTCCTCGAACAATGTGCCGACCTCGTCGAACCCGGCGAGCAGGCTCTCGGTCATGCGGTCGTGCAGCAGGGGCGCGAGCGCAGCGCGCTGCGTCGCGCCGAGCTCGGCGCCGCCGGCCAGCTCCAGGTACCAGGCCACGCCGCGCTCCAGGCGTTTGACGGCGGCCAGCCCGCAGTGCCGGGCGATGTCGGTGGCCTTGGTCGACCACGGCGAGATCGTGCCGCGCCGCGGCACGGCCAGCAGCAGCGCGCCGCCGGCCGCGGCCGCGGCCTGGCTCGGGCCGTAGGTCAGTATGCGTTCCAGCACCGTCGTCTGGGCGGCGTCGAGCGGCTCGGCGAGCGCCGCGAAGTGCCAGTACTCGGCACGCACGCCGGTCACGGCGGGCTCGCGCTCCTTGAGACGCGCCAGCAGCCGCTCGCGGCGAAACGGCGCCAGTGCCGGCGCGCCGCGCAGCCGGAGCAGCAGATCGGCGCCCGCCGGGACACCGGCGACGCGCGGATCGGGTTTGGAGGTGCCTTTTGCCATGCTCAGTCGTGCCGGCCTATCGTCTGCCCGGGATTTTACTGTAGGGTGGGGCCCTTCCCCACCAACTCTATTTGGTGGGGCAGGGCCCCACCCTACATGAAATAAGACGTCAAATAAGCTCGCGCCACGCCAGGCCCTCGTCCTGGCCGGCGACCTGTATCCACGACGCCTCGCAGCCCAGGGCGCCGCTCAGCGCGCTTGCGGCCAGGTAGGGCGTGTTGTTCTGCTCGCTCAGGTGCATCGCCACCAGATGCTGAAGCCGCGAGCAATCGAGACGCGCCAGCAGCGTCGCCGCGGCGTCATTGTCCAGATGGCCGAGCGGGCCGCCGACCCGCTGCTTGAGACTCGGTGGATAACCGCCGTCCCAGAGCAGCTCGCGGTCGTGGTTGCACTCGAGCAGCAGCGCGTCGCAGCCGTCGAGGCAGGTCTCGATATGGCGGGTGGACGAGCCGACGTCGGTCAGCACGCCGACGCGGTGGCGGCCGTCGGAGAACACGAACTGGCTGGGCTCGGCGGCGTCGTGCGGCACCGGGAAGGGCGTGACCTCGAGGGCGTCGATGGCGAAGCGCTCGTGGCAGCTGAACAGGCGCAGGTCGGCGACGCCGTTCATGCCCTGGCGCTCGGCCGCCCGCCGGGTCCCGGCGGTCATCCACACCGGCAATCGGTAGCGGCGCGCCACGGCCGCGACGCCGCGCAGATGGTCGCCGTGCTCGTGGGTCACGACCACCGCGGTCAGCGCCCCGCCGTCGAGCCCGAGACGCGCCAGGCGCCGCTCGAACTCGCGCAGCGAGAAGCCGCAATCCAGGAGCACGCGCGTGGCACCGCATTCGATGAGCGTCGCGTTGCCGCGGCTGCCGCTGCCGAGGGACGCGAACCGCAGGGGCTGGGACGCGGGCGTCAGCCGGACCTCCCCGCTGCGACATGATCGATCATCGTCAACGCAGCTGGCGCTCGAGCTGCTGGAGCACGCCTTCGGCCAGCTCCTGGGTCACCGGCAGGCCCTTGGCGTCGCGGATCGACACCTCGGTCCAGGCCGTCGCGTCCTTGAGCTTGACCAGGTACACGGTCTCCTTCGCCTCGTCGTCGCCGACCAGCCAGCCGAACAGGCCGCCGCGCTTTTTCTTCTCGCCGGCGGTCACGTGGCGCACCCGATAGGTCCACTGCGAGCGATCGCGATCCTCGACCAGCCAGCCGAGCCGGTCGAGCGACAGCCCGACGCGCCGCCAGCTGTTGTCGATGCCGTCCTCGACGCGCAGCACCGGACCGATGACGGGGTCGAGCGCCATGCCGGCGCGCGCGCCTTCCGGCTTGGCGGTCACGACATCGGTGGCGCGCTGCTCGTTCATGCCGACGAACACCAGGAACTGGCGCAGCAGCTCGACTTCCAGCTCGGGGTCGCTGGCGCGCGGCTGCCACATCGTCTGGATCACGCCGGTCGGGTTGTTCGAGGCGACCACCTCCTCCATGCCGCGGTGGCTGAGATAGACCTCGGTGGTGTTGGGCTCCTTGCCGATCTCGAGGCGGACGCGGTACTTGTCGCGCAGGCCGGTGGAATGCAGCATGCCGAGCACGCTCGACTTGCCACGCTCGAGCGCGCTGCCGGGCACCGGACGGTAATCGACCCAGTCGGTCTCCATGACGCCCGACTGGCGCGACTCGCGCTCGATGGTCAGGCCCTTGCGCTGCAGGAACTGGTGCGCCAGGTCCCAGACGCGCGCCGGCGGCGCGTCGAGCGTCAGCCAGCGCTGGCCGCCGGCGCGCTCCAGGCGGATGCCGTCGTAATTGGGCAGCACCGGCTGTCCGACCACGACGTCGGGCCGCAGCGCGGCCGTCGCCGGCGGGGCGGCGGCGCCGGGTTCGGCGACCACCGCCTCGGGCACGACCAGGGCGGAGTTCGTCTCCGGCGCGACCAGGTCGGGCGGCACTTCGAGCGGCGGCCGCACGTCGGCGCGGCGCTCCGGCTTGGTGCTGAAGGTGCAGCCGGCCAACAGGGTGGCGGCGAACAAGACGGTCAGCGTGGAAACGACGATTGGTTTGCCACGGGGGGCACGGGGAACACGGGGAAGTCCAAAACGCATCATTTAGAAGAACCCAGGTCGTTAATGTGTTCGAGTTGGAAGCGGGGTCACTCGAGTTCTCCCCGTGTTCCCCGTGTCCTCCGTGGCGACGCAAGTAATTTCGCTCGACATTCTAGCTCAGAACGCCGGCCCGGCGCAGGGCGGCCTCGACCGCCGCGTGGTGCTGCGGCGAGAGCGGCGTGAGCGGCAGGCGGATGCCGCCTTCGATCAGGCCCATGTGCTCCAGCGCCCACTTGACGGGAATCGGATTGGCCTCCAGAAACAGGTTCCGGTGCAGGTCCATGAGACGTTCGTTGATGGTGCGCGCGCCGGCCGCGTCGCCGGCGAGCGCGCGGGCGCACATGTCCTGCATGGCCCGCGGCGCGACGTTGGTGGTCACCGAGATCACGCCCTTGCCGCCGAGCAGCATCAGGTCGAGCGCGGTGGCGTCGTCGCCCGAGTACACCTCGAAATCCCGCCCGCCGTTGCGGATGATCTCGCGGGCACGCTCAAGGTTGCCGGTCGCCTCCTTGATGCCGACGATGTTGGGGATCTCCGCGAGCCGCAGCACCGTCGCCGGCAGCATGTCGCAGGCCGTGCGCCCGGGAACATTATAAAGTATCTGCGGGATGGCGACCGCCTCGGCGATCTTCCTGTGGTGGAGGTAGAGGCCCTCCTGGGTCGGCTTGTTGTAGTACGGCGTCACCAGCAGGCAGGCGTCGGCGCCGGCGGCCTCGGCGCAGCGCGTGAGCTCGATGGCCTCGGCGGTGGAATTGGCGCCGGTGCCGGCGATGACGGGTACCCGTCCGCCGGCGTGCTCCACGGTGAGGTGGATGACCTCGCAATGCTCGTCCATGTCCAGGGTCGGCGACTCGCCGGTGGTGCCGACCGACACGATGGCGGTGGTGCCGTTCTCGATCTGGAAGTCGATCAGGCGGCGCAGGGCGGCCTTGTCCAGGGCCCCGTCGACGTGCATCGGGGTGACCAGGGCGACCATGCTGCCGTGGAACATAGGATAATAGCCCGGAACGGAGGATAAACGAGCGAGGATAGTACTTTTCCTGCATCCCGATGACAAGTGCACCGCGGCGCGACCGGCGGGATGGCGGCATTCCGCGTATTTCGAGTATCCTCCGATATCGAGTATCCGGCCGGCACGCACCGGCGGAGCGCGTCATACGAGAGGCGGCGGGCATGGTTGACGAACACAAGGCGGCGGTCCGCGAGATCCGCATCAACCCCATCATTCCGAGCGAATCGGTGCTGGTGGCCACAGCCCGCGGCATGCGCCCCAAGAAGGCCGAGGTGAGCGCACCGCGCGACACCCGGCGCCACGTCGAGACCTGCCCGTTCTGCGCCGGCAACGAGGCCCAGACGCCGCCGGCCATCGCCAGCTACCCGGCCGAAGGCGAGTGGGCGATACGCATTGTCGAAAATCTTTACCCCGTGCTGGGCGACGACCGCAGCAATCCCAACCTGAGCTTCGGCCTGCAGCAGACCATCGACGGCTACGGCCGCCACGAGGTGATCATCGATCACAACGCCCACGGCGTCGCGGTCCACGAGATGGACGAGGCGCACCTCGCGCTGCTGTTCGACGCCTACCGCGGCCGCATGCAGCAGCTCTACCGCTCCAATCCGCGGCTGCGTTACGTGCTGGTGTTCAAGAACTTCGGCCCGGCGGCCGGCGCCAGCATCGCCCACACTCACAGCCAGATCATCGGCATGCCGGTGGTGCCCGAGAACGTGCACCTCGAGGTGACCAACAGCCGCGCCTGGTACGACAAGCACCACCAGTGCATCTTCTGCACCCTGATCGACGAGGCCCTGACCTTCGAGGCGACGCTCTACGACCGCGAGTCCGGCGAGATCCGCCGGCGCATCGACGTCGGCCAGTTCGTGGTCGAGCGCGGCGAACGCTTCATCGCCATCAAGCCCTTCGCCAGCCGCTTCGAATGGGAGGTGCACGTCCTGCCGCTCGCCCACCAGAGCGATTTCCTCGAGACCACGGCCGCGGATCACTCCGACCTGGCGCGCGTGCTGAAGCGCACCATGGCGCGACTGGATGCGGTCCTGGGTGGGGCGCAGTACAATTACTTCCTGCACTCCCTGCCCCACGGCCCGGGCGGCGAGGGCTGCGCGGCGAGCTTCCACTGGCACCTGGAGATCTGCCCGCGCACCACCATTCCGTCGGGCTTCGAGCTGGGATCGGGGTTGTTCGTCAATACCATCAGCCCGGAGGTCGCCGCGCAGAAACTGCGCACGGTGGCGCTGGACGGAATGTGAACCGCGTATCGGGCCGCTGCATACGGAGGACTACGATGGGCAAGTTGAAAATCGGCGAGCCGGTGCCGGACCTGGAGTTCGAGGCCACCGATGGCCAGGTGCTGCACTTCTCCGACCTCAAGGGGAAGAACGTGGTGCTGTACTTCTACCCGAAGGACAACACCCCCGGCTGCACCACCGAGGGCCAGGACTTCCGCGACAGCTACGAGGACTTCCGCAGGCTCGACACCGAGATCCTCGGCGTGTCGCGCGACGGCCTCAAGTCGCACGAGGGCTTCAAGGCCAAGCACAGCTTCCCCTTCGACCTGATCGCCGACGAGGACGAGAAACTCTGCAAGCTGTTCGACGTCATCAAGGAAAAGACCCTGTACGGCAAGCAATACCTCGGCATCGACCGCAGCACCTTCGTCATCGACAAGAAGGGCATACTGCGGCACGAGTTCCGCGGCGTGAAAGTGGACGGCCACGTCGCCCATGTGCTGGACGCCATCAAGAAAATGAAATAGGCCGATTCGGCCGGCGGGAAAATGGAGACACGCAAAAAGATCTTTGTCCTCGACACCAATGTGCTGATGCACGACCCCTCGTCGATCCTGCGCTTCAAGGAGCACGACATCTACCTGCCGATCGTGGTGCTGGAGGAGCTGGACGGCGCCAAGAAAGGCATGTCCGAGGTGGCGCGCAACGTGCGCCAGGTCAGCCGCTTCCTCGACGACCTGATCGAGAAGCGCGACGGCGACATCGGCAAGGGCCTGAAGCTCCCCAGCCACTCCCCGGAGTTCCAGACCGGCCGCATCTACTTCCACATGGACGCGGTGCGCGCCCACCTGCCCAACGGCCTGGCCGACGGCAGCCCGGACAACACCCTGCTCGGCGTGACGCTCGACCTCGGCAAGCAGCACCCCGAGGCCGACGTGGTGCTGGTGTCCAAGGACATCAACCTGCGCATCAAGGCGCATGCGCTCGGCATCCGCGCCGAAGACTACGCCAACGACCAGGTGCTGGACGACGCCAACCTGCTGTTCGGCGGCGCGTCCCGGCTGGCGGCCGATTTCTGGGACACCCACGCCAAGGACATGGAGTCCTGGAAGGCCGAGCAGGGCCGCACCTTTTACCGGGTGCGCGGTCCGCTGGCGCGCACCTGGCTGCCCAACCAGTTCCTGTACGACGACAGCGAGCGCGCCTTCGAGGCGGTGGTGCGCAAGGTCGAGAACGACACCGCAGTGATCGAAGTGGTGCGCGACTACGCCAGCAGCCGCCACGCGGTCTGGGGCATCCACGCCCGCAACCGCGAGCAGAACTTCGCGCTCAACCTGCTGATGGACCCGGAGATCGACTTCGTCACCCTGCTCGGCCACGCCGGCACCGGCAAGACCCTGCTGACCCTGGCCGCCGCGCTCACCCAGACGCTCGACGAGAAGCGCTACAGCGAGATCATCATGACGCGCGTGACGGTGCCGGTCGGCGAGGACATAGGCTTCCTGCCCGGCACCGAGGAGGAGAAGATGGGCCCGTGGATGGGCGCGCTCGAGGACAACCTCGACGTGCTCAACCCGAGCGAGCACCAGGAGCGCGGCGCCTGGGGACGGGCCGCGACCCACGACCTGGTGCGCAGCCGCATCCGCATCAAGTCGCTCAACTTCATGCGCGGGCGGACGTTCCTGAAGAAATATTTAATTATCGACGAGGCCCAGAACCTGACGCCCCACCAGATGAAGACCCTGGTGACCCGCGCCGGGCCCGGCAGCAAGGTGGTCTGCCTCGGCAACATCGCCCAGATCGACACGCCTTATATCACGGAAACCACCTCCGGCCTGACCTACGTTGTCGACCGCTTCAAGCACTGGGAGCACAGCGGCCACGTGACCCTGCAGCGCGGCGAGCGCTCGCGGCTGGCGGATTACGCAACCGAAATTCTTTAACCCTCGCTGCCGCGCTTCTCCACGAAGCGCTCGTAGTGGCTGCGGAACACGATCTCCAGCTCGTCGATGACCTCGACCGCCTCGCGGCCGTGCATGACGTGCTGGGTCATGAGCGCGGAGGTCTCGTTGAGCATCTTGGAACGGTCGAGCATGGGATAGGTCGCGGCCAGCCGCTTGATGGCCTTGACCACGCTCTCCTTCTCCGGGCGCGCGACCGGCTCCGGCTGCGGCACCGCGGCGGGCTGCGGCGCGCCACTCGGGCTCGGCGCGACGCCGCTGCCGCGGCTGGCGAGGAACTCGGCGAAGGCCAGCAGGGTCTCGGCCTCGGACTCGCTCAGCCGGGACAGCAGCTCGCGCAGGCGCTTGTCGGTGCGGTCGGTCATCCTGGCGTACATGGGCTTTCTCAGGTCGCGGTCTTGGCCTTCGCCTCCGGCTCCTGCGCGCCCTGGCGCTCGCAGTGCTCGTGGGCGAAGCGCATGAACTCCTCGACCGCGCGCAACCGGAACTTCTGCTTCTGGTAGACGAACGAGAACGGCCGCTCCAGCGCCGGCTTGAGCGGCAGTGCCACCAGCGTGCCGAGCTTGAGCTCCTTGACCACGGTGGCGCGCGATACGATCGACACGCCGAGGCCGGCCTCGACCGCGCTCTTGATCGCCTCCGGGCTGCCGAACTCCATGCACAACTGCATGTCCTGGAACGGGATGCCGTTGCGCGCCAGGTACTCGCTGATCACCTCGCGCGTGCCCGAGCCCTCCTCGCGGCACAGGAAGGGCAGCGCGGTCAGTTCCTCGACCGTGATCGCGGCCTTCTTCGCCAGGGCGTGATGCGGCGGAGCGATGAACACCAGCTCGTCGTTCCAGCAGACCTCGACCGCCAGGTTCTTGTTCGACACCGGCGACTCGACGATGCCGACGTCGACCGTATTGTTCTCGACCTGGTGCACGATGCCGAGCGAATTGGACACGCTCAGGCGCACGTTGACGTCCGGGCAGCGCGCCTGGAACTCGCCGAGCAGGCTGGGCAGCACGTACTCGGCGATGGTGGTGCTGGCACCGATGATCAGGATGCCGCTGACGTCGCCGGTCAGCTCGCGCACGCGGCTGTCCATCTCGCCGTACAGGGCGATGATCTTCTCGGCGTACTCGTACACCCGCTCCCCCGCCTCGGTGAGGCTGATGCGGTTGTGGGTGCGGTCGAACAGGCGGGTGTTGAAGTGCTCTTCGAGCTGGCGGATCTGGAAAGTGACCGCCGGCTGGGTCATGTGCAGCGTCTCGGCCGCCTTGGTGAAGCTGAGGAGCCGCGCCACGGTATGAAACACCTGGAGTCTGCGATCCGCCATTATAAGTATGCCGCCCGGTCGCCCGGACACCTCGTCGTGCTATTCGGACCGGTTATTTCAGCATAAACGCGCTTTATTTCCTATAGACTCGGCGGCCCGGAAGCGCGTGACCGGCGCAATAGCGGTGGGGGTGACAGGCCCCTGCCCCGCCATCATCTTCACTGCGTCCAGACTTGGGCGTAGGGTGGGCCCTAAGGCCCACCGCTGCGGCGTCATGGAGCGGTAACGATCGATTCGGCGGGGCAAGCCCCGCCCTACCCCTTTATTATTATCGCAAGCTGGGTATCCTGACCCGGCCTCGGGGCCGGCTGGCGGGACCCACGCCCGGCGAAACCGGTCAGAAGCCTTCGAGCTTGAGCTTGAGGTCGGTGGGGCTGGTGGCGTAGTGCAGCGCGGTGTCCTCGTCGATATGGCCGGCGCGCACCAGCTGGAACAGGCTGGCGTCGAAGCCCAGCATGCCCTCCGCGACGTTGCCCTTCTTGATGAGATCGTTGATCTCCTTGATCTTGAGCGGATCGAGGATGTATTCGCGCACCAGCGCCGAGACCGTCATGATCTCGCAGGCCACGATGCGCCCCGCCCCGCCGATGCGCGGCAGCAGCCGCTGGCTCAGCACGCCCCTGAGGTTCTGGGCGAGCTTGGCGCGCATGGTCTGCTGGCCCTCCGGCGGAAAGGCCGAGATGATGCGCGACACGGTCTCGGCGGCGGCCGGCGAGTGCACGGTCGAGAACACCAGGTGGCCGGTCTCGGCCGCGGTCAGCGCGGTTTCGATGGTCTCCGGGTCGCGCATCTCGCCGAGCAGGATCACGTCCGGATCCTCGCGCAGCGCGGCCTTCATGGCGTCGGCGAACGAGTTAGTGTCGATGCCGAGCTCGCGCTGGGTGATGATCGAGCGTTTCTCGCTGAACAGGAACTCGATCGGGTCCTCGATGGTGATGATGTGGTCGTTCTGCTCGGTGTTGATCATGTTGATCATCGCCGCCAGGGTCGTCGACTTGCCGGAGCCGGTGGCGCCGGTGACCAGCACCAGGCCACGCTCGAGGCGGGTGAAATAATCGGCGATCTCCGGCACGCCGAGGTCGCGCAGGCTCGGGATATTGGTGTTGATCACGCGCAGCACCATACCGATGCTGCCGCGCTGGTAGAACACGTTGACGCGCACCCGGCCGATGTCCTTGAAGCCGATCGACAGGTCGCATTGGTGGTCCCGGTCGAACTGGGCGACGAGCCGCGCCGACATCATGGTGCGCGCCAGGCGCTCCATGAACTCGGCCGGCAGCGGCGGGACCTCGCGCACCGCGCGCAGCGCGCCGTCCACCCGCAGGATCGGATGGTTGCGGGTGCGCAGGTGGATGTCGGACGCCTTGTGGCGCACCGCCAGCGCCAGGATCTGGCTGAGCAGCTTGAGCGGATCGGTGCTGGAGGAGATCGTGGCGGCCGCGCCACCCGGGGTCGCGGCGGATGCACTGGAGTCGGCACTCATACCCAAATAGTGTAGCCGAACTCACCTGCCGCGCAATCGCGCGCCCGGCTGGCGTCGGTCTCCCCCGTGCTTGGGACCCCATCCCGCGGCCGCGGGGCGCTGGAACCCGCCGCAGCGGTCCGAAGCCGGGGCGTGCGAGCGATCGGCCCGGCGGCCGGCGCCGGCAGGCACGCCGCCCGGAGCGCCCTCAGGCCGTCGCCATCCAGGGGTGTCCGGCGCGCACCCGGTCGAGCAACGCGTGGATCTCCCCCCGCACCGGCTCGGACTGTTCGCGGTCCAGGCGCGAGGCGAACAAGGATTCGTAATAGTCCTCGTCTTCGTCCTCGTCCCAGCCGACCTCGCGCAGCACGCGCCGCGCCGCCTCCGGCAAGGCCGCGGGCAACGCGCGCCCCGACAGCACCGCCCACACGCCGGTCCAGCAGCGCGCCACCAGCAGCGGATGATATCCGCCGCCGCCGACCACCAGCAGGCGCGGGCTGTCGTCGAGCACGCGCTGCACCACGGCCAGGAACAGCTGGGTGGTGATGCGGAACTTGCCGAGCGGGTCGGCGTAGAGGATATCGGTGCCGGCCTGCAGGACCACCGCACCGGGGCGGAACTGCCGCAGCACCTCGGACCACAGGGTCTCGAACACCAGGCGGTATTCGGCATCGTGAGTGGCGCGCGGCAGCGGCACGTTGAGACAGGCGCGCTCGCCGCCGGGCCCGCCCTGGTCCGCGAGCTGCCCGCCCCGGAAGGGATAGGCATAGCGCGTATCCATGTGCAAGGAGAAGGTGAACACTGACGGGTCGTCGGCGAACGCCGCCTCGACGCCGTCGCCGTGATGCGCGTCGATGTCGAGGTAAAGCACCCGCAGGCCCTCGGCGCGCAAGCGCTGAATCGCCAGCACCGGATCGTTGAAGTAGCAGAAGCCCTGGGCGCGATCGGGGTGCGCGTGATGCATGCCGCCGGCCGGGCTGAAGGCGACGCGCCCGTTCAACACTTCCTCGGCGCCGAGAATGCTCGAGCCGGTGGCCAGCGCCGGCGTACGAAACAAGCCGGGGAACCACGGGTTCTCGAGATTGCCGATGTGGTGGCGCCGACGGATCGCGTCGGTCACGCGCCCGAGCGCCTCGCTGCACTGCACGGCGCGCACATAGTCGTCGGTATGGAAGCCGCACAGCTCGCGGCGCGTCGCGGCGCGGCCGACGCGATACTCGCCGGCATCGAACGCGCCGTAGGCATCGATCAGGTCGCAGGTGAGCGAGACACGCGGAATCGACAACGGGTGGTTGGCGCCGTAACTGTGACGACGATAGACCGGGGCGCCGATGAACACCGCCTGGCGCCGCACCCGGATCGCGGAGGAGTCATATTTTTCCATACAGAACAATATCTTAGTGTCATTGCGAGGAGCACCATCTGATGCGTAGGGTGGGGCCCTGCCCCACCGTTAGACCGCATGGTGGGGCAGGGCCCCACCCTACGGCCTGAACCCTCAACGGAGATTGCCGCGGCCCGCTGCGCGGGCCGCGCAATGACAACCCGCCAGTTACGAACCCTTCTCGGCCACCGCCTCGAGTGCGCGCTTGATGCCGCCCGGCGAGCTCATGATCTTGGTGAAGCCGTGCTCGCCGGCCATCTTGGTGTCGGGGAAATGCAGGGCGATGCGATAGCGCCCGCGCAGCGCGATGACCTCGCTGCCCTGGATCATCATCTCATAGGGCAGATAGGCGGTGGCGCGATACTCGCCGTAGTCGATGATATGCATGACCTCCTTGTCGGTGTCCTTGGCGCCCTTGTCGACGCCGTCGCCCGTGAGGATGCCGACGCCGAACACGCTGACCTCCTTGCCCGGCAGGTCGATGCGATAGACCTTCCGGGTGCCGCCCTTGCCGGCCGCCAGGTTCTTCTCCACGGTTTCGACCGCCGCCTGGTAGCTGTCGTGCCTGGCCAGCACATCGACATGATCGAAGTACGGCATGCCGATCATGTAGCGGTAGGTACTCGGGGCGAGCTGCTTGGCGGTCATACCTTCCTCAGAGCCGAACGCCAGGCGGCTGCCGAGCGCCGCCTTGAGCTTGACGGCCACGGTCTCGAGCGTGCCGAGCCCGTAAGCCGCGCCGAGGTAGGCGGGATTGACGTAGCTGACCTGGAGTTTGCCGCCGACATCGGTGACCGCGACCCGCTGCGCCACGCCGAAGCCGCCGTTCTTGGCCTTGGCGGCCGCGGCCTTGAGATCGGCATGGGTGGCGACGATCACCGTGGCGGTGGGATACGGCATGTAGCTGCCGACCACGTCGAAGCCGTTGGCGGTGAGCGCGGCCCTCGCCAGGTTCACCACGGCCGTCATATTGCCGCCCAGGTCGTTGCCGAGAATATACGGTTTGAGCTTGACCGGCTCGTCCGCCGCCGTCGCGGCCGCGCTCCAGCCCAGCAGGACGGCGAAAACCACCGTAGCGATACGACCGAGATGCATGATGTTCTCCTCGCAATTTGGGCGCGGGGACCGGGACACGCGCAACCGGGGACAACCCGGCCGCGCCCGGCACCGCGCGGATAATGTATATAATGAAATGATTATTCTTGATTGATGCCGGGGGATTCTCCCGCCGGGGCCGGGGACGGTCAAGCCCTGAGGCGGATAAGGTGCGGAAAAGAAACGGGGCCGTGGTTGCCCACGGCCCCGCAATCAGCAATTGTTGAGTTCTAGCCGGCCTTTCAATAGGGTGCTTAGAACTTTGTACCTAGGCTGATCTCGAGCGAGTTCTGATACATCTCGATGCTGCCCGTTCCGCCACCCAATCCGACCGGCAACGGGCCAGTGACCTCATTCTTCAGCGCATGCATATAACTGAAGTTGATCTCGTTGTTAGAGCCCACCCGCTTGGTGAATCCGAAGGTCAAGTGATCCTCGACAACGCCGGGCGCAAGGATATTGAAGAATGTCTCCGTGTCGGGAATCGGATTGTCGCCATGGTTCCAGCCGGCACGCCAGGTCCAACTGCCGCTCGTAAAGGCGGCGCCGAGCTTGACCACGGTGATATCCTCCCACGCAAATCCGGGCCCGTTCGCGGAGCCGAGAAGCGGCGGACCGAAAGCGACCGGACCGGGGTTGGAGACCGAGGCGGCATCCGAATAGTTGATGCGCTGAATATCGAGGGCCAACAGCAGATCGGGCATCGGTTTCCATGCGGCACCCAGGACATACGTGGACGGAATATCGAAATCACCCTGCTCAGCGAACAACCCTTTATACTTGTCGAACTCGCTCATGTCGATTTTGGGCTGAAAGGAAATTCCCAACGTGACGTTGCCGGGGATATCGATCATGCCGCCGAGCCGGATGCCGATTCCGGTCGAATTGGCGTAACCGTTGTTGCTGAGATTGTTGGCATCCGACGAAATACCGGCGAACGAATCCGCGCCCTCGATCTTGAACCGTTGCTGGACCAGGATCACACCGGCGCCGACCGACGCCATGGTTCCGATCTTCTGGGCATACGAAATATTCAGAAACAGCTGCGACAGATCGACACCCGTCGGCTGGTTGCCGCCGAACACGCTGGTCGGATACTCAGTGTTCATCCCGCCGTTGCCATAGACGCTGACACCAACTGACGAATTGCCGCCCAACATAAAGTTGGCGCCGCCGTGCGGGATGATGAAGAGCGTTTGATCGCTGGTCGCCTCGCCATTGAAACCGGCGCCGTTGCCCGTCACCGAGTACTTGCGAATCGGTGAAAACATTTCGACGCCGAGATCATAGCGGTTGCCGACATGCACCATAGCCGCGGGATTGGTCGCGGCCGCCAGGGAATCCTGGCCCATCGCCACCCCGGCACCGGCCATGCCCTTGTTCTTGGTGCCGTAACCGTGAGCAAAGTACCCATTCGTGGCAAACGCGCTCGCCGGGAGCGCGAGCCCCAGGGCGGTTGCGATCGCCAGTGCCAGTTTGTTGTTTCTAGTCGACATCGTTTACTTCCTCCTCTGCGAGTTGGACATCGAGACAGGTTAAGGCCGAACACAAGATTCTTATTTTTTTGCGTTGGGTTGCATGCGACATTTATACTTATAGCAGATGAAATCTGACGCAAGTAGTTTTTCGTGCGTTAGGTTACTGACTGTTGCGCTTCAGCAACAGTGGATCCGGCTGGGATACATAAATAGTTATCAACATATTGAATAATATTGTTTTTTGTGTATTCTCGGATTGACATCCAAACCTCGGCTTGCCGCACCCACGCGCACTGGGACCTGGACACAAAAAGGCCGCGGCGAACCCGCGGCCATTCACATCCTGCTTGACCATTACCTACTATATATACGGTCAACTCGCCGCCGTCGTCCGGACTGGGACGTCGGCGCGCACCGGGGCAGAGGTGGCGATGGGGTGGTCGATACGGAAAGGCGGCGCGGCCGACGGGTCCGCCGCCGGCCGCGCTTGCCCGAGTCCCATTCCGCTAGTGGCGGTGCATCGGGATCAAGCGACTTACCACTTCTTGCTATAGGCCAACTCGTAGGAATTCTGGCGCATATAGAGCTCGGTGATACCCGGGAACAGGAAGTTGCTGCCTTCGACGACGTTCTTGAAACCGTGCATATAGGCAAAACTCAGCTCCTGATTGTCTGCGAGCTCGCGCGTAAACCCCGCGGTCAGATGGTCCGTGGTGACGCCGGGCGCGATGATGTTGAACAGCACCCCGGAGCGAGTTAGGTCGTAGCCGCCCTCCATGGGCGCGTCGCCGCGATTGTAGCCGAGTCGCCAAATCCAGTTCGGGGTCTCATATTGAAATCCGATCTTATAGGCCTTGACGTCGTCCCATGAGAAACCGGCGCTGTCCGGTCCGCCCAACCCTTTGGTGAGAAATCTGTATTCGGGGTTACCGATGGAATCGATGTCCGCGTAAGCGATATGCTGGAAATCGAATACCATTGTGAAGGACTTCGTGATCGCCCAGGACAGACCGACGACAAACGTCGGAGGCACGTCGAACTCACCGGAATCGGCGAAGGTATTCGCATACTTGTGGAACTTCGAGGTATACAGGCGCGTTTGATAAGAGGCGCCCAACGTCAGCCCGCCGCCGACGTCGAACTGGGTTCCCAGTCTGAAACCGCCACCGTAGGCGTTGTCCGCGCCGTTGTTGCTGATGGTGGTCGAAGCCGGAGCGAATCCCTCCAGGCCCTCGATCTTGATGCGCTGGTACACGAAGATCGGCGCCAGCCCAACCGAGAACCCGTCTGAAAACTTGTGGGCATAGTTGAATGCCATCTGGAGCTGGGCAAAGAACACGCCGGTTCGCTTGTTGCGGCTGAAATTGCCGAACACCGGCCGCTCATAACGCGTGCCGAGACCGTTGCCGTACATGGCCATCCCGATCGAGTCCTGCGGAGTGAGCATGTAATTGTAGGCAAGCGCCGGGACGAAGAACCAGTTGTCCTCGCTCGCCTGTTCCTGGCTGAAGTTCGCCGTGGTGCTTTGCGCGCGGTAGCCACGCTCGGCGTTGAACACGTCCAGGCTCATGTCGAAGCGCTCCCCGACGTAGGCCATGCCCGCCGGATTGGTGGCGGCCTGCATGGCGCTCTGCGGAAGGGCCACGCCGGCACCACCCAGGGCCTTGTTCGCCGTCCCGTAACCATGGGCGAAGTAACCGTTGGTGGCGAGCGCCGTCGCCGGAACGGCGAACGTTCCCGTCATGGCCACGACCACGGCCAGTCTGAAATTTTTTGTAGTCATAGGACTGATTCTCCTCTCCTCTATTGAGCCGATCCTTGCGGTCGGCGGGCAAATTCTTATATTGCTCGTGCTGTTACGATTTCGGCGAGGTTGGCGGGGACATACCCGACACCCACGGTACGTTGCGGGAATCGCGCCCACACTTCCGGCTCGTAATCTGAGATTGCACTTTTCTTATTGTTCGATTGTTCGCGCCTCTTTATCGCTCGCGATTCTTTCTTGTTGTTTCAATCGCGCGGCAGACACCGTCATAGCCTGCGAAGCACCCCGCCAGTGTACAAACAAGCTCACCGGTCGGCAACGATGTAGCCCTGAATCATCGCGAGTGAGCGCGTGCGCGAACGCTGTTCTCGAGTGAGCGCGTGCGCGAACGCTGTCCCGGTCATTCGCGGACGGGCAACAACTCCGCCCAGTCAGTGACGGGATATCACACTGTTTTGAGGACGCTATTCACGCGCCAACCTTCAGGGCCCCACCGTGGCTATGGTGTCCTGGTATGGAAATGTTGTCAACACTTGATTCGAAGCGAAATGAACCATATCGACTGCGCGGCAAGCGATACAAACGAATATTAGCGAAGCATAAAGAACCGGCCGCATGGGAACAGCCAGGTTGAGAACCGCATGCTGCCGGACACAACCCGGCGCGGTGCACGACAAAGTCGCACCACGCTTGCCGCCCGCCGCTGGGCCACCGATCCCTGCGCTCGCACGAAGCGCGCTCCGGTACTCGCGACTAGCGTGTCGGTTCAATTCCGATGGCCGGTGCGCGCGACCCCGAGCAGCGCAACCACGCCGCTGGCAAACAACCACCGACCCGCGGGCAAGGGCACGACCGCGATCTACGCGTACTGCAGTTCGAAATAATCCATACCAACCACCGCGCCGCCCCAGTCGTCGCCAAGCGCCCCGGGCCGATACCCGGGTGACGCGCTATTGTCCCGGAGGCGAGATCCTGGATCGCGCTGCCGGTAAACGTTCCCGTGGCGTTGGTCGTAGTTTCGGTCGCGAAGATCTGGTGCTCGGTGGCGCCGGGATTCACATTCCAGCGCAGATCGACCCACTCGGGTACGGGCGTCGGTCGCCGCGATCCGCCCGGTCGGATACGAAGGTCGTCGCGCCGGCGGTCTGATCGAAGGTGCCGCGGCACGTCGGTGTGCCGTACTGCACGAAGTCGCCGACGACGGTCGTCGGGATGGCATCAAGTTGAGATCCGGTGATTGTGAAGCTGCCGCCGACCACGGCGAAATCGACGGTACCGGCGAAGCCGTCGCGCGACGCGCAGCCATCCGATATCCCGGCATCCTCGCTCGGTCAGTTTGTCAGCGCCCGGCAGAACTGGCGGGCTGGACTCCCGACGGGACATACGGCGCCTTGCAGTGTGGCACGCGTGCCCCGCCCTGGCGTTTCGCGAAAAAAATGCGGGGAACGGGTTTCCCCGCCCCCCGCCTTCCCTCGCTTCCAAATCTGTCAACGCGCCGCGTCAGGCGGACGACGGGCTCACGCGTTGCCTGCTGCCCGCGCCGGGCCTCAGCAGGCCCGCCGGCCGGCCGGCCGCAGCAGCGTCACACCCGACAGCAGCAACCACGCAGCGGCCGGTAGCGGGACCGCCGTCGAACCGGCGAAAAAGGCGCTGGTCGTACCGTTGTAATCGAAGCCAGCCACGTGCGAAGCGAACAGCTGGCTGCCACCGCCGGCGTTGTTGCCGGAGAGCACCGACGCATAGGTCAAGGGCGTGTCTCCCTCAACATTGACCACCGAAAAAAGCAACAGCGGCGTACGGTCGCTGCCGGTCCCCTTGGGGACGATATCGAACTCGCCGTAACCGTCGAGCGTCATGCTCAGATTCACCTTCCAGGTCGCCGGATCGAGATTGGCGATGTTGTTCTTGGTAACCGTCACCAGGTTCGAATCGAAATTGAATCCGAAGGACTGGAGGCCGAAATTCGTTCCAGGGTTGAGTGCGCTGAAAGCGGGCAGCGTCTCAACACGGAAATCGATATCGCCGTTCAGCCCGTCACTGATGGTCACCTGCAGATAATTCGCCACCGGCAGCCCGGCGTTGTTCTGTTCCATGAAGTACGATACCGATGCCGCGCGGGCCGCCGGGCCGGCAAACGCCGCGAGCACGGCCGCCAGAAGGATGGTCACATGCCTGCGGTGCGCGATCTTTTCGTACGAACATCGCACTTTGCTCTCCGCCTCTCCCGATGTTGGGCCCGGTTTCGCGCATCCGGCAAGTTGTAATGTCTGCGCGCGGACAATGACGCTCCCAGTGCTCAGCAATTCCTGCCGTAATCAGATCCTCTAAAGATTCCTCAGCTTGTCAAACGCCACGATAGCAGTGAATACACAATCCGGCCCCGGATAACAGCCGATCGCCGCCACCGCGGCTAATTGATCGAAATATGCGGATTCCCTTGCAAAACAAGTGGGCACCACCTTCCGCGTGTTGCCCCGACAGACAGATACCGATCTGCGCTTGGAGGAAACCTCCGGCGCCGCACGAGCACGCCGTTGACCCCTCAGCGGAAAGAGGAAGCGGGGCAGGATGGACCCTGCCCCGTTCCGATACTGCTCTATTTGTTGCTGCTCCGGCACCCGGGCGCTACCGCCCCGGGTGCCGGGTTGTTGCCTTTAGGCCAGCTTGCGACGGCGGGCGACGCCGACCAAGCCGATCAGGCCCGAACCGAGCAGCCAGACGGCCGCCGGGACCGGAACCGCGCTGGTCGAGACGATCGTCGCCTTCCAGACCTCGATGTAGTCCTGACCCGCGAAGCCCGGACCCCAGGCGCTGCCGACCAGGCCCGAGGACACCAGGGTCACGCTCCACTCACCCGCCGCCACGTCGTCGAGGGCGTTGCCGGTCACGCTACCCTGCGAGTTACTCAAGGTGTCGGTTGTGAACGCGCGATAGGTCGTGCCGTCGGCCGGCTGGATGTTCCACGCGTTGTCGTACAGCACACCGCCGCCACCGCTGATGGCGCCGAGACGTCCGGTCGGCGTCAGGGTCATGGCACCGGTCACCTGATCGATGGTGCCGCTGCCGATCACGGCGCCGTACTGACCGAAGTCACCGCCTGCGGTGCCGAAGATGGTGTCGAACTGGAAGCTGCTCAGCGTGAAGGTGCCGCCTGTAACCGTGAGGGTCATGGTGCCGGCAAAACTGTCTCCGCCCACGCTTGAACCCTTCGGACCGTCCACGGTTGTGACCAAGGCGCTGTTGTCGGTGAAGCCCTGGGAGCCGCTACCGGGCGTGCCCAGACCGAAACTGAATGACGAATTCCAAGCACCCGCCGTACCGACGTCATTGAAGGTGCTGCCCATGAACACGGTGGTCGGCGTGGTGAGCACCTGCAGTTCATAGGTCCCATCGGCCAGACCGGTGAACGCCGCCGAGGCCGACTGCGAAGCACCGAGCGCCATTCCCGTGGCGATCAGCGCAATCGCGATCTTGGATTTTTGCATTTGCACGATTTCTCCTCCATAGCTTGTTACAAGCTTGTTAAAAACAACGTGAAGTCGCGAAAGACATATTTACACGCGGAGCCCAGCGCCACCCGCATCTACCCCATCGGGCTGACCCCGGACCCCTGCCGCGACCGATTCCCCGGACGCGTCTCCCCCTCACTAAAGCAACTGCCATGCCACTCGATACTTTCGTTTTATTATTCAATAAGTTATATAATAAATTCGACTTGCCAATGGGCCCAGAGAGGGTGAATCGTAAATCTTATCGACACAACCGTTTCGCGACATTTTGCGGCATGCGTAGAAACATTATCGAATTCAGTGTAATAGCAGCGTCACACCGTTTGATCGGGCGCTGGTCGGCATCCGGTTGGATTTACACTCATTCCGGTGCAACCCCCGGGATGACGGACAATGCGTGTTTTTTCAATAAATTAGTTTATTTCACTGGCGTAAGTAATTCCGACGGAGGTGTGGGCGGGTGCGTGGCGCGGGCGAATTCAGGGCAAGCGCGAAATCGCGGTGAGCGTGGCAGCAAGGGTGGACGTGAACATCGATGGCGGGCCTGACGACCGCGCCCCGCCGAGCTAGGACGCCCCGGCGTGATGCACATGCGCGCCGGCGTCACCGAGCGCGTCGCGCAATGGCCCGAGGTGGTTCTCGTAGTGGCGCCAACGCGCCACCGAATCGCGATAGATCGGGCGCCGCACCTGGTCGTAGCTGGCGGTGTTGACATAGCGCTCGCTGAGGTGGAAACGCAGACAGGCCTCGTCCCAGTCGAGACCGCAGAACGCCACCAGCGCCCGGCTCATCTCCTCCTGGCGGTCGACGACGTCCTCGTAGGCGATCTCCAGCATCGGCAGGCTCAGCGCCGTTTTCCAGTGCGCCATCAGCCGGCGGTATTCGCGGTAATACAGGCCGAGATCGCGCAGATCATAGGCATAGGGATGGTAACCGCCGAACAGATGGAAGTAGCACGACAGGCAGCTGTCCATCGGATCGCGCAGGCAATGAATGATTTTTGCCTGCGGGAACAACAGCTCGACGAAACCCAGATGCAGAAAATTCTGCGGCATCTTGTCGGTGACGCGCCGCGCGTCCGGCGATAGCTGCCGCAGCCGGTCATGATACGCGGCCGCCAGGTCGTCAAGCTGCGATTGGCTGATTCCGGTGACCGTGCGCGGATAACCCGTGCTCCGCCCCGGCAGCGCCGGCAACCTGAGCGTCAGGTGACCGATATCGGGCAGCTCACCGGCGCCGAAGACCGCCGGATGACTGGCGAGAATCTGCTCGACCAGGCTGGTGCCGGACCGCGGCATGCCGACAACCAGCACGACGCGCTCGGCCGACCGGCTCGCCCGCGGCATCCGCGCCAGGCCCTCGCGACCGAAGACCTCGATCAGTTCGTCGACCACCGCGCGATGCGCGTCGATGTCGAATTGATCTTGCTTGAGCCGGTTGCCCTGCTGAAAGTGAACGAAGGCCCGCTCGAACTCCTGCCGCCGGTCGTAAATCTGCCCCAACTGGAAATGCAGCGCCGCGCGATCGCGCTCCGCGGTCGCGTGACTTTCCAGTATGCGTTCGGCCAGCGCGGCGACCTGATCGCAGCGGTTGAAGCGCCGGCACAGACCGGCCGCGGCCGTCACCACGCCGACGTGCTCGGCGCCGGCGTCGATATGTGGCCACAGAACCTCAAAGGCCTGCCGATACTCTCGACGCCTTTCATGAACGCTGGCCAGGCCCGCGACCGGGTCGAGAGAATCCGGCCGGATCCGCTGCGCAGCCTGATAGGCTTCGAGCGCCTCGTCGAAACGGCCCAGCAACACCAAGGCATGGGCGAGATTGTTGTGCGCTTCGAAGAAATCCGGTTTCATCTGGATGGCAGTGCGGAAATGCCGCTCGGCACCTTCGTGGTCGCCGAAATCGGTAAGCGTCGTGCCGAGATTGTTATGGGCCTCCGCGTACTGCGGACTGATGCGGATCGCGGCCCGGAAACTATCGATCGCCGCGTGGGTGGCATGCAGCACCTTGTAGGCCAGGCCGAGATTATAGTGTGCCTGCGCGTACCGCGGATTGAGTCGCAGCGCCTCGCGATAACAATCGATCGCCGCCCCGCAGTCGCCGAGCGCGCACAGACCGATGCCGAGATTGTTGTGTGCCTCCGCGAACCCAGGTCGCGCGGCGATCGCCGCACGCAGCGGCGCCAGCG
>Ga0214471_10000578_pt1 | contig 30731 bp, 25 predicted proteins | sample RVTome_5_FD_207665 | JGI IMG/M metagenome (GOLD analysis project Ga0214471, IMG submission 207665) | Soil microbial communities from uranium-contaminated site in the Upper Colorado River Basin, Wyoming, United States - RVT142D155 | ecosystem: Environmental > Terrestrial > Soil > Contaminated >... | reverse complement strand
ATTCCGACCGCCGTCCACTACCCAGTGCCGCTGCACAAGCAGCCCGCCTACGCGCGATACGAAGCCGGCCCGCTGCCGGCCTCCGAGTCGGTCGCGGCGAAGGTGATCAGCCTGCCGATGTACGCCGACCTGCCGGCCCAAGTCCAGGAAGCGGTGGCAAGCGCCGTGCTGGCTTCCGCGTGAACCGCCCGCCCTGCCCGCAGCAATCGCCCACAATGCAGTCCCAGACTCGACCAGGCACCGTTTCGACGACGCTCCTGTGGCACGTTCCGGCGGCGCTCATCCTGGCGATCTACCTGCCGGCGGCGCTGCTGGGAATGTATTTCTTCCGGGACGCCTATGCCGCCAGCTTCCTCGCGCTGCTCGCAATCTTTGCAGGCTCCTACTACGGCCTCTATCCGCGGTTCGCGCGAATGCTGCAGTCGGCCGGGACACGATCTTTGCTCTGGCGCATCGGCGACCGCATCGATTGGCGTGGCTGGGCATGGCTTGCAGCAGCGCTCTACGTCACGACCATTGGAGTCGCAGCGCTGACGGTGCCGGCAACCCCCCTCGGCGCCGCACTGGCGGGCGGCAACTGGCTCGATATCGCCCTGGCGCGCGCCGACTTCCTGGTAACCCGCGATGGGCCGGAAGCGCTGCTCCGTTACCTTGCCCTGATCCTGGGGCGTTCGGTCATGCCATTCCTGATCGCGTATCTGTACTGGTCGCGGCACCGGTTGCGTCATCTGGCTCTCACGGTTCTGCTCGTGCTATTCCTCATTCCGCTTGAAAAGGTGTCCCCGCTTTTTGCCTTCCTGCCGCTGATCCTCCTCCGCGCGCTGGCCAGGGACTACAAAGCCGCGCTTGCGCACGCCGCGTGCCTGGTGGCCTGCGTCGGGCTGGCAACGTATCTGGCGGCAGGCGGACTCTATGATTCACAGCGCAGGGCAGCGAGTGGACTCAGTGGACATACCGTTCAGGAGCAGGTCATCCCCAGCACCAAGGTCGACCGTGACGTGAAGCTGTCGGATGACGCGGGGCGGCAGTACCTGCATCGCCGTTTGAATCCCGCGGACGACTTCGCGCGGACCGGAGGACCCGGTTACCAGATCTATCTGCTGGCCAACCGCGCGGCGTGGGTTCCATACGCAACCGCATACGACTGGCTCAAGTTTCACCACGATGTGCTTCACGGACAGCTTGTGCTCGGCCGCTCGATCGGCATCGTCAGCTGGCTGATGGGAAAGCCGCGGGTCTTCCTCGAGCAGATGGTCTATCAGTTCAGTTTCGGCGCCTCGCCGGGCGGTGCCGGCGCATCCAACACCATATTCTTCGTGGACGCCAAGCTGAACTTCGGATGGTTCGGGGCCGCGGCATACTGCGCGCTGTTCACGCTGCTCGCCGCAATCGTCTTCTCGTCGGCGAATCACGTTGCGCAGATCGCGAGCGTCACCAGTTTCTTCACGGCCGCGTTGAGTCCACTCACCGCATCGCTGCTGAGTGGCGGGCTGTTGTTCTACTTGACGATCTCATCGCTGACCCGGCTCGACGGCGGAGCGCCGCCCGCCGTCCCGGACCGGCGGCGGCTGTGACGCGCGGACGGGATTGCCTGCTTACCATGCAACTTTCGATCGAAACGACGAATACACGAGAGAATGGCCTGTGGCACGTTCCCGCTGCAATGATCGTTGTGATCTACCTGCCGGCGGCTTTGCTCGGGGCATACGTTTTTCGAGACCCCTACGCCGGCACCTTCCTGCTGTTGCTGGCAACCTTCGTCGTAATCTATTACGCGCTCTATCCCTGGTTCCTGCGGATTCTGAGCCGCCCCAGGTTACGGCTCCCCCTTCGGTCAATCGGGGAACTCATCGACTGGAAAGGGTGGGCGTGGGTCTCGGCAGCCGTATTTGTCCTGACCATCGCGATTGCCGCGCTTACAGTTCGGCAGACCCCGCTCGCCGCCGCGCTGCGGGGAGGAAGCTGGCTCGATATCGCGCTCGCTCGAGCCGACTTCCTCGTCAACCGCGAAGGGCCGGAAGCCCTGCTTCGCTATCTCGCCATGATTGTCGGCCGTTCCATCCTGCCGTTCGTCGTTACCTACCTGTACTGGTCCCGGCACAGGCTGCGTCACGTGGCCCTGGCTGCGCTGCTCCTCGGCTATGCCCCCTCGCTGGAAAAGGCTTCGCCGATCTTTGCGTTTTTCCCCATCGTCGTTCTGCGCGCGCTGGAGGGGCAGTGGAAATCGACGCTCAAGCACCTGGCGTGCATGTTTGCCTGCATCGTGCTCTGGACGGTCCTGTCGGTCGGCGCGCTGCACGAAACCGCGCGCCAGGCTTCGCCCGGCCCCGGGCAGCCGCCGGCGCAGCAGGAAATCGTAAAGGGCCGGAAGGTCGAGATCGATGTGGCCTCTCCCCATGACTCCTATCACGCCTATTTCGCCAGCCACATTAAGGGCTTGCACGGTTACATTCAGTCCTTTGAATCCCGTTTCGTCCAGCATTCATACGGACTCGTGAATCGGATAGTCTGGACTCCCTATATCACCGCCTACGACTGGCTCAAGTTTCACGACGTGGAGCTGGGTGGAAACCTGGTACTGGGCCGCTCGATCGGCGTGGTCAGCTGGCTGACGGGACAGCCGCGCGTCTATCTCGAGCAAATGGTCTATCAATTCCAGTTTGGCGCATCGCCCGGGGGCGCCGGAGCGTCGAACACAGTGTTCTTCGTGGACGCCAAGCTGAACTTCGGATGGCTCGGGGCGATTGCATACTGCGTCCTCTTCAGCTTCTTCGCCGCGATCGTCTTCTCCTCGGACAACTTCGTCGCGAAAGTTGCGAGCGTCACCAGCTTTTTCACGGCCTCCTTGAGTCCGCTCACGGCGACCCTGCTGAGCGGCGGGCTGTTCTTCTACCTGGTAATCGCCCTGCTCACCCGGACCACGCAGACCGCATCGTCGAATCAGACGGGTGCCGATGCGCCGGGAGCGCGGGGGGACGTTCACTCGGCCTAGCGACCAACGGCGCACGTCACCTGAGCAGCCTGGATACGGGACCGGCAAGATCATGTGGGAAATCGTTGTCGCCACAGTCAAGTTCGGAAGCGGCCAGGCTGCCGCACTGATCTGCGCCGCGGTATCGGTCAAGATCATGGCCCTGACCATCGGACCCGCGGGGGTAGGCCTGTTCTCGCTGATACGGCAGGCTCAACAGACGCTTGCGTCGTTGGCAACCCTCGGGGGACAGAACGCGGTCATACAAGGAGTCGCGAGCCGCAGCGGCGCCGATCGAGATCGATTCATTTCATCCGTTTTCCGGGCATTCGTCATCAGCGCGAGCACGCTGGGGGCACTGGCGGTCATTTTTGCGTCGACCCTAGCGAAGCTCGTCTTTCGGACCGACGTGATCGATGCGCCATTGCTCGTGCGCTGGATTGCGTTTCCGGTTGTTGCGGGGGCCATGCTCGTGTTCTTCCGCAGCCTCCTCAACGCGCGCATGCAGATCGGTTCCGTCGCATGGACAAACGTGGTGACGGCCGCGAGCTCGATCGTGCTGGTCTATCCCGCCGTGGTGGCCTACCAGAGGGGTCACGAGGTGGCGCTGGTTCTGCTGCTCGGGGGGTCACTGAGCATCGGGCTGCTGTACGCGATATATCAGGCCTCGGCTCGCGGCTGCCTGGCTCCACTTCGGCAAGCGTCGGCCGCGACATTCGACAAAGCCTCAATCAGACATTTCCTCTGGGTAGGCTTGCCCTCGCTCACGGCGCTGTTCATCGGGATGTCGAGCGTGCTCGTGGTAAGAGCCCTCATCGTCGGCTGGCATGGGCTGCCTGCGGCCGGTCAGTTTGATTCGGCCTGGAGCATAAGCATGCTGTACCTGACCGTTTTCCTCACCGCGATGCACAGTTACCTCCTGCCTGCGCTGAGCGCCGATCTCACGCACGAAGCCGGCCAGGCCGTCCTCGGCCGCGCGCTGCGTCTCGCGATCATCGTGTCAGTGCCGCTGATTTCTGTCCTCATCGTGTTCAAGCCGCTCGTCGTGCGATTGCTCTACAGCGGAGAGTTCCTGCCGGCTCTCGATCTGCTCCGGTGGACACTGCTGGGCGACTACCTGCGCGTGGCCGGCTGGGTCCTTGCGACCACGCTTGTCGCTCGCGCGGACATGCGCGCCTACCTGGTTTGCGAGATCGCATGGAACACCGTATTTGTCGGGGGTGCCTATTGGCTGGCCCGGGAGAGTATCGCCGGGGCGGGTCCGGCCTATCTCGCCGCCTATTCGGTGTATGTTGTAGCGCTTGCTATTCGAGCACGCCGGACTCAGCGGATCTCGCTCCCGGCCGGCCTCCTTGCGCTCTGGGCTGCAGGGGCATGCGTCGTACTCGTCGTGAGCATATCGGCATGGACGGACAGCCAGGTTGTCTGGTCAAAAGCGACCCTGATCCTGGCTGCGGCGTTGATGAGCTGGCTGGCCGTTACGCCCGCGGAAAGGCATTTTCTCCGCGATCGTCTGGTGCAAATATGGAACCGCTGACCTCAGTGGCGGACTCGCGCCATGGCAACCTTTTCTGACCGCTTTCGCATTGCGCTGCTGATCTCCCGGGGAATCCATGCCTGACGAGTTCATACCCTACAGCCAGCATTTCCTGGATGAGGACGACATCCGGGCGGTCGTCGAGCAGATGCGCCACGGCACGCTGACGCAGGGCCCGGCAATCGACCGGTTCGAGCGCGCCGTCGCTGACTACGTGGGCGCCCGCCACGCGGTTGTCGTGACGAGCGGCACCGCTGCCCTGCACCTCGCATGCGCCGCCGCCGGAGTGGGCCCGGGCGACAACGTCGTAACCAGCGCGATCACGTTCGTCGCCAGCGCGAATTGCGCCCGCTACTTGGGCGCGTCGCCGCAGTTTGCGGACATCGATCCGGACACCTTGAACATCGACCCCTCCGACCTCGAGCGTCGCTGCGCGGTCCTCGGGCGCGTGCGGGCGGTCATCCCGGTTCATTTCGCCGGCCTGCCGTGCGACATGCCGGCGATCCGCGTGATTGCGCAGTCGCACCATGCCATGGTGATCGAGGATGCGGCGCACGCGCTCGGCGCTCAGTATCCCGGCGGCCGGCGGGTCGGGTGCTGCGCCGACTCGGACATGACCGTGTTCTCCTTCCATCCCGTCAAGCACATCACGACCGGCGAGGGCGGGATGATCACGACGAATGACCCGAGGCTTCATCGGAAGCTGTTGCGCCTGCGCAGTCATGGCATCAATAAGTTGGATGATCCGCTGGAGCTCGACAGGGAGGCTTACAGCGACGGACGCCTGAACCGCTGGTACTACGAAATGCAGGAGCTCGGCTTCAACTACCGGCTGACCGAAATCCAGGCAGCGCTCGGCATATCCCAGCTCGCGAAGCTCGAGCGCTTCGTCTCCCGGCGCCGCGAGCTGGTCCTGCGCTACGACCGGGCCTTCGAAAACCACCCCGTCATCCGTCGCGGCCAGACCGCGGGACGCAAACTGAGCGCCCACCATCTCTACGTGATACGTGCGCCCTTCGGGAACGGCTGTGTCGGGCGCAGCGTGTACATGCAGCGCCTTGCCGATTCGGGCCTTCTTACCCAGGTACACTACATTCCGGTACCCCTTCACCCGTACTACCAGCGCCTCGGCCACCGCGTTTCGGATTATCCCCGCGCATGGTCCTACTACTCCGAAGGCCTCAGCATCCCATTATTCTTCGGCCTGTCGGACGCGCAGCAGGACGAGGTGATTGGGAACCTGCAGTCGCTCATTCGATGATAGCGTCGGTCGCGACAAACAATTCGCCAGGCTGACAATGCGCCGCTATCGCATTATCCTGCAGGCCAGAACCGCGTCGAGGCGCTTGCCGGCCAAGGTCCTGTTGCCGATCGGCGGTTTACCGCTTGCCCTACTTTGTGCCAAGCGGCTTCAGAATACCGGGCGTGACGTAGTCCTAGCGACGTCCGACACCAAAACAGACGACGCCTTGGCGCACATTGCCCAGCGCGCGGGCATCCGGGTATGCCGCGGCAGCCTGGACGATGTGCTGAGTCGCTTCGTGACCTGCGCGGCCGACCTCGCCGATGACGACGTGGTGGTAAGGGCCACTGCGGATAATCCGCTGCCTGACGGTGACTTTGTCGACTTACTTGTTCGGACGTTCGAGCAGCAGGATTTGATCTACCTCGGCACAAGCTCGCCCGGAGACGGACTGCCCTACGGTTTGAGCGGAGAAGTCTTCACTGTGCGGGCGCTGCGCGACGCCGCGCGGTCCGCGAAGACCCAGCCCGAGCGCGAGCACGTCACTACGGCCGTTCGACGGCGGGACCGTGCCCGGATGCTCGCGTCCGGACAGATCATCGAGAGCAACCATGCCCACCTGCGCTGCACCGTGGACACGCTCGAGGATTTTCTCGCTATGGCTGGATTGTTTTCCGCCTGCGCCGATCCGATCGCAACGCCGTGGCGCTCTTTCCTGGACAAGCTCCCCGCGGCCCCGGGCAAAATAGCCGCATCCGCTGGCGTGATCATGCTTGGGACCGCGCAACTTGGCATGCGATACGGGATCGCCAACCGATCGGGCCAACCATCCGATAGCGAGGCAGTTGCCATTCTCGATCTTGCCCTGTCGGGAGGCATCAATCATTTCGAAACCGCGAGGTCCTACGGCAAATCTGAGGTCCGTATCGGATCGGCGCTCGGCCGACATCCTGAGGTGGAAGTGCGTGTCATGACCAAGATCGGGCCCCTGTCCAATCTGGCAGATGACGCCGCCCAAGCGGATGTCATCCGTTGCATAGAGGCCAGCGTATTCCGGTCGTGCCACGCGTTGCGCCGCCGGCACCTCGACGTGCTCCTGTTTCATCGCAGCGCGGACATGACGCGCTGGGGAGGCACGGCGATGGAGCATCTCGCGCGGCTTGCAGAGGAGGGAGTCGTCGGCGATATCGGGGTATCGGTCTACTCACCGGAGGAGGCGCTCAATTGCATTGCCGATGCGAGGATCAGGCACCTCCAAGTCCCGTTCAACCTCCTCGACAGGCGCTGGACCGCCGACGAGTTCGTGAATGCCATCGGGCGGCGCCCGGACCTTCAGGTGCACGCGAGGAGCGTTTTCCTGCAGGGGCTGCTGACGAATAACGCGACGATCTGGCCCGCCGAGTGGGCCACACTGGGCGAGTCGATCACGCGGCAGGTCGCGGAATTGCGCACCGCGCTCGGGCGCCGCAACCTCAGCGACCTCTGCATGGCCTATGTGCGCTCGTATCCGTGGGTGACGACATTGGTTTTAGGCGTGGAGCGCCGGGATCAGCTGGAGGAATTGCTGCAGAACGTTTGCGAGCAGCCACTGTCGGCCGGCGAAGTGAAGGAAGTCCACTCCGCACTCCCGGCAGTTCCCGAACGCCTGCTCAACCCGACTAACTGGTCATAAAAATGTTCAATCTACGAAACCGCATCGTGCTGGTGACGGGCGCTTCGGGACATCTCGGCGCGTCAATTTCTCGGGCTGTCCTCGACGCCGGAGCGGAGCTGATCATCTCGGGACACCGGCAATCGGCTTTATCCTCACTGCGAGACCAGTTCGCGGACCGCCTTCGCGAAAAGTGCCACATCGCCGACGCCGACATCAGCGTTCCGGATGGTGTCCTTTCGCTCTGCCGCAAGTTGTCCGGCCAGTTCGACAGGCTGCATGGGATCGTAAACAATGCATACGAGGGACGGGTGGGCAACATTGGCGCGATCGGCCCCGAGGACTTTCAGCGCGCCGGCCAATTCAACATGATCGCGCCGTTTCTGTTGGCGCGGGAGCTCCTGCCGCTGCTGGAGAAAGGCGGGCGTGAGGTGTCAGGTGGCGCCTCTATTGTCAACGTGGCATCGATGTACGGAGGCGTCAGTCCTGATCCCTCCGTCTACGGTGACTCTGGGATGGACAATCCCGCCCACTACGGCGCGACCAAGGCCGGCATGATCCAGCTGACCCGCCATCTGGCCTGCCACCTGGGGTCGCGCGGCATCCGCGTGAACAGCGTTTCGCCCGGACCCTTTCCCAGGCCGGGGATCGGCCCCGACGCCGACGATTTCTCGAACAGACTGGCCACCAAGGTGCCGCTGGGTCGCATCGGACTGCCGACGGAAGTCGCGGGTCCCGTGGTGTTTCTGCTATCGAGCGCCGCGTCCTACGTGAACGGCGTCAATCTCCCTATCGACGGCGGATGGACCGCCTGGTGAAGGGCCGCGCCGCATCGGGCCTGCCGAGAGAAATCAGATGAAGACGGACACCTGGCGAATCTGGAACAAAGACAGCACCGTTGAACAAAGGACGTTCAAGAGGGTTACTGGCGAGCTTCCGGAGATGGAATGCACCAAGCAACTCGTCGAACTCGTGCGCGGCGTCTATTCGCCCGGCATGAAGGTCCTCGACGTGGGCTGCGCTGCAGGTCACTACTACAACGGGCTACGGAGGGTGGACCACGCCATACGCTACCACGGGGTGGACGCAACGTCGGCGTACATCGCCTTCGCCAAGCGCCATTTCAGGAACAATCCAAACGCCACTTTCGAGGTGGGGGATATTTTCGCCCTGCCCCGGAGTTACGGTCGGAAGTTCGACATCGTGTTTTGCTGCAACGTCCTGCTCCATCTCCCCAGCTTTCAAGTGCCGCTGCGCAACCTGCTGCGGGTGTCCAGGAAGCATTGCATCATCAGGACGCTGATAAGCGACAAGACTCATCTGAGTCGCTTGCTCTATTCCGACACGTTCGACAGAAAGGGCGATCCGACCAATTTCGTCTATCAGAACACCTACAGCTACGACATTTTCCGGAAAGCAGTACGCGAGATTGGCAACTACCGGATGCGGTTCCTCGACGACCGGTTCGATCCGCAATGCATTAACAAAGAACACGTGCGTTACAGCGGGCGGCAGAGTGCAGTAACGCGTGTGCAGAACGGCCTGCAGATCGCGGGCAGCAAGGTGTTCGATTGGAAATGGATAGTGATCACAAAGTGACCGTCGCAACTTCCACAGGAGGAATGTCCAACCGTGACTGATTTCATCCGTTATTGCAGGCGCTGCGTGCTGCCGGAAACCAAGCCTGACCTGTTCATCGACGAGGAGGGCATTTGCAGCGCATGTCGCTACTACGAGAGACGACCTGACACGGATTGGAATCTGCGACAGCGGGAGTTCATGGATGTCGTCGAGCGATACCGCTCGAAGAACCAGCGCAACTACGACTGCATTGTACCGGTAAGCGGGGGGAAGGACAGCACCTTCCAGGTGCTGACCATACGCAAGATGGGCCTCAACCCGCTGTGCGTGGTAGCGACCACCTGCCAGCTCTCGGAGATCGGCCGTAGGAACATAGAGAACCTGAAAGGCCTCGGCGTGGATTGCGTGGAATACTCGACCAACCCGAAGGTGCGCCGCAAGCTGAATCGCATCGGCCTGGTGCAGGTCGGAGACATCTCGTGGCCGGAGCACGTATCCATCTTCACTGTGCCGGTGCGGATCGCCGTGCAGTTTGGCATCCCGCTCCTGATTTGGGGAGAGAACCCGCAGCATGAGTACGGCGGCCCAGCGGCCAACGCCCATCACAAAAATCTCGACCGCCGCTGGCTCGAGGAATTCGGTGGACTGCTTGGCTTGAGAGTTTCCGATCTAGTCGGGCAGGACGGCCTTACCCAGCAGGACCTCATACTTTTCACCTATCCGAGCCAGGCGGAACTGGACCGTGTCGGGGTCACCGGGCTATTCCTCGGCTACTACTTCCCGTGGGACGGATACTCCAACGCCTTGCTCGCGCAGGCCAACGGGTTCGAAACGTTCCCTACGGCAATCGAGGGATCGTTGGTCAACTATGAGAACTTGGACAACGTCCAGACTGGGATTCACGACTACTACAAGTACCTGAAATACGGGTTCTGCCGGGTTTCCGATATCGCCTCCATGCACATTCGGAGAGGCCGCATGCGCCGAGATGACGCGCTTGAGATCGTAAGACAAAGGGACGGGAAGTTCCCGTGGACCTATCTCGGCTTTCCCATCGAAGGCGTCCTCGAGACCATCGACATGGCCCTCGAGGAATTCATCAAGGTCTGCGACCGCTTCACCAACAAGCGAATCTTCAAGTGCGACCATCGCGGGAACTTGATAAAGGATCGCCATGGGAACCTCACTAAGAATAACTACGACAATGTCGGCTAAATCGCAGCCCAACTGAGTTCGAAGCCGCGGCATGAGCAGCGTCGCAATCATTGACTACGGAATGTGCAACCTCGACTCGGTAGCGAGAGCTGTGGAGGAATGCGGAGGCAGGGCCGTGGTCACCCAACAGCCGGCGGACCTCGCAGGCGCCACCCATATCATCCTGCCCGGCGTCGGCGCCTTCCCGGATGCGATGGATATGCTGCGCAAGACGGGATTGGACATTGCGCTGCGAGAACAGGTGGTCGGCGAGCAAATCCCGTTCCTTGGCATTTGTCTCGGAATGCAGCTCATGGCGACCCGCGGATTCGAAGGCCGAGAATGCGCGGGTCTGGACCTAATACCTGGCGAGGTGCGGCGCCTGATGCCCTCCGGTTCCAGGGTACGCATTCCACACATCGGGTGGAACGAGGTACTAGCCAACGAACGATGCCCCTTGTTCATCGGCATCCCCGCCAGCAGCGATTTTTACTTTGTTCACAGTTATCACCTCTGCTGCGAGCCGCAGTTCGCGGCCGCTCGCACTCCTTACGCAGATGGCTTTGTCTCGGCAGTGCAGCGGGGCACCACGTTTGGTACGCAGTTCCATCCGGAAAAGAGCCAGCGCCTGGGTTTTAGACTGCTCGCAAATTTCCTCGCGATCTAGGCCGCCATGCTGAAGATCCGAGTCATGCCCACGCTGCTCTATAAGGACTACGGACTGGTGAAGGGCGTGGGCTTTGACAGTTGGCGGCGAACCGGGAGCGCCATGCAACAGATCAAGGTCTACAACATGCGGGAAGTCGACGAACTGGTGTTTCTCGACATCACTGCCAATGCGGAGCAACGCGCGCCGGATTACGAGATGATCGACGACTTGGCGGACGATTGTTTCATGCCGATGACGGTCGGCGGCGGAATTCGCACGATCGACCAAGCAAGGCGCGTCCTGTTGGTGGGCGCGGACAAGGTAGCAATTAACACAGCGGCGGTCGAAAACGCGGGGCTGATTACCGAGATCGCGGAGCGGTTCGGCACCCAGTGCGTCGTCGTGTCCATCGACTACCGGCAGCACGCCGACGGCAGGCGCGAAGTATTCACCTACTCGGGCAAGCGGGCCACCGGACTGGACGCTACCGCCTTCGCTGTAGAGGCGCAGCGGCGCGGCGCGGGAGAGATACTGTTCACGAGCATCGAGCGTGACGGCTCCTTCCGCGGCTACGATGTGGAGGGAATCCGCGCGGTGACGTCAGCGGTTTCCATTCCCGTCATTGCGTCGGGCGGAGCCGGAAGCTACGAGCACATGCGGCAGGCGATTGTGGAGGGCGGCGCATCGGCCGTTGCCGCGGCGAGCATTTTCCACTTCACGGAGCTGACACCGTTGGAATCCAAGCGCTATCTGCGCGAGCACGGCCTGGCGGTGCGGCTGTAGGCATTGCTCGAGCGGAGTCCGGGCTTGCAGGCATGAGGAACAGACGATGACGCGTGTTGCCATCCGCGTGGACGCGTCGACCATCATCGGATCGGGACACGTCATACGTTGCGTCACCCTGGCGGAGGAATTGCGCGGGCTGGGAGCCGATGTCTGCTTCGTTTGCCGCCCCCTGCCGGGAGACTACTGCGGCTGGCTCAAGTCCCGCGGCTATGTCGTGCATCGGCTTCCTGCGCGGAAGGGTATTGTTCCGACAGTGCTCGATGCGACGCAAACGCAGGAAGCCCTGAGCAAAAACACGCCCGTGGAGTGGCTGGTGACTGACCACTACGGCGTCGATCGCGAGTGGGAAGATACAGCGCGGGCGGCGGCGCGGCGCATCATGGTGATCGACGACCTTGCCGACCGCAGTCATCACTGTGATCTTCTACTCAATCAGAATCTACCGGCTGCCGGCGATTCGTATGCCGCGCTTGTGCCTGCAGGAACGAGAGTCCTGCAAGGTCCGCGCTACGCCTTGCTTCGACCCGAGTTCGCCAGGCTGCGGTGCGCGCAGCCCCCCCGCGACGGGATTGTGCGCCGGATCCTAGTTTGTTTCGGCGGCACAGACGCCGGGAACCATACTGCGGCCGCGCTCCGGGCGCTGCGTGATTGCGCTGGCGGCGTCGATCATATCGACGTCGTCCTCGGGCCGAGCAATCCCCATCGCGAGCACATCGCAGCGCTTTGTGCGGAAACGCCACGCACGCTGCTACATTCCCCGGCTACCGACATGGCCGACCTGATGACAAGGGCGGATCTCGCAATCGGTGCGGGCGGCGCGATGAGTTGGGAGCGCGCCTGCCTCGGCGTCCCCACGGTGGCCTTTGGCATTGCAGGGAACCAGCGCAAGGTGCTGGAAGTGCTCATCGAAGGTGGATACGTGGTCGGAGTGCCGGAGTTGCCGTCACCCGATTTCGCGAAGATGGGAGCATGGATACGTAGCGCGCTTGAAAATCAGCCGCTGCTTCGCGGCCTCGCACAACGCGCCGCAACGCTGGTGGACGGCCTAGGCGCCCAGCGGGTAGCCAACGCCATGCTTCCGGTGTCGCTGGTCTTCCGGCCGGCGAGGATCGAGGACACCGATATGATTTTCCAATACCGTAATGATCCCGCCGTGCGGGGCGCGTCTCTCGACGGTCGGGAAATTTCGCGCGAAGGACACGACGCGTGGATGAAGCAGACGCTATCCAACCCGCAGCGGATATTGCTAATCGCCGAACGCGACGGCAGGCCCCAGGGCGTGGTGCGGTTCGATTTGAGCCCTGCCGAAGCTACGATCTCTGTTTACCGCGCGCCCAACGCTGGACCTGCCGGGCTCGGGCTGGTTCGGCAGGCCACGGCATGGCTGCGCAGTCAGCACTCCGGCATAAAGCGCGTCGTCGCCGAGGTATTACCGGGCAACGCGGCGTCCCTCGCCGCATTCCGCGCGGCTGGCTACCGCGACGGAAAATACGTTCTCGACACCGACCTGGACACGCCATGACCAAACCCGCCTTCGCTATCGCCGGCCGTCGCATCGGTCTAGATGCCCCACCATTCGTAGTCGCCGAGATGTCTGGCAACCACAATCAGTCGCTGGAACGCGCTCTCGAAATCGTCGAGGCGGCGGCGGTGGCAGGCGTCCACGCATTAAAGATCCAGACATACACCGCCGACACGATGACCATCGACATCGCCTCCAGGGAGTTCCTAATAAGCGATTCCGGCTCGCTCTGGAAGGGCCGAACGCTCTATGACCTCTACCGCGAGGCGCATACTCCGTGGGACTGGCACAAGCCGATCTTCGACAGGGCGCGCGCGCTCGGCCTGATCGCCTTCAGTACCCCTTTTGACGACACCGCGGTCGATTTTCTCGAGACGCTGGACGCCCCCTGCTACAAGCTCGCTTCCTTCGAGATCACCCATTTGCCGCTCATCCGAAGAGCGGCCGCCACCGGCAAGCCAATGATCATGTCTACCGGTATGGCAACCGTGCCGGAGGTGGACGAAGCAGTACGTGTGGCCCGCGCGGCTGGCTGCCGGGATCTGGTGCTGCTCAAGTGCACCAGCACCTATCCCGCGCAGCTCGAAAACTCCAATCTACGGACGATCCCGGACCTTCGATCGCAATTCGACTGCGAGGTGGGGTTGTCCGATCACACGCTCGGCATCGGGGCGGCGGTGGCGAGCATCGCGCTCGGTGCGACGGTCATTGAGAAGCACTTCACGCTGCGGCGCGCCGATGGCGGGGTGGACGCTGCGTTCTCGCTCGAGCCGGAGGAAATGCGCAGCCTGGTGGTCGAGACCGAGCAGGCGTGGATGGCGATGGGAAGCGTCGCCTATGGCCCGACTGAAAGCGAGCAGCCATCGCTCGCCTTTCGCCGCTCAATCTACGTAGTGCGCGACATGAAACCGGGTGACATGATCTCCCCTGAGCATATTCGAATCATCCGCCCCGGTCACGGTCTTGCTCCCAAGCACTGGGACGCACTTATCGGCAGGCGGGTCACGCGCGCCGTCAAGAGAGGCACTCCGGCGACGTGGGACATGGTGTAGCGCGCGCATGCAAGGTACCAGCGCGCTGGACCTCGTCGACGCCTTCGAGGCCAGGTTCGATGTTGCCGCGATGCGGTTCACGGCGTATGACATGCCGCCGTGGGCCTACATACGTTTCCTGCTCGCCCAGGTCGTTGCCGATCGAATCGCGGGGACTTCCTATTATCTCGAGCCTGCACCGTCCGACGAACGGCTCGGCAATCCCGGTTATGTCGCCCGGACCCTGGCGGAGTTGCCGCGCAGCCTGGTGCCGCGCGCATCAAAGGTACTGATATTCGGGTCCGGAGCGACGAACGCCCGGACTCCCGACGGCTATCACAACCGGCTGGTCGACCACTTCGCGCGGGCGGCGGGCGCGGAGGTATTCGAGGACAGTTACGCGCAACGGTATGCCTCGCCGCGCCGGTTGCCAGGGCTGCGCTATCACGATCCACTGCGGGCGATCGCCGCCATCGGGGGCAAGGTGCGCAGGCTGCCGCGGCGCGATGCCGGCATCATTTCGGAATTGCTGGGGCTCGCCACATCTCACTTCGGGCGATTTCTGTTGCCTGCCGACATTGCCCTGCTTCGGCGCTTCCTAGAACAGGCGGCCCGCAGGATGCCTATATGGCGCGCCCTCTACCATCGAGTCTTCGAGAGAGTGCGTCCTGCTTTGTGCCTGATAGAAGACGCAAGCTACGGGCACTACACGCATGTGCTGGCGTGGGCGCATGCCGCGGGCATCGCAACCGCGGAGTACCAGCACGGACGAACCTACCCGCAGCATCCAGCGTACCAGCTGTCCCCTAGATTGCATGACCCACAGTGGGCGCAATATCTCCCCCAGCACTATCTTGCATGGGGAAGCTACTGGCTTCGTTACCTGCGGACTCCGGTCAAGCCGCACATAATCGGTTTTCCGGACCTTGCGGAACGTAGCCGGTCGTTGAAAGTGGAAATCGGAAGTCGAGACCAGTTGCTGTTCGTTTCGTCGGGTCTGGATGTCGGGCTTTATCAACGCGTGCTCGCGGAATTGGATATTGCCGCAGGGAAGCGATACCGGCTGATTTTCCGCCCGCATCCTGGAGAACGGGCCAGCGCGCCGGAAAAATACGGTGAAATACTGGATCGTTACGGCTGGCGCCTGGATCCGGAATCAGATCCTTATGCCAGTTTTTCCAAAAGCATATTGGTCGTGGGCGACCTGTCGACGGCGTTGTTCGAAGCTCTTGAATTCGATTGCCAAGTAGTACTTATCGATGCTCCACTACCGCGGAGTCTGATGCCACCGGATGTATTCCCTTTCTGCAAGCAGTTCGATGATCTCGAGGTGCTTCTCGCGGCGAGCCGGCAGACAAGAGTATCGCGCCACGATCTCTGGGCCGACAACTGGCAAGAACGCTTTCGCCGCTTCCTGGCCGAGTGTCACATCGGTAAAGCACAGTCCGAAGGTAATGGCGGCAACGATTCTCCGTAAATCCCGGAGAGCACACGAGGCGTCAATTCCATCGCGTGGCAGTGAAACCTACGTCAGGTCTGTTTCGATTTGCGATCTGCCTGATTTCCTACGCCAAGGTCGATATTGAAGGTTGCCTGGCTGTAGTTGAAGCTGACGTCGTTTTCATTGCGCTTCAGATTGGCGGGATCGAGTAGGGGCTTCCCGGAATCCGCCGTCACCTTGGTGTGCTTTCGGTATCCGCCTGTCTTGATCAGGGTCTCGTCCGTCAGTCCGAGCTCCAGCATTCGATTCAGCTCCGCGGCGCCCTGCTTGATCAGGCCCATGACCTCCTCGTCGCTCATCTTCGTCATGTTGATGCACAGGTCCTGGCGTTCGGTGATCGAGTCGAGATAGGCATCGTCATCCGTAATGTAGCCGTGCTCCTTGGCGTACTGGTACATGCCGGTGTAGGGTAGCGGGAGCAGGTATCCGATGCTGGGATAGACGCCGACCCCGAGGCACTGAGCGAAGGTCTCACGAATGGTTTCCGGAGTCTCGATCGGATACCCGAAGACGACGCTCGTGCTGCAAGTGATGCCCACGTCCTTGAGAATCTCCACCTGTTCCGTAAAGCATTCCCTCGCGACCCGCTTGTTCATCATGTCAAGGATCTGCTGGTTGCCGGATTCGAGAGAGAACCCCAGATTGAGACAACCCGCCTCCTTGAATTTCTCGGCGACCGCCCGGCGCCTGCTATAGGGAAACTTGGGGTTGCCGAACAAATCCACCCGGACGGCGGCATTCCAGTTGAATTTTAGCCCGGACGCGATGATCGCATCAGCTAGCCGCTCGGCTTGCCTGAGCGAACCGAAACTGAGGTCATCCCAGAAATTGATGTAGTTGGCGCCGTATTGCTCGATGTTGCGGCGGATCTCCGTCAGGATGTTCTCCGGCGACCGGTAGCGATACGGGTCATCCCAGAAGACGTAGTGACAGAACGTGCACTTGAATACGCAGCCGCGCGCCGAAACGACCGGCATGACGTGAGGCGGAGAGTTGTCGTCGAACACCATCCCCTCCGCGCCCGCATAAGATTTCTCAAAATACTTATTAACGTTGAACAGGCTCCAGTCGATGATGGGAAAGTCATCGATGTTCTTCTCGGCCTTGCGTGGCGGGTTCTTTATGATCCCGCCGCTGGCGTTGAGATACGCGATGCCCGCAATGTTGCGCAGGTCGGCCCCGGTTCGAAAGGCTTCCAGGGTTTCGTAGGCCGAGATTTCGCCCTCGCCAATTACGGCGACGTCCGCGGCAGAGTTCTTGAGGAAAATTTCGGGGATGCTGCCGGCGACGGAATTGCCAATGATGATCTTCGCCTTGGGCTGGTGCTTCTTGATCGTCCTCGTCAGCCACTTCATCCACTTGTAGTGCGTGACGATGCAGCCCGCCATCACGACGTCGTAAGCATGATCCGCCAGGTAGTCTTCAACCGCCTCATTAGTGAGATCGTCGATGTCGACGTCAAGTAAGTCGAAATCGTATCCCATGACTTTGAGATAGGTCATAATGGATCCGACACCGACGGGGAAGTACTTCGTGCGAGACCCGCGGCGCAGACTCGGATTGACGATCAAAATGCGCATGTGCGTCGTCCTGCACCTCTCGGGCGCCGCCCGCTGAGAAGCTGATGTGCTGCCCGCGGCGGAGTGCGGCAGTATATCACGTTAAGAACCTCCTATAAGCCTTTGAAATTCCCAATTCATTCGCGTGGTCATGGGGACCCTGCTGCGCCCGCTCTTTAGCTCGGCGTTGGTGAGGGGCTCCAGCATCTACGTCGGGTCCGCGGCGCTCAACGCGCTGATCCTGTTCCTGCTCATGCCGGTGCTGACGCGCCTGCTCGAGCCGGAGCAGTATGGCGTGGTCGCGACCCTGGCATCGCTCATCGGGCTGGTTTCCGTCGTGGTGGGATTGAACACGCACGGTCTCGCGAGCGTCCAGTACTTCCGTGCCGATCGCGAGACCTTTCGCGCCTCGGTCGGGGCGAGCGTCGGCGTCATGACCGCGAGCGCCATCGCAACGGCGATCGCATTCGTTCTGGCGTCCGACGTAATCGCCGAGGCAACAGGGGTCACGCGCCAGTGGCAATGGACGGTGGTCGTCGCCGCCGCCGGGAAGTTTGCTCTCGCTCTGACGTTGACGGTATGGCAGGTGCACGGTTTCGCGTTGCGCTACGGCGCATTCCAAGTCGCCGCCTCGACGCTCATCATCGGCTCGACGCTCCTGCTCGTAGGCTGGGCGGGAATGGGTTGGGAAGGGTACGCTGTCGCGCACGCCGTCGCCGCTGCGGCGCTCGGTGCGACAGGTCTCGCGCTGGTCGCGCGCAGCGGGCTCCTTACCCTGCGCTTCGGCCGCGACCACTTCCGCGAGGCGCTGCGTTTCGGGCTGCCCCTCGTGCCGCACACGCTGGCGGGCGTCGCGATGGCCGGCATGGACCGTCTAGTTTTGGCGGGCACCGTCGGTCCGGGAGAAACCGGGAGGTACTTCGTCGCAATCCAGATTTCCAGCGTTCTTGTACTGTTTGGCGGTGCTGTAAACCAGGCATGGGTGCCGTGGCTGTTCGGTCATCTGTCGAACGGAGACGCGGCGGCAAGAGCAAGGGTCGTCGCGGCGACTTACACGCTGTTCGGCGTGTTCGCCGCGGCGGCGGCGGTCCTGGTCGTTTTCGGGCCTCTCCTGGTGCGAGTTCTGGCGGGAGAGCAGTACTCGGCGGCGGCCGCGCTGCTGCCGATCCTGTGCCCGGCGGCCGCGCTGACCGGAATGTACTACCTGGTCGGCAACTACTTCATTTATGCCAAGCGCACGGCTTTGCTGTCGCTGCTAACGATTGCCGCTGCGATCGTACAGGCAGTCCTGACCCTGATTTTCGTGATGTCATGGGGAACCGCCGGTGTGGCGTTTGCGACACTTGCGTCGGCCGCGCTCTACTTGGTCCTCACGTGGTATGTGGCGTCCCGCCTCGTGCCGATGCCGTGGTTGCACCTGCCGTTCCGCCACGTATGATCGAATTGATGGAGCCGGCTGTGCTCGGATCCCGCCTGCGCTGCGAGCCGCGCCGGGCCGGCTACAGGGGACATTCATGATCGTGATCGTGGATTATCGAATGGGCAACCTCGGCTCGATCGCCAATATCCTGCGCAAGGTGGGAGCCGAAGCCGTCCTGTCGCGGGACGCGGACGTTATCGAGACGGCGACGAAGCTCATTCTGCCCGGAGTCGGAGCCTTCGACGAGGGCATGAGAAACATCGGCGCCCTTGGGCTACGCGAGGCCCTCGATCGCCGCGCAGTGCGAGATCGCGTGCCGACCCTGGGCATCTGCCTGGGCATGCAACTCATGGCACGCCGGAGCGAGGAAGGCGATTCGGCGGGCCTCGGCTGGCTTGCTGCAGACGTGAAGCGCTTTCGCTTCGGGACGGGGCACTCACAGCTCAAGGTACCGCATATGGGCTGGAACACCGTGAAGCCGGAGAAGCAAAGCCTGCTCTTCGACCGCTTCGTGGAATCCCCCCGCTTCTATTTCGTTCATTCCTACCACGTCGCGTGCGACGACGCCGGCGACGTGCTGGCGACGGCATCCTACGGCGGCGAATTCACGGCTGCCTTCCAGCGGGGGAATCTTCTGGGGGTACAGTTTCACCCCGAGAAGAGCCACAAGTTCGGCATCACGCTCTTCAGGAATTTCGTGGAGAATTTCTGAGGGGCGGCTTTCGGCTCCTATCCACCTGCCCGGGACCTGCGCAGAACGTACAGCATGCGCGGCAGATGCCCGTAATTGCTGTTGAACATCATGCGCTCCACGGCGAACCCGAACGCCGCGGCACATCCGGCGACTTGCTCCGCCGTGTGCCGGACAGGATAGATCGCGATCGGGGGCTCACGATAGTCGGAGATGGCGTCGACGAGCTCGAGCATTATCAGGCCACCGCTCTCGACGTGATCCGCGTATTGCGCCAGGAACGCGGACAATAGGGCTTCGCGACCCTTGTCGCCGCGCGGCGTGTTGCCGTAGTTGCCCATCCACGCTGAGTAGAGCCAGTGCAGCACCAGGCCGTAACGGCCCTCCAGCCTGGGATGGAAACCGTCGTCCTGCCAGAGCCTCGCGCGGATGCCGGACAAGTCGGCTATTTCCTTCGCCGACTGCACGACGTTCGGAAGGTAATCGAAGCCCTCGATATTGTGAAATCCCTTTTGCGCGAGCCAGAACAGAATCCAGCCCGTTCCGCAGCCGGTTCCGAGAATCCGGGTGTCCGCGGGCACATTCTCCAGGACGTATTTCAGGGCGGCCTTTGTGAGGTCGTCCGCCTCGTTTCGCCTGCAGTCGAGCGAGGCGTACCACCAAGACGGATTGCCGTCGCCGTCGAACCCCAAGCCGTTCCTCGACAGTATCCTGCGCGCGGCGCCCACGGGTATGTCCACGCTGAACTCGGAGTTGTGGAACTGGTGCTGCGCGCGGAGACGCCGCAGCTCGTGCCATACTCGGTTCCTCAGATATCGCATGGCCCCCGCCCTTAGATTGCACCGCCTGCCTCGAGCCGGCACCGCCCCGAAGGCGCCCGACGCAGGACCATGTCTCCGGCCAGCGATGATCCTGCGATACTTGAAGTAAACTCACTCTAATCCCAACCCAAATGCTGAAGACGCGCGTCATCCCGTGCCTGCTCGTCCAGGGTCAGCGGCTGGTCAAGACTGTCGAGTTCCGCGATCCCCGCTACGTGGGGGATCCGGTCAATGCCGTGCGGATATTCAACGAGAAGGAAGTCGATGAGCTGGTGGTGCTCGACATCGCCGCGACGGTTGAGCAGCAGCCGCCTAATTTGCGGCTCATTGGCGAGCTCGCGAGCGAATGCTTCATGCCGCTCGCTTACGGGGGTGGCGTCCGGACGCTCGAGCAACTCCAGAGCGTATTCTCGTTGGGGGTGGAAAAGGTCGTGATCAACAGCGAGGCCGCGGCGCGGCCGGCGTTCGTGTCCGAAGCCGCGGCGAGGTACGGGAGCCAGAGCGTCATCGTCTCCATCGACGCAAAGAAAAAGTGGCTGGGCGGTTACGAGGTCCGGGCGCGGTCGGGACGGCACGGCACGGGGCTCGATCCCGTGGGCTTTGCGCGCGACATGGAGAGCGCCGGCGCCGGCGAAATTCTTCTCAATTCCATCGATCGCGACGGCACCATGCGGGGCTACGACCTCGACCTCATTAGCGCGGTATCACAGAGTGTGAGCATACCGGTGATTGCCTGCGGCGGAGCAGGCACTCTCGCGGATCTCGCGGCGGCCGTGAAGGGCGGCGCCTCGGCCGTCGCCGCCGGGAGCATGTTTGTTTTTCACGGCAAGCATCGCGCGGTGCTGATCAACTACCCCGCGCGGCGCGAACTCGAGGCGACCCTTGACCAAGGCCCGATGAGGAGCGATGCCAATGCCTGAGGCAACGCGAGGCAGAGCGGATCGGCCATTCCAGGTCTGCTCGCGTTGCGTAATGGACACGACAGACCCCGACATCGAGTTCGATGCCGACGGGGTATGTAATCACTGCCACCGCTACGACGAGCTGGCCCGGTCCCGCCTGCCGCTGGGAAACGAGGCGCAAAGACGCCTCGACGCCCTCGTCGCCGTAATACGCAAGCAGGGCAGGCGCAAGCCCTATGACTGCATTATCGGAGTCAGCGGCGGAGTGGACAGCACCTACGTCGCCTACGCCGTCAAGCGCCTCGGCCTGCGACCACTGGCCGTGCACCTCGACAACGGTTGGGATTCCGAGCTCGCCGTGGACAACATCAAGAAGACTCTCGAGGTCCTCGAGATCGATCTCTTCACCTACGTGATCGAATGGGAGGAGTTCAGGGACCTCCAGCTGGCATTCCTGAATGCTTCTACCCCGGACGGCGAAGTTCCCACCGATCACGCAATTCTGGCCATTCTCTACCAGATTGCGGCGAAGCAGGGGCTGCGCTACGTGCTGCTCGGCACGAACGTGGCGACGGAGGCGGTCCTCCCGCTCAAGTGGGGATACGGCTATTTCGACTGGAAGTACATCGCTGCGGTTCACCAGCGATTCGGGTCACTCAAACCACGAAGCTATCCGCACTTCGGATTGCCCAAGCTCGCCTACTACGCGCTGGTCAAGCGGATCCGTCTGGTCCCGATCCTCAATTTGCTGAACTACGACAAGCCCTCCGCCATGAGAACGATCGAGAAAGACCTCGGGTGGAGATACTACGGCGGCAAACACTACGAATCCATCTACACCCGTTTCTTTCAGGCCTACATCTTGCCGCGCAAGTTCGGAATCGACAAGCGCAAGGCCCATTTTTCCAATCTCGTATGGTCGGGCCAGTGGACGCGCCAGCAGGCGCTGGAGTCAATGGCGCGTGAGGACTACGGACAGGCCATGGCCGACGAGGACAGAACCTACGTCATCAAGAAACTGGGTATCGACGATGCAGGATTCGAGGAGATCATGAAGCGGCCCACGAAGACCTTTCTGGATTTTCCCAACCACTACGGCTTTTTCGGCCTCGCCCGCAACGCGAAGAAGCTGGTCATGATGAACTGAGCCTCGGCCCCGCGCGCGAGGATTCGTGCACGGATAACGCCCCATGTGTGGAATCGCGGCATTGCTGAACCCCGGTCTTCTCCCTCATCCGGCGCCGGAGCTGGTCCGGCAGATGATCGACGCGGTGCGCTACCGCGGTCCCGACGACCGCGGGATGGTCGTATTCCAGGGCCGGTCCGCAATCCCCGCCATCTGCGACGTTTCCGGCACACCGGCCGCCGTGCGCGATGCAGCGACGCCCGCTTCGGGGACAGAGGGCAAAGCGAGAGATGGCGAACCGCGCGCATTGGCGTGCTTCGGGCATCAGCGACTCTCGATCGTGGACCTGTCGGCCACCGGCCATCAGCCGATGCGCTCCGCCGATTCCCGGTTGTGGATCATCTACAACGGCGAAATCTACAACTATATCGAGTTGCGGGAGGAACTCCGGTCGCTCGGCCATACATTTGCAACGCAGTCGGACACCGAGGTAATACTCGCCGCCTACCGGCAGTGGGGAAAGGGATGCCTCGAACGCTTCAACGGCATGTTCGCGCTGGTGCTGCTCGACCGGGCATCCCGAACCGTGCTCGCAGCGCGGGACCGTTTCGGCATAAAGCCTCTCTACTACTGGATGGCTTCCGACGGTACGCTGGCGCTCGCTTCGGAAATCAAGCAGTTCTCCGTGCTGCCCGGATGGCGCCCCCGCTTGAACGGCCAGCGCGCCTACGACTTCCTGAACTGGGGAGTGCTCGACCATACCGACGAGACCCTGTTCGAGGGGGTCTTTCAGGTTCGCGGCGGGGAGGTGCTGGAACTCGACCTGCAGGGAAATGCACCTCCCGCGGCCGGAAACCGCCTGCCGCTCCAGCGCTGGTACGAACTCGCTCCACGCCCGTTTCACGGCTCGTTTGCCGAGGCGTCCGGACAGTTCCGGGCCCTGCTCCTCGATTCGGTGCGGCTCGAGTTGCGCGCGGACGTAGCGGTCGGTTCCTGCCTCTCTGGAGGACTGGATTCTTCGTCCATTGTGTGCCTGATCAACGAGCTGCTTCACGCAAACGGCACCCCGACCGTTCAGAAAACGTTTACGGCGGGCGCAAGCGTCAGGCAATACGACGAGCGGGACTACGCCGAGGAGGTGGCGCGCAAGACGGACGCCCAGGCTTTCTCCTCGGTCCCGGAATCTGACGGTCTGTTCGCGTCCCTGGACAGAATCACCTGGCATCAGGATGAGCCGTTCGGCTCGAGCAGCATTTACGCGCAGTGGGACATCTTCGGGCTTGCCGCAAGAAATGGCGTCAAGGTCATGCTCGACGGCCAGGGCGCCGACGAGCAGCTTGCCGGGTACGACAATTATTATGGGCCCCACTTGGGCAGCTTGTTCCGCTCCTGGAGGTGGGGAAAGCTGTGGCAGGAAATCGAGGCGGCGCGGAGCATCCGATCCGTCCCGCGCTCGTGGCTGCTCAAGCACATGCTCAATAACCTGCTCCCGGAATCGCTGCGCCAGCCGCTGCGGCGACTGGGCGGGTACTCCGCCGCGAATCCTCCCTGGCTCCGACTCACGTTGCTCCAGGCGCAACCGCGGGATCCCTACCTGGCGAGCGGCCAGTCGCGCGCGAAATCCGTCCGGAACATGTCGACCGCGCAGGTCGCGAACTCCACACTGCAGATGCTCCTGCATTGGGAGGACCGCAACTCCATGGCGCACTCTGTGGAGGCGCGCGTGCCGTTTCTCGACCATCGCCTAGTCGAGTTCGTCCTCGGCCTGCCGGACGATTACAAGATATCGGGCGGTACCACGAAGCGTGTTCTGCGGGAAGCCCTGCGCGGCGTGCTGCCGGAGCGCGTGCGCACCCGCGTGGACAAGCTGGGATTCGTCACGCCTGAGGAGGTGTGGCTGCGGGAGCGGTGTCCGGACCTGTTCCGCAAGGCTTTGCGCGACGCCGTGGAGGTCTCGAGCGGCGTGATCAAGCACGATGTTCTGACGCTGCTGGAGCAGATGATCGAGGGCAGGCAGCCGTTTTCCCACCTCATCTGGCGCCTAATCAGCTTTGGATCGTGGATGAAAGTATTCTCGCTGCGATCCTGAGTCAGGTTTATGCCATGGCCATGAAGATACTCTCCGTCGTTGGCGCCCGCCCGCAGTTCATCAAGGCCGCGGCAGTGAGCCGGATGCTCCGTGCCCGTCGCGGCATGACCGAGATCCTAGTGCACACTGGCCAGCACTACGACAACAACATGTCGGCCGTCTTTTTCAGGGAACTCGAGATCCCGCGGCCCGACCGCAATCTCGGGATAGGGTCCGGTACCCACGGCGCGCAGACCGGGCGCATGCTGGCCGCACTCGAACGCGCACTGTCGAAGGAAAGGCCGGACTGGGTGCTCGTCTACGGAGACACCAATTCGACGCTCGCCGGGGCGCTTTCCGCCGCGAAGTTGAAGGCTCCCCTCGCACACATCGAGGCCGGCCTGCGCTCGTTCAACCGCGATGCGCCCGAGGAGGTTAACCGCGTCGTCGCCGACCATACAGCCGACCTGTTGTTTGCCCCGACACGGGCAGCCGTTGCTAACCTGAGAGGCGAGGGCATCGATCGCCGCCGGATCGTCCGCGTCGGCGACGTGATGTACGACGCCGCGCTCTACTACGGCACAAATGCCGAGCACGCGGCTTGCGCGCTTGCACTGGCGCGCCGGCGACTCTCTGCGCCTGATCGAACCTGTCGGCTATCTCGACATGATCATGCTGGAGAAGCATGCGAGCCTGATTGCAACCGATTCCGGCGGCGTCCAGAAGGAAGCCTATTTCCATCGCGTGCCCTGCGCCACCCTGCGCACGGAGACCGAGTGGGTGGAACTGGTCGAGGCAGGATGGAACCGGCTCGTCGCACCCTTCGCTGCCGCGGACATTTACCGTAGACTGCTCCGGATGCTGACGTCGTTTCGCCGGCCGCGCGCACCGGCCGACCTCTTCGGAGCCGGCGATGCCGCGCGGCGCATCGCGCAGGCTTTATGGAATCAATGAGCAGCACCGGCCCGGATGGCCGCCTGGCGATTAGCGTTCTGTACATCCACCACGCCGGGGCATTCGGCGGCGCCTCGCGCAGCCTGCTCGAGCTGATCGAGGGATTTCCTCCCCGGGGCGTAGTACCGCGCCTCATCACGCAAGGCGGCAGCGTGGCGCGCATATTCTCCGACCGCGGAATCGACGTCGTCGCGGCTGCGGGGATCAGTCAGTTCGACCACACGCAGTTCAACTACTACCGCGGCCGGCGCTGGCTGGTGCTGTTGCGCGAGGTCTTCTACCTGCCATTCACCCTGCTCGCACTGTTGCGGGCGCGCATGCGCTGGAAGAGCATAGACCTGATCCATGTCAACGAGGTGGTGGCACTGGCCGCAGTGATCCTCGGGAGAAGGATGTTCCGGTGCCCGGTGATCGTGCACGTGCGCTCGGTGCAGGAGACGCGGCACGGCCGGCTGCGCAGCCGTTTCGTCACCAGCACGCTGAGGCGCGATGCGGCCGCCGTCATAGCCATAGACGAGACCGTGCGCAGGAGCCTGCCGCCCGGAATTGCCGCCGAAGTGGTACACAACGGGCACACGCCGCCGCCGGCCAGGTCGGACGCTTCCGCGGCTCACCGGCCACTGCCGCCGCGTCGGGCCGGGTTCCTGCGAGTGGCAATGGTCGGCGGCCCCCTTGCTTTCAAGGGCGTCCGCGAATTCGTCGAGGCAGCCCGCCTGTGCCGCGAGCAGGGCCTTGCGGTTGAGTTCTTCATGGTCGGCGCGGGCAGCGGCCGGCGGTCCGCCATTCCGGGTCGGCTGTTGCACGCCGCCGGGCTCACCCATGATGCGGGCGAGGAGGTGCGGCGGCTCGTAGAGGAGCACGGCTTGGCCGGGAACGTGCACCTGCTCGACTTCACCCCGGACATCGATCGTGTCTACGCGGACATCGATGTGCTTTGCTTTCCGTCCCACCTAGACGCCGTGGGGCGGCCGGTGTTCGAAGCCGCGTTCTGGAAAGTGCCGAGTATCGTCGCGGTGCGCGACCCGCAGCCGGACACGATGGTGCACCGCGAAACCGGCCTGTGCATCGAGCCCGGCGATCCGCGGGCGATCGCCGAAGCGGTCGCGTATTTCAGCCGCAATCCTTCCGAGGTGGCCCGTATGGGAGAGGCCGCGTACCGCCTGGCGCTCGAGAACTTCGACAGCCGCAAGAATGCGGCGCGCGTGCTGGAAATCTACCGGCGTGTGCTCGCCGCCCGCCCGAACAAGACGCAGGCATGAAAGTACTAATCGTCACGCAGTACTTCTGGCCCGAGGATTTCCGCATCAACGACCTTGCGCTCGCGTTGCGCAGCCGCGGGCACGAGGTTTCGGTGCTGACGGGCAAGCCGAATTATCCGGGCGGAAAGTATTTCCCCGGCTACGGCTTCTTTGGCCGTGTGGCCGAGGATTACAGGGGAATTCGCGTGAACCGCGTTCCTCTCATCCCGCGCGGCGACGGCGGATCGTTGAGGCTGCTTCTTAATTTTCTGTCATTCGCGCTGTTCGCGACGCTGCTCGCGCCCTTGCGCTGCCGGGGTACCTTCGACGCCATTCTGGTCTACGAGCCTTCCCCCGTGACCGTTGGCCTTCCTGCGCTGGTCGTGAAATGGATCAAACGGGCGCCCGTCCTGTTCTGGGTGCAGGACCTCTGGCCGGAAACCCTGTCCGCCACGGGCGTCGTGCGTGTGCGCTGGCTGCTGGCGCTGGTGGATCGCCTTGTGCGCTTCATGTACCGCCGTTGCGAGCTCGTTCTCGTCCAGTCACGGGCGTTCGTGCCCCACGTGCAGGCGCAGGGCGTGCCGGTTGAGAAAACACGCTATTACCCCAACACCGCGGAGGACCTGTACCGCCCGGTCGCGGTCGAGGAGCGTGCACCCGAGCGCGAGATACTGCCTTCGGGCTTTCGCGTGATGTTCGCCGGCAACATCGGTGCGGCACAGGATTTCGAGACCATACTCGCCGCCGCCGAGCGGCTGAAGTCCGAGCGGGACATCCAGTGGGTCATCATCGGCGAGGGCCGCCGCTACGCGTGGGTGGCGCAGGAAATCGCGCGCCGGGGATTGCGCGGCAGCGTGCGCCTGCTCGGCAGGCATCCGGTAGAATCCATGCCGCGTTTCTTTGCGCTGGCGGACGCGCTGCTCGTCACGTTGCGGAACGAACCTATTTTCTCGCTTACCCTCCCCACCAAGGTTCAATCCTACCTCGCCTGCGGCCGGCCGATCGTCGCCGCGCTCGACGGCGAGGGCGCGCGGGTCATCGAAGAATCTGGATCGGGCATCGCGGTAGCTGCCGGCAACGCGGCAGCGTTGGCGGATGCAGTATCGAGGCTGCATCGCACGCCGGCACCGCAGCGCGAAGCCATGGGGCGGCGGGGGCGCGAGTATTTCGAGCGCGAGTTCGGGCGCTCCATGCTGGTCAGCCGGCTCGAGGACTGGATGAAATCGGCGGCGGAATCGCACGGAAGACCATGCGCATCCTGATTATCGGCGGGGATGGGATGCTGGGCCACCGCCTGCTGCGGCAGCTGTCTCCCCGCCACGACGTCCGGGTGACGCTGCGACGCGGGCTCGCTGCCTATTCACGGCACGGGCTGTTTGCGGCCGGCAATGCGTTCGACGAAACCGACGTGCGCGACGCCAGGCGGGTGGAAACGATAATCAGCGAGTTCCGGCCCCAGGCCGTGATCAACGCCACGGGCATCGTCAAGCGGCGTCCCGAGGCTGAAGATCCCGCTGCCTCCAGGGAAGTCAACACGCTCTTCCCTCACCGCCTGGCGCGGCTGTGCCGGGCGAGCGCCGCCCGGCTTCTGCACATCAGCACTGATTGCGTTTTCTTGGGCGAGAAGGGAAACTACCGGGAAGCGGACCGCCCCGACCCGGTCGACGTCTACGGCCGCACCAAGCTCGAGGGAGAAGTCGGCGCGCCGGACGCGATCACGCTGCGCACGTCAATGATCGGAACGGAGCTGGAAAGAAAAACCGGTCTCGTCGAATGGCTGCTCGCACAAAGAGGCAATACGATACGCGGCTGGACGCGGGCGATATTCTCGGGTCTCACGACGGCCGAGCTCGCCCGCGTGATCGAGATGCTCCTCTCGCGATTCCCCGACGCCCGCGGCGTGTATCACGTATCGAGCGCGCCGATCAGCAAGTTCGACCTCCTCTCCGGCCTCAACCGCCGGCTGAATCTCCGGATCACCATCGTGCGCAACGATACCGTGGTATGCGATCGCAGCCTCGACTCGACGCGCTTCCGCACGGCGTTCGGCTACGCGCCGCCGGCGTGGGATTCCATGCTCGATGAACTGGCGGCCGACATCATGAAAGGCACCGTCTGATGTTCCAGGGCAAGCGCATCCTCGTCACCGGCGGCACCGGCTCGATGGGAAGGACCTTCGTGCACCGCGTGCTCGCGGGGAAGCTCGGCACGCCGAAGAAGGTGATCGTGTTCTCCCGCGACGAGGCCAAGCAGCACGACATGCGCATGGCCTACCTTCACCGCACGGTGACCACCGACGAAGTGATCTTCAACAACTTCCGCAGCGTGCTTGAGTTCCGCATCGGCGACGTCCGGGACTTTGGTGACGTTTGCTCGGCGTTGAAGGATGCCGACATAGTCGTGAACGCGGCAGCGCTGAAGCAGGTCCCCACCTGCGAGTACTTCCCGGCGCAGGCAATCCTCACCAACTGCATCGGCGCAGCGAACATCACCCGCGCGATCGAGGAGAACAGCTACCCGGTCGAGACCGTGGTCGGCATCAGCACCGACAAGGCGTGCAAGCCGGTCAACGTGATGGGCATGACCAAGTCGCTGCAGGAGCGCATCCTCGTCGCCGCCAACGTCCTCAACCGCAAGACCCGTTTCATCTGCGTGCGCTACGGCAACGTGCTCGCCTCGCGCGGCTCGGTGATTCCCCTCTTCCACGACCAGATCCGCAACGGCGGGCCGGTCACCGTCACCCATCCCAAGATGACGCGCTTCCTGCTTTCCCTGAACGAGGCGGTGGACACCGTCTTCGCCGCGCTGCGCGCCGCCAAGGCCGGTGAAACGTTCATCCCCCAGGCACCCGCGGCCTCGGTCATGAACATCGCCAAGGCACTGATCGGCGGCCGGCGCATCCCCATCAAGGTGACCGGCGTGCGGCCGGGAGAGAAGCTGCACGAGGTGCTGGTGTCGGAGGAGGAAGTGCATCATTGCGTCAAGCGTGGCGACTACTACGTGATCCGCCCGATGCTTCCCGAGCTCGGCGGCCGGGCGGACGCCCAGCGCAACGCGCTCAACCGGGAGTACAGCTCGGGCGAGGGCGTGCTGAGCCTGGCTGCGACCGTGCAGCTCCTCAATCGCAACCGGCTGATGGTCGAGGACCGCAACCTGTCCCCTGGCGAAGAGCTGCTGCGCTGACATGCCGCTCAAGGTGATGACCGTCGTCGGCACGCGGCCGGAGCTGATCAAGCTCTCGCGCGTGATCGCCGAGCTCGACCGGCGCACGACCCACGTGCTGGTGCACACCGGCCAGAATTACGACTATGAGTTGAATCAGGTGTTCTTCGAGGAGCTCGGCATCCGCAAGCCGGACCATGTCCTCGAGTGCGCGGGCGAGACGCCCGCCGAGACCATCGGCTGCGTCATCAGCAAGGCCGACCGCGTCCTCGCAAGAGAGAAGCCCGATGCGCTGCTCCTGCTGGGCGACACCAACAGCTGCCTTGCCGCGATCGCCGCCAAGCGCCGCAAGGTCCCGGTTTTTCACATGGAGGCGGGCAACCGCTGCTTCGATGAGCGCGTGCCGGAGGAGATCAACCGGCGGCTGGTGGATCATGCGGCCGACATCAACCTGCCTTACACCGAGCACGCGCGCCGCTATCTCCTCGCCGAGGGCCTGAGGCCCGAGACCGTGATCAAGACGGGCTCTCCCATGCACGAGGTGCTCCGGCACTACGGGCCCGGCATCCGGCGCTCGCGCATCCTCACCAAGCTCAAGCTCGCGCCCGGCCGCTACTTCGTGGTGAGCGCGCACCGCGAGGAAAACGTGGATGATGCCCGCAACCTGCGCGGCCTGCTCGACTCCCTCGACGCGGTCGCGAAGCGCTACGGTCGCAGGATCATCTTCTCGACGCATCCGCGCACGCACGCCCGGCTTTCCAGCGGCAAGCGCTCCGGCCGCCCGGCAAGGATCGAGTTCCTGAAGCCGCTCGGCTTTCTCGACTACATCAAGCTGCAGATGAACGCTTATTGCGTGCTCTCCGACAGCGGCACGCTGACCGAGGAATCTTCTATCCTGGGCTTTCCCGCGGTGATGATCCGGCAGGCCCACGAGCGGCCCGAAGGCATGGACGAGGCGGCGGTGATCCAGTCCGATCTCAAGCCGGCGCGGGTGCTCGACGCGATCGACCTCGCGGTGGCCCATTACGCCGGCGGAAAGAAACCCTTGCGCGTCGTTGCCGACTACACGGCTGACAACGTGTCGCAGAAGGTCGTCCGCATCATTCTGAGCTACACCGACTACG
>Ga0214471_10000577_pt1 | contig 30766 bp, 32 predicted proteins | sample RVTome_5_FD_207665 | JGI IMG/M metagenome (GOLD analysis project Ga0214471, IMG submission 207665) | Soil microbial communities from uranium-contaminated site in the Upper Colorado River Basin, Wyoming, United States - RVT142D155 | ecosystem: Environmental > Terrestrial > Soil > Contaminated >... | reverse complement strand
AGAGTGCTATCGACCATGTGTGAGTTAAAAATTATTTTAGATTACTTTAATACAAATTTGTTTTTTATTTATATAAAAAGGGTTGACTTTTAACACAGTTGCTGCGAAATTTGCCCTTCTATTTACTCAGGATAGACTCCGAAATTCAAGCAATCTTAATATCTTGTATCTTGTCTCCCGCGGATTGTTAGCGGGAATCCATATCTTCGTTTCTGGATCCCCGACTACCGATTTCGGGGATGACAATAGGGCTCGATCCCCAGTTACGCCTGTACGAGGATGCCTTTATTGAGTGGTTGTCCTCGAGATCCTTGATCGGGGAATCCTCGGGGATGACATAAATGACTAAAAATTTTAAATTCAACCCCAACCCGCAAATTTTTTTTCACGTCTTCGTGCCTGATTTTCTTAACGCAATTTTTGGAATGCCGATTTAACCGTCGAATTCACCTCAGCTTGCTGCAGGTTGTATGTTGATTATATAAAAACTGTTTGAACCTATGCGCCGATAAGAGTATTAATCCAATTTATCAAAAATAATAAATAGAAATGAATTCAATAGATGATCTGAATAAACGATTTGGGATTCCCGACAGAATGACGTTTAAAGGAGGTCCTGGCGGATTGACTGTGGCCGAGATAAATAATGGACATGCTGATGCGAATGTATTCTTACACGGCGCGCAAGTCACCTCCTATAAACCTAATGGTCAAGAGGATGTTTTATTTCTTAGTGGACATTCCAGCTTCGAATCCGGAAAGGCAATACTTGGTGGAATTCCAATAAGCTGGCCATGGTTTGCCGATCACCCTACTGAAAAGACTAAACCGGCCCCTGGTTCAAAGCATACTCTAAGAGCAAACATTAGTATCGAGCCTCAGTAATCGAGTTCATGAATAACGATAGGCGGGGTTTTCCAACCCCGCTTCGATGTAGGGACTGATGCCCTCATCAGTCCAGAATGCCCGTTCAGGGAAAGGGCGCTACATCTAGAGGGAAATAAAATTGTCACCATTAAGACAGGTTGGATATAATAATTGGTTTATAACTAAGATAATCATCTTTTCAAACTTACCAGGTATGTCTGGTAAGGTAGCTTTTCGGAAGCTCCCAGAACCTTACGCGATTAGAAAACCTCATGCTATCGTGGAGAAAACAGATATGGGTGCAGAAGCATTTATCTTCTGCAATGGAGCTAATTTCATGCTCTCTTATTTTTGAATTCCAGAATGCATGGAAATCACAGCCGTAATCCCTTAAATTCCCTAGAGAGCCTCGTAACTCACAGGCTCTTACATTCCCGTCAAAATCGATGACCATGGCCGTCTCGCCGGCGGTGCAGGGCATGGGCCAGTGAGTGTTATTCGTATAGTTATTAAACTGAGTCTGGTGATGGAAATTAAAAATAGCCTTGTACACTGATTTTCTTATGAATCCTTCTGCCCTTCCACGATCCTCAGCCTGCCTTTCGGAGTATATGTGCTGAATTTTTGTTATCTCTTTATAGAGCTTTCTTAATTCATCTGCAGGCACCAGTTTCAAGCTCTTATCCAGAGGATCGCCCCTTATAATCTGAAAGAAGTGATAGTCGAGACGTTCATTCTCTAAGAAATATCTACCAAGATCAATTAACTCATGGTAATTTTCTGCGCAGATCACTGAATTAACATTTATTTGAAGCCTATGGCCGAATGTTGGTTTCAAGGTCCTGAGAAGTTTTATTGTCTCGAGAGATTTCTCGAAGTTGCCCGGAACACTACGAATTCTATCATTTGTTTCAGGGAGACCGTCAATTGAATTATTGAGATATAGCTCAAGATGACCATTTTTTCCGAGAATTCGCTCAGTAAGGTCTCTTATACGTTCTGGCTTAAGCCCGTTAGTTGGAAAGTATATTCTTCCTATTCCGTTATTTTTATAAAATAGATTTACTATTTGAGGGAGTTCTTTTCTAAGCGATGGTTCACCGCCGCTGAGTAAGAGGTCCTGAAACGGAGGCATAGTCTCTGACAATCTCTCTATCTCTTCTAGCGACAGGTCACCCTTTTGATTGAGCTCCTCCCAGTAGAAACAGGTTCTACAGCGTGCATTACAGCGGGAAGTGACGAAGAATATGACGGTATGTAGCTTCTTTGTTGGCGTTATCAATCCTACGAGCCTTTTCATGGTTGTTCGCTTTCATTTCATTATACAACCATGGGAAACAGATTGCTATTGTTCCCAGTCATATTCTGGTAACAATTATAAAGAGACCTTCGCCTGTAGCTTTTAGACTTCCGCAATCCATCATCAATGAAGTCATGGATGTCATTGCTGTAAATGTCAGGCATTTTGGGGACACAATCTTTAAATGCGCTTTCCTGATTCATCGTACTTGTCGTTTTTAACTTCTTTGTCTTGATTCAAAGAAGCAAAAATCAAGGCTGTCCAAAAATTCGCTAAAAATCATACACTCCGACTAAAAAATTTAATTCAACCGCACCCCGCAAATTTTTTTTAACGTCTTTGTTCCTGATTTTCTTAACGCAATTTTTGGAATGCCGTTCAAGTCCTTTTCATTCTGAAAAGGCCTCATGAACACAAAATTTCATGAAATCGTAGTAAATTTGTTTAGAGCTTGTATACCCTCTCTTTCCAGGAAACTCCTTGACCGCTCACTACCTCATACGCAGAAGTAAGTACCATTGCTATGTACACCGCCACTCCCAAGGGAACGGTTAAGGAATAAAAGCGGGGAATAGAAAAGAGCCGGGTAGTCTGCCAGGCGGTGTATATGATTAACGCCAGGAGAAAGGTGCTTTCAAACGCAATGGACAATTGAACAAATGATAACGATTGTTGACAAACTGTAGTGAATACGGACCAGATGAAGAGGACAGGAGGTATGATTCCCCAGGAAAGAAGCACGGACACAAGAAATATGAGATTTCTCCATCTCTTGTTGAGTCCGAAGAAAAGATTCTTTGTCCACCCCTCCCAGAGCTCGTCAAAATTAGTGTACATTCTGGTTCTGATGAGTTTGATTCCCCTCATGACGCATAGCTGATAACCAGAACCTTTTACGAGTTGTGCCAGGGCAAAATCCTCAACAATCTTATTTTTTATGGAAGAGTGTCCACCAGTGTTCTCATACACTGATCGTTTGATTAATATGAATTGACCGATTGCAGCTGCTAATTTACTTTTTGGATCATTGATTTTCTTTTGAGGGAAAGCATAGTAAAGGGAGGAAAAAATAACAGGCTGGACCACTCGTTCCCAAAATGTTTCCAATATCTGAAAAGGGGAGAGCGAAAGCATATCAATACCATTATCTTCGACGAATTTGATTGCCGAAGGAAGCATGTGATTCTCGGAAATCGTGTCTGCATCGAGAAAAAGGAACCAGATTCCCTTTGCTTCTCTCACCCCCTGCCAAAGTGCATGGTTTTTCCCAATCCAGCCTTCCGGGGTGGGTGTACCCTCAACGAGCCTAATGTTGCTGTGCTTTGAGGCGAACTCCTTAAGTATTTTCAGGGTGTCATCCTCTGATCTATCGTCAACGACTATCACCTCAAAATTTGAATAATTTTGAGACATAAGACTCTCAATGCATTGCTTTGCATTCCTTTCCTCATTTCTCATAGGAACGATTATTGATACCATTGGAGTATTTCCATCAAGCTCTTCAACAATAGGGAGTTCTTTGTGGTATGTAATTATTTTGAGCAGCTTCAATAAAAATATTGTTATAAGAATCGTTAAAACACTGACAATCAATAGTAGCAGGACCATAAATTAGCCGGATTTTTCCTTATCAACTTTAAAACTGCTTTTATTGTAATGAGATCATCTATGTAATCAAGGAAAGCAGTGACAGGATTACCAGTTATAGTTAAAGAACTGTGCAACACGAAAATATTTTATTTAGGTTAGAAAGATTAGGCCCTGTTATGAATGGAGAGCGGGAATTATATTTAGTATAAGAGTTTTGCGTAGGCCGATATTTTCGGAAAGTGTGGATGAATTGGATGTAACCTTAGAGTGTGAAACGTGATATGTTATTATTACACGATTGATTCACTTGAAAACAAATTGCGAAGGAGCAAAAGCAAAGATGCATAGCAAAACTCTTGTTGTAGTTATTCTGACTTTTATGTTGACATCATTAATCCAAATATCATGCAAGGGCGAGAAGCGAGATGATAATTCTCATGTATCGAAATCAGGTTCTGAGGAAGAGACCGCGTTTAAAGATCCTTTCGCCTACTGCAAGGCGGTTGATACTATTGATTCGCCTGATTCACGTTATGTCGGGCCGAAGTTACCTGAGGCGATCGTGCTCGGGTTAAGGAAGGCCTTTGGAGCACCTGCTGACGCTCCGTCTGATGTGTTCGAGAGAGGCACTTACTGGCGTTGCATGGATGGGAAGGTATATGCCTGCAACGTGGGGGCAAATCTGCCGTGTACGGAAAAAGCTGATAGGTCTCGCGAACCAAATCAAGGAATGAAAGACTGGTGTAAATCAAATCCGGGTTCTGAATTCATACCTGCATATGCGTCAGGCCGCTCAACGGTCTATGAGTGGCGATGTACAGGCGGTGAGCCTACATTAGTGAAAGAGATCAATAAGCCGGATGCGGCCGGCTATATTTCGAACATCTGGTATGAGATTAGCCCAGAGCCGTGAACAAAAACTCCCTATCCTTCGTCTATAAAAGCAGGAAGCTATATAAAGTCTCCCTTTCTTAAAGGGAGATTTAGAGGGATTTTGGGAGCGATTTCTAGCCGCAATTGGCTCGGGACTGGAAAGTCCCGATATTCAACATATGTAAGATTATTTCCCAATGCCGATAGGCGGGGTTTCACAACCCCGCATTAAAATTTCCACCGTGAAGGGGGAAGAGACACGCTTTTCTCCACTCTTTGCTTTATCAAAACGATCTGTATATCCTTTCAACTCAAATGAATGAAAATCGGAGACGACAATGACAAGAATGGTCTTACCTTTAGCTGTTATAACTTTGTCATTTTTCATAGTATGTAAATCAACGTTTGCTGGAGAGGAGGAGAAATCTAAAGTGCATAAAACTGATTCCGGTCTGGAATACATAATTATTGAAGAAGGAAATGGTCCTAAGCCGACAGCTGGTCAAAAGGTTAAGGTGCATTATACCGGAAAATTGAAAGATGGTACCGTCTTTGACAGCTCAATAAATCGGGGCGAGCCTATTGAGTTTATTCTAGGGACCGGTCAGGTAATTAAAGGATGGGACGAAGGAATTGCAGAGATGAAAGTTGGGGGTAAGCGTCAACTGATGATCCCTCCTGAACTTGGCTATGGCGCCAGGGGGTATCCACCGGTAATCCCCGAAAATGCTACGCTAATTTTTGATGTTGAGTTGGTTGAGATAGACTAAATGTATCAATAAATTCAGTGTTAAGATTAAATAATCCAAAGTTTGGGTAGATAGGTAAATGTATATAGAATCTAAATTTTACCTTGGATTTAATATTCAGTCTCGATTATGGCTTATATTTATATGTGTTGTATCTTCTCTTAATTCCTTAATTCTAGCATGCAATGACGATTCTGGTTCATCAACCAGTGGGATACAATCTATGTGGGTTCAGATGGGTCCCTCTGGAGTCGTATTTGCACGTGTTATTACTGAAAATTCAAGATGTCCAAACATAAAATTGGACAATTCTTCTCAGCCGATGCAGGTTCGAGAACAACCATCAGAACATGATTTCCCTGTGTTGGTATGCGAGACTATTATCCCACCTGAAACAACCTCCGCATCAATCGAAGGTCGAAAACTGAAATTGCCTGAGCAGAATCCGAAGCGCATTGTAATTATTGGAGATACAGGATGCAGGATTAAGGGTGACGATGCGCAGGCCTGTAATGATCCGGAAGCCTGGCCATTTGAAAAAGTAGCTGAGAGTGCAGCAATATGGGGTCCAGAGCTTGTCATACATGTTGGAGACTATCTGTATCGTGAATCGCAATGTCCAGAAGGAAATATTGGGTGCGAAGGTTCACCCTTCGGAGACAACTGGGAGACCTGGAGTGCTGATTTTTTCACCCCGGCCTCTGCTCTACTGGCTTCTGCGCCATGGGTCTTTACGCGAGGAAATCATGAAGACTGCAGTCGCGCAGGCAATGGTTGGTTTCGATTCCTTGATCCAAACCCCCCATTCCCGGAATGTGACGAGTTTACACCACCATATTCTATCGATATAGGCTTGGTGCAACTTTTGATGCTTGACTCGTCAAGCGCTCATGATAACGATGCTCCCCAGAATCTGGTGGACGTTTATTCAGCCCAGATTGATGCTCTGAGTGAGGTCGCAGGAGATAATGCATGGCTCGTAGCTCATCACCCGGTTTGGGGGATAGGTGAATTTAACGGTGATCTTTTCCGGTCGAACGTCACTCTCCAAGCGTCAACGGGAAATTCACTTAAGCCAGGTATAAATCTTGTATTATCCGGCCATATCCACTTATTTGAAATGCTGAGCTTTGAAGGAGATAGGTCTCCTCAGTTTGTAGTCGGATTTAGCGGAACGGAGCTGGATCAGGCTGTTAGCGTTCCACTGGCTGGAGTGGAAATCGCTGGTGCGATCGTAAATGAAGGAGTGAGCTTTGACGACTTCGGATTTGTTAGTATGGAGCAATTTGAGGGCGGTTGGAATGTGTCCATTCGAAATGTTGAAGGGGAAGAGATTATATCCTGTGTGATAGTAGATAAATTTGCTGAATGTTCTCAGGTGTTTTGATATCCCTTATTATTAATCAATATAATAGCTTATGAATTATCTTGCACATCTCTATCTCTCTGAGGACTCAGGGGAATCTATGCTCGGAAGTATAATTGCAGATTTTGTTAAGGGCCCTCTGATTGATCAATACCCTGCGGAAATCCTCACTGCAATCGACACTCACCGCAAAGTTGATTCTTTTACCGATACTCATGAGATGGTTTTGCAAAGCAGAAAGCTATTCAGCTCGAAAAGGCGAAGATTCGCTGGAATCATACTTGATGTTGTTTTTGATCACTTTTTGGCAAAGAACTGGGCATTATATTCGGAATTAGAGCTTAATGAGTTCATTGCTAAGTCATACGCAATCCTGAAAAGATACAGGAAGCTTCTCCCTGGAGATCTGAAGTTTGCAGTTCCGAAGATGATTGAGGAGGACTGGCTCGGTTCTTATCGATACTTGGAAGCGATTGGAATTACATTGGACAAAATATCAAAAAGAATTGAGAGAAGGTTTAACAGGGAAAACGACTTGAGTGGTGCATTAGAAGAGGTGGCATTAAACTACCGCGATCTTGAAACTAACTTCAAGGTTTTCTTCCCCGAATTAATTACGTATGTTGTAAATCTCAGGAAAAATGGGGACAGTCCACGAAGGTACATTCCCCATTTTTTTAAAGCAATTTTATGTCATCGCTGTAAATGTTAGATATTTCGATGACAGAATCTTTAAAAGTATTTTCTTCAAGTATCTTATTTTTCTTTCTAACTTCTTTGTCTTGATACTGAATAGATCCTGACCTATCGTCAGGACATGGTTCAGCACAGGTACAAAGAAGCAACCCTTCGATCCTTCGATAAACTCAGGACAGGCCCTTCGATCAAACTCAGGGTACAAGGACTAGGCTACCCCCTTATTGTCATTCCCTAATGCTACCCGATAGAGACGTTCGAGTACGGGCTTAATAGGGAATCCGGAGCCTGTCCCCGCACGTTTGTGGCGGGGATGGATCCCCGACTATTGATTTCGGGGATGACATAACAACTAAAAAATTTAATTCAACCATAACCCGGTCATCCTGAATTTAATTCAGGATCTAATGGAAACAAGAGATGCTGAAACAAGTTCAGCATGACTGACTATGACATTCATCCTCTTAACGCAATTTTTGGAATGCCATTCAAGTCCTTTTCGTTCCGAAAAGGACTCATCAAAATAAATCTATTCATGAAATTGTAAGAATTTTGTCCACGAATTATCTGACATCTACAATCGCGATTGGAACGAAGCGATCTCCTTCATATCATTTTAAGTGTTTCGTAGCATTCGGCACTAGTCAGGGTTTCTCGGAATGAAAGAATGACCTTCCGTTTCTATTTTGATGCCCTAGAATTTGGGGCAAAGAGCCTTATTTCATTCCAACCTTTCTATTCACCAGAGTCATTGCTGAGTTCCATGCAGTGGGAAAATCTAGGCCGATTGTATTTTGCCAGTTAATCTCTGGATGGTTGTTAATATATTTCAATAGCTCTCGCTGCCCCGGTGATAGATAATCGTCGGGGGCTCTGCCACTCCCTATTGCCGCGTTTACACGCGATGATTGAAGCGAAGTCATCGGAATATATCTATAGATAGTTTGTGATAGGTAATGCTTAGGATCACTGTCGGGTCTAAAATTGCTAATATTAGAAACAGAAGATTTTCCCACTAGATTTTCAGCGACATTTTTCTCAATTCCGTCTTTCACAAACACATGATCAGCAACCTGGTCATGTTTCGCCTTGTTAAGAAGGTCATTATATGAGATTAGATCAGGATCATATTCTACTTTTACCACCTCGTATCCTTTCATAAATCCAGGATTTGTAGAGATTACGCCATCAATCCTTCCGAGCGCTTCCTCACCTGACCAGAAGCAGCTCATTGCAAAGACAGCCTTATCTGTTCCACTTACACCTGCCTTAAGCTCCTCTTTCAGAAGCCTTAAATAGTTGGGGACGATCTGATTATTATTTTCGAGGGCATTAACCATTGAGGTAACCAGACCCAGCTTTGAGTAATCTCCACTTAATCTTGGTACAAGTTCTTTACGATCATATGCCATTATTCGAACCACGGGGTTGTTCCAGGACGGCTCTCCAAATGATGTAAGTACCTTGGAGTCGGGTCCGTTAATATTGTTGTAAATGGCGATTGGAACAAATAGAGATTCCCCTGCTTCGACAATCAGCGGTTGACTCAAAACGTGTTTTCCATAGCCCGAAGCTGTGCTGCAACCAGGCACCTCCTGGAATAAAACAAGAAGTGGTTTGTTCTCGACTCTGGCCACTCTTACCGCCTCATCGAAATTACGCAGCCAGTTGACTCTACCAAGTTCAACCGGGTTTGTGCTGGTTCTTTGAACATTTAATAGAATATCGGTGCTGTCTGTATTGTCTTTATCGCTATTGAGAGTTTTAGTCTCTTTCGTAGTACCAACTGAATTGAAGAAAAAAGCTAAAAATAAAATTATTGCAATAGGTGATGAAATAATCTTCATTTTTAATACCTTTTCTCCTTATGTTCATAATATCTTATATATGATGATGCTTCTCAACAACAGATGTTCTAAGTCACGATAATATTAAGTGTTTCTAACGTAAATGGTTTTACGAATTGATTCAAACGTTTATTATAACCAAACTGATAATTTTAGTTGTTCCAATGGTCAGTAAGATTTAGATGGTAATCTTTTCCAGTTGGTATTTACTTGAATTTAGGTTTCGTTTATGGAATATTTATGGCTAATACAATTATTTGAATTTTATTGGTTAAAATGTATTTAAGATAATTTAATAAATTACATGGAGGTTAAGAATGCTAAGTAAAGAAATGCAGGATGGATTGAATAACCAGATCAATAATGAGTACTTCTCATCGTATACCTATCTTTCAATGAGTGCATATTGCGAATCTTTAAACATGAGGGGATTTGCTTCGTGGCTCAGGCATCAGAGTAAAGAGGAGCTCGAGCATGCACTTAAACTTTTCGATTATGTAATAGATCGTGATGGGAAGATTGTTTTAAAATCTATTGAACAGCCACAAGCGAAATATAATTCTCTATTAAAGATGTTTCAACAGGTACTCGAACATGAAAGAGAGGTTACCAGCATGATCAACAAGCTCTATGAGCAGGCTGTAAATGAAGGAGATCATGCAACAGCAGTTGAATTGCAGTGGTTTATTAAGGAGCAGGTTGAAGAGGAGAAAAGTGCTCGAGATATGGTTGACAATCTTAAATTGGCTGGAGATAACAGCTCTGCGCTTCTTATTTTGGACAGGGAAATGGCAGATAACTCCTCTCCAACCCCGGGGTAGGAGCCTTTATGCTCAATAACAGATGAAATCAACGATCTAGGAACTGATGCTGCCATCAGTCCAAAATTCTATTCACGTTCTTTTTAACCGGTACTGCATTAAAAGTCCATTTGTTCTGAGCAGTCGGATTTCATTGAGCTCAGCCTTGATACTACGTATAGTTCCCTTTTGAATAAGTGTAGGCTTTCCTATAACCCATTTCTTAAGATGGCGACCTAAAGAGTCGCCGATACATTTTATGCTTTCTTATGTAGCGGAGGACTTTAGTCTTCCATATCATTGTCGCCACTGTAGATGATAAATAACTCGGTTACAGTTTGTTAGATCTTAAATGGGCATTCAAAAAATTACCAAAATCAATTCCGGAAGCGTTAAAAAAAGATTTAGGGTTGGGGTAGAATTAAATATTTTTAGCTGTAGGAATTGATTTAATAAATCCTAATTTTTTGTCAGCCCTTGATTTTTGTTTCTTTGTATCAAGACAAAGAAAATAAGAAATTATAAAATGTTTATATAACTAAGTTTATCTATTCACTGGAGGGAACATGATAGATCTCTATACGGCTGCAACCCCTAATGGGAGAAAGATTTCAATCATGCTTGAGGAGGTAGGGCTACCATATAATGTTACACATATTAAACTCCATAAAATGGAACAGAAAGATCCCGGTTACTTAAAGCTAAATCCAAACGGCAGAATTCCCACAATTGTTGACCGTGATGAAGGTGATTTTGTCGTTTTCGAATCGGGAGCGATACTCATTTATCTTGCAGAAAAGTCTGGAAAGTTTTTGCCCACTGACAAAACGGGTCGCTCGGTGGTCATTCAATGGCTTATGTTTCAGATGGCTGGCATAGGACCAATGCAGGGCCAGGCAAATGTTTTTTATCGATATGCACCGGAGAAGATCGATTATGCCATAAATCGTTATCAGAGGGAAACCAAACGCCTATACACCGTTTTAGACACGCGTCTGAAGGACCGTGAATTTCTGGTGGATGAGTACTCCATCGCAGATATAGCGGCGTGGCCTTGGGTCTATATTCATGATTGGGCCGGTGTGGATATTGTAGACCTTCCAAACCTGAAACGATGGCTTGAAACAATAGGCAAACGGCCAGCGGTCGGACGAGGCAAGAATATTCCCAAATCCAGAGACATTACGGTTGATGAAGACGAGGCGAAAAGAAGGGGGTCGAGAATTCTGGTTTAGGCAAATAAGGGAAACCCATCCCCGAGCTTAACTAAAAATCTACCAATAGGATCACAGACTATGGAATTTCTATTTACACGGCGGCCTTAGAGATATGCTTAGAATTATTCTTTTTACTTTCATGTGGTTCTTACTAGCCCTGATTATCGGAGCATCCGGGCTACTAGCTTCAATTCCTCCTCCATTTCCTCAGGCAGTTCTTGTTTCTATTGTCGTTCTATTACTAATATTTTTTGGGAAATCTGGGTTTTTCCGTGAATGGTCGTTAACTGTCGACATGAGAATACTTTTGCTGATCCATCTAACTCGCTTTGTCGGGATTTATTTTTTGATTCTTTACTCGAGGGGGGAACTTCCATATGATTTTGCAGTCCCGGGAGGCTGGGGTGATATAATTGTTGCTGCCACAGCATTCCTCGTATTATTATTTTCACCCACTAGCGGGTTTCTGGGTTTCGTTATTTATTTCATTTGGAATTTGTTTGGGTTTATTGATATCTTGTTAGTAGTGATGACTGCTGGTAGATTGGCGATCGCCGATCCCCAGTCTATGATTGCAATTACAAAACTTCCGTTGAATCTACTGCTGACCTTTCTTGTACCAATTATAATCTACTCTCACATAGTCATTATCATTCGCCTCTGGAGAAGCAAAAATAAGGGATACAGGACTTTTTAATTTGACCTTTATCAGAATTAAAATCCATTTTCTCGTGATTGAGAGACATTATCTTTCTTCGTTTATTTATAAGGTTAATTTTATATACACTTTGATGTTTTATGGAATCTAGTCGCTGAGGAGCAGTGGATTTTATCATGACAACAATTATTCTATTTGTTGTTGGGCTTGGGCTATTGATATTGGGAGCCGAGTCTTTGGTTCGCGGGGCTTCAAGGCTTGCTGCAGTGATGGGGGTATCTCCGCTCGTTATTGGTTTGACGATAGTTGCCTTTGGAACAAGTTCGCCGGAGCTTGTTGTAAGCATTCAGTCTTCTATTATAGGACAATCAGATATTGCGCTGGGAAATGTGGTTGGAAGCAATATTTTCAATGTGCTTTTTATATTGGGGATATCAGCTTTAATTGTACCACTAACAGTTTCTCAGCAATTGGTTAGGTTAGATGTGCCTATCATGATTTCAGTGTCTGTTTTAACTTTGGTTTTTTCATATAGTGGAAGGATTAGCACTATAGAGGGAATCATACTGCTTATGGGAGTTGTAATTTACACTAGCTTCCTGATTTTCCAGAGTAGAAGGGAAGGAGTTGTCCAGCAGGAATATATACAGGAGTTTGGAATTCACAATGGAAACAAGATGAGGGGCTTAGCAATAAATATCGTTTTAATCGCAGGTGGCTTGTTGTTACTGGTAATAGGCTCGCGCTGGTTTTTGAATGGATCCGTATCTCTCGCAAGGAGTTTTGGCGTAAGTGATCTTGTTATCGGCTTAACACTGGTTGCGGCAGGAACTTCATTGCCGGAAGTTGCGACCTCCGTAGTAGCAAGTATTCGAGGAGAAAGGGATATTGCAGTGGGAAATGTTGTTGGGAGCAATGTTTTTAATATTCTGGCTGTGCTGGGTTTATCAGCAATATTTGCACCTGGCGGAATTAATGTATCTTCTTCAGCACTGCATTTTGATATTCCGGTTATGATAGCTGTAGCAGTTGCCTGCCTGCCAATATTCTTTACCGGAAACATTATAGCTCGCTGGGAAGGTGCATTGTTTTTCTGCTATTATTTAGCTTACACAGCTTATCTTATCATTGGTTCAAAGCATCATGATATATTGCCCATATTCAGTTATGTGATGATAATTTTTGTTATTCCTCTTACAATTTTGACACTGATTATAATTACGATCAGAACCATTTTGTCAAATAAAAAGAGGGCGACCATATGAGACATTTTTTTAATTCCTTAGATTAAGAAATATTAGTGAAGGTGGGAGATCACATAGATGAGATTAAAGGACAAAGCTGCGATTATTACCGGAGGCGGTGAGAGAATAGGTAGGGCAACGGCGCTTCTTTTTTGTAAGGAGGGAGCGAAAGTTGGAATTATGGGTAGAACGAGGTCTAAACTTGACAGAGTGGTGGAAGAAGCCGAAGGGTCCGTAAATTTTATGACTTGTTTGTTCTTTGATGATGAAATAATCTATCAATTCCGTACCGTCCCGAGCCTACCAACAGAAAAGTTGTCGCAATAATTCCATAAGTGACCGCCAATTCCTTAACGCTAAATGGATCTGCGGCGTGTCTTCCAAATACAGCTGTAACCATAGTGATCAAAATGACGAATGCGGCGGGACGTGTGAGTAAACCGACTGCTAGCAAGATTCCACCAAAGAATTCGGCGCAACCTGCCCACCATGCAAAAACCTCGGGGAGTGGAAACCCTAATTCACCGACTCCCTGAATAAATTTTTCTGGGGGCGGAATCTTTCGGATACCATGCTGTGATGCCAGGACCAGCCCTGTATAGACTCTTAAGATCAATAGCCCAATATTTGCATAGGCGGTATCAATTTTAGCTCCGCCAAGTAATAATCCCTTAATACTCGTTACTATCCTCCTTTCGCTTAATTTAGTTATAAAGACAAGTTGTCCGAGTGTTGCATCAACTTAAATGCCATTTTTAAATTTTTCAAATAGATAGATTAAGTCATCCGGCAGATTATCTTGTTGAAACCAAATAAAACGGTTTGTTCCACGAGCCCGAGAACACGAATTCTTCTAAAGGCTTTCGGGCACGATCAGCCAACTCCCTTTCTCTGAGATCTTCCGGTAGTTGATCAATATCGCCATAGTAGCCGATTGCGATTCCTGCGACTGGCTCGTGTGTTTCTGGAATTTTGTATGTTGCACGGACTGTTTCGACAAGGATGCCCGCCATCTGGTGGACATGTAGTCCGAGGTGGCTTGCCTGTATGACAAGATTTCCAACAGCCAATCCGACATCATGAAAGGCATGTCTATTTGGCTTTCCGTTACGTTCAAAGATCAACTTGGCTACACTAATCATCAATAATGGTGCAAATCTCGCCCATCGAATATTTCCTTCCGATAAACAGTTTAATAATTCTTCATACTCCGTTGGATTGTCCTTGGTGGCTATTATAAAGCTCCACGGTTGTTCATTATAACTAGAGGGTGACCACCTGGCCGCTTCCATAAGAACTAGTATTTTTTCCTTCTCTACCATTCGGTCTGAAAAGGCCCTCGGGCTCCAGCGATGAGTTAGTAGATCGTGAATTTGATGATTTGTGCGTGCAGGCTTTTTCATATTACGAATCTCCTTGAATATAATTGACGCTTATCATTAACTTAACACATAGCCCAAGTGGGGCCACCCTTAGGTGGTTTCTTTGGAGGAGGCCGGTTGAGTATGTCAAAAATTGAGACAAGAGCAGCTAGAGTTGAGGATTCAGAAGATATGGCGAGGATCCTAGGAGAAATAGGCTGGTCTGAAAAGAGGAATGCGTTGAGACTTGAAGAGGTTTCGAGGCCGATAGAAGAGTTGATTCGGCATGCAAATAAAGATCAGGATGGCCATATGGTTATAGTAGCGGTTGATGAGGAGGATAAGGTCTTAGGTTTTACAAATGTACATTGGGTTCCTTTTATTATGTTAGGAGGTCTTGAGGGTTACGTTTCAGATGTTTTTGTTAGTCCTATGGCCAGGGGAAAGGGCGCAGGGAAGTTGCTGATAAAAAAGATAATTGAGGAAGGAAAGAAGCGAGGGTGTATGAGGTTGATGGTCACAAACGGAAGAGATAAACCTTCTTACAAGCACGGATTTTACAAGAAACTGGGTTGGAAGGAAAGACCGCAGGTAGCGAATTTTGTTTATTATTACAGGGAGCCCTGGTCTTGAAATTAGTCCTGAGCTGTTTGGATTCTACGAATCTGCGATAAGAGAATTCTAGGATCAGAGTCCACCATCCTTCGATAGTTCGACCTTTCGACTAAGCTCAAGGCTCACTACTCAGGATGCACGGAGAAAAATGTTCGACCCAACATGATAGACATGATAGGCGGGACATTCTTGTCCCGCATCGTAATGGAGTGAATCTCCTTAAATCCGAGGTTAGAAAACCTCGGCTATCGGCGAATGTTAGAAAGTATTTAAAACCCGATGACGCTGAGCCTTGAATCCGACAATGCTCCCTAGATCCATCTTTAGACGATAGGGACTTTAATCTCCTCCTTTGTAAAGGAGGACTAAGGAGGATTTCGGGCAGCCTTGTCCTAAGCCCTGAGTTTCATCAAAGGGTCGAAGGACCTGTACTGAGCGATGTCGAAGGGTTGCTTCTTTGTACCTGTGCTGAACCATGTCCTGACGATAGGTCAGGATCTATTCAGTATCAAGACAAAGAAGTTAGAAAGGAAAGCATGTTAAATGAAGAAAACACTTTTAAAGATCTTGTCCCTGAAATGTCTGGCTTATACATCCACGACTTCAATTAGAATTTGCTTCTATTAACGAAATGTACTAATATGTACTGATTCATAAGCGATAGATCTTGTTGATCCATCGTAAAAGAAGAGGAGAAATTATTCTATGAAATTACTGCTTATAAATCCAAAGTTTTCAGAAAGCTTTTGGAGCTTTAAATGGGCTGTAGACAATATTATGCCGAAGGGGATTAGGACTATAAATCCCCCTCTAGGGTTAGCGACCGTTGCTGCGTTGACCCCTCACGATTGGGAAATTGAAATAGTTGATGAAAATATTGAGACGATACCACTTAAACCGGATGCCGATATTATCGGGGTGTGTGGGATGGCAATACAATTCAGTAGACAGAAGGAATTGCTTAGCTTTTATAGAAAACAGGGACATTATGTGGTCGCCGGAGGAAGTTATTCTTCATTATGTCCCGAAGAATATGATAACTTGGCTGATTCTGTCATATCTGGTGAAGCGGAGTATATTTGGAAGCAGTTTTGTGAAGATTTTGAGAATGGTAGTCCGAAAAAGTTGTACCATGAAACTGGAGAGGTTTCATTGGAGGATTCTCCTGTACCAAGGTTCGATTTATTGAAATTGAAGAAATATCAAGCCGTGAGTTTGCAGTTTTCAAGGGGCTGTCCATTCAGGTGTGAATTCTGTGACATAATCATCATGTTTGGGCGAAAGCCCAGGACCAAGTCTTTTGAACAGGTGGGAAGAGAGCTGGATGAGCTAAGGAAGTTTAATGTCAAAAATGTATTCTTTGTTGATGACAACTTCATTGGAAATAAACCTGTCGCTACAAAGCTTACGGCTTATTTAAGGGATTACCAGGAAAAGCATGACTACAAGTTTTTATTTGGTACGGAAGTATCCTTAAATATTGCGCAGGATGATGAGCTTCTAAAACTCTTTCGTGAGGCTAACTTTGGATGGGTTTTTACCGGCATTGAATCTCCGGATGAAGGTAGCTTGAAGGAAACCCTTAAATTCCAGAATACTCGTGCCGATATGTTGACCTCTGTAAGGAAAATATACTCATATGGAATAGAGGTTCTTGCAGGATTTATCATTGGATTTGATAACGATACAACTAAGACGTTCGATCTGCAGTATAACTTTATAACTAAATCAGGAATTCAATCTTCTATGGTTGGTCTCTTAGTGGCGATTCCTAAGACTCCACTATACGAGAGGCTAGAGAAAGATGGAAGACTTATTCATGAATCAAAAAACATTGATCACACGAAGCTCGGTACGAATGTTATTCCTAAAGGCATGAGTTATGATGAATTGGTTAATGGTTACCACGACCTTTTTTATCGATTGTTGGATGATCGTTCCATAGCTGATAAGATTAAGAATAAAACCCGTTTCCTCAAAGATCCATTATACAGAAATCAATATCCACTCAGAACCCAGCTGGGTTGCTTAGTTAAGTTTACTATACGAGGCCTTATGGCAGGTGGTTTATCTCGAGTTTATCATTTCATTCGATCATTTCCATTCGCTAAACCCAATCAATTTCCTATAGTTATCCAGGATTGGGTAATAGGAATTAGCATGAGAGATTATATAGATCGCCATTTTGTCAAAGAATTTGAGAAGGCCCATAGTTTAACAGATAATTATAAAGGCGCACTGGAAAATGCATTTCAAGGTTATCTTACCCGTGGTGTTCTTGAAGTATCGTTGAAGCGGGTGAGAAATGCCGCTTCTAACCTTTCAATTTCGATAAAAGGCTTGATGGATAGTGATTTCTTTGTAGGAGCCGCACCTCACCTTGAAAAGTTTCTAAAAAACACATCTTCATCAATTACTCTAAACATTGAAGAGTTCCATGAAACGCAGCGTCAACATTTACAAAACCTCTTGAATCAACTTTCACGTTACGGGGACAGGATTAATATAGCTGTTCATGAAAAATTTAGACATAAGGTAGAGATAGATTCTTCAATATTTAACCTGGTGTTGGAAAATAAATGACAAATAGTGAGCTATGGAGATCGATTCCAAGCGCTAAGTGCCTTGGAAAATCATATTAAAATTAGACCCTTTAACATTATACGTTTTTAATGAATTCTATTTTTAGGTATTTTTCTTGCTTCGTTCTTTAGCCCATTCAGATTAAGATTCTTGTATAAACTTGTTATTGAGTTATGAGCGTCACGTATTTGTTTATATGAGAATAACGAGTTAGTGACGAAGCTCTATGTCAAACTTAAATAAGGAAATTAATAAACCTCATTCCGTTATACTTTTGATTCATTGTCGAGATAGAAAAGGGCTTGTTGCGTCGGTGACGGAATTTGTATTTAAAAATAACGGTAATATTCTCACCCTCGATCAACATGTCGATTCTCAGAAGCAATTTTTTTTCATGAGGGTCGAGTGGGACCTTGGGGGTTTTTCTATTCCGAAAGAAAAAATCGGAGAATATTTCGATACCCTGGTTGCGCAAAGGTTTGAAATGAAGTGGAGGCTTTATTTCTCAGATGACACGCCACGCATGGCTATATTTGTATCTAACCTTCCACACTGTTTGTATGATATTTTATCAAGATGTGAGTCAAATGAGTGGGATGTTGAGGTGCCTCTGATCATAAGTAACCATCCCGACCTGGAATCGGTCGCTAATAATTTTGGCATCGATTATCATGTATTTCCGATCGACAAAGAAACCAAGCGTGAACAGGAAGAAAAACAACTGAAGGCTTTAAAAAAGTATAAGATTGACTTTATCGTTCTTGCTCGATATATGCAGATATTAACTGAGAATTTCGTATCAAAATTCGAGAATCGAATAATCAATATCCATCATTCATTTCTGCCTGCGTTCCCCGGTGCTAAGCCTTATCACTCGGCCCACGAACGTGGGGTAAAGATTATCGGAGCTACCAGCCATTATGTAACCGCTGATTTGGATGCAGGTCCGATCATAGAACAGGATGTTGTCCGAGTCAGTCACAAAGACTCGGTTGAAGATATGATCAGAAAGGGGCGTGACCTTGAAAAGCTAGTTCTCTCACGGGCGATCTCTTACCACCTGGAACGAAAGATCCTGATTCACGATAACCGTACATTGGTATTTAACTAGAGAATGAGAAGAAAATGGGGACTGTACCTTCACGGACTGTCCCCATTTTTTTTAGCCTGATCATCCTGAGCTCAGTCGAAGGATGATAGTTAAGTAATAGTTAACTATTTTTCGTTTTTATATAGAGGACGATTTGAAACGAAATGAACCAGAATATTCTCTCATATTTTCTGAAAAATGTAAGTTTTGTAAAATTACAAAGGAAGAGCTTGAGGCCTACAGGGTTTTTGAAGATAGAATCTCTATTGGTATCCTTGACCACAGACCCCTTTTCCCCGGACATGTTCTTCTCATGCCCAAAAAGCATTACATCACGATCGCTGACCTTCCAAATGATTTGATTCAAGCATTTTTTTCTAATCTACAGCTAGTCTCTAAAGCAGTTCAGCAAGCCATGGAATCTCAGGGTACATTCATAGCCATGAATAATCGTGTAAGCCAAAGCATCCCCCACCTTCACGTTCACATTGTTCCCCGAAATAAGGGTGACGGATTAAAAGGTTTTTTCTGGCCACGGCAAAAGTATTCGAGTGAGGAACATAAAACCGAGGTCCAAAGGATAATCTCACAGACTATATCTATGCTTTTGGATAAATAATCGCAGCTAGAAGCTGCTCCTACCTTGTCGTTCTAGTGAATACTAATTATGTAGGAGCACCATCCCTCGTGCGATTAATTTCGCGGCTGGAAACCGCTCCTACGTTAATGTAGCGCCCCTTAGGAGCACCGTCCCTTTTGATTTGACAGGCTCAGTGTGAACGATTCAAATAATCCGTGCATCCTGAGCTCTGTCGAAGGATGGGCCGGGGTTTTCCAACCCCGGATCTGGAGAAAATTATTCCATTAGAATGCGGGACAAGAATGTCCCGCCTATCGTGTTGGGTTTAGCGTTTTTACCCGTGCATCCCGACCCTGTGCAAGGTCGAAGGGTTAATCGATGGATGTTTCTCTTTTTTATTGTAGAGACGCAAAATTTTGCGTCTATATTCCCGACATGATCAGAGTCCGATGTTTGATTATAGTTATATCCGAAGTATAATTTATCTTTTCAAAAATATTCATGTCGGTTTTATTGAAAAAATACTTCTAAAACAAAGAGGATTGCGCTTAGATGAAATTTCAGGGTACTGATACATACATTTCAACCAGGGAATTGGATTTGGCGGTGAATGCTGCTATAACACTGCAGAGACCGTTATTAATCAAGGGTGAGCCGGGTACGGGCAAGACACTTTTAGCGTTTGAGATTGCAAAGTCATTAAATAAGAATCTCATTACATGGCATATAAAATCGACTTCAACCGCCCAGCAGGGCCTTTATGAATATGACGCTGTATCGAGGCTGCGAGACTCGCAATTGGGTTACGAGGGAGTAGAATACATCGCCAACTATATAAAGAAGGGAAAACTTTGGGAGGCGTTTGAAGCCGAGGACCAGGTGGTCTTATTGATTGATGAGATTGATAAGGCGGACATAGAATTTCCAAATGATTTGCTTTTAGAGCTGGACAGGATGGAATTTTATTGTTATGAATTGCAACTCACGGTAGTAGCCACGCACCGGCCTATTATTGTAATAACGTCGAATAATGAAAAGGAACTTCCCGATGCTTTTCTAAGGAGGTGCTTTTTCCATTATATTAGTTTTCCAGACAAAGAAACTTTAACAGCTATAGTAAATGTTCATTATCCCGGTCTCGAAAATAAATTGATCGATAGCGCCCTAAAGCTTTTTTATGAAATGAGAGAAATCCCAGGATTAAAGAAAAGGCCATCCACAAGTGAACTGATTGACTGGTTGAAGTTACTAATCTTCGGGAAAATTACATCAAAGGAGTTGTCATCTATTGATCTAACCAAGGAAAGGCCACCCTATTCCGGTTCCCTACTCAAGAATGAGAAAGATCATGAACTTGTTGAAGGTTTAAAATATCGGTTTAGAAGGTAGATTTGATTTGGAGAATCGGATTCGAATGCAACTCCGTCTGTGGGGTTACGTTGCATCATCAATATTGTTAGGAATTAGTAAGTGTCATTAGGCGGAACCCTGAGTTGCATCGAAGGGGACGAAGCAATCCCAAAAAGGAGATTGCTTCACGGAGCCAGCACTGAGTAAATCGAATGTGTTCGCAATGGCAGATAATGGGAAGTCGATTAGTTCCCGAAGACTATACTCGGTGAAGCGAACGTACAAGAAATGTCAGCAGAGAGTCTGTAATAACCTGAGGAGATCTATTGGTTTAAGATTATGTTTTTAGACTTTTTCCTACTGCTGAAGAACGACGGCTTGCCGGTTACAATAAATGAATACCTAACCCTGCTCGAAGCCCTAGGGCGGGAAATAGCGGAATATAACGTAGATGACTTTTATTACCTAAGTCGTTCTGTCTTAATCAAACACGAACAGCATATAGATCGTTTCGATGTACTATTCGGAAGGTATTTCCGGGGAATAGAGACCATTGACAACGAGCAATTTATGAAGATCCCCGAAGAATGGCTTAGAAGGGGTATGGAGAGGATATTGACCGAGGAAGACATGGCATTGATCAAAGCAATGGGTGGGTTGGATAAATTGATGGAGCGTCTTAAGGAGCTTATGAACGAGCAGAAAAAGAGGCATGCAGGCGGGAGCAAATGGATTGGAACGGGTGGGACGTCTCCTTTTGGGGCTTATGGATATAACCCCGAAGGCATCAGAATCGGACAGACTGAAAGCAGGAACCGTCGTGCAGTGAAGGTTTGGGATAAAAGAGAGTTCAAAAACCTCGATGACAGCGTTGAGCTCAGTACGCGAAATATGAAGATGGCTCTAAAAAAATTGCGTTTACTCACACGGGAGGGCAGGGAAGAGGAGCTTGATCTGGATAAAACCATTGAAAAAACTTCTAAAAATGCAGGTGTGCTTGAATTGGAGATGATCCCATCCCGAAAGAACAATGTAAAGGTTTTATTATTTCTCGATGTCGGAGGTTCAATGGATGATCACATTGAGATTTGCGCACAGCTGTTCTCAGCAGCAAAATACGAATTCAAGCACCTGGAGTATTTCTATTTTCATAATTGTTTATATGAATCTGTCTGGAGAGATAATGCCAGGCGCTGGGATGAGAGAATCCCCACCTTTGAGGTTCTGCATAAATACAACAGTGATTATAAAGTCATTTTGGTAGGGGATGCATCCATGTCGCCATATGAGTTAATGTATACAAATGGAAGCGTTGAGCATAACAATGATGAGGCCGGCGTTACCTGGTTGACAAGGCTTAAAAATCAATATCCCCACATGGTCTGGCTAAACCCTGTCCCGGTGGACTATTGGAGATATACGCAATCTATTCAAATGCTAAGGGAGTTTATGGAGAACCGAATGTATCCTCTCACACTAGCCGGGATTCAGGATGCGATTAAGGTTTTGAAAACTAAATCCCGAACCGTCCAAATCAATTGAGTATTTATGTTTTCCTTTTCATGTTAGTAGATGAATTGAAATGGTCTTGCCTATTTTTCAGGTTAATGCGTTTACAGACAAACTGTTCTCAGGAAATCCCGCAGGAGTCTGCATTTTATCTGAGCCCAAAAATGATAAGTGGTTGCAGAATGTTGCGAGAGAGTTAAATTTCGCAGAGACTGCATTTTTACTAAAGCAGGGTTAAGTCACTTAATGTTATGGGGCCGGGGCTTGCGATGATTGGGCTTATCCACACGGTAACATTGCACCTTAACAATTAAGATTTTTTCGTTTATGTTGGGAAATAAATGGTTATTTTGTTTCATTTACTATCTTGCTGATTGTACTATAGTGTAGTCCAAGAACCTTACCAATATCTGCTAGTGTATATCCATATCTCAAATGAGCATTTCGTATAACACGGTCCCTGGCGTTCTTGGACTTACTACCAACTTTGTCGAATAATTTCCTCAATGGGGGACGTTCTGCGACTTTCTCTTTCTGTGTCAATTTCTCTTTTTTCTTTACTCCCTCAAGGTAAGGCTCATAATCGGATACGAATTTGTCATCCCCGAGAAGGATCTGTCTTCTTACTCTATCCCACGGCTTAGGCTTTTTAATCGCCTGCTTAACATGGGATTTGTATTTCTCATGTGCGGTCTTCAATTGCTTTCCAAACTGCGAGAGTATCCACTCGTTAGTTAAAAATGAAGGTGCGTTTACAATACCGGCGGTTGCTTTGTAACTGCTCCATTTGTAATTGCCGGGCGATTTCACCACTCTCAGGCGAACTGGATTCACGACCACGTGGGTGGCGAGATCAAGGAGATAATTTTTCTTGTCGATTAGAATACCCTTAAACCTTCCCTGAAAGACATGACCCGCTCGTCGATGCCTCCGATTAAAATTCTGAGTGTATATACCATTTAATTGACGCATTCCTTGCGAGAGATTGCCCTTTGGTGTTTCAATTAAAAGATGGTAATGATTATTCATCAAGCAGTAAGCGTGACAGCGCCATTTGAAACGATCAACCAAAAGACCCAACAATTCAAGAAAGTCTTTCCGGTCTTGTTCATCTTTAAAGATAGGTCGGTTTGCATTACCTCTGCTGGTGATGTAGTAAACAGCGCCAGGGTATTCGATGCGTATTGGTCGTGCCATAACTAAAGTATATTGCATAAATCGATTATTTCAAGGTTAGACCCCGAAGATTTCTCCCAAATCAGATTTAGGGTACAGCGTGTCCGGTGCAATAATCGAGATAAGTAGTGTTAAGGCTAAATAGGGGTCAGGGCTTCAGTAATGGACGAGCTTATTTTTTTCCAGTTGTGTGCTTTCGAGTTTGTTAAGGTTCTGCTTAGGACAAGATTTGTACGTCGATTTGAACGTATATATCTTTGAAAAACATCTATGGACTGATACCCCCATCACACCTAATATGCTGCCCGTTCGGGGAACAGGCACTACATGATCATGCCAAAATTCTACATGTGAATCCAACCTTAAATCGCGATAAATTCAATTCAAATAAAACAGGGTCGTACGTCTGCATTAAACAAAATAAACGTTATATATTGCTCTCAATTAATCTTTGAATTTCGACATCTCCCTAAGAAATGAAATTAATAGGGTCGGTCCACCATTTATTTGGGCAAGGGCAAGTACTTGAATCTTTATGGCAGCGCCTAGCCTGTAACTGTCGGGTTTTGCCAGCCTCTGGTAGGTGAAACTGTCTGATCAATCTCCTCTGAGCCCCAGTTATTCGGCTCATAGTCATAGACCGGGGTGCTGGTCTTCAACAACTTTTCTTCGCAATGTTGTCGCGAGCCCGGGCGCGGAGTTGGTCGAGGTTCCAGTCAGACCTTGCCACGCCGATGACCGGCACGTTGAGGTGGCCGGGTTTCAACATCGCATGCAGCGCCGGAAAGATTTTCTTGTAGGCCAGGTCGCCTGTTGCACCGAAGAAGACAAGGGCATCTGAATGCAACCCGTTCATGATTTCTCCTTATTTCTTTGATTTTTCCAGGTGTCCACCGAACTCGTAACGCATGGCCGACAGCAGTTTGTTCTGGAAATCTGCTTCGCCGCGCGAGCTGAATCGCTCATAGAGCGCCGTGGCAAGAACAGGCACCGGCACGGCCTCGTCGATTGCGGCCTTGATCGTCCACCGTCCCTCGCCGGAGTCTGAGACTCGCCCCGCGAAGCCCGAAAGATCCGGGTCCTGAAGCAGAGCAGTCGCCGTCAGGTCAAGCAGCCACGAGGCGATCACGCTACCGCGGCGCCACACCTCCGCGACGTCAGGTAGATTGAGGTCGTACTGGTAGTGCTCGGGGTCGCGCAATGGGGTCGTCTCGGCGTCGATCTCATGCTTCTGCTTACCCACATTGGCGGCGCGAAGAACGCCCAGCCCCTCTGCGTAGGCCGCCATGATGCCGTACTCGATGCCGTTGTGCACCATCTTCACAAAGTGGCCAGCGCCGTTCGGACCGCAGTGAAGATAACCCTGCTCCGCGGTGCCGCCGACCTTCTCTCGTCCCGGGGTGCGCGGTATGTCGCCTAGCCCTGGCGCCAGGGTTGCGAAAATTGAATCGAGATGCTTGACAACTTCCTGCTCGCCACCAATCATCATGCAGTAACCGCGTTCCAGGCCCCAGACACCGCCGCTTGTCCCCACGTCCACGTAGTGGATTCCCTTCGGCGCGAGTTTCTTCGCGCGCCGGATGTCGTCCACGTAATAAGAATTTCCACCGTCGATGAGGATGTCTCCTTCCTCGAGACGAGGCAGGAGGTCGCCGATGGCATTGTCCACGACTGCCGCCGGTATCATTAACCAGACCGCCCGTGGCTTCTCGAGCTTCCTAACGAGATCCTGGAGCGATGAGGTTCCCACTGCCCCCTCCTGGCCTAATTCCTTCACCGCTTTCGGCCCCCTGTCAAAGACCACACACCTATGGCCTCCCTTGAGAAGCCGTCGCACCATGTTTCCCCCCATCCTTCCAAGACCAATCATTCCGAGTTGCATAATTACCTCCTTTTTTAGAACAGCATGTTATATTCTTTGAGTCTAGTTCACTGCTTAGTCTGTGCCAGCTCGCAGCCGCTTCATGGCTGTAGCAACCTCCCACGTAATGTTCTTGGCCCGCGAAACATTCGGCAGCTTCCGGAATTTCGCACGGCTCACTGGGGAGCCCATGAACTTCGGGACTCCAGTCGGCGTCATCCAACAGTTGCAGACCTTGTTGTCGTCCTTGATGCAGGCGCCATGGATTCCGCCAATTTTCTCCCCGTACCCCAAGCGCGGCACCTGCAAGCTCACGCTTGAAGTGGTGATTGAGTAGTTTGTGAGATGGTCGTTTTCGCGCAACTCGTGGTCCGGATCGACCAGTAAGACTACTGGGACTGGTGGTATCACGATACGGCCTCCAGTGCGTCGCTCACGATCTGTTTTGCCTCGCTCACAATGGCGTTGAGGTGATCCTGGTCCTTGAAGCTTTCCGCGTAAATTTTGTAGATGTTTTCTGTGCCGGAGGGGCGGGCCGCAAACCAGCCGCTGGCAGCTATGACTTTTAGGCCACCGATGGGGGCGTTATTGCCCGGGGCGCGGGTCAGCTTGGCTGTGATTGCCTCGCCAGCCAGGTTCGACTCCCTGACGTCCTCGGGCGACAGCTTTTCAAGCCTTGCCATCTGCTCAGGTGTCGCCGGCGCGTCGATGCGCGCGTAGCACGGCGTGCCGAACTCCGCCGTCAGATCGCCGTAGTGCTCGCCCGGGTCCCTACCCGTTCTGGCGGTGATCTCGGCGGCAAGCAGGTCCATGATCAGACCGTCCTTGTCGGTGGTCCACACGGTGCGGTCGTACCGCAGGAAGCTCGCCCCTGCACTCTCCTCGCCAGCGAAGCAATACGACCCGTCGAAGAGTCCCGGCACGAACCACTTGAAGCCCACCGGAACTTCGGACACGTGGCGGCCAAGCTTTTGCACGACCCTGTCGATCATGCTACTGCTGACTAGCGTCTTGCCAACAAGGGCCCGGGCCGGCCAGTGTGGTCGGTGCGTCAGCAGGTAGCGGATGGCTACGGCCAGGTAGTGGTTCGGGTTCATCAACCCTGCGGCGGGGGTGACGATTCCGTGCCGGTCCGAGTCCGGGTCGTTGGCGAAGGCGACGCGGTACTGGTCTTTGAGGCCGACGAGTCGGACCATGGCATACCGGCTGGAGCAGTCCATGCGGATCTCGCCGTCGTGGTCGACAGTCATGAACGAGAAGGTCGGGTCGATAGCCGGGTTTACGACGGTGATGTCGAGTCGGTACATGGAGTTGATCGGCTCCCAGTAGGGCCTAGCGGCCCCGCCAAGCGGATCCACGCCCAGCTTGAGGCTGGCGGCACTGATGGCCTCCATGTCGATGACGTTCCGCAAGTCGTCGACGTAGGGGAGAACGAAGTCTTCCTCATGCGTGGTGTCCGCCTTGATGGCCGCAGCAAACGGCACCCGCCTTACGCCGGCATTGCCCCTACGCAACAGTTCGTTTGCCCGGTCCTCAACCCACCGCGTCACGTCGGTGTCGGCGGGGCCGCCGTTGGTCGGGTTGTACTTGAAGCCGCCATCCTCCGGAGGGTTGTGCGACGGAGTCATGATGATGCCGTCCGCTAGGTGCGTCTTGCGGCCACGGTTGTGCACAAGGATGGCACGCGATATGACGGGGGTTGGAGTCACTCCGTCGTCTCGCTGGATAAGGGTCTCCACGTTGTTGGCCGCCAGAACCTCGAGCGCTGTGCATTGGGCCGGTGCGGACAGCGCGTGCGTGTCCTTGCCCATGTAGATGGGACCGTCAGTGCCCTGACTTCGACGGTAGTCGCAGATGGCCTGGGTGATGGCCAAGATGTGGGCCTCGGTGAACGTGCCACGCAGGGACGAGCCTCGGTGTCCGCTGGTTCCGAAGCTTACCATCTGGTTTGGGTCACTGAGGTCGGGCCGACGTTCAAAATACTCCCGTTCGAGGCGAGCGAGATCCACCAGCATCTCCTTGGGGGCCGGCTGGCCTGCGAGCGGTGAGATCATTACGTTGTTTTTCAGTTCACTCACTACGGCACTGGGCATGGTTCCACCTTCCAGATCCCGGCGGCGTACTCGGCGATGGTGCGATCTCTGGAAAACTTCCCACAGCCTGCCACATTCACTACGGCCTTCCGCGGACTGGCCCCGGTCGGATCGATCACGTTGTCGAAGACGAGGTGCCGCTCGTAGAACGCGTTGTCCGTGCCAGCCAACTGCTTCGGGCCGCACCCGTATTGAGTGACGATTTTCGCTAGTTCTTTAGATACCGTTGAAGCCAGGGGTATCGCCTTGGTCTTTGTGTCCCTCATAGTATTTATCAGATTTAATGCACGCAGGCTTTTACTTTTCTATTTTGTCACAAAGAGGAGCGTCATGTCAAGCCATCGGGTCTGCTGATAATTGGAGTTCCTACAAGTAATAATTCGTATCACTGCAATTTAGGAGATATTACGAGGAATCCGTAATATCTGTGAGTGCTCACGAGGGTGTTCCAGGCCGGAATCGGGGAATTTGCCCTGAATGCGGAGGCTGTCTAGTCATTCGTGTGGCGAAAACTGGTAAACATGCAGGTAATAAGTTTTGGGGCTGTTCAAATTTTCCAAAATGCAAGGTTATTCAAACGTATGAGGATTAATCAATATTTAGACCGCTTAGCAAAAGTGAGAGCTTGCATTAAAACACAGAAGCCACTTTCTCGAGATCCTGACCTGCCGGAGTTGGGGGTTGTTAATAGAACATGTCATGGTCATCGAATACACTATCAGTAATTCAAAACATGTAGGGACTGATGCCTCACCAGTCCAAAATGCCCGTTTGGAGAACGGGCGCTGCATGGATGCTTGCGAATAAAAGAAATCAGGTGCTAATCTTCTCCGATCGCAATGAAATTGAATCTGCTGTCCTGGGGTGCAGGCGGCGAAGATGTGTTGAAGAAATACACGATACCCCCCCGCTGCTCGGCGCCTTTATAAACACGTGCCTTATATTATAAGCGTTATTATCGAATCCAATGGGCGTTATATTTACCGCAGGAACACTTGTAAAATCCTGGCTAAACTCGATCGTATACACACCAGCGCTAACTCTAGCACTTTGAAAAACCGCTCCCTCCAGCACGTTCCCGTTAGACTCGACTTGACCATATATTGTCCTTGTTGCCATAAAAAGTCCTCCTTTTTTATCTATGCTAGAATCTTGGTTCCCGTACTATTTTCCCGAGGCGACCCAACGAGTAGTAGGCCTCCGAAATGATGTAATGTTACACGACTATTAGGACGTATAATCACAGAGATATTAACATAATGTGTAGTTGTTGCTTTACCCAATTTGTTTACAAAGGCTATTCCTGTTCGCATTATCTCTCAAAAGAAAAGCTCTTGTCAAAAAACTTCCCCTTTTACCGACCATTTCTTTGGAAGGGCGAACCCCGTAACACCCATAAGCCTCTTTTAACCCTATGTATTCTATTTATCCTTTGGCCACACCAAGCGTGAGTCAAATCGAAATTCTTCAATTTTTGAGATAGTAACACGTTTAATATCTGCATGCGCAGGATTGATTAGAATATTAAATTCATTTTCGACAACCGCGGAAGGAACACGAAGCGACAGGGTTTCATTCGATAATGCCCATTTTGTACCTATTTCAGCCAGTTCTGAAGGCGGTGGGTAATCCCTCCAGTTATTAGGTAAATTGCAGGGCAGAATATCTTTTGGCTTTATCAAATCGGGTATTTTAATTGAAGCAATGCTGAGATCGCCTGGAATGATTGATATGGGCACGTGTACCAAATACTCTACAGTTGCTAACGACCTGTTTTCAGAAGCGTATACTATGCCTATACCCTTATTATTCCACCTTCCTCCATACAGTCTTGCACCGATACCAGACAGATCACTAATATGGCGAGTCTTAGCAATACGATAAACGATCATCAAGCATCAAGAGAAAACGCCGTGCTCAATTCGACCCAGTTCATCAAGCACCATTTCCACTCCGAACCTTGAGCTTAGCAAGCTCGCTGGTGTTCTGTTATCAAGAGGTTTACTGGGATGGTTCATCCAGGATAGGAACTTATTTTTATCCTCAAATACCTCTTTCCCCTTGGCTGCCACTTCAGCAATCTGTAAAATTTGCTCTGAAACAATGCTATTGAATTTATCTTCGGATGAGTATCTTTGTATAGTGCGCTCACTAACCGGAAGAAGGTCAGCCATTTGACTCAATGTAAAGGATAAGAAATTTGCGAGATGGGCCAGCGCATTTTTGGAAATCCCTCTTTTGCTTAGTTCAATCATGTCCATCCGATTACGAATTCTCTTCCTCAGAACCTTCTCGCCACCCAAGACTTTTGTAATACCCGAAACTCTCATTTTTAACCCCCTAAAAAATCTAAATGCCATTTGTCGTAAATATACCGTCAATTGTCGCTCTTGTCAAACAGAAAAACACCCCAGCGACTGACTTTAGAGACATTTGTTACTATTTTTAAACAGTTTATTATGGGGCCCGGCTTTTGTTACGTTCTATTTCAATTACTTAGCGAGGAGGCCTTATAAAGATATTCCAGTCGATTTTTGTCACCTTGTGATCACAGGGGACTCAGGGGGCAGCCCTTAACCTTACACCGAAATATCTCGGATTCAGGGTGAAATTGAAAGAGGATATTTTAGAGAGTCAAAGTTGATAGCATTATTGATTCGGTAAAAGGTTTAGGACTGCCCCTGTAATCTTTCCTTCTTAATGATCAAAGCGTGAACAATTTCCTTAAAATTTTATTAATTTCAGGAAGGCTGCGATTTATGCGGGACTGGAAAGTCCCGCCTATCGATGTGAATTGGTATGATTTACAATTTCAGTTGATGGGGTTTTCTAACCCCGTATAATATTTAGGTCAATAAGGCTCGCTGATCGATGATAATGTCAATAATCTTGAAAAACTTGTGGGGACTGATTCCCGCATCAGACCAAATTATGCTGCCCGTTCGGGGAACGGGAGGTACCTGAGTATTTCAAAATCTTACAGATGAACACAACTTGAAAAGCCGATAAATTTTATTCATACTATCGCAATTATTGATCAGGGCGGCGTAGCCAAGTGGTAAGGCAGCGGTCTGCAAAACCGCAATGCCCCGGTTCGAATCCGGGCGCCGCCTCCACTAAGAATATTTAATTGGGTTCAACAAGTGTTTTTACTCTAAATTAAAATCATGCATTACATGAATTAGCCCGGGTGGCGGAATAGGCAGACGCATTGGACTTAAAATCCAATGGGCTTTACGGCCCGTGCCGGTTCGACCCCGGCCCCGGGCATGCTAAAAAAGGAAATTCAGGTTATTTAAAAATACTCAAGTAAAGATTGGTTATTCTAATCGTAATTTTGA
>Ga0214471_10000576_pt1 | contig 30888 bp, 33 predicted proteins | sample RVTome_5_FD_207665 | JGI IMG/M metagenome (GOLD analysis project Ga0214471, IMG submission 207665) | Soil microbial communities from uranium-contaminated site in the Upper Colorado River Basin, Wyoming, United States - RVT142D155 | ecosystem: Environmental > Terrestrial > Soil > Contaminated >... | reverse complement strand
GTTATGGGCGTGCTGCAGCAGGTACGGGCTCGTCTCACGCGCGAGCCGGTTCGTGTGCGGCGCGGGGGCGGTCATCTCGACGCCCGGAGGTAGATGCCGAGGTGCCACTTGCCGATCCGCTCGGCGTCGTCGAGGGCGAAGCCGGCCGTGATGAGCTGCCGCTCCAACCGCCGCACGTCGTGGAGGTAGACGCGCTCCTCGCCGCGCACGTAGTCCAGCAGCCCTCCGAAGGTGTAGATGATCCGATTCCACGCACCCCGCAGACCCCGCGACTCTGGGACGGTCATGGCGTACACCCGGCCGGCAAGCGCCGCCGATCGGTCGAGCAGCCGGTCGCCGTCCGCGTAGCAGCAGATCACCCGGTCGAGCACCACGATGTCATGCGCCGCGAGCGCGAGCTCGGCCCCATCCCCAGGCAGGAAGGTGCTGCGTGCGGCCACGCCGGCCTCCTCGGCGCGCTCGCGCGCCTCGTCCAGGGCCTCCGGATCAAGCTCGACGCCGGTTCCGAGACGCGCGCCCGCAACCAGCGCGCCGATCAGCAGCCGGCCGTATCCACAACCGATCTCCAGGACCGAGCGGCCCGCGAAGCCGAGCCGTCCCAGGCGCTCGTAGAGGACCGGTGACACGTCCGACGGCCAGTCGGCGGCCTCGGCGTAGGCGGCCTGGTCACAGCACGCGCAGCCGCCCTCGGCGCTCATGGCCGGAGCTCCGCCTCGGAGGCGAACTGCTCGGCGTAGAGGCGCGCGTAGAGGCCCTCGTGGCGAAGCAGCTCGTCGTGGCTGCCGCGCTCCACGATGCGGCCCCGATCGATGACCAGGATCTGGTCGGCGCGCAGGATGGTCGACAGCCGATGGGCGATGGCGATGGTGGTGCGCCCCTCCATCAGGCGGTTGAGGGCGGCCTGGATGAGCCGCTCGCTGACGGTGTCGAGGGCCGAGGTGGCCTCGTCCAGGATCAGGACGCGCGGGTCCTTGAGCAGGACGCGCGCGATCGCCACTCGCTGCTTCTCACCGCCCGACAGCTTGTAGCCGCGCTCGCCGACGACCGTGTCGTACTGGTCCGGCAGCTCCATCACGCGCTCGTGGATCGCCGCCGCCCGGGCCGCCGTCTCGATCTCGTCCATGGTCGCATCGGGCCTGGCGTAGCGCAGGTTCTCCAGGATCGAGGCATGGAACAGATAGGTCTCCTGGGTGACCACCCCGATCGCCTGGCCGAGCGACTCCAGCCGGATGTGCCGGACGTCGACCCCGTCGATCTGCACCGCGCCGGCGTTGACGTCGTACAGCCGCGGGATCAGGTAGGTGGTGGTCGTCTTGCCCGAGCCCGATGGTCCGACCAGTGCGACCAGCTGCCCGGGCTTCGCGTCGAAGCTGATATCGGTCAGGCCGAACGGCTCGGTCGGGATGTGGACGGCGCGGCCGGTCGCCTCGGCCAGCTCAGCCTCGGCCTGCGCCGCGAGCTGGGCGGCCGACCGCGGGTAGTGAAACGAGACGTTCTCGAACCGCACCTCGCCGCGCATGGCGACCGGGTCCAGGCTCTCCGCGTCCGGCGCATCGGTGATCTCGTGCTCCATCTCCAGGTACTCGAAGATGCGGTCGAAGAGGGCCAGCGCGCCCTGGATCTCGACCTGCACGTTGAGGAGCTGCCCGAGCGGGAAGAAGAGCCGGCTCTGGAGGGTCGTGAACGCGACGATGGTGCCGACCGACACGTTCCGGTCCTCGCCGATGATCAGCGAGCCGGCAAGCAGGTAGACGAAGGCCGGCGCGATGCTGAAGAAGGTGCCGATCAGCGCGAAGAACCAGCGCCCGATCATCTGCTGCCGGATCTGGAGGTCGCCCAGGCGTCGCGACTCGCGCCGGAAGCGCTCGATGCTGGCGCGCTGCTGCCCGAACGTCTTGCTGAGCAGCACGCCGGAGACCGACAGCGATTCGTTGGTGATGGCGCTGATCTCGGCCATCGAGCGCTGGGTCATGCCGCTCACCTCGCGCCGCACCTTGCCGACCCGGTAGGTGATGTAGGCGAAGACCGGCAGCATCCCGAGCGACAGGATCGTCAGCCGCCAGTCGAGCACCGTCATGGCGATGACCGTGGTCGCCACCGTCGCGAAGTTGGAGAGCAGGGAGGCGGCGGTATCGGTCACCACCGACTGCACCCCACCGACGTCATTGCTGATGCGGCTCTGGATCTCGCCGGTGCGCGTCTCGGTGAAGAAGCGCAGCGGCATCCACTGCAGGTGGCTGTAGAGCGCCAGCCGCAGGTCGTCCATCACCCGCTGGCCGACCACGTTGGAGAGGAACGATTGCCAGACGCCGATGAGGCTGGAGATGATCGGCAGCACGATCATCAGGCCGCACTGCAGGTAGAGAAGCCCCAGGTCCTTCGGGCCGAGCAGGTTGTCGATGACCAGCTTGAGCAGGATCGGGTTGACGACCCCGATGCTGACCGTCAGCACGATCAGCGCCGAGATCACCCAGAGGCGGCCGCGGTACGGGCGGAAGAAGCCGACGATCCGGCGGAAGGTGCGTGGCCCGCTGCCCGGGCGCGCGGTCAGGTCGGGACCCTCGCCGCCGCCCCAGTAGCCGCGCATCAGGTCATCAGGATCGAGAGAAAGGCCTGCGCCATCGGCAGGCCGACCTCCGCGCCGGCGGCCCGGGCGCGCTCCGCCATCCGCTCCTCGACAGCCGCCCAGTCCGAGACCTGGCTGACGTGGCAGCGCAGCGCCGCCAGCCCCGTCTCGTAGGTCGAGGTGATGTCGACCCACAGGTTGGTGCGCTCGACCCCGCTGACCAGCACCTGCGCCACCTTCCAGGGCTCCAGCCCCTCGTCCAGCAGCTCGGGGAAGTTCAGCCGATCGCGGGCGGCGGGGTAGATCGCGGCCAGCGTCGCCTCACCCGTGGCCAGGTGGTCGGGGTGAGCGATGAAGGGATTCCCGTCCGTGCGGCGCTGCGGGTTCTGGGCGATCACCAGGTCGGGACGGAAGCGCCGGATCTGGCGCACCAGGTCGCGCCGCAGCTCGAGGCTGGGCTGCAGGTAGCCGTCCGGGTAGCCGAGATGCACGATCTCGCGCACGCCGAGAACGTCCGCGGCGGCCCGCTGCTCGGCGACGCGCGTCGCGGCCAGGCGCTCGGGCGTCATCGACGGATCCTCGGTCCCCTTGCCGCCGTCGGTCGTCACCACGTAGTCGACGCGCGCGCCAGCCGCCGTCAGAGCGGCGATGGTGGGTGCCGCCCCGAACTCGGCATCGTCGGGATGGCTGAAGATCACCAGCGCGCGCTCGAGCGGATCGATCAGCTCGTCGCGTTCCAGATCGGTCATGCGGCAAGCATCGTAGCCGGATTCGGCCATCCATCCCGTGCGGGCCGCCTTGACCGTCGAAGCGGCCGATCCGCATACTGCCCGGCAGTATGACCAGCGAGGCCGCAGCCGCTCACTTCCGGCACTCCTACACGAAGGATCAGCACGAGCTGCTGAACCGGCTGCGCCGGATCGAGGGCCAGGCCCGCGGCCTCCAGCGCCTGGTCAGCGAGGAGGCGTACTGCCTCGACGTCCTGCAGCAGGTGGAGGCGCTGACCGCGGCGGCCGAGCAGGTCGCCCTGCTCCTGCTGGAGGACCACATCTCGGGCTGCCTGGCGCATGCCGTCGAGACGGGACAGGGCAAGCCCTACGTGGACGAGGTGATGGCGGTGGTGCGACGCACGCTGGGACGCCCCGCCACGCGTCGCAAAGGGCTCCCGCCGGCAGGCCGCTAGGGACAAAACGGCGTAGGGAGTGCCGCAGGGGGGAACCACGGCACTCCCGACTGAGCATACCCTTTGGGTCAAGGTACGATCAATGGCTCGCTCGCCCAGAAAGCAGGCGCTCGCTCGGTGGGGCGCGCGCTATTCCCCGAACATGGTCAGCTGCTGGCCGCCGCGCTCGATCAGCGGGTCCAGGCCGAGCACCGGCTCGAGGTGATCGAGGCTCGCTCCCTCGCGCCCTACCAGCGTCTCGAGGTGCTGCCACTTCAGGAAATGCCAGTTCTGGCGCTCGACCTCGGCACGCAGCCAGGGGGATCGCTCCAGCTTGAGCCGGACCAGGTCGGCGCGCTCGCCGGGCAGCACCACGAAGCGCGCCTGCTGCTCGGTCGGCGGGATCTCTCGCCCGCGGCGCAGGATCGCCTCGCCGAGCATGGCGGTCCACTCGACCTCGAACAGGAATGCGAGGCGCCCGCGTCGGTACCAGATAGCGTCGACCGCGCCGAGCGCCTCCGTCGGCGCCCGAATGATGAGTGGCAGGTAGGTGCGTCGCTCGTCGTCATGCAGCCGCTCCCCAAGGGATGAGCCGGCATAGGTGCGATCCTGCTCACGGCGACTGACCCAGGCTCGCAGGCCCAACCGATGGGCGTAGTCGATCAGCAGGGCCAGGATCCGCGCGTGGTCCTCCAGCCGACGCGACAGCTCGTCCTCCGTCCGCAGCTGGCCCTTCTCGCCGACCGCCGCGTAGGCGGCCAGGCAGGCGCGCACCAGCTCCTCGTCGGGGGCCTCGAGGCCCGGGAAGAGGGCGTAGATGCGCTCCAGAAAGCCTTCTTCGTCGAGCCGGCCGGCGGTCGACAGGATCGAGAAGGTGCTCCACTCCACCCGGTCGGCGAGCGGAGACTCGGCGATCTCGGGGTCTCGCAGCCACCAGACCGGTCGGTCGCCCTCGCCGAGCATGACCAGGGACCGATGGTCGTCGCGCCACAGCTCTTCGCGCAGCAGCTTGGCCACCAGGGCCGGGCCACCGCGCTCCAGTCGCTCATCGGTTCCTTCATCGGACCCCGTATCCGCCTCCCCGGCCCGACCCTGCGCCACCCGGCGCAGCAGGCCCGCGCGCTCGAGCTCGAGCAGCACCGCGGCCGCGATGCGACTCAGGCCGGCCGGCTCGCCGCGCTTCCGCAGCAGGCCCACCGCCGCATTCTCGATCGCCTGGGCCAGCTCCGGATAGGTGAGATGTCCAGCCTCGGCCCCGAGGCGCAGTGGGCGCGGCTGCACCACGTCTCGCAGTCGATCCTCGGCCGAGGGCTTGCGGAAGTGGAGCATCGCGCCGTCCCCCGTCCGCCGCGACTCGCGGTGGATCACGTCGATCAGCTCGAGTCCGGCCGCGGCGCCGGCCAGGCCGACCGCCAGCAGGCGGTCGGGGTCGTCGCCATCGAGCAGCACGATGAACCAGCCGTCGGGCTTGAGCGCGCCCGCGGCCGAGACCACGGCGTGCCGCAGCGCGGTCGCCTCGGTCGCGTCGTTGCGCGCGGGGCCGGATCCGAACAACGGCTCGAGACGAAGCGTCTCAGCCGCCTCGCGACCGATCATCCAGGCCGTCGCCAGGTACTCGAAGCTCAGCTCGTCGACGCTCGCCGCATCGGTCACCGAGCCGAGCACCAGGTCAATGCCGTCGGCCGGCAGGTACTGGCCCACCACGGCCGGGCGGCAGCGGATCCACAGGACGTTGGCCGCACCGACGCCGCCAAGCTCCTCGAGATCGGCCGCGAAGCGGGCCGGGCGACGGTCGCGTCCCAGGGCCGCGACGGCGGTGCGCACGTCCCGGACCGCGGCCTCGAAGAGCCGCCACACGTTCGCCTCTCGCTGGTAGCGCGAGGCGGGCTGGCGGACGTGCCCACCGCTGATCCGCAACGACGCGACGCGGCCGGGGTAGCCGTTCAGGCGGCTCGCCGGCAACAGGCAGGCCGCCAGCGCCAGCCGGAAGACGGCGGCCAGCGCCGGATCACGGAACTCGGCGTCGATCTTGTTGGCGATGGTCTGCAGCGCGTACAGGTTTCGCGGGGTGTAGAGATCGAGCAGCTCCTCGACCAGGTCGCTCCGGCCGTCGAGCACGGGGAAGCGGTCCCGCAGCTGCTGGTAGTGCAGCCCCCGCCGCACGTCGGTCGCGGCCTGGGGTGAAGCCGGCTCGGGACGCACCGTGCTCGTCCAGCGCGGACCCTCGGGTCCCGAACCGGTCGGAGGATCGGCCGGCACCAGCGGCGGTGGCGGAGGCTCCCCACCCTCCCCCAGCGGCTCTTCCGGCTCGGCGCTCGGATCGAGCTCGCCGATCAGGCCGACCGGCGCCGGCGGCAGGTCGTCCTCCACGTCGGCAACGTCGCCACCGCTGGGCGGCTCCGCCACCTGGCTGGCGGGCCGCTCGATGCCGAGCTTTGCCAGATCGGCGTCCTCCACCGCCGCCACCCGCTCCTCCGGTCCGCCAACCGACTCGTCGCAGGAGGCGCAGTGGTACACCTTGCGGCCCGGCGCATCGGCGTCCCGCGGCCAGATGTACTGGTCGCCGACCACCGGTCGGTGGCACGCCGCACAGCGGGTCGCGTACAGCTCCTCGAGGTGCTGGTGCAGTGGCACATCGACGCGTCGCGATGCACTGAGCTGGCTGAAGGCGGCGTCGATGGCGGCCGGTTCCGGGGCCAGCAGGAAGGCCTGCGCCGCCAGCTGCGCGAACGGAGAGGGGTCGGCGGCCACCGCTCGCATCCCCTGGGCGATCGCGCGCCGCGCCGTCCAGCCCGTGCCTGCCCACGGGTCGAGCACCGTGTCGCCGGCGCGCGCGAACGCGCTGAGCTCAGCATCCAGCAGGTTGTCGGCGGGTGAAGGGAAGTAGCGCTCCAGCAGCGCCAGCCCGGGGAGGCGGCGGGGGAGGACGACGTGATCGAGTCGTCTCCGATCGGCCTCGCCCAATGGGGCCTCCTACGGCTCTTCGAGCAGCTCCTCTTCGAGCTCGGGCTCGGCAGAGAACTCCGGCAGGCTGGTGTCGAGCTCCTCGACCTCCTCCGGCTCCTCCTCGAGCTCCTCGCTCTCCTCCTCGTCATCGTAGCGGAGCGGAGTGCCCTTCATGTACGGCCGCACGTCACCCGAGCGCGCGGTCGCGCTGCCCGGGAAGGAGACCTTGCCGAAGTTGTCCGGGTGCGCGAAGACCTCGCGGATGATGATCCGGACCTCCTCGCGATCAAGGACCGTGATGGCCGCCTCGTAGCGGTTGCCGCCCTTCATCAGCTTGGCCAGCCTGGCGCCGACCCGCGGCTCCACCTGGCCGACCTCCGCCTCCCCTACCCGCGCCACCAGCAGCTCGCCGTCGAGGGCCAGCTCCACGGCATCGCCAGGGGTGAGCGGCGCCAGCTGCAGGGCGGCGGCGAGGTTGATCAGCCGAGCGTGGCCGGTCTTGCCCATCTCCTCGATGAAGTCAGCGGCCGAGGCCTTCTCCGCCTTGCCGTTGTCCGGGGCGGAGGCCTCGCCTCCGACGAGGACGCGCAGGCGCGCCACGTTACGCTCGGCGATGCGGTTGGTGGCGTCGCGGCCGAGGGCGTGCTCGTAGGCCTCGAGCGCCTCGGCGTGCCGTCCGAGCTCGGCCAGGGCCTTGCCGAGCCGGTTGTAGGCGTCCGTATCGGGCCCAAGCTCCAGCAGCTGCTGGTTGGTCTCGACCGCGGCGTCCCACTCGCCGTGGGTCGCCTGCGCAATGGCCGTTTCCGCCAGCTGGCGCCGCTGGCGGATGGTGAGGTCGGTATCGCCGAGCGTCATGCTTGCGCTGCGTCTCCCCGCCGAGGGCGGATGGAAGGGTCTGAAGGAGCTCCGCGGTGCCCACCGCGCGAGGGCGCCTTTTGTAGCACCGCCCGTCAGGGGTGTCAACGCGAGCCGGGTCCGACGGGTCAGCTGCCGTGCAGCAGGAGCGCCACCACCACGCCCAGCACCGCCAGCGCGCCGAACTCGATCAGCACGGAACGGGCAGAGGCTCCGCCGTCCAGCGCCTCAGCCGCGCCGCTCCACGCGTGGAAGGCGAGCGCCAGGATCGCCGCCCCAACGACCCCTGGCAGTCGCAGCAATGCGAGCGCGGTTCCCACCTGACCGATCGCGACCAGGTGCAGGGCGGCCTGGCCGACAGCCTCCACGCCGCTGCGCCCGCGCGCCTCGGCCGCTCGCATGGCAGGGATGGCGGCCGCCAGCAGGACGAGGATGAGGCCCGGCGGCCACGCGTCGCGGGGCACGATCCCACCGATGCCGGCGGTCGTGGCAAAGACGATCGCGACCAGCGCCAGGTCGAGCACCACGCTGCTCTCCCGGGTCCGATTCACCTCGAGCTCGATGCGCAGGACCGCCCAGAGCAGGAGCGCCGCAACCGGCGCCAAGAGGAGCCCGGCGTTGGGCATGAGCAATCGGCCGAAGAGCGTCAGCGCCACTGCCGCGGAGGCGAATGTTGCGTAGCGCGCGAAGCCGAGTCCCGGTTGCATTGGACCGATGAGCCAGACCGCGCCAAGGCCGCCGACCGCCAGCTGGACGCCGATCGCAACCGCCAGCCAGAAGGGCGACGCCAACCAGCCAAAGGCGGCAACGACCGCCAGGAAGACGGCCAGGGCGATGGCCTCTGGGTGTTCGAGACGGCTGAGGGCTCGACCGGCCGCGGGGCCCCGCAGGAGGCGGGCGATCACTGCAAGAGCTCCAACAGCCCGTTCGCGTCGCGCGTCCCGGCCACCTGGTCCGCCGTCAGCCACGCGCGACGCGCCATCGAGACCGCGTACGCGACCTGGTCCAGCTCCTCGGTGCGGTGTGCGTCGCTGGCCACCGTCAAGCGCACGCCGGCGCGACCGGCCGCCGCCGCGAGCGCATCGTCCAGGTCGAGGCGAGGGCTGCCGTTGATCTCGAGCATGGTCCCCGTGCGCGCGGCGGCAGCGAAGATCGGTGGCCAGTCGAGGGCCATCGGGTCTCGACGATTCACGATGCGCCCGGTCGGGTGGGCGATCGCGTCGACGTGGGGGTTCTCGATCGCGGCCAGGGTGCGGCGCGTGAGCTGATCGCTGGACTGGCCCCGTGCCGTGTGCACCGAGGCCACCACGAGGTCGAAGCGGGCGAGCAGCTCGTCGGGATAGTCGAGCGTCCCGTCGGCCCGGATCTCCATCTCGGTGCCGTGCAGGATCCGGAATGGCGCGAGCTCGGCGTTCAGGTGCGCCAGCTCGGCACGCTGCTCCTCCACCCGCTGCGGGACGAGGCCCCGCGTGATCCCGAGCGAGGGAGAGTGATCTGTGAGCACGATCCATTCGCGGCCCAGCGCCCGTGCGGCGCGCGCCATGGTCTCGATCGTGTCGACTCCATCGGTCCAGTCCGAATGCACGTGCGTGTCGCCGCGCACCTGCTCAAGCGTGACGAGCTCGGGCAGCTTCCCGGCCAGGGCCGCCTTGATCTCACCGGTGTGCTCTCGCATCTCGGGAGGGATCCAGGGCAGCCCAAGGCGCTCGAAGACGGCCTCCTCGGTGGCGTCGAGCAGGAGCTCGCCGGTCTCCACCACCTTGAAGCCCTTCTCGGAGAGCGACAGGCCGCGATCGAGCGCCATGCCGCGCAGCGTGACGTTGTGGTCCTTGTTGCCCGTGAAGTGAACGAGATGGGTGCCCCACGCGGCGGGCGGACAGACCATCAGGTCGACCTGCGGACCGCTGCTCAGCACGATGCTGGACTTGTCCGTGCCGGCCGACAGGATGCGTTCGACCTCGGGCAGCCCATCGAGCGCGGCGATGAGGGCCGCCGGCTCGTCGGTGGCGGCCAGCAGGTCGAGGTCGCCGATCGTGGCGCGGCGGCGGCGGAGCGAGCCGGCCGGCTCCAGTCGGACGACGCCGCGGACGTCGCGAAGGCGGGCGAGCAGCCCGGCCACCAGGGCGTCGGCCTCGTGCAGCAGCAGCCTGCCGTCGGTGCGGTCCAGGCGGCTGATGCCGGCCAGGATGTTCTCCTCGGTCCGTTCCGAGAGGCCCTTGAGACCCCGCAGCTGGCCGTCGGCCGCCGCGGCGCGCAGGGCGTCGACGGAGTCGATCCCGAGCTCTTCGTGGAGGAGCTTCACGGTTCGCGGGCCGACCCCCGGCACGCGAAGCATGTCGAGCAGCCCGTCAGGTACCTGTGCCCGCATCTTCTGGTGGTAGGCAAGCTCGCCGGTCTCCGCCAGCTCGGCCAGCTTCGCAGAGAGGGCCGGTCCCGCGCCACCGATCTTGGGCGGCTCCCCGCGACGGTACAGGGAGGCGACGTCCTCGGGATAGCGCTCGACGACATCAGCCACGCGGCGATAGGCGACTGCCTTGTAGACCACCTCCCCCAGGATCTCGAGCATGTCGCCGATCTCGCGGAAGACGCGCGCCAGCTCGGCGTTGGTGACAAGCGCGTCTTCCGAACGCGACGCGGCGCGGGGTCGAGGCATTCCACGCATTCTAGGGGCGCGCTGGGCATGGAAAAGGCCCGGTCCCCATCGGGGGTCCGGGCCTGTCGTCAGGACGGAGGCTGCGCCTAGCGCATCGGACGAAGGATGCGGCCGATGCGGCTGGCCAGCGTCTGCCCGCGCCGCCGACGGATCACGTCGGTCGAACGCCGGCGGCGCCTGGCCTCCTCCAGCAGCTCCTCCTGTCGCAGCGCTGCCAGCAGCCCGAGATAGCCTGCTCCGCTGTTCATTGCTTGCCTCCTGATCGGTGTCGGCTGTCGGCGCCCCAGCGAATCGCCGCCAGCTCGAAGACTGCGATCACGACCCCCACGAGCACCAGTTCCAACACCTTGCTTGCCTCGCTTGTTCTTGTGCGTAACTAGTGATGTCATTAGTACCGGTTACTGCTGAACTGTACCCGATAGCCTGTAACTTGTCAAGGCGCTTATAATGGTTACACCATGGCTATCAGACACGAGACGATCGCCGAGCCTGACCAGGAGGAGGCCCTCTTCGTCGCGTTCGCGAACACGCTCGAATACTCGCGCGGGGAGCCCGACGAGAAGCTCCCCGACATCGACGCGCTGCTCGACTGGCTGCGCGAGCGCGGCTTGATCAGCGGCAGGGCCCGCGCCGCCGAGGCTTCGCGTCTCCGCCGCGACCGCGACGAGGCCGAGCGGCGGCTGGAGCGCTTCCGGCACCTTCGCGACCTGCTGCAGGCGATCTCGCACGACCTGGCGGAGCAGGGCGAGCCGGATCCGGAGCGAGTGACGGACCTCAACCACGTCCTGCGTCACGGCCTGCATTACCACCAGCTGCGCCAGCAGCCGGGCGGGACGAGGTACGAGGTGGCCCAGGTGGGCGACCGGCTCGACCAGGCGCGAGCGACGATCGCCAGCTCGTTCGCCCACTTTCTGGCCGAAGACGCACCGGACCGCCTCCGGATCTGCGCCAACGGAGGCTGCCGCTACGTGTTCATCGACCGCTCCCCCACCGGGCGACGCCGCTGGTGCGACATGCGGACCTGCGGCAACCAGGCGAAGGTGGCGGCGCACCGGGCGCGTGCCCGGGCGCAGACGACCAGCGCGAAGGATGCTCCGAGGGTTCCGCCGGCGGGCGCATCGGTCTAGAATCACCGCGGCCCGACGGCCAGGTGGCCGTCACGCGCCGATGAAACCCGCACCGAGGCGACGCGACCCGACGTGGACGCAGGCTCCGATAGTCGACGCGCGGGCCCGTGGCTGGCGGGGCGGAGGGTGACCGCCTAGGCCCCGACCGACCACCCGCGCGCGTCAGAGAACCGGACGCGAAGAACGCGAGGTGGTCCCATGACCTCGTCCCAGACGAGTGAGCTGCTCGCAGAGGTTCAAGCGCTGATCCGCGAGCGAGAGCGCGAGGGCGTCGCCGGCCTGGCAGAGCGGATCGGGCCGGCCGAGTGGGCCGATCTCGTGCCCCAGCTCGAGCCGAACGAGGTGGCGGTGCTGCTCCAGTGGCTGCCCGACGAGGAGATCCCCGCCCTGCTCGAGGAGCTTCCCCCGTCGGAGGCGGCGCGCATCCTGCGCACGCTCTCAGCACCGGAAGCGGCGACGCTCCTCGAGGAGATGGATCCCGACGACGCCGCGGACGTCGTCGAGCAGCTGCCGCCGCGCGACGCGAACGAGATCCTGGTCAGGATGCGACCGGAGGAGGCGGCCGAGATCCGGGAGCTGTCGGTCTATCCGCCCGACAGCGCGGGCGGGATCATGACCCCCGCCTTCGTGGCGGTAACCCGCGACGCGTCGGCGGCGGAGGCGATCGCCGCCATCCGAAACCTGGTCGACGAGGCCGAGACGGTGAACTACGTCTACGTGGTCGACGACCAGCGACGCCTGCTCGGGGTGCTGTCGCTCTACCGACTCCTCCTGAGCCGGGCCGATACCCCGGTGGTCGAGCTGATGGCCCCGACCACCGTCCGCGTCCGCGCCGGCGCCGACCAGGAGGTCGCCGCGCGGCTGCTCACCGACCGGAACCTGCTCGCCATCCCGGTCGTGGATGACGATGACCACCTCCTCGGCATCATCACCGAGGACGACGTTGCTGACGTCCTGGAAGCTGAGGCGACGGAGGACATCGAGCGGCTGGGTGGGTCGCAGCCGCTGAACGTTCCCTACCGACTCTCCAACGTGCCGCTGCTCGTCCGCAAGCGCGTCGTCTGGCTGCTCGTCCTGTTCGTGGCCGAGGCCTACACCGGAACGGTGCTGCGCAACTTCGAGGTCGAGCTCGGGACCGTCGTTGCGCTGGGCTTCTTCATCCCGCTGCTGATCGGCACCGGCGGCAACATCGGCAGCCAGACGGTCACGCTCATCGTGCGCGCCATGGCGATCGGCGAGATCACGCTGCGTGACATCGGATGGATCGTCTTCAAGGAGCTGCGGGTCGGTCTGATCATGGGCCTGGCGATGGGGGTCATCGGCTTCGCGCAGGCGGCATTCCTGGGCGTCGGCTCGGAAATCGGGCTGGTGGTGGCCCTCACCCTGGTTGCCATCTCGGCCTGGTCGGCCACGGTGGCCGCTGCGCTGCCCCTGATCCTGCGGCGGCTGCGGGTCGACCCCGCGGTTGTCTCGGCCCCGTTCATCACCACCCTGGTGGACGGGACCGGGCTGATCATCTACTTCGAGATCGCGCGAGCGGTTCTCAGTCTCTAGCCTCGGGCGGAGTCAGTCCACGGATCTGGCGCCGATACGCCGCCGGCGTCGCTCCGATCAATCGCACGAACCAGCGGTTCAGGTGGCTCTGGTCGACGAAGCCGACTGCCAGGGCAACCTCGGCGATCGGTTCGTCGGAATTCGCGAGGAGTTCGGCGGCCCGATGGACGCGCACCGCGCGCAGATGGGCGCCCACGCTCCTGCCGTGTCGAGCCCGGAAGCTGCGCGCGAGATGGATGGGATGGACCCCGACCTCGGTGGCGATGACGCTCAGCGCCAAGGGCCGCGCGTATTGCTCCTCGACCATCTCGGTCGCGCGTGACAGCCACACCGGGCGTCGCTCCGCAGGTCGGCCAGCGCGACTGGCGATCGCCAGCAGTTCCAGCGACAGGCCTTCCAGCGCGATCGGCGTCACGTCGTCCGGCCGGCTGAGCTCGACGGCCATCCGCCTCGCGACCTCGACAGCATCTGGCCGCGCGCCACGGCTTGCCTGATCGGCTCCGCGTGCGAGTTCGTCCGCTGGCTGGATGGCGACCACCTGGGCACCCGACCTGACAAAGAAGCGGTTGGCGTGCAGCTGGCCGGCTGGCTCGACGATGAGCGTTCCCGACGTTGCGGTGCCGTCTCGTCCACCCCAGATGCCCTCGAATCCGCCCCGCAGGACGACGGCGATACAGACCGTGGCGTGCGCATGCGAGGGGAGGCTGAGGGCGGGTGCGAAGTCCAGCCAGCGTACGCCGAAGCCGGGGACCTCGCGTCTCACCGCGCGGCGCGCACCCAGCGAGACCGGCATCTCGACGGTCATATCAACCCTACCGGCTGCGCGGGCGGGGAGTTCATGCTCCGCCGGTCCAAAACGGCCCCGCGCCTCCAATACGCCGGGCGACCCGCCGCGTGAAAGTGAGCCCGATATCCAACTCGTGGAAGGAGAACTCGTGCTCAGGCTCCGACGCTCATTCGGCGCATTGGTCCTTGCCGGCTCGCTGGCCGCCCTGCCATTTGGAGTCTCGGGCGCCGGCGGCCCGATGATGACCGGTGGCGGCCACTTCCTGTTCGCCGGCGAGATCGACGTGACGTTCTCGTTCAGCGCGGTGCAGCATCCTGATGGCAGCGCATCCGGCTCGTTCCATCATTCGTTCGAGTTCGACGGCCACGAGATCGACTACTGGGGCACGGTGACCTGCCTGGCGGTCGATCCCGTGAACCATCGGGCCTGGCTCGGCGGCGACCTGACCAAGGTCACGTCCACACATCCGGACGTCATCGAGCTGCCCGGCGACGACGCGTGGTTCCGGGTGCTCGATACCGGGCCCGCATCCGCCGGGGATCCGGATCGGTCGACCATGATGGGCTTCAAGGGCGCTATCCCCGGGCTCGACACCTCGGAGCAGTACTGCGCGATGCGGATCTGGCCGGACGGGAACGCCCGAACCTGGCCGGTGACCGGCAACCTGACCGTCGCATCCTGACGCGAGGGTCAGGAGCCGATGGGGTGCCAGACGGTCTTCGTCTCGGTGAACTCGCCGATCATGTAGGGCGACTGGGCGCGATCGCTGAGCCAGTCGATCGCGTCCGCGCCGCCTGACGGTGGGCGGACGAGGCGCTTCACGTTCTCGACCGCCAGCTCCTCGATGGCGGCGCCCTGGGCCGGATCCAGGCCAAAGGCGTCGAGCGCGTTGACGTCCATGTGCCCAGCCAGGTGCTGGACCAGCTCCCGCCGCAGGCCGGTGATCAGGTTCACGACCCCGCCCGGGACGTCGGAGGTGGCGAGCACCTCGGTGAGGGTGACGGCGGGCAGCGGCCGCGATTCGGAGGCGATCACCACCGCGCAGTTGCCCGACACGACGGCCGGCGCCAGGCGGCTGACCAGGCCCAGCAGGCTCGAGCCCTCCGGGGCGATGATGCCAACCACGCCGGTCGGCTCGGGGACGCTGAAGTTGAAGTAGCTGCCGGCGACCGGGTTGACGGTGCCGATCACCTGGGTGAACTTGTCCGCCCAGCCCGCATACCAGACCCAGCGGTCGATGGCCGCGTCGACGAGTCGCGTGGCGCGGCGGCTGCCCACTCCCTCGGCCGTCCTCACCTCGGCCACGAACTGGTCCCGTCGGCCCTCCATCAGCTCGGCGATGCGGTACAGCACCTGGCTCCGGTTGAATGCGGTCTTGGCAGACCATTCCTGCAGTGCCGTTCGCGCGGCGCGCACTGCGTCGCGGATGTCCTTGCGCGTGGCGCGGCAGGCGTTCGCCAGCGGGCGGCCCCTGGCGTCGAAGACCTCGTAGGCGCGCCCGGACTCGGTGCGCGGGAACTGCCCGCCGATGTACAGCTTGTACGTCTTCCTCACGCCGAGTCGATCGCCGGCCGCTCCAGCCCCGTTCGTTATGGCAAGCGGGGCGGCCTGCCGGGCCTCCAGAACCGATGGCTGACGACGCACCCGGGTCGCCGTCTTCGCTCGAGGCTGCCTCATCGGCCGTTCGACCCCGCCGGCGACAGGTCGAGGTAGGCTGCCAGACCGTGGAGCCCGCCCTCACGGCCATACCCGGACTCCTTGTAGCCCCCGAACGGGGAGGTGGGATCGAAGCGGTTGAAGGTGTTCGCCCACACCACGCCGGCGCGCATGGCGGCGATCATCTTGAAGATGAGGCTCCCCTTCTCGGTCCATACGCCGGCGGAAAGGCCGTAGGGCGTGTTGTTCGCCTTCTCGACCGCCTCCTCGGGCGTGCGGAAGGTGAGCACCGAGAGGACCGGTCCGAAGATCTCCTCCTGTGCGATCCGATGGCTCTGGCTGACGCCGGTGAACAGCGTGGGTCGGAAGAAGTAGCCCCGAGTCGGCAGCTCGCAATCGGGCTGGAAGATCTCGGCGCCCTCCTCGATCCCCGACTGCACCAGCTCCTGGACCTTGGCCAGTTGGCCGGCCGAGTTGATGGCGCCGACGTCGGTGTTCTTGTCCAGCGGGTCGCCGACCCGGAGGGTGCCGAGCCGCGCCTTGAGCTTGTCGAGCAGCGGCTCATAGACGGATTCCTGGACGAAGAGGCGCGATCCTGCGCAACACACCTCGCCCTGGTTGAAATAGATGCCGTTGATGATCCCTTCGATCGCCTGGTCGAGCGGCGCGTCGTCGAAGACGATGTTCGCCGCCTTGCCGCCCAGCTCCAGGGTCAGCTTCTTGCGCGAGCCTGCCAGCGCGCGGCCGATCATCTTGCCGACCGCCGTGGAGCCGGTGAAGGCGACTTTGTTCACGTCGGGGTGCTTGACCAGCTCCATCCCGATCTCGCCCGGGCCGGTGATGATGTTCACCACTCCCGGCGGCAGCTCCGCCTGGCGCACCACGTCGGCGAACAGGTAGGCGGAGAGCGGCGTGGTCGAGGCGGGCTTCAGGATCACGGTGTTGCCGCAGGCCAGCGCCGGCGCGATCTTCCAGGCCAGCATCAGGAGCGGGAAGTTCCAGGGGATCACCTGCGCCGCGACGCCCAGCGGCCGTGGCTGACGGCCCGGGAAGGCGTAATCGAGCTTGTCGGCCCAGCCGGCGTAATAGAAGAAGTGCGCCGCGGCGAGGGGCACGTCGACGTCGCGGCTCTCCTTGATCGGCTTGCCGGAGTTCATGGTCTCGACCACGGCGAACTCGCGGCTGCGCTCCTGCATGATCCGCGCGATCCGATACAGGTACTTCGCCCGCTCGGTGCCGGGGAGGCGCGACCAGGTCGTGGAGTAGGCGCGACGGGCGGTGGCCACGGCGCGGTTGACATCGGCCCTGGAGGCCTTGGCCACGCGCGTCAGCGGCTCCTCCGTGGCCGGGTTGATGACCTCGAAAGTTGCCTTCGGCCGGCTGGGGGTGAACTCGTTGCCGATGAAGAGCCCGTACTCGCGTCGGATGGTGATGTGATCGGTCGTCTCCGGCGCGGCGGCATATTCCCACGGGACCTTGCCGCCGGCAGCCAGGCCCCACGACGCAGGGGCAGGCGAGGCCGAAGGCTTCTTGGTGAGCGTCATGACCCGCCGATTATCGCACCGACGGCAGGACGCCCTCGAGCTCCAGCAGGTGGCGCTTGCGGTCGAGGCCGCCGGCATAGCCGCCGAGGCCGCCATCCGCGTGCAGCACGCGGTGGCACGGCACCACGATCGGGATCGGGTTCGAGCCGAGCGCGTTCCCGGCCGCCCGGTAGGCGCGCGGCGACCCGGCGGCGGTCGCCATCGCGCGGTAGGTGGTCACCTCGCCGTACGGCACGCGCGCGGTCGCGCTCAGCACGCCGCGTGCGAAGCCGCGCACCAGGGTCCAGTCGACCGGCGTCTCGAAGGACCGCCGCCGATGGGCGAAATAGCTCACCAGCTCGCGCCGCACCGCGTCCGTGCGGGCGGGGGCTCGCAGCATGCGAGGGCTGACGCGATCCGCAAGCTCGGTGAGCACCTCGTCCTCGGGCTCGTCCTCGTACGCCACCCGCACCAGGCCCCGCGGCGTGACGGCAACCAGCAGCTCGCCGAGCGGCGAGTCCATCTGCGCGTAGGCGATATCCAGCAGGCCGGCATCGGCAGCTCGGATGGCGAGCTGCGATGCGACGCGCTCTTCGTCGAACGGTGCCGTCCGCGACTGGCGAAGTCGGTCTTCGAGCTCGGTCATCGGTCAATCTCCTTGCGCAGGCGGCGCAGTCCGGCGCTCACGTTCTGGCGTGCCGCCTCCTCGGTGGTCCCCATTCGCTCGGCGATCGAGCGGTAGTCCAGGTCCAGCACGAACCGGTGCACCACCGCCGCCCGCTGCTTCGCCGGCAGCACGCCCACCGCCAGCCAGACTCCATCGTCGGGAGCCTCGTGTGCCGGGACCGATGGCTCCGCCGCCGCAGGCAGAGCAGCGAGGTCGCCAGGCGCAGGCCGGCGCACGATGCGACGGACCGCATCGGTCGCCTTGCGATGGGCGATCGTGTAGAGCCAGGCCCGCAGGTTGTCGCCATGCTGGAGACGCGGATAGGCGCGAAGCGCCGAGAGCATCGTCTCCTGAAGGCAATCCTCCGCCTGGTCGCGACCGACCGAGGCGACCAGGAACCGATGCAGCTCGGCCGCGTGGGCGTCGACGAGCGCCTGGAACGGCGGTAGATGCACACCCATGGAACGCCGAGCGGCGCCCCGGCGTGAGGCCATGCTCAGTCGAGGGTGAAGTAATCGCCGCCCGAGTAGCGGCCGGTGCGCTCCTTGCGGATCTGCATCAGGACGTCGTTGAGCAGGCTTGAGGCCCCGAATCGGAAGCGGTCGGGCGTCATCCAGTCCGGGCCGAGCGTTTCGTAGAGCACCACAAGGTATGAAATCGCCTCTTTGGCGGTGCGGATTCCACCCGCGGGCTTCATCCCCACCGCTCGCCCGGTCTGCTGGTAGAAGTCGCGAATCGCCTCGAGCATGACCAGGGTGACCGGCAGCGTCGATGCGGGCTGCACCTTGCCGGTTGAGGTCTTGACGAAGTCGGCCCCCGCCGCCATGGCCAGGACCGATGCGCGCCGCACGTTGTCGTAGGTCTCCAGCTCGCCGGTCTCCAGGATCACCTTCAGGTGCGTCTCGCCACAGGCTTCCTTGACCGCCACGATCTCGTCGAAGACCTTGGCATACTCGCCCGCCAGGAACGCGCCACGATCCATCACCATGTCGATCTCGTCCGCCCCGAGCTCGATCGCGCTTCGCACGTCGGCGAGCTTCACGTCCAGCGCCGTCTGCCCGGACGGGAAGTAGGTCGCCACCGAGGCGACCTTCACGCTCGAACCGCGGAGGGCCTCCTTGGCGGTGGCGATCATGTTCGGGTAGACGCAGAGCGCAGCCACGCTCGGGATGGAGGGGTCAGTCGGGTCGGGGCGTCGGGCCTTGCCGGCCAGCGCGCGCACCTTTCCCGGGGTGTCCTTCCCCTCCAGGGTGGTGAGGTCCATCATCCGGATCGCCAGGTCGAGCGCCCAGAGCTTCGCCTCGCGCTTGATGCTGCGCCTGGCGAGCGAGGCCGCGCGCTCCTCAACCCCGACCTGGTCGACCGGCCAGACGCGGCCGAGCAGGCTGCCCAGCGCCTGGTGGCGGGGCGAGCTCAGGTCACGGTCCGCGCGGCGCCGCGCGGGAGTTCTGGTGGCGGCCATGGACCGGTGAATTGTACCGCCGCCTCGTACTGAGGGCCTCCTCGATCCCTGGTGATAGGCTTCAGAGACCATGGATTCCGAGCCGACCGCGGCGCCCGCCGGCGAGACACTCCTGTACTGCCTGACTCGCGACCGCGACCTGGCGACGGCACTCGATGGGCGGCTGAGCGGCGCGCTCGCCTTCTTCTACAACGACGCGGCGCGGCTCAACCAGGCGGTCATCCTGCGCCAGCCGAACCTGGTGGTGGTCGACACGGCCGCGATCCGGCAGGAATATGGCGACGCCGGCCTGGGTCCGGTCGTTGCCTTCCTCCGACAGCGCGTGCCGGACGGCCGCGTTGCGGTGCGCCCGACCGCCGGCGCCGAGTGGCTCGTCGCCGCCGAGGCGGGCGACCTGGCGCAGATACTGCCCGCCGAGCGCGAGGCATGCGTGGAGGCGATCGTCACCTTCTGCGGGTAGCTCGGAGATCGTCCGGAGTGATCAATGGGCGCCGGAATGCCCGTTTCCGCGCCGTCTGATCGCCCGTCGCGATGAATCGGCGCGCGAGGGGCGCCATCGGTGCCAGACAATCGCCGACGGCGATCAGCCGTCGAGGCGTCCGACACGCGAGGGCGGCCAGTAGCGAGCCAGGACGCGCCACTGGACCGAGGCCGATGGCACCGCCCCGAAGGCTCGCGAATCCGTGCTCGCGCCGGGGGCATCGCCACGCAGCTCGAGCTTCCCTGCCTCCGAATCCGCCGCCGCGACGCGCTTCACCAGCTCTCGCGCCGGGTCGCGCGGGTCGGGCGCGAGCACCAGCTCCCCTGCCCGCGGGCGACGCCTGGTGAAGGTCGACGATTCGACGAGGAGCCGATCCCCGGGGAGCAGGGTCGGGGCCATCGAGCCGCCTCGGACCTCGACCGCGTCCAGCCAGCGGCGAGCCGCCGCGCCGGCAGCGAGCGCTCCAGCGGTCCCGACGAGCGTGGTGATCAGCGGGATGCTGAGCCGCGGCGGCGACATCGGTCCTGCGCCCTCAGGATGGCCGGCCGCTCACCCGCGTCTTCTCGAGCCCACCGGTGCCCTTCCACATGTCGTCGATGGTGTCGATCATCGTCAGGAGCTCCTTGGCGGCAGCGACGTCAAGACTCTGCTTGACCTTGGAAGCCTGCTTGGTGGCATTCCAGAAGGTCTCGTGCAGGGCCGGGAACTGCTCGAGATGCTCCGGCTTGAAGTAGTCGTGCCAGAGCACGTCGAGGTGCTGCTTCACCAGCTCCGCGCGCTCCTCCTTGACGTGGATGCAGCGGGCGCGGAAGAGCTTGTCGTCGCTGGCGTCGTGCTTCTCGATGATGCGGAGGCAGGACTCGGCCTCGATGCGGGCCTGCTCGGGGTCATAGATCCCGCACGGGATGTCGCAGTGGGCGTGGACGATGCGGCGTGGTCGCAGCAGGCGGGTGATCAGGGACACGGTGATTCCTCCATGAGTCTATTGGCTTCACTCCCCGCAACCCGCACGTGGCGTGCCGAGGCTGGCGACATAGCACACCGGGTGCTACGAGCGACCGGATTCGGCGGGTTTGGTTCCCGGGCAGTACTCAGCGTGCCCACCAGCGACCGGATTCGCCGAAAACGTGCTGCTTGTAGAACTGACAGTGCTGCCCCCGCTCCGAAGCGCACCCGCGCGTCGCGTGCCCGCGCGTAGCGTGCCGAGCGCACGTCCGCCAGAACGCTGGGTGCTACAAGCGACCGGCTTCGCCGCGTTTGGTGCTCGGGCAGCACGCATGGTACCTAGCGACGACCGGATTCGCCGAGCATGTGCTGCTAATAGAACCGTCAGTGCTGCGCGCGCTAGAACCGCCGCGCTCAGAAGCGCTCGGCGGCCCACTTCTGGACCCACAGCACCACGGCCAGGCCGATGCCCGCCAGGACGAGGCCCACGACCACGATCCCCGGCCAATCGAGAGGGAAATGCGTGGCGCCCGCCATGAAGGCGAGCATCGGAAACGAGAGCGCGAAGTTGGCACGCGACGCATAGAGCGCGTTGCGCGGCCAGGCCGGGTCAGGCTTCTCGCCGGCGGCCATGGCGGCCAGCGTCTTACGCTGGCTGGGCCAGATGACGCCCCACACGTTGACGAGCATGACGATCCCCAGCAGCGCGCCGACCAGGATCGTCTTGGCGCTGTGCGTGTCAACCCAGTGGCCGTCCGACCAGTACAGGCCCCAGATCAGCAGCAGCCCGACGGCGACGGTCACCCAGGCGGAATGCCGGAACCATGCGAGCGCGCGCGTGAACAGCAGCGGATTGACCTGTGGCTTCAGCGACGGGTCGAGTACGCGCTGGAAGGGCACGTTCACGAGGTTGAACCAGTAGAGCAGGCCGATCCAGGTGATGCCGGCCACGAAATGGACCCACCGGATGCCGAACAGAAGCTCTGGAGACACCGTTCACCTCCGCATCACGCGGCCCCCGCCGTCACATCTTCCGTCGCCCTCCCGAAAGCCGTCAATCGCTTGCTCGCTCAGCCACCCATCACGATGCCGCCGTCGACACCCAGCACCTGGCCGGTCACGTAGCGCGCCTCGTCGGACGCCAGGTAGACCGCCGCGGCGGCCACGTCGTCGACGGAGCCGATGTAGCCCAGCGGCGTCAGGGTGGTGAGCGCCTCGGTGGCGGCGGCGGGCATGTCGGCGGTCAGGTCGGTCTCGATCAGGCCGGGAGCCAGCGCGTTGCAGGTGATCCCTCGGCTGGCAAGCTCGCGGGCGGTCGTCTTGGTCAGGCCGATGAGCCCCGCCTTGGCGGCGGCGTAGTTGGCCTGGCCAGGATTCCCCATTCGGCCGGCGGCGGACGACATGTTGATGATGCGGCCGGATCGGGCCTTCAGCATCGGCCGGGCGATGGCGCGCGTCATCCAGAACGGGCCGCTCAGGTTGGTGGAGAGCACGTCGTTCCACTCCTCCTCGTCCATGCGCATCAGCAGGTTGTCGCGGGTGATGCCGGCGTTGTTGACCAGGATGTCGACCGTGCCGAATTCGTCGATCGCAGCCTTGACGATCGCCTCGCAAGCCTCCCGGCCGGCGCTGGTGTCGCCCTGGATCGCGAGCGATCGGCGCCCCAATCCGCGGATCTGGGTGGCCACCTCGTCCGCGGCGGCGGCGTTCCCCCGGTAGTTCACCGCCACGTCGGCGCCCTGGCCGGCGAAGGCCAGCGCGATCGCGCGGCCCAGCCCTCGGCTGCCCCCGGTCACCAGCGCCACCTTGCCGGTCAGGTCGAACAACGTCGTCGCCTCGCTGCTCAGCGCGCGCCCACCGGCTCGCCGATCCGCGGCTTGCCGAGGCGCGTCTGCTCGCCCGGCGCCAGGAAGGCGCGCGCGGGATCGGCGGTCCATTGCACCAGCGCCGCGCCGGCCGTGTAGCCGGCACCGAAGGCGACCATCAGCACCCGGTCGCCCTGCTTGATGCGGCCGCCGGCCACGGCCTCGGCCAGGGCCATCGGGACCGATGCCGCGCTCGTGTTCCCATACTTCTCGATGTTGACGTAGGTCTTCTCGTCGGGAATCCCGAGTTCCTTCTGGACGTGGGCGATGATCCGCAGGTTGGCCTGGTGGAAGACGAACTGGTCGACGTCGTCGACGGTCAGTCCGGCGTTGCGCAGCGCGGCAACGGCCGACTCGCCCATCTGGCGGGTTGCGTACTTGTAGACCTCGGCGCCGAGCATCTTGATGGTGTGGAGGTGCGCGTCGACGGTCTCGTGCGACGCTGGCCGGGCCGAGCCCCCGGCCGGCACGATGATCCCCTCGCAGCCGGCCCCATCGCTGAACAGGTCAAAGCCGAGCATGCCGCCCCGCTGGTCGGAAGCCTGCAGCACGACCGCCCCGGCACCGTCGCCGAACAGGACGCAGGTGCTTCGATCGCTCCAGTCCAGGAAGCGACTCAGCACCTCGACGCCGATCACCAGCACGTTGCGGTACATCCCGCTGCCGATGAAGCCATTCCCCGCGGCCAGCCCGAACAGGAAGCCGGAGCAGGCGGCCTGCAGGTCGAACCCGGCGGCCCGGGTGGCGCCCAGCTCGGTGGCGACCAGCACCGCGGTGGCGGGCAGCGGGTAGTCCGGCGAGCAGGTGCCCACGATCACCAGGTCGAGCTCGCTCGGGTCGAGCCCGGCCACCGCCAGCGCGTCGCGCGCGGCGCGGACCGACAGCGTCGTGGTCGTCTCGTCGTCCGCCGCGATGCGCCGCTCGCGGATCCCGGTGCGGCTGACGATCCACTCGTCGCTGGTGTCGACCAGCTTCGCCAGGTCGTCGTTCGTCATCACACGGGACGGCGCGTACATGCCCCACCCGGTGATCAAGGCGTTCTGCGTCATCTCCTGCCTCCTGTCTGCGCCGATCGGGACCGATTCTCCGTCCATCAGCGCGGGTCAACCTCGATCAGAGGCTGCTGGCGCTTCACCAGCGTGCCGCTCTCGACCATGTAGCGGGTCACCCGACCCTGCGTGTCCGACTTGATCTCGTTGAACAGCTTCATTGCCTCGATCAGCCCCAGCACCGTGCCCACCGCCACCTCGTCACCGACCTGCACGTAGGGCCGGGCGCCGGGCGACGGGGAGGTGTACCAGACGCCGGTCAGGGGCGCGGTCACGAACCGGGTGCCCGGTGCCGGCTCGCCGAAGGGGCTGACCACGGCGGCGGTGGTCGCAGCGCCCGGCACGACCGCCGGCGCGGCTGCGAGGGCCCGCGGTCGAGCCAGGCGCACGTGCAGCTCGCCGGCCTCGACCTCCAGCTCGTCCAGCCCGCTCGCCTCGAAGGCCGGCGCCAGCAGGTCGATCGCCGCCAGGATCGGGTCGCGGGCCACGGGTGCCTCGCCCTCGGTCACGAGCCGTCATATCTGCGGAAGATGAGCGTCGCGTTGTGGCCACCGAAGCCGAACGAGTTGCTCATCGCCGTCCGCACCGGAGCGTGCCGCGCCCGGTTCGGCACGTAGTCCAGGTCGCACTCGGGATCGGGGAACTCGTAGTTGATCGTCGGCGGGATCACCCCGTTCTCGATCGCCTTGATGCAGGCCACCGCCTCGATCCCGCCCCCGGCGCCCAGCAGGTGGCCGGTCATGCTCTTGGTGGAGCTGACCGGCACCGCGTGGGCTCGCTCGCCGAAGACGGTCTTGATGGCGGCCGTCTCCGATCGGTCATTCGGCCCCGTGCTGGTGCCGTGGGCGTTGATGTAGTCCACGTCGTCGACGGTCAGGCTGGCGTCGGCCAGCGCGAGGCGCATGCTGCCGGCGGCGCCGCGGCCCCCGGGCGCCGGAAGCGTGATATGCGAGGCGTCATCGGTCGCGGCATAGCCGACCAACTCGGCGTGGATGCGGGCGCCACGGGCGACCGCGTGCTCCAGCGCCTCGAGCACCAGGACGCCCGCGCCGTCGGCCATCACGAAGCCGTCCCGGTCGGCGTCGAACGGCCGCGAGGCGCGCTGTGGCTCGTCGTTGCGCTTGGTGGAGAGGGCGCGCATGGCGGCGAAGGCGGCGACCGGAATCTCGCCGATGCCCGCCTCCGCGCCGCCGGCGATCATCACGTCAGCGTCGCCGCGGCGAATGATGTTCAACGCGTCGCCGATGGCGTGGTTACTGCTGGAGCAGGCGCTCACCGTCGCGTAGTTCGGCCCGCGGGCGTTGGCATAGATCGCGACGTACCCGGCGCCCATGTCCGGGATGAGGGCCGTGACCAGGAATGGACCGATGCGCTCCACTCCCAGGTCGTGCGCCTCGATGATGTCGCGGATCATGGTGTTGATGCCGCCGATGCCGGAGCCGATGATCACACCGGTCCGATCGGCGAGGTCCTCGCCGGCGATCGGGTTCTCGATCCCCGCGTCGCGCAGCGCCTCGGCCGACGCGGCCCAGGCGAAGTGCACGTAGCGGTCGTTGCGGCGGATCTCCTTCTTCGGCATCACCGCCTCCGCGACGAAGCCGCGGACTTCGCCGGCGATCTTGCTGTCCAGGTGCTCCGGGTCGAATGAGGCGATGCGGTCGATCCCGCTGCGCCCCGCCACCAGCCCGTCCCAGTAGCTCGCCACGTCATTGCCGAGCGGGGTGATGGCGCCCATCCCGGTGACGACCACCCGTCGCTCGCCGCGCTCGGCGGCGCTGCGACCGTTCGTGCCCTCAACCATCGGCCGGTCCCCCGGCGATCGACTGGTCGCGCGGGATCACGAAGCTGATGGTCGCCTCCACCGCGATCTCGCCGTCGACGCTGGCCACCGCGCGGGCGCGGCCGAACATGCCGCGCAGCTTCTCGAGCTCGACCTTGAGCATCAGCTGGTCGCCGGGGAGGACCGTGCGCCGGAAGCGGCAGTCGTCGATGCCGGCGAAGAGCGCCAGCTTGCCGTGGTACTCGGGGAGGGAGAGGACCGCAACCGACCCGGCCTGCGCCAGCGCCTCGACCATCAGCACCCCGGGCATGATCGGCCTGCCCGGGAAGTGGCCGGTGAACTGCGGCTCGTTGGCGGTCACATTCTTGATCGCCACCACCCGCCTTCCGGGCTCCAGCTCGATGACGCGGTCGATCAGCAGGAACGGATAGCGGTGCGGAATGATCCGCATGATGCCGGCCGCCTCGAGCGGCAGGCTCAGCTCCGCGGGCGCGGTGGCGGCTGGGTCATCGGTCGTCATCGGTCGTTCATCGGCTCCTAGGTGCTGCCGACCACGAAGGCAGCGGGTCCCACGCGGTCGAGCAGGTTGGTGCTGACCTCGGCCCCCAGGAACGCCGCATTGTCGACGATTCCGCGATGGAACGGCAGGTTGGTCTTGATGCCACCGATGCGGAACTCGGCGAGCGCCCGGCGCGAACGCGCCAGCGCCTGCTCCCGGTTCTCGCCCCACACGATCAGCTTGCCGAGCAGCGAGTCGTAGAAGGGTGGGACCTCGTAGCCGGGGTACAGGTGGGTGTCGACCCGAACCCCAGGCCCGCCGGGGACAGCGAGCTCCTCGATCACGCCCGTCTGCGGCGCGAAGTTGTCGTTCGGATCCTCCGCGTTCACGCGGAACTCGATGGCATGGCCGCGGATCTCGACCTGCTCCTGGCGCAGCCCGAGCGGCTCCCCGGCGGCGACGCGGATCTGCTGCGCGATGAGGTCGAGCCCGGTGAGCATCTCGGTGACCGGGTGCTCGACCTGGATCCGGCAGTTGATCTCGATGAAGTAGAAGTTGCCGTCCTGGTCGAGCAGGAACTCGAGCGTGCCGACGTTCTCGTAGCCGGCCGCCAGCACCGCGCGAATCGACAGGTCGCGCAGCTTCTCGCGAGCCGGCTCGCTCATGGCCGGCGACGGCGCCTCCTCGATGATCTTCTGGTGGCGGCGCTGCACCGAGCAGTCACGCTCGCCCAGGTGCACCCCGTTGCCGTGCCGGTCGATCAGGACCTGGACCTCGACGTGCCGGCTCTCCTCGATCCATTTCTCGAAGTAGACGGAGTCGTCCCCGAACGCCGCCTGTGCCTCGGAGCGCGAGAGCGGCAGGCTGGTCTCCATCTCGCGCGGAGAGCGGACAAGGCGCATCCCCTTGCCGCCGCCCCCGGCCGAGGGCTTGAGCAGGACGGGATAGCCGGTGTTGGTCGCCTGCTCAAGGGCGTCGCGCAGGTCGGTGATGATGCCGCTGCTGCCCGGGACGGTGGGCAGGCCATTGGCAGCCAGCATGCGACGGACGGCGTACTTCGAGCCGAACTTCTCCAGGACCTCCGCGCGGGGACCGATGAAGTGCAGCTCGTGCGCGGCGCACACCTCGGCGAAGCCGGCATCCTCGGCGAGGAACCCGTAGCCCGGATGGACGGCGTCGCAGCCGGTGATCAGCGCGGCTGAGACGACGGCCGGCTGGTTCAGGTAGCTCTTGCGAGCCTCCGCTGGACCGATGCAGACCGCCTCGTCGGCCAGGCGCACGGCGAGCGTCTCGCGATCGGCCTCCGAGTACGCGACCACGGCGGGAAGGCCCAGATCCCGGCAGGCGCGCAGGATGCGAACCGCGATCTCTCCGCGATTCGCGATCAGGATCTTGTTGAACATCGCTAGACCGCGGCCTCGGCCCGCGTGCCGGCGAGCGCCTCGACGGTCGCCGCCAGGCTCGCCGGGTCGGCGACGTGCAGGGTCCTGACGCCGCCGGTGATGCGCCTCACCATCCCGGATAACGCCGAGCCGGGACCGCATTCGACGAAGGTGTCGACGCCGTCGGAGACCATCCGCCGGACGGAGCGGACCCATTCGACGGGCGAGCTGACCTGCCTCTCCAGCAGCGCGCGGATCTCGCTCGAGTCGGTGATCGGCTCGGCGTTGACGTTGCTGACGACAGGCGGGCTCGCGTCGCGCCATCGGGCGGAGCCGAACGCGACCGCCAGTGCGCGACCGACACCGGCCATCAGCGGCGAGTGGAACGGGCCGGAGACGTTGAGCCCGATCACGCGCTTCGCGCCCGCCGCACGGAACGCCTCCCGCACGCCCAGCAGCGCGTCCCGCGTCCCGCTCACCACCACCTGGCCCGGCGCGTTGTCGTTGGCCACGACCAGGGAATCGCTGTCGCCCGCCTTCGCCACAACGGTCATGACCGCGTCACGGTCGAGCCCGATGACCGCCAGCATGCCCCCATCGATCGCCGCGTCGGCCATCAGCTCGCCGCGACGCGCCACCAGGCGGACGGCGTCGGCGAGTGACAGGACGCCCGCAGCGACCAGCGCCGCGTACTCGCCGACCGAGTGGCCGGCCGCGCGCGCCGGCGCCAGCCGCTCCCCCCGGGTTGCGAGCGCCTCCTCGAGCGCTCGGAGGCAGGCGATCGACGCCGCCACCAGGCAGGGCTGCGTCTGGCGCGTGTCATTCAGACGCTCTTCGGGCCCCTCCCAGGCGAGGGTGGAGACGGGCCAGCCGAGCGCGGCGTCCGCCTCCGCGAACGAGGCGCGGGCCGCCGACGAGGCCATCGCCAGCTCGCGCCCCATGCCGACCACCTGCGCGCCCTGTGGCGAGAAGAGGAGCGCCAGGCTCACTCAGCCGGCTCCAGCTCGATCAGCAGCTGCCCGAACTCGACCGGCTCGCCCGCCTCGGTCACCAGGTTGCGGACGGTGCCGCGCCGCGGAGCGCGGACGTCGTGCCGAACGCCGAGCATCTCAACGTGGCCGAGGTCGTCTCCCTTCTCGACCGGCAGTCCGGGGCCGAGCCCTTCGGCGTAGACGAAGAAGCCGACCGCCGGCGACGTGACGCCATGGTTGACGGCGGGCGCGGGAGATGCGGCGGGGGGCGGCGAGGCGGCCTCACGCTCGCCGCGCGGTTGGGCGCCTGCCGCCACGATGCGGGGACCTCCATCCCCCGGCGTCGCGGTCGCCGGCGTCGGGGCGGCAGCGACCCGTACCCGCAGCGTGCCGAGGCGCACCTCCAGCTCGCCAAGGCCATGCTTCGCCAGACGCTCGCTGAGGAGTGGGACCAGCTCGTTGGCGGCACGTTCGACCTGCGCCAGCTCGTCGTCTCGGTCGGTCATGCGCCTCCTTCTGTGTCGTTGCCGTCGTCGCCACTCGGCCAGATCTCGCTCCAGCGTGGCCGGCGTGGGGCGCCGGGCAGGCGCAGCAATCGGCCGATCCGTCGCCGCAGCGATGGCTCGTCCAGGCCGGCGGGACCGGCCGCCGCCTCGCGGACGAGGCCGATGCCGCGGAGTCGAGCATAGCGGGTCGCCAGCAGCTCCTCGGTTTCGAGGCGGCTGATCCGTCCCAGCGCTGAGACGATCGCCTTCCCGATCGCCGCGGCGGTCGCGGCGTGGTCCGTGTGGGCGCCCTCCCCGGGCTCGTCGATGATCCCGTCGATGACGCCGAGGTCGAGCTGGTCAGCTGCGGTCATTCGCATCGCGGCCGCCGCCTCCGGTGCGCGCTCGGGAGCGCGCCACAGGATCGAGGCACAGCCTTCCGGCGAGATGACCGCGTAGACGGCGTTCTCCAGGGCCAGGACCTCGTCACCCACGCCGATCGCAAGGGCACCACCGGACCCGCCCTCCCCGACGATGACGACCACGATCGGCACCTGCAGCCCGGTCATCAGCTTGATGCTGGACGCGATCGCCTCGGCCTGGCCGCGCTCTTCGGCGGCCGGCCCGGGGAACGCCCCTGCGGTGTCCAAGAACGTGATCACCGGCACGCCCAGCTTGTCGGCGAGGCGCATCAGGCGCTGGGCCTTGCGGAAGCCCTCCGGATGCGGCGAGCCGAAGTTGCGCATGATGTTGGAATCGGTGTCGTTCCCCTTCTGGTGGCCGATGACCATCACGGGGCGCCCGTTGAGCAGAGCCGGCCCACCGACGATGGCCGGATCGTCGCGAAACGAGCGGTCTCCGTGCAGCTCGACGAAGCCATCGAAGATCCGCGACACCAGGTCCAGGGTCCGAGGCCGGTCGGGGTGACGCGCCAGCTGGACCCGTCGCCACGCGGCCTCCACCGCGGCCGGATCGGGCGGTCCGGCCTCAAAGGAGCCCACTGCCGGCGGAAGCAGCTCGCTCACCGTTCCTCCTGTGGCTCGCGTGCCCGGTCGCGGCTCTCCGCCGTCCCGTTGCCTCCGGCCGCGCCGGGCTCGGTATCTATCCCGATCGTCTCGCTCACCGCGCCGCCCAGGCGCTCGGCCAAACCGGAGAGAACCCCGATCGGGCCCCATGCCCGGGCATCGGTCTCCTGTTCGTCGACTGCGGCGACCGGGACGACCCGCAGGATGCGGGACAGCGTTGCCCGCAGCTCGCTGCGCTGGACGATGAGGTCGACGAACCCGTGCTCGAGCAGGAATTCGGCGCTCTGGAAGCCTTCGGGCAGGTCCTCGCCGATCGTTCCGCTCGCCACGCGGGCGCCGGCGAATCCGATCAGCGCACGCGGCTCGGCCACGATCACATCCCCCAGGCTCGCGAAGCTGGCGAGCACCCCGCCGGTCGTCGGATCCGTCAGGACGCTGATGAACGGCACGCCCGCCAGGTCCATTCGCATCAGTGGGGCCGTGGTCTTGGCCAGCTGCAGGAGCGAGAGCGTCCCCTCCTGCATTCGAGCCCCGCCGGAGGCGCTCACGACGACGGCCGGGATCCGCTCCGCCAGGGCGGCCTCGAAGCAGCGCGCCAGCTTCTCTCCGACCACGCTGCCCATGCTGCCTCCCATGAACCGGAAGTCGAACAGGCCAATCGCGACGCGCCGCCCCTCGATCCTGCCGGTCCCCCACACCGCCGCCTCGCGGAGCCCCGTCTTGACCTGGGCCGCCTCCAGCCGGTCGGGGTAGGGCTTCTGGTCGTGGAAGCCAAGCGGATCGCCTGATTCGAGACCAGCGTCGCGCTCCTGGAAGCTGCCACCGTCGAGCAGCAGGTCGATGCGCTCGCCGACGCTCATTCGGAAGTGATGCCCACAGGTGGGGCAGACGCGCAGGTTGCGCTCGAGCTGGCGGTTGAAGATCTGCGACTCGCAGCTCGGGCACATGGTCCAGGCGTCGGCCGGCGCGTCACGGCGCCTGCTGAACGGGAACTTGATCGGCATCGTCCCGAACCTACCGATGCGCCGCGCGGGCGGCAGCGCCGTGACGCCGGCTCGTACGCCACACCGCCAGGGCGGTGACGGTCACGCCGACCGCCGCCGATGAGACCGCGCCGGCCGCGATCAGGCGACCCGGGTGGCGGAGCTCGCGGCGCGCAATCGCCCCGACCGCCTCCGCGGCCCGCGCGAGCGGGGTAGAGGCGGCGAGCCGCGCTGCCACGCGTGCCTCGAATCGGGAGCCGGCCGGCAGCGGCGGAAGTGCGGACGTCAGCAGGGTGGCGGCATCGACCAGCGGGCGCAGCTCCGGCTCGACGACCGGCCGGTCACCGGCCAGGATGCGGTCGATCGCCTCGTCGAGACGCTGCGCTGGTGTTGGGGACCTCATACCTATGCCAACACCGGTCACGGCCGAGCGTTACATGAAAGGGATTGCCCGGTGTTTGCCAC
>Ga0214471_10000575_pt1 | contig 30915 bp, 29 predicted proteins | sample RVTome_5_FD_207665 | JGI IMG/M metagenome (GOLD analysis project Ga0214471, IMG submission 207665) | Soil microbial communities from uranium-contaminated site in the Upper Colorado River Basin, Wyoming, United States - RVT142D155 | ecosystem: Environmental > Terrestrial > Soil > Contaminated >... | reverse complement strand
CACCGGCTGGGCTGCGTGGCGGTCGACGGCGTGATGTCCACCGATGCGAGCGCCCGATGACGACGCCCCCGGAGCCCGCCGACGCTGAGTCCCTGGTGCTCGTCGAGGACGCCGGCACGGTGCGCCTCCTGGTGCTCAATCGGCCGTCGAAGCTCAACGCAATGTCGGGGGCGATGGTGGAGCGCCTGTCGCGATGCCTGGCCGACGCCGCCGCCGACGACGCCGTGCGGGTTGTCGTCATCGCAGGCTCGGGCCGGGCCTTCTGCGCCGGCTACGACCTCGACGATCCCGACGACACCCACACCCTCGCCGGCTACCTCGCACGTCTGCTCGAGGTGTTCGACATGCCGCAACCGGTCATCGCCGAGGTCCACGGCTACTGCCTCGCCGGCGGCTGCGACCTGATGATGATGTGCGACCTGGCGGTGGCCGCCGACGACGCCGTCTTCGGCCAGCCCGAGATCAGGTTCGGCTCGGCCGTCGTCGCCATGGTGCTGCCGTGGCTGATCGGCGCCCGCCGCGCCAAGGAAATGGTGCTCACCGGCCGCGGCGACATCACAGCCGCCGAGGCGGAGCGTATCGGGCTGGTGAACCGGGTGGTGCCCGGCGACGAGTTGCGGTCGGCAACGATGGAGCTGGCCGGACAACTCGCCACCGTCGACGCCGTCACCATGCGGCTCGCCAAACGGGCGCTGAACCGCGCTTGGGAAGCAGCCGGATTCCGCCGGTCGCTCGCTGAGGCGGTGCAGATCGGCGAGCGCATCGAGGCCGACCACGCCCCCGAACGCGACGAGTTCGAGCGCATCCGCCGTAGCGAGGGCCTCCAGGCGGCCATCGCGTGGCGCGACGCCCGATTCGAGAGCGGCCACTCCGAAGGCGGCCGCTGAGCCTTTCCGTGCCGGCGCGCTCAGCTCGCCAGGTTGGCCATGACGTGCTTGACGCGGGTGTAATCCTCGAGCGCGTAGCTGGAGAGGTCCTTGCCGTACCCGGACTTCTTGAACCCGCCGTGGGGCATCTCGGCAACGATCGGGATGTGGGTGTTGATCCACACGCAGCCGAAGTCGAGCCGCTTGGCCATGCGCATCGCCCTGCCGAAGTCGCGGGTCCACACGCTCGACGCCAGCCCGTACTCCACACCGTTGGCCCAGAGAACCGCCTCGTCCTCGTCTGTGAACCGCTGCACGGTGATCACCGGACCGAAGACCTCGTTCTGGATCATCTCGTCGTCCTGGAGCAGATCGGCGACCACGGTCGGCTGGTAGAAGTATCCACGATCGCCGTGCCTGTCGCCTCCGACGACGACCTTGGCGTGGCCCGGGGTCCGTGACACGAAGCCGGACACCCTGTCGAGCTGGGTGGGGTTGTTGAGCGGCCCGTAGAGCACGTCTTCGGCGTCGGGCATCCCTGTCTTCGCCGCCGCCGCCTCGTCGGCGATCGCGGCCACGAAATCGTCGTACACCGCGGGCGCAGCCAGCACCCGGGTCGCCGCCGTGCAGTCCTGGCCGGCGTTGTACAGCCCCGCCCCGGCGATGCCCTCGGCGGCGGCAGCGATGTCGGCGTCCTCGAACACCACCACAGGGGCCTTGCCGCCCAACTCGAGGTGAACCCGCTTGAGGCTCTTGGCTGCCGCCTCCGCGACCTCCATGCCCGCCCGCACCGAGCCTGTGACAGACACCATCGCCGGCGTTTCGTGCGAGACCATCGCCCGCCCGGTGTCGCGGTCGCCGCAGACGACGTTGAACACCCCCGGCGCCAGGAACTCGGCGGCGATCTCGGCGAGCAGCGTCGTCGAGGCGGGTGTGGTGTCGGACGGCTTCAGGACCACGGTGTTGCCGGCGGCGATGGCCGGGGCGAACTTCCACACGGCCATCATCAGCGGGTAGTTCCATGGTGCCACCTGGGCACACACCCCGACGGGTTCGCGGCGCACGAATGACGTCATGCCGGCCATGTACTCGCCGGCGCTCTTGCCCTCGAGGTGGCGCGCCGCCCCGGCGAAGAACCGGATCTGGTCGGCAGAAGGCGGGATCTCGTCGTTGCGCATCGCGGCGATCGGTTTACCCGTGTTCTCGACCTCGAGGGCGACCAGGTCGTCGGCTCGGGCCTCCACCGCGTCGGCGATCCTTATCAGCGCCAGGGCGCGTTCCGAAGGCGTCGTCTGGCTCCAGGTCTCGAAAGCCCGGGCCGCTGCCGTCATGGCGGCGTCGACATCGGCCGGCCCGGAAAGGGCGGCCGTGGCGTACTCCTCACCCCTGGCGGGGTCGACGACGGCGGAGGTGCGCCCGTCGGCGGCGTCCACGTATTCACCGTCGATGAAGTTCCTGAACGACTTCACGGCCATGACCTCCTGAGGCTCGGGCTGCCGGCCGGAGCCTCCGGGCCGGCAGCCGGCAACACATCGCTGGTGGCCGCCACAATACGCCGCGGCGGTCGCGGGCCGTCGGGTCGGCCGGGGGATCGATCTGTCAGGCGCACATGACGATCAGGGAGAACCCGGCGTCCTCGAAGGTCGCGGTGCTCTCATTGCTCAGGAACACCTGGACGCGCAGCGGATCGCCGTTCCAGCCCACGCCTGCCGTTGCCGTCATCCTCCCGAAGGTGAGGCCGGAGACGCCGGTGTGGGTGGCGGCCACCGCACACTCGGTGATGTCGAACGGGAAGGTGACCTGGTAGCTGCCGTCGTCGATGCGCTGCGAGGCGACACCGTTCGTGCCGTTGACGAGTGATCCGTTGGGGTCGACTCGGGCGGACATGAACAGACGGGGTGCCAGCTTGTTGAGGCCGACGGCTCCATTGTCGATGTTCTCCCGCTCCACGGCGCGTTTGGCGAGCTTGCCGGACGTGATCGCCCGTGCCTTCACGTCGGCGGTCTTAACCGCACCGGGGGCGATCCGCCCCGAGTTCACCGCGTCGTCCTTCAGATCCCCGGTGTCGATGCAACCGTCACAGTCGAACGCATCCAGTGCCACGCCGGCCACGGGAGCGGCAACGGCCGCCACGAGCAGCCCGGTCACCACCACGAGCCGAGCAGACCGCATGGGTACCTCCCTTGTCGCAGGGGACCCAACCTACGCGGCGGTGCGGCGCACTTGCCGATCAGGCATTGCGACGCGACCCGGCGCGAATCATGCTGCCCGGGATGTCCTTGCGGCTCGGGATCCACACCCCGTGACTCGGTCGGACGCGAATTCGGGCATCGACGACCCGGATACCTCCGCCTGCGGGGAGCACCATCACGGGGTTGAGGTCCAACTCGGCGATCTCCGGGAAGTGCTCGACGAGGCTCGACAACCGCAGGATGGCCTCCTTCAGGGCCTCCACGTCGGCCGGGGGCGAACCGCGGAACCCGTACAGCAGCGGCGAAGACCGCACGTCGGCGATCATCGTCCCGACGTCGAGGTCGGTCAGTGGGTGGATCCGGAAGGCCACGTCGCGCAGCAACTCGACGTACACGCCTCCGAGCCCGAAACCGATCAGCGGCCCGAACGTGGGGTCCTCGGTCATGCCGATGAGCACCTCGTGGCCCCGCACGTACTCCTGGACGAGGGCACCGATAGAGTCCTCGGCCACTGCGGTGGCCTTGGTGAACGCCTCGCGCACGGCGTCGGCTCCCCTGACGTCGAGGAGCACGCCCCCGGCGTCCGACTTGTGGAGCAGCGACGGAGCCTCCGTCTTGAGGGCGACCGGGCCTCCGATCTCGGCGGCAAACGCCACCGCCTCGTCGGCCGAGGCCACGACGCGACCCGCCGCCGTACGCAGGCCGAATGCGTTGAGTACCCGCTCGACGTCGTCGTGGGCCAGCCAGCCGCCCGCATCGCCGAAGGCAGCCACCGCAGGATCGATGGCGGCCGCCGCCGCCCCATGGTCGATGTCGGGGAAGGTGACGAGACGACCTTCGGGCGTCGCCCGCCACTCGCCGTAGCGGGCGACTGATGCCAGTGCGTGTGCCGCCGGCTCGGGGTACGGATAGGACGGGACCTTGGTGGTGGCGTCGCCCAACTCGGCCGGGGCACCCGACGATCGCATGAACACGGCCAGTACGGTGGTGTCGCCGGCCCGGCGGGCCGCCGCGGTGATCGCCGCCGCCACCTGGTCGTCACCGCCCGGTTTCGTCGGGATGTAGATCACGATGACGGAGTCGACCTCGCCGCTGTCCACCAGGGCCTCCATGCACGCCTGGTATGAGGCGGGCGGTGCTGTGGCGATCATGTCGACCGGGTTCACGGTGGAGGCCGCCGGCGGCAGATGGGCCTGCAGGGCCGCCTGGAGCTCATCGGACAGCCGGGGCAGTTCCATGCCCTCTGCATCGAGGGCGTCGGCGCACAGGATGCCGGGCCCGCCTGCGTTGGTGAGCACTGCCACCCTGCGCCCTGCCGGGACCGGCTGGCCGGCAAGCAGTGCGGTGACGTCGAACATGGCGTTCAGCGTGTCGGTCCGGATGACGCCCGACTGGCGGAAGAGAGCCTCCACGGCCACGTCGACATTGGCCAGTGACCCGGTGTGGCTCGCCGCTGCCCTGGCACCCACCTCGGAGCGCCCCGACTTCACGGCCACGATCGGCTTGGTCTTGCCGATCCGGCGCGCCAGCCGGGCGAACCGCCGCGGGTTCCCGAACGACTCCAGGTAGAGGAGGATGACCTCGGTGGCCGGGTCCTGGTCCCAGTAGAGCAGCAGGTCGTTGCCGGAGACGTCGGCCTTGTTGCCGACCGAGACGAACGACGAGATGCCGATGTGCGCCCGGTTGGCGTAGTCGAGGATGGCCAGGCCCAGCGCCCCACTCTGGGACGACATGGCGACGTTGCCCCCCTCCGGGAACGAAGGACCGAACTGGCCGTTGAGCAGGATGTCGGGGGCGGTGTTGAGCACGCCCATGCAGTTGGGGCCGATCATGCGTATGCCCGCCGCCCTGACGTGCTCGGTCAGCTCGGCTTGCCGGGCGGTGCCGGCGGCGTCGGTCTCGCTGAAGCCGGCGGACAGCACCACCAGGCCCTGCACCCCCTTCTCGATCGCCTCGTCGACGACGCTGAGGACCGCCTCGCCGGGTACGACGACAAACGCCAGGTCGACGTCGCCGGGCACGTCGCCGATGCTGGGGTACGCCTTCATCGAGCGCACCACGTCGGCGACGGGGTTGATCGGGTAGACCGGCCCGTTGAAGCCGGCATTCATGAGGTTGGTCAGGAGCCGGTGGCCGATGGCCTCGGGGTTGCGACTGGCCCCGATGACGGCCACCGAACGGGGCCGCAGGATCGGCAACATCGACTCGGCGACTGCCGAGCGCTCCCGCTCGGCGTCGTGGCGGCTGGCATCCTCCGTGTACGCGATGGGCAGTTCCAGCTCGTACGTCCCACTCGACATGTCCTTGCGCACGACCCGGTAGCCGGAGTCGCGCAGCACCTCGAGCATCTTGTTGTTGTCCATCAGCACGTAGGCGACGAAACGTGTGATCCCGCGCAGCCGGGCGTACGCCGCGAGCTGCTGGAGGAACCGGCTGCCGATGCCCCTGCCCTGGAACTCGTCCTGGACGAGGAAGGACACCTCCGCAGACCGCTGGTCGGGGGGTTCGTCGGCGTCGACCGGCACGTCGTAGCGCCCGATGCCGATGATCTCGCCACCCTGGAGCGCTACGAAAGCCATCCTGGTGTCGTAGTCGACGTTGGTGAAGTACTCCAGCTCCTCGGGTGTCAGCTCCGTGCGGTAGCGGAAGAAGCGGAAATAGATGCTCTCCGAGCTGACACGTCGCACGAAGCGGTCCTCGGCGTCGGAATCCTCGGGCCTGATGGGACGCATGCGGATGATCGCACCGTCCTTGAGCGCCACGTCGATGTCGAACTCGTCCGGGTATTCGGCCACGGTCACCTCCTCGGTCTATGGGAAGCGGCCTCTGCGCCCCTCCGGCGAACCCGGCCCGCGGATCCGTCGGGGTCACACACTACGGTCCGCACGAGCCGCCTCAGCCGACGCAACCGGGCGGTGTCTCGGCTCTCCCATGAGACCCTCAGCGCCCGGCGCGCAGTGCCATCAGCACTGCCTCCTCGATGCGGTCGTCATCGACCCAGCGGCCCTCCAGGTTCTCGGTGGCCACCCAGGCGAACAGGGAGCGGCGCAGGTCGTCGTCGTAGCCGGCGCCGTCGGCGTGGGGTGCGGCGAGCGACCCGCGCACGTCCAGCAGACGGGCGATCTCGCCTGCGAGAGCGGCGTCGACGTCCACGAACTCGAGGTCCTCCGCTCGGGGGTACAGGTGCCGGTGGATGGCCAGCAGCCGCACCAACTCGAGCACCGGATCGAGGTGGTCGTCGACCCTCAGATCGACAACGACGTCGCTCGACTCGAGGTGGCCGTCGCCCGAACCCACCACCAGGAGCCCGGCGGACTGGCGGCCGCGGGCATCGCCACCGGCGAGGTCACCGGCCCGCAGCGCGTCCACCAGCCGGCTCGCCAGGTCGCCTTCGGCGGCGGTGAATGCGTCCGCCATGGCGTCGACCACCTCCGGGCCTACGAGGATGTTGCCCTGGCATGCGTACCCGGGCCCGGTACGGCCGCCAGCCCAATACAGGCACTCCGACCCGGTGTAGGTGGCCGCCCTCCCGGTGCCGTCCACGACACCAACCTGGCGATGGGCGGCGTCCTCGTCGGCGTCCGTGAGCGCTGCAACGACCCGCTCGGCGTCGGCCCCGTCGGCGAGCAGAGCCAAGCCGTCCCGGCCGTACGCCACGTTGACCAGCGCCTGGGTGGCGACGGCTCCCACGTCCGCAGCGGCAAACGGGACCACGCTGCCGGCGGCGAGGTACTTGGAGGCGACGGCCACCCCCCATTCGCCGGCCCCTGCGTCGTGGGCCACGATGGAAAACGTCACGGCCTGCTCCGGATCCTGTCGTAGTGCCCGCAGCCGCGGCGGACCGAAGCCACAGTACCCGTCACGGGCTCTCGAGCATCTCGTCGACGAGGTCCAGGAACTTGCGGACGTCGAGTGGCTTCGTCAGGTAGGCGGATGCACCCGCCTCCCGCAACCGCTCGACCTGCCCGGGGGTGGCGTCTGCGCTCACGATGACGATGGGGATGTCGCAAGTCGCCGGATCGTTGAGCAGGTGCCAGAGCGCCTCCTCGCCGCGCATGTCCGGCAGGTGCAGGTCGAGGAGAATGAGGTCGGGATGGTGTTGTTGCGCCAACTCCAACCCGATGCTCGCCTGCATCGCCGACAGCAGCTCGACGCGAGGGCGCAACTCGAGTACCCGTTCTATGAGGCGCAGATTGGAGATGTTGTCCTCGATCGAGAGGATGGTGCACGTGGGGCGGGTATCGCTGCCTGCAGGGACCTGCAGTGAGTGGCCGTGCTCGAGCGCGTCGAGAGGGCCCGCCACGACCGGCAGCTCGACCCAGAAGGTGCTGCCCTCGCCGAGCACGCTCGATGCGTCCAGCGTGCCTCCCATGGCCTCCACCAGGCCCTTGGAGAGCGCCAGGCCGAGCCCCGTCCCCTCCACGCCTGTGCCTTCGGCGCCCAGCCGCTCGAACGGTCGGAACATGCGATCGAAGAAGGTCGAGGCGATGCCGGGGCCTGTGTCGGTGACGGCGAGGCGCAGGCGATCGCCGGGAGCCGTTTCGTAGGCCACCGAGACCACGCCGCCGGGGCGGTTGTACTTGACCGCGTTCGACAGCAGATTGAGCAGCACCTGGCGCAGCCGCTGGCGGTCTGCCAGCACGTAGTGGCCGGCACCGTCGCCCGAGCCTGCGAGCTCGACGCCCTTTGCAGTTGCCAGCGGCCGCACCAGCTCGATGGCCTCGGACAGCGCCATGTCGACGTGGACGGGCTCGGGCGACACCGGCAGGTGTCCCGCCTCGATTCGTGTGATGTCGAGGACCTCGTCGATCAGGTTCAGGAGGTGGCGCCCCGCCTTCATGATCTGGCGCACCGACTCGTCTTGGCGCGTGCTCAGCTCCTGGAGCTCGAGGAGTTGACCGAAGCCGAGGATCGCGTTGAGTGGCGTCCGCAACTCGTGGCTCATGCGGGACAGGAACTCGCTCTTGGCCCGGTTTGCCAGTTCGGCGTCGCCGCGGGCGCGCTCCGCCGCGTCCCAGGCTCGGCGGCGGTCGGTGACGTCCCTCACGGCGGCCGAGACCAGGATGCCGGATTCCGTGTGGAGAGGGCTCAGGCTGACCTCGACCGGGAACGAGGATCCATCCCGGTGCTGTGCCAACAGGTCGAGGCCGCTTCCCATCCGGCGCGCCCTCGGCTCGTCCATGAAGCTGATCCGATGTTCGAGGTGGCGGGCCGCCAGATCGGCAGGCACCAGCATCTCGACGGGCTGATCGACCAGCTCCTCGCGGGTGTACCCGAACAGGAGCTCGGTCTGGGCGTTGACCAGCACGATCGATCCCCTGGCATCCACGATGATCATGGCGTCGGGGGCTGCCTCCAGCAGGCCGCGGAAGAGCTGCTCCGACTCCTTGCGAACGCTCACGTCTCTCACCGTCGAGACGACCAGCATGCCGGCGGCAGTGTCGAAAGGCCCGAGGCTGATCTCGGCGGCGAACTCGGATCCGTCCTTGCGGACCGCGACCAGGTCGGGACCACTTCCCATCGTTCGCGAATGGGGGTTCACTGCGTACTTGGCGCGGTGCTCGGCATGGGCCTCTCCGAGACGGTGGGGCACGAGGACCTCGACGGAACTGCCGATCAGCTCGGATTGGTCGTACCCGAACAGCCGGCACGCCGTCGTGTTCGCCAGGACGATGCGGCCGCCGCCGTCGACGATCAACATTGCGTCCGGAGCCGACTCGACCACCGCCATCCCGGCGGCGCCGATCGCCGCAGCGACGTCGAGCATCTCGGGCCTGCTCATGCGATCGCCATGCCGGCAGTCCCACCACCCGGCAGCCACCGGCCGGACGCCGCCCAGCCATCGGGCCGTGACCGAAGGTGCCTTGTCCCGACGACCTGCATGAGTAATCTCCCACCGGCGTATAGGTGCCCCACTTGGGGGCATCCTGCTGCGACATACAGTCTATCCGTCACCCGCCCCGCCTGTTGACGACTAGCCTCATGGCAGCGTGTACCGGCCCGTAGCGAGGACATGGGCCTGGACGCGTAAGGGAGGGACGATGGTCGTCGAGGCCGCATCGCGGATCCTCATCGTCGACGACGACGCGGCAAACGTGGCCGTGCTGGAGCGGTTCCTGTCGGGCATTCCCCTCATCTCCATAAGCAGCACCACCGAGCCGCGGGACGCGGCAGCCATATTCAGCGCATGGCAGCCCGATCTGGTTCTTCTCGACCTCCACATGCCACACCTCGACGGTTACGCTCTCCTCGACGAGTTGCGGCACCGGACTGCCGACACGGACTACCTGCCCATCGTCGTACTCACCGCCGATATCACCGCCGACGCCCGGCGGCGGGCCCTCTCCAGGGGAGCGACGGATTTCCTCACGAAGCCGCTCGACATGGTCGAGGTGCAGCTCAGGGTCGGGAACCTGTTGTCGGCTCGCACCAACCACCTCCACTTGGAGATGTACCGCGCCCACCTCGAGGACCTGGTGGCCGAGCGCACGTCTCAACTCGAGCAGGCCCAACGCGAGATCGTCGACCGCCTGGCGCTCGCCGCCGAATACCGCGACGACCAGACCGGCCGCCACACCCGCAGGGTGGGCGACCTGGCCGCCGTGCTGGCCGACAATCTGGGAGTGCCGTCCCCCGACATCGAGCTGATCCGGCTCGCCACGCCGCTGCACGATGTCGGCAAGATCGCCATACCCGACGAGATCCTCCTGAAGCCGGGCAAGCTGACGGTGGCGGAGTACGAGGAGATCAAAGAGCACGCCCAGATCGGTGCTCGCATCCTGGCGGGAAGCACGTCACCCATCCTGCAGATGGCCGAGACGATCGCCCTCGCTCACCACGAGCGCTGGGACGGCACCGGCTACGGAGGGCTGTCGGGCGACGACATCCCGTTCGTTGCCAGGATCGTCGCCGTGGCCGACGTATACGACGCGCTCGTTCACGAGCGGCCGTACAAACACGCCTGGCCGATGTCCGAGGCCATTGCCGAGATCCGGGTGCTGCGGGGCCGACATTTCGACCCTCTGGTCGTCGACTGCTTCCTCGACCTCGCCGACACCGGCGTGCTCTCGAACGGGATGGGTGACGGACACCCCTCGTGACCGCAGCCGAAGCCACGACGGCAATGTACGACTCTCACGAGGCCGACGCGAGGGGGCTCGCCTCCCATCTGCGGTAGGGCTTGGCCCCTACACCGGAGATGCTCTCGTCAAGCGGGGCTCTCGGGCCGCCGAAACAACAGGCGACGTGATTGACGCGTTGACGACTGCACGCGAGCGGGTTGACCGCGCCTCGGACGAGTCCGAGCGCCAGCGCGCCCTGATCGACCTGGCGTCGGCGCTCTACGAGCACGACGCCACCGATGCGATCCGTATCGCCGAAGAGGCGATGGAGCTGGCTGCCCGCCGCGGCGACGACCTCGCCCACACATGGGCGCGCCATCACCACGGATGGGGTCTCAGCGCGCTCGGCAGGCTCGACGAAGCGCTCGTCGAACAACTCGACGTCTTCGACGAGTTCGAGCGGCTCGGCGAGGGAACGGGCGCCGCCCATGCCCTCATGGCCATCGGCGACATCTACGGCGACGCGGGCGACACCGCAACCGCCTTGGAGTACCTCGAGAGCGCCCGTCAACGCATGGAGGCGGCGCAGGATCGCACGGGTCGAGGGGTCGTGCTGAATCTCACAGGGATCGTGCTCGGCCATGAGGGGCGCCACAGGGAGGCTGCCGCCCATTTCGAGGAGGCCGAGTCGATCTTCGCCGGTATCGACGACCCGGTACGGGTCTCCATGGTGCAGATCAACCGCGGATTCGAGCTGCTGTCGCTTGCGGGAGACGAGTCGGGGCCGAACGACCTAGCCGCCGAGGCGGTGCGGCTCGCCGACCAGGTCATCGAGGCCGGGGTGGCGATGGGTGCCCGCGGCCGCAACACGCTGGCGTACGGCCGGTCGCTGCTCGCCAACGGGTATGCAGCCGCCGGCCGGCTCGACGACGCACTGGGTGAGTCGGCCGCAGCGGAGTTGGTCGCCCTGGAGGGCGGATTCGAGACCCTCGCCGTCGAGATCCGCCACGACCGCATCGCCTGGCTGACAGGCGACGGCCGCCTCCGTGACGCCAAGACACTCCTCGACCACACCGGGACATCCGATCTCGCCGCCCGGAGCCGCAGGGTCGCGGCGCGCACGGAAGAGCTGCGGGCCGACATACTCGAAGCGATCGGCGACCACCAGGGGGCCCTCACTGCCCACCGAGAGTTCCATCGTCTCGACCGCGAGGTGCACGGCGAAGCCGCCGAGCGGCGCTCTCGCCTCACGGCGGAGCGCTTCCAGATCGAACAGGCCCGCCGCGAGGCGGCGCTCGCCCAGGTGAGGGTCGACGAGTTGGAGGCGCTCGACCGGGACAAGCGGGACTTCCTCGCCAGCGTGAGCCACGAGCTGCGCACTCCACTCGCTGCGGTCCTCGGCTTCGCCAACGAGTTGGCCGACGCCTGGGACGGATTCGACACCAAGGAGGCCCATTCCCTGGTTCGCCTCATCGCGTCCCAGGCGGAGGACATCGCCAGCATCGTCGAAGACCTGCTCACACTGACCAGGCTCGAGGCGGGGACGATGAGCGTCCACGCTGTCGCCGTCAACCTCGTGGAGCACGTCGCCGGGCTGGTCGCCACACTTGCCCGGTCGGCGGGCCGCGAGGTGACCTGGGCCGGCAACGCCACGGTCACCGCAGACCCGACCCGCCTGCGCCAGGTGGTCCGCAACCTGGTCACCAACGCGTTCCGCTACGGCGGCGACACCGTGCGGGTGCACGCACGCGACGAAGGGTCGACGGTCGTCGTCGAGGTACGCGACACCGGCGGCCCCATCCCGGCGTCACGAGTGCGGACGATGTTCCAGCCCTTCGACCATGGCGACCACGCGATGACGATGCCCCACTCCGTTGGCATGGGACTGGCGGTCGCACGCAGCCTGGCGGTACTCATGGGAGGGAGCCTCGATTACACGCACGACGGGCAGGAGTCGATCTTCCGCTTGACGCTGCCGGCCTGCCCGTACGACCGCTGAGCACCGGCCGGCTCAGCTCTTTCGTGCCCTGTACAGCCGGACTTCGACCCGCTCCAACGTCACGAGACCGTCGCCGATCATGGCGTCCAGAGCCGGAAGGATCGCCTCGATCTTGGCGGAGGCATCGACGCACTCGATCACGATGGGAAGGTCGTCCGAGAGGCGCAGCACGTGCGCCGTGTGCAGCCGGCTCGACTTGCCGAACCCCTCGATGCCCCGAAGGACCGTCGCCCCTGCCAGCCCTTCCCGGCGCAGCGTCTCGACGATCGCCTCGTACAGCGGGCGGCCATCGTGGGTGTCGGATTCGCCGATGAAGATCCGCAGCAGCTTGTTGTCGGTGCTCTCGTCCACGCCGTCCCTCGTCTCAGGTGACCAGGCTATACGCGGCGGCCGCCAGCGCGACGCCGCCGCCCAGTGAAAGGGCGACGTTGGCGAGCGCCCGGCTCCACACGCCGGAGCGCAGCCCGAGCCCGAGCGTCTCCACCATCCACGTCGAGAAGGTCGTGAACCCGCCGAGGAATCCGGCGGCTGCGGTCGCAGCCGCCGACTCGGTACCGGCGAGCCCGACCGCCAGACCGAGCAGTAATGCGCCGGCGACGTTGACCACCATCGTGCCCACCGGGAACGTCGATCGGACACGGCGCTGCACGAGGCCACCGAGGACGTACCTGCCGAGTGCGCCGACGGCACCGCTCAGCGTGGTCACCACGAGCATCATCAGGCGCCACCTAGGCGCTCGCCCAGGAGCGCCGCCGCCAACCCGCCGCACAAGGAGGCCGCCGCATAGGCCGCCGCCACCGTGGCCCGCTCGGCATCGATCAGCCTGACGACCTCGAAGCTGAACGCCGAGAACGTCGTGAAGGATCCCAGGGCGCCGATGGCCCAGAGTTGCAGAGACCAACGCGTGGTGACGGCCCGCTGGCGGCGCGCCAGGTAGAGGCCGAGGAGCAGCGAACCGGTGATGTTGACGAGGAACGTCGCAACCGGGAACTCGCCCGAACCCGCCGGCAGCAGCAGGCCCGCCCCGGCCCGGGCGCTCGAACCGATCATCCCTCCGGCCACGACCGCCAGGGCCGCCGGTGTGCTCGAGCGCAGCCGCGCCATCAGATGGCGCCCCATCCTATGGCGCCGACCAGTCCGGCAACGACACCAGCGGCCCCACCGCCGACCACGAGCCACGCCGTGGCGAGCTTCGTCTTCCACAGGACCAGCGCGGCGAGGGCACCGATACCCACCGCCAACAGGTCGGCAGCGGCGTCGCCTGCGAGAACCGCGGTGACACCTGCCATGAGGCCCAGAGCGGCGGCGTTGACGCCGTCGAGCAGCGCCTCAGTCCAAGCGCGCTCGCGGATGCGCCGAACCAGTGGTCCGATGGCCGCCACGAAGAAGAACGACGGCAGGAAGATCCCAACGGTGGCGACGACGGCTCCCGGGAGCCCGGCGAGCACGTAACCGATGAAGGTGGCCGTGGCCGACAACGGCCCAGGAGTGATCTGGCCTATGGCAACGGCATCGAGGAGCCGGCCCTCGGAGAGAACGCCGAGTCGATCGACCAGGTCTCCCTCCAGGAACGCAAGCAGGACGTAGCCGGACCCGTAGAGGAACGCGCCGGCCTTGGCGAACACCACGAACAGGCGCCCGAGGCCGATCGGGTCGCCGGTCGCAGCCTGGGCCGCCAACCATCCTGCTCCGGGCAGGAGCAGCAGCGGCGACGAGCGGGGCAGTCGGACCGCCAGCACCATGACAGCGCCGGCCCCGAGGAGCGGCAACTCGTTCACACCGGCCACATAGGCGCCGACCGCGGCCACGGCCACGGCCGCCGTGAGCCAGTCCTTCACGGCCGCCCGCCCCAGCTTGAGGAGTGCCTGGACGATGACCACCACCACGACCGGCTTGACGCCGTACAGCAGCCATTCCCCTGCGGGCGTCGTGCCGTAGCGGACGTAGGCCCAGGCGAGGGCGAGCACGATCAACGACGCCGGGAGGATGAATGCGGTGCCGGCGGCGACCAGGCCTCTCCAACCGGCGCGCTCGTTGCCGATGTGCATCGTCATCTCGGTGGAGTTGGGACCCGGGATGAGGTTGGTGACGCCGATGAGGTCGAGGAAGCGCTGGTCGTCCATCCAGGTGCGGCGGGTGACGACCTCGTCGTGCATCATTGCGATGTGTGCCGCCGGCCCGCCGAACGCCGTCACTCCGAGCCGGCCGAACAGCCGAACGAGCTCACCGACCGGCCCCCGCCGGCCCTCAACCGGCGGCATCGGTGAACAACATGGCCACGTAGCGCCGGTAGTGGGCGAGGTGGCGTCCCAGCAGTCCGCCGTCGCCCAGCACCTTCGCCATCACATAGCCGCCTTCGATGACCGTCGTGAAGAGGTCGGCCACGTCGACCGTGTCGAACGGCCCTGCGGGGCGGTGGAGTGCTACTGCGGCGTCGAGCTTCTCCACCAGCCGCTCCCGCCACGCCAGGAAGGCATCCTGGGCGATACGGCCCACAGCCTCGGGGTACTCGAGGTGCTCGTAGATGAACGAGGCGAACAGGCAACCCGGGGCCGGCTCGAGGTGGCGCTCGGCATCCTCCTGGATCAGCCCGGTGACGACGAGGAACTGCTGGAGCGGGTCGTCGCTGAGCCGCTCTGCGCGGGCCATGGTGGATTCCAGCAACTCGCGATCACGGGCGGCGAAACGCTCGACCACGGCGTGGCCGAGTTCGGCCTTGGAGTCGAAGTGGTAGAAGAGGGCGCCCTTGGTCACTCCGGCGAGCGCCACCACCTTGTCGAGCGATGCAGCGGCGAACCCGTGCCCGTAGACGAGTTGCTCTGCAGCATCGAGGATGCGCTGGCGGGTCGCCTCACCGGATCGAGGCATGGCTCACCCGTGCGCCCGTGCCGGATACATCGTGTCATCCTAAACCAACCGGTTCGTCCCACCGTGCAACCTCCCGCCCCACGAACCGGCAGGATTCGGCGCTTGACACTTGTACGTTCGCCAGGTATCTATACCGACTAGTTGGTATGGCAGAGGAGAGATCGATGGAAGACATCACCATGGCAACGAGAGGCGGTGCAACGACGACGCTCGATGCCGCCACCGTCGCCGGCCTGGAGGGGCGGCTCGCAGGCAGGATCGTCACACCGCGTGACGCCGGGTACGACACCGCCCGCGCCGTGTGGAACGGCATGATCGACCGGCACCCCGGCATCGTCGCCTACTGCACGTCGAGCAGCGATGTGGCCGAATGTGTTCGTTTCGCCGCCAGGCACCGGTTGGCGATGTCGGTGCGCAGCGGCGGCCACAACGTCGCCGGGTCGTCGCTGGTCGACGGCGGTCTGGTGGTCGACATGTCCGAGATGCGCGACGTGCAGGTCGACCCGGTAGCCGGGATCGCCACCGCGCAGGCGGGGGCACGCCTCGGCGATCTCGACGCGGCCACCCAGCAGCACGGTCTCGCCGTGCCGGTCGGCGTCGTCTCGCAGACCGGGTTGGCGGGCCTCGCCCTCCACGGCGGGTTGGGGTGGCTGGTACGGCGCCTCGGCGCCACGGTCGACTCCATCCGGAGTGTGGAGATGGTCACGGCCGACGGCGAAGTGCGGCGCGCCTCGCCCTACCAGAACCCCGACCTCTACTGGGCGGTGCGCGGCGGCGGCGGCAATTTCGGCGTCGTGACCTCGTTCGAGCTGCAGGCGCATCCTGTGGGTCCCGAGGTGTGGTTCGCGGCCGTCTTCTATCCGATCGATGACGCCGCCCGGATCCTGGCCGCCCACCGGCGTCACATGGCCGACTCCCCCGAGGAGATCGGGAGCCTGGCGGTGTGCTGGACGGCCCCCGACGAGGAGTTCATACCCGAGCACGCCCGCGGCGCCCAAGCCCTCGTCATCCTGGCATGCCATACCGGCCCCCTCGACGAGGGCGAGGAGGCGCTGCGGTGCTTCCGTGAGCTCGGCGACCCCCTGGCCGACCTCAGCGGGCCCATGCCGTACGTAGAGGTGCAGCGGTTCCTCGACGCCGATTACCCGGACGGCCGTCGCTACTACTGGAAGTCCACGTACCTGCGGGAGCTGACCGACGAGGCGATTTCGCTCATCGTGGATGCCACTGCGGCACGCCCGTCGCCACTCAGCTCGATCGACGTATGGGCGCTCGGCGGGGCACTGGCGCGTGGCAGCCTGGACGACACGGCGTTCGCACAACGCCGTGCGCCCGTCCTGATAGGGATCGAGTCGAACTGGGACGACCCCCACGACGACGAGGCGAACCTGGCTTGGGCCCGCGACCTGTTCGAGGCACTCCAACCTTTCGCGATGGAGGGCACCTACCTGAACTTCCCCGGATTCCACGAGGAGGGTGCAGCCCAGCTCGAGGAGGCGTACGGCGCCAACTTCGAACGGCTCCGCGCCGTGAAACTGGCCCGCGACCCCGACAGCGTGTTCGGTGCCGGTCTGGCGATGCCCGCCGGCCGGCCGTGAGCACGGCGGCGGGAGCATCGCCACGGATCGCGGCGGCGCCACAGGTGTGGCGCGGGAGGCGGCGCCACAGGTGTGGCGCGGGAGGCGGCGCCACAGGTGGCGCGGGAGGCGGCGCCACAGGTGGCGCGGGAGGTATAGCCTCGCCCGTCATGTCCACAGCCCATCCCAACCGATGACGTCGCAGAGTCGCTGGCGGTGCTCGGGTAGGCAGACCCACGGGTTCGATCCCGAGCGCACCGCGAGCACGATGCAACCAACACGCCTCACCGGGGGTTCTTTCTGCAGATGACCACAGTCGCCGCCACCGCCGATCGATCCGACCGTGACCGGTTCGGCCCGACCGACTGGGTCTTGTTCACCTCCATCGGGCTCATCTGGGGGGCGTCGTTCCTGTTCATCAAGCTCGGCCTGGAGGCCTTTCACCCCGGGTTGATCACCTGGGCGCGGGTCGGCCTCGGAGCCGTGGCGCTGGGAGTCCTCCCGCAGGCCCGCTGCCGGGTCGCCCCCGAGGACCGCCGAAGGCTGCTCATCCTGTCGATCGTCTGGGTGGGCATACCCTTCACGTTGTTCCCGCTCGCCGAGGAGCACATCAACTCGGCGGTGACCGGCCTGCTGAACGGGGCGACGCCGTTCTTCACCGGTCTGATCGGCGCCCTGTTCTTCAGCCGCGTGCCCCGCGGCCCGCAGCGACTCGGCATCGTCGTCGGATTCGGCGGCATCATGCTCGTGAGCGTCGGATCGAGCGCCGAGGGCGGCAGCGCCATCGTCGGCGTTGTGATGGTGCTGGTCGCGACCCTCTGCTACGGAGCCGCCACCAACCTTGCAGGGCCCATCCAGCGCAAGTACGGGTCGGTGCCGGTGATGGCGCGGATGCTGGCGCTGGGAACGGCCTGGACGACACCATTCGGCATCTACGGCGCCGCCCGGTCCGGGTTCGAGGTGGGGCCTGCAATTGCGGTGGCAGTCCTAGGCGTGGTCGGAACGGGCCTCGCCTTTGCCTTCATGGCGTCCTTGCTCGGTCGGGTCGGCGGTCCCCGGGCGTCGTTCATCACGTACCTGATCCCGGTGGTGTCGCTGGTACTCGGTGCGGTGTTCCTCTCGGAACGGGTGGCGCCTGTGGCCCTTGCCGGCGTGGCGCTGGTGCTGGCGGCGGCGGTGTTGGCCTCGCTTCAGGAACGCTGACCGCCGGCGGGCGCGGCGCCGGCGTTCACACTGCCGGCTCTGCGAACGAGTGCAGGCCTGTCAGGTGCCGGGCGCGGCGCGCGCATGTCGAGCCAGACGTTGCGCTCACTCCTCGGCCTCGCTCCATCCGACCTCCTGCAACACCCAGGTGTTGCCGTCGGGATCGGCGAAATCGGCGAACAGTTGTAGTTGGCGTGGTTGGGGTCGACACCCGGTTTCCATCCGCCGTCCATGTACCGGATCTCGCTCACCTCGACACCTCGTCCCGAGAGATCTGCACGGGCGGCCCCGATGTCGGTACCGACAAGGTGAAGGCCGCGCACCGGGGCCGACGTGTTGTCGATGACACCGATACCGAACGCGATCGAGCAGGCCGAGCCCGGCGGGGTCAGCTGCACGACCCGGAACTCGTCGCCGGCGTGGTGATCGACGTCCAGCCGGAACCCCGCCGTCTCTGCATAGAACGCCTTGGCGCGATCCACGTCCGAAACGGGTATCAGGACCAGTTCGAGCTTGTAGTCCATCGCAGTCACCTCTTTCGTTCCTGTCGTCTCGTCCATTCCAAAGAAGCGCCGGCGGCTCGTCGCGCTCTTCACAGTTGCGCCGATCGCCGGGAGCAGCGCCCGGTTCCATTTGTGAAGAGTCAGAGCGCGCGGGGAGCTCATCGGTGTCCCGATGAGCTCCCGGCGCCCCAAGCCACCGGTCTCAGCGCGCAGTACTCGGTACCTAGCCTCACACCCGGTTGCGGTACCTGGCGATCGTGAGCGGGGCGAACACGACGGTGATCGCCACCAGCCACAGCACCGTGCGCGTCACCGGACCCGTCACCGGGCCGCCGAGCATGAGCCCCCGGGTGGCGTCGATCACTGCGGTGATGGGGTTCGCATCGGCGATTGCCCGCAGCCAGGACGGCATGGTATCGGTGGGCACGAAAGCCGAGGAGAGGAACGTGAGCGGCAGGATGATCATGAATCCCCACGTGTTCACGGACTCAGGCCCTTTGGCGGTGACCCCGATGAAGGCCATCGGCCAGCACATCGTCAGCCCGAACGCGCTCACGATGATCAAGGCGCCCAGGGCACCGGCGACGCCACCGTGGAAGCGGAACCCCAACGCCAGCCCGAACCCGGTCATGATGAGCGCGCTCCACACGATGCGGACCCCGTCGGCGGCGATCCGACCGCCGATCACCGCCGACCGCGCGATCGGCAGTGACCGGAAACGGTCGATCAGACCACGAGAGAAGTCGTTGTTGAGTCCCAGGGCGGTCGTGAACGGCGTGAAGGCCAGGCCCTGCACGATGATCCCGGGAAGGGCGAATTGGAGGTACTCGCGGCTGGAGCCCGCGATCGCACCGCCGAAGACGTAGACGAACAGCACCAGGAACATCAGAGGCTGGATCGTCATCTCGACGAGCTGCTCTGGATTGGCCTTGATGTGCAGCAGGTTGCGGCGGGCGATCGTCAGCGTGTTGGTGACCACGTTGGCCCGCGCCACCTCGGTCGTGGCGACGGCGGTCATGTGCGGCTCCTCTCGTCGATGTCGGATTCGGGCTCCTGCGTTGCCACGTGCCCGGTCACGGCGAGGAAGACCTCGTCGAGGCTGGGACGCCGCAGAGCAAGGTCGTCGACGGCGATCCCGGCTTCGTCCAGGCGGCGCACCGCGACGCCCAACGCCGAACGGTCGGCGATCGTCACGCTGACCAACTGGCCGTCCGTGTGGATCTCGTCGCTGCCGTCGGCGACCTCGGCGAGGATCGCCGCCATGGCGGGGAGGTCGACTGCGTTGGCCGCCCTCGCCTCGAGCACCTGGCCGCCCACACGGGTCTTGAGCTGGAGAGGCGTGCCGGCGGCGATGACCCGACCGTGATCGATGACGACGATCTCGTCGGCGAGCCGGTCGGCCTCGTCGAGGTACTGGGTGGTGAGGAGCACCGTGGTGCCATCTGCCACGAGTCGGCGGATCATCGCCCACAGCTCGATCCGGCTCCGCGGGTCGAGCCCGGTGGTCGGCTCGTCCAGGTAGAGGAACGGTGGATTGCCGACGAGGCTGGCCGCCAGGTCGAGCCGGCGCCGCATACCGCCGGAGTAGGTCTTCGCGAGTTTGGCTGCGGCCTCCTCCAGGTCGAACGCCGTCATCAGCTCGGACGCCCGCTCCCGGGCCCTCGGCTTCGGCAGGCCGAGAAGGCGACCGAGCATGTAGAGGTTCTCCTCGCCTGTCAACAACTCGTCTACCGCAGCGTTCTGGCCGGTGAGGCCGATCAGGCGTCGCACCGCCGCCGGATGGCGCACCACGTCGAATCCGCCGACAATGGCCCGCCCGGCGTCGGGACGCAGCAGCGTCGACAGGATGCGGATGGCGGTCGTCTTGCCGGCGCCGTTCGGCCCGAGCAGGCCGAACACCGTGCCGTGGCGAACCACCATGTCGATCCCGTCGAGCGCTCGTACGTCGCCGAACGACCGGACGAGGCCTTCTGCCTCGATGACCGTGTCACTCATACTTGCCGTCCTTGTCCTCGTTGTGGACGTCCGGCCGCTTTCGGCTCGTCCCTCGTCAACTCGTCGATCCAGTCCGGGAGGCGACACTCCCGCAACATCCCGTGAAGGATGCCGTGGCGCAGCGTCGACCGCCGGGTCATTCTCTTCCCCGTCGCCGGCGACGCCGAACCTGGTCGGCGCGGCGCGCCTCCTCGGCCTGCCGCAGGTGGTCCTTTATCAGTGCCGCCACGAGGTACTCGGTGAGCATGGGATCCTCCCTGGGAACGGTGGAGACTACAGGCGTGAAACTACAGTGGATTGCGGACAGAAACCGTCCGCTATTTTGGGTAGGCTTCCCGAAGATGGACCCATCGGCTCGGATGCTGCGCCTGCTCTCGCTTCTCCAGGGGCGGCCCAACTGGACCGGCCCCGAGTTGTCCGACCGGCTGGGGATCACCGATCGCACCCTGCGGCGCGACATCAATCGGCTGCGTAGCCTCGGCTACCCGGTGGAGGCACTGTCGGGTCCCGCGGGTGGCTACCAGATGGCACCGGGCGGTGCGATCCCGCCTCTGCTCCTCGACGACGACGAAGCGGTGGCCGTGGCGCTCGGCCTGCGGGGTGCGGCATCGGGCGGGCTTCCCGGGTTCGAGGACACCGCCCTGGCGGCGCTCGCCAAGATCGAGGCGGTGCTGCCGGTGCGCCTCAGGGGCAAGATCGCCGACCTCCACGGCTCCACCGTCCGCATTGGCCGCGCCGGCACCGCGACCGCTCCCTACGATCCCGAGCTGCTGGTCATCCTGGCGCAGTCATGCCGCCGGCCGGAACGGGTCCGGTTCGCGTACGTCGATGCCGAGGGTCGTACCAGCGAACGCCACGTCGAGCCGTACCAACTCGTCCACGCCGGGCGCCGCTGGTACCTGGTGGCCCGAGACCGCGACCGCGACGCATGGCGAACGTTCCGAGTCGACCGCATCAGCGATCCGGCTCCCACCGGGATGCGGTTCGTCCATTCTGACCCGCCGGACGCAGCGGCACAGGTGGCTGAGGGGTTGGCCGTGTCGGTGTACCGCTGGCAGGCTCGGGTGCTGCTGCGGGTGAGGCGCGACGTGGCAGACCGACTCGTGTCGCCTACCACAGGAGTCCTCGAAACGACCCGAGGCGGCACGCTGCTACGGATCGGGGCCGACGATCTGGAGTGGATCGCCCGCTACCTGGCCGGACTGGGGTGCCGGTTCCGGGTGATCGAGCCCGATGAGCTGAAGGCGGCCGTCGCCGGGCTCGCCTCACGCCTGGCGCACGACGCCGTGTGAACCGTCTCGCCCACCACCGCATGCGGCTAGCCTTGGCCCACGGCGACGAAGGAGCCCCACCGTGCAGGACCATCTCCGTCCCCTGGAGCGGCGAGTACTGGCCATGCGCGACGATGGTCTCAGCGTCGACGACATCGCCATCCGCATCCGCCGCAGCCCGCGCCTCGTCGAGCGCATCATCGCGTGGACCGAGCTCCCCCGTTCCGGTCCCCATGTGAGCCGGCTGCCGCGTGCCATCGAGCGTCGGGTGCTGGTGATGCGCTCCGAGGGACACAGCTACGACGCCATCGGCAAACGGTTCGGGCGCGCGCCGCGCTCGATTCGCCAGATCGAAGGTCTGGCCCACTTCCGCTTGGCCATCGACCTGCTCTCCTGACCCGACACTGCGGAGCACTGCCGGCCCCCAGATGATGGGAGGGGGCGGGTACGGCGGCAATGAGACGTGACCGTGTGAAGCCCTGGTTCTTCGATCTCCTGGGGGGCGGGATCATCGGAGGCGCCGCCGGGGCCATCGTCGCCGTCAACTTCGTGATCTTCGTGGGGATCGAAGGCGGCTACGAGGCGAGCATCCCCGACGTGTTCCGTCAGAACGTCCTGGCCGGCATCGTGACGGTGGGCATCCTCGCGGCCGGTCCCGTGCTCGGCGTGGTGATCGCTCGCAGGATGCGCCGCGGGCGATCCCGACCCGCCTCGCGTTGACCGGGAGCGGAGGGCGCTGCCAACCGGATGAGGACCAACGGCCCTATGGCGCCTCTCGCTTCCCACCGATAGTTGTGAAGACCTTCACAACGTGGGCGGGATGAGGACCCACCCATGCGAGGCAAAGGGATCCTGATGGGGTTGGCCCTCGCGGGCACACTGGCCGGCATCGCCCTCACCGCTGTCCTCGCCGGTATCGGGCTGATCTGGGCAGCCGCAGCGAAGCGGGACGACTTCAGGCCGGCGATTCCCGAGACGATCCCCCAAGGGCTCGTCGAGAGGTCGTCGGTCTGAGTCCAGCGCAGACGCAAACCAACCCCTACGGTGCGGGGCCTCTCTCGAAGCGTGAGGGGCCCCGCAACTCTTCCGGCCGGCGACATCAGGTCGCCGGCCGCGCCGGTTCACCCGATCGAGACCTCGGCCAGGTCCGCGTCGACCTCCTCCGACAGGACCACTGCCGCCACCACGTTGCCCGCGTCGTCGACCACCGGCGCGCAGTGGGTGCGGCTGAGGAGCTCGGACCCGTCGACGCGCCGCAGGCGCAGCAGGAACGGCCCACTCGACATGCCGGTGCGGATCGCCTGGGTGACCGGTGCGTTGTCGAGCGTCAAGGGCGTGCCGTCGGCGAAGCGGACATCGAACACCTCCTGGCTCGACGCGAGCCGCGACGGCCGATCTCCCTGAGGTGCGAGCCCCAACATCTGCTCCTCGCTCCGATTCCAGTCGACCAGCGTCGGCGGGTCCCCCACGAACACCGACACCGCGATGGGGAGGGCGTCCATCACGCTGGAGCGCAGCCGCCGCTCGAACACCGCATCGGCAGCCAGAGCGGCTCGTTGTGCACCGAACGACGCCAACCTGGCCAATGCCGTGGCAACCTCGACGAGGCGAGGGGTGGGCTCGACCGAAGAGCACCATCCGACCGTCAGCACCCCGATCGTCACATCGTCGTCGAGGACGGGCAGGAACAACGCCGACCGGCAGCCCAGCACGTCGGCCCACTCCGGCTCGTCGGCCGCGAGGTCTGCGACGAACGTCGGCGTACCGCTCACCATCACATCGGTGACGGTGGTATCGGGTATCCCCCGCTCGGCGGCGGGACCGAAGCTGCCGACGGTGTGCAGCTCGCCGGAACGATCACGCAGCACGAGATGGCCGGCGTCGGCGTCGAGCAACTCGGAGAACATCATGTGGAGACCTGCAACCACACGGTCGAGGGATCGATCTCCCAGCACCTTGGTCATGTCTACGAGGAGGCGGGCGCTCGGCGACAACATGGTCGGAGGCGAGGCCGAGGGCGTCTCGGCGGTCGGGGCGCCGTCGGCTTCGGCGGCAGCGGGCAGCCGCAGCACGAAGGTAGCTCCGGAACGCAACGGGTGGTCGGACACCACCAGCTCGCCACCCATGGCCCGAGCCAGGTCCCTGCTGATCCCAAGGCCCATACCCAGGCCGACCTCGGAGTCGGGGTGGCTGAAGACTCTCTGGCGGCGGTCGGCGGGCACACCCGGGCCGTCGTCGGCGATGCTCAACTCGACCATGGCGTCGCTGTGCCCGAAACGGACCTCCACCTCGCCGTCGGGTGCGTAGCGGGCGACGTTCTGCACCAGGTTGGAGGCGATCTGGGCGACGAGCCGCTCGTCGCCGAGTGCCACCGCGTCGCGATCGAGCGGGACGAACGCCCGACGGGCGACACCCGGAAACTCCCCGAAGGCCGAGCGCACTACGGCGCGCAGGTCGACCGCCCGGCGCTCCGGCTCGACTGCGCCACGCGCCAGCCTGGAGGCCGCGAGCAGGTTCTCGATGATGAGGAGCATCCGCTCGGCCTCACTGCGCCCCATCGTCGCCAACTCTCGCGCCTCGGCGGCGTCCAGGCGCACCGACCCGTCCTCGAGGACGGCGAACAACCCGAGCACCGAGGTGAGAGGCGTCCGCAGCTCATGGGCGAGCTTGGACACGACGGACGTGCCGGAGACCACGGGATCGGCCTCGGGCGGTTCCACGATCATGGCCTCCGGTTGGCGGGTCGGCCGTCTCGACTGTGGGCGCTCGCAGGGCTCAGATCGAGTCCGGCCCCCTGAGTCGCCCCGAAAGCACGGTGGGCCCAGATACCGACCGCGGGGCGACAGGGCGACATCATATCCCCGAAGCGCGCGCAGGTCGTTCGATGTGGTCGCCCCGTCGTCGGGGCGGCAGATGGCGCGCATGAACACCTTCCGAGGGCTGGTCCGCCGAACCCGGGACGCGAGCTCCTGGTGCGCATGCCACCTCCCTGTGGACGGGTGTCGCTCTTCGCCGACGTCTCACCAGTCGACCTGACCTTCATCGGTTCGAGGGTTCAGCTTCTTGAACCGCCGGTCTGCTCGTCAGGACCGCTGGCACCCGACCTGGTGCGCCATGGCGAGCCACTCGCGCACCTGGTCGTCGAGTTGGGCCCACGCGACCGGCGTTTTGCCCTCCATGAACTGCTCGATCGTGTGGTGACCGCACGAGTGCGCCCGGTTGCGGGTCACGAACCGCTTTCGCGGGGCCGCATGGCCATCAGGACCACGATCGGAGCGGGAGCCGCGGCCAGGACGAGCACCCAGCGCCATGCCGACAGCGGGCCGACGTCGAACACCTCGCCCATCGCGGGGATCGCCACGAGGAGCGTCTGGAGCGCTACCGCCAGGCCTACCGCCAACACCAACTTGGCGGCGCCGGCGAGGCCTCTGGGCCGCACCGCGAACGCGTACAGCAGGTGGGCGAGGATCAATGTGGTGAACAACACGGTGCGCGCCGTCGCCGGACCGTCGTCGAGCAGGTAACGGGACACGGCGAAGGCCGAGAGCGGCCCACAGGCGATCAGCAGCCCGCGCAATCCCAGCGAACCCAGTCGCCGCCCCCCGAGGAGGCGCTGCGATCGGGGGCGCGGCGGGCGGGCCATCACATCTCCCGCGGTGGGGTCGACGCCCAGGGCAAGCGCCGGCAGCCCGTCCGTCAGCAGGTTGATCCACAGCAGCTGGACCGCCGTCAAGGTGGTGGCGGCCCCTCCCAAGAGCAGGCTCACAACCACCACGATGATCTCGCTCAGGTTGCCGGCCACCAGGTAGTCGACGACCTTGCGGAGGTTGTCGTAGATGCCGCGGCCCTCACGGACGGCGGCGACGATCGTCGACAGGTCGTCGTCGACGATCACGAGGTCCGACGCCTGCTTGGCGACGTCGCTCCCCCGCCGCCCCATGGCGACCCCGATGTCGGCGCGACGCAGTGCGGGAGCATCGTTGACGCCATCGCCCGTGACCGCAACCACCTGGCCGCGGGCCTGGTACTCCTCGACCAACGCCAGCTTCTGGCCGGGGTCGACCCTGGCGTAGACGGGGACGTGGAGATCAGAAGGGATGCCGCTTTCCCGCATCTGGCGGCCGGTCACCGGATCCCCCGACGTGATCCCCACGGCATGGGCGACGGCGCGGGCGGTGCCGGCGTGGTCGCCGGTCACCATGATCACCTCGATCCCTGCCCGGCGTGCCTCTGCCACTGCGGCGTGGGCGTCGGCACGGACCGGGTCGGCCATCCCGACGAGCCCCACCAGCACCAGGTCGGTCTCGGCCGCGTCCAGGTCGTCCGGCACGTCGCCGAGGCGCCTGTCGGCGACCGCCAACACCCGGGTGCCGGCCTCGGCCCATGCGGCGATCCCGTCGGCGATCGTGTCGCGGACCGCAGGGTCGATGGGTTGTTCGACACCCGCCGCGTCCAGGTAGGCGTTGCACCGGGGCAGCAGCTCCTCGGGCGCCCCCTTCATCGCCAGGAAGGGACCGCCGTCGTCGGCCGACACGACCGTCATGCGCCGCCGCTCGGAGTCGAATGGCTGGCCGGCCAGTCGGGGCAGGGCGTCGCGGCGCAGCTCCCCGGCAGTCTCGCCCAGCTCGCTCAGGAGGGCGAGGTCCACAGGATCCCCGTCCGGAGGGTCGAGAGTGGCGTCGTTGCACACCAGCACCGCCCGCCGAAAACGGGGCCACGCCGGGTCGCGGCGCGCCAACGGCGACCCGGTTGCCAGGGTGATCCCGTCCATGGCCATGAGGTTCTCGGTGAGCGTGCCGGTCTTGTCGGTGAGGAGCGCGGTGGCCGACCCCAGGGTCTCCACGGCGCTGAGGCGTTTCACGATGGCGCCACGGCGCGCCATGCGCCGCACGCCGAGCGCGAGGCCGATCGTCACCACCGTGGGCAGGCCTTCGGGCACCGCCGCCACCGCCAGGGCCACCGCCACCAGGAAGGCCGATTCGATGGTGGAGTCCTCGCCACCTGCGACCAGCGTCAACAGGAACACCAGACCGGCGATGGCGACGGCGCCGATGCCCAGCCGGCGGGTCACGGACAACATCTCGCGCTGCAGCGGGGTCGGAGGTACCTCGGTCTCCAGCGCGGCGGCGATCGCACCCATCTCGGTGCGGCCGGCGGTGGCCGCCACCACGCCCACGCCCGAGCCGCGCACCACGTGGGCGCCCGAATAGGCCATGTTGAGCCGATCCGCCGCGGACACGTCCGCAGGCACCGGTGCAGTCGACTTGGCCACCGGGAGCGACTCTCCGGTGAGCAGAGACTCATCGACCTCCATCGAGGCGACCTCGACGAGCCGCAGGTCGGCAGGAATCCGGTCTCCGGCGGCCAGTTCCACCACGTCGCCGCGCACCAGGTCCGACGCTGCCAGTCGCAGGGCGGCACCGCCGCGCCGCACCCTCGCGGTGGGAGTCTCCATCGACCGGAGCGCCGCCACCGCGTCGGCGGCCTTGCCCTCCTGCACCGCTCCGATGACGGCGTTGAGGGCGACTATCGCCAGGATCACAACACCGTCGACCGTCTCGCCGATCACCAGCCCGGAGACGGCTGCGGCGGCGAGCAGCAGCACCGACATCGGTGCCATCAGCTCATGGCCGATGCGTGCCGACCAGCCCGGTGGGCGTCGCGAGACGAGGAGGTTGGGGCCGTCCCGGGCGAGCCTGCGTTGGGCCTCCTCCTGGTCGAGGCCGGAGCCGACCACCGTCTCGAGGAGCTCTATGACCTCCTCCACGTCGCGGGCGTGGACGGCCGGTTCGCCTGCGTCGCCGCGGGAGACCTCAGCGTGCATCCACCGCTCGGATTGGTCTTCGGCCGATTCGCCATGGACGCCATCGGATCGGGTCACGGTCGCACGCACCGGTCAGTGTCCGCCGCTTCAGGGCACCATCCCGGGTGGGACAAGGCCCACCGGGCGAAACGCCTCCCTGGACCGGTGGATACAGGCTCAGTCATGTGCCCACGTTACGGCCTTCGGTCAGGCGAAAACCTCCCCCGGCGCCGGCCGCCCGCCGGCCGCACGTGCCACGTCGCCGACCGCTACATTCCTGGCGCCCCTGTCGAGGAGGAACATGCCGATCGCCACGCCGGGAGACCTCCGGGAACACATCGACCTCGCCGTGAGGATCGAGCTGTCGACCATCCCGCCGTACCTCTACGCCCTCTACTCGATCGTCGACCAGGCGTCCGAGGCGGCACTGCTGCTCCGGAGCATCGTGGCCGAGGAGATGCTCCACGCCGCCCTCGCCGCCAATCTGCTACTGGCGGTCGGCGGGCGCCCCCGGTTCGCCGGCGAGCTGATGCCCACGTATCCCGCTCTGGTGCCCTACCACCAGCCGCCGCTCGCGCTCAACCTCGAGCCCTGCTCGACGCGCCTGATCCAGGACGTGTTCCTTCGCATCGAGCAGCCGGAGGCACACAACCGACCCTCCGTGCCGGGCGCCTTCGGGAGTCTCGGCCAGTTCTATCACGCGGTGGAGAACGGCATCGAGAGCCTCGCCGAGGTGCACGACCTGTTCGCCAACCCCCAAGTCGACAGCCAGCTCGCCGATCCGGCCTACTACGTGCCGGTTGTGTTCGACGCCGAGGACAGCGGCGGGCTCGTCGCGATCGTGGACGTGGCATCGGCCCGCCGGGCGATCGAAGTCATCGTGCACCAGGGCGAGGGCCTCAGCACCAGACGCTGGGCCGACGCTGCTCACCAGGAGCTGACCCACTACTACAAGCTCCTCCAGATCATCGACGGCGCCAGCCCGCTCGGTGCCGTGCGTCGCCTCCGCCGCAACCCGCGCACCGCCGACTTCCCGGATGAGCTACAGCCCGTGTCCGACCTGTTCAATGCCTGCTACCGCTACCTCTTCGTCGTGCTGGACGAGCTGTTCGGCCCCGGCACCGACAAGCGAGACGGCGTGCGCCGCCTCTACCTGCTGATGGGAGAGGTCCTCGGCGGGTTGGCGCGTTACCTCGTCGAACAGCCGATCGGCGACGGGACGTTCACGTCACCCACGTTCGAGATCTACCCACTCGATCGCCTGGTGCCCGGCGAGACGCTGGCGGCGCTCGCCGCAACGGTGCGCGACCTCCACCCCAAGCTGGGCGGGACCCTCAGCGCGATCCACGAGGCCTGGCGCTCAACCCGCTAGCCAGGGCCAGGCCCGGTACTCACGCCTCCGCCGCTCGCACGCACAACACCGCGCATGGGGCGTCGTGGAGGATCTCCAAGGCGTTGCTCCCGAGCAGGAGCTTTCCCGAGGCCGAACGGCGCCTGATGCCGATGACGAGCACCTCGGCGTCGAAGCTGGCGGCGGCGGCGCACACATCGCGCGCCGGGTGGTGGCCTTGCACGTACTGGTGGATCTCGAACTCGACACCGGACTCCGCCAGGTGGGCCTCGACCCGCTCCAGGGCGGCCGCGATCTCGGCGTACTCCTCGTCGGTCTCGTGGGCGCCACCCACCATCGAGTTGAGTACCACGAGCCGGGCGCCGCGCAACCGGGACTCCACGATCCCCTGCTCGAGGGCGGCGTGGCCCGCCCCGGTGTCGATGAACCCGACGAGCACTGTTCTCATGCGTTCCTCCTGGGGCTCACACCATCGGCCGGCCGGCCGCCTGGGCCTTCGACGACACCCTACCGGCGGGAGCCGCCTCCGAACGGGCCATCGCGCGGTCATCGCCAGATTGCACCAACAACACCACGTCGACCAGGGACCAAGGACCCGGCGTCCACGATCGGGCCGGCGACTGGATCCGCGGGCCTTTCGCCTCTAGCCCCCGCCCCGACATTCCGCCAGCCTGCTCAGCGATGCCCGCGTATGATCGATGAAGTCCGCACACGCCCCCACTGACCGAGCCGGCATGGATTCCCCCATTCCCCTTCCGTCAGTGTCGGCCGCCGGCGACGGCGTTCGGCACGACGCTCAATCTCCTGTGGTCATCGATCGCGCCGGGTTGCAGGCCGTGATCGACAACCTGCGCGCCCTCGGCTACCGGGTGGCCGGGCCCACGATCCGAGACAGCGCAATCGTCTACGACGAGATCGCGTCGCTGGGCGATCTCCCCGAAGGGTGGACCGACGAGCAGGACGGAGGCACCTACCGGCTGCGACGCCGCGACGACTCCGCCCTCTTCGGCTACGCCGTGGGTCCCCATTCGTGGAAGAAGTACCTCTTCCCACCGCGGAACCTGCTGTGGAAGGGCCAACGCGACGAGACGGGTTTCACCGTCACGGCCCCTGCCGACGACCCGCCTCCATACGCGTTCTTCGGGGTGCGCGGCTGCGAGTTGGCGGCCATCGCCATCCAGGACAAGGTCTTCGACGGCGACATCCATGCCGATCCCCACTACGGCTCCGTGCGCCGGAATGCGTTCCTGGTGGGCATCAACTGCGGCACCGCAGGCGGCACCTGCTTCTGCGTCTCGATGGGGACCGGCCCACGCGTGGGTCCCGGGTACGACCTTGCCCTGACCGAGCTGATCTCGCAGGACCGCCACGAATTCCTGGTGGAGGTCGGATCCGACCGCGGCTCCGAGGTTCTCGCAGGTGTCGCCCACCGGGAGGCCACCGAGCAGGACGTGGCGCTGTCCGCGGCAGTCACCGAGCACACCGCCGCCACCATGGGAAGGCAGCTCGACACCACCGATATCAAGGACCTGCTGTACCGCAACTACGAGCACGCCCGGTGGGACGACGTGGCGTCGAGGTGCCTGGCGTGCGCCAACTGCACCATGGTGTGCCCGACCTGCTTCTGCAACACCGTCGAGGACTCCACCGACCTCACCGGCGACGTCGCCGAACGGTGGCGCACCTGGGATTCGTGCTTCTCGCTCGATTTCTCCCGGCTCGGCGGCGGCTCGGTGCGCACCTCGACCCGCTCGCGGTACCGGCAGTGGATGACGCACAAGCTGGCGACGTGGTTCGACCAGTTCGGCTCGTCCGGTTGTGTGGGGTGCGGGCGGTGCATCACGTGGTGCCCGGTCGCGATCGACCTGACCCAAGAGGTGGCTGCGATACGAGCGAGCGACTCTGGAGGGAGCCCATGAACATCGAGACGATCGACCGTGTCCTCGAGCAGCACCCCGTCTTCACCGGGCTCCAACCCGACTATTTCGAGCTCATCGCCGGATGCGGACGGAATGTCGCCTTCGACGCCGGCGTGTACCTCGGCCGCGAGGGCGAGCAGGCGGACGAGTTCTTCATCGTGCGACGAGGCAAGGTGGCGGTCGAGGTGAACGTGCCCGACCGTGGCCCGCTCGTCATCGACACCGCAGGTCCCAACGACGTCGTCGGCTTCTCGTGGCTGTTCCCTCCCTACCGCTGGCGGTTCGACGCCAGGGCGATCGAGCCCGC
>Ga0214471_10000574_pt1 | contig 30951 bp, 32 predicted proteins | sample RVTome_5_FD_207665 | JGI IMG/M metagenome (GOLD analysis project Ga0214471, IMG submission 207665) | Soil microbial communities from uranium-contaminated site in the Upper Colorado River Basin, Wyoming, United States - RVT142D155 | ecosystem: Environmental > Terrestrial > Soil > Contaminated >... | reverse complement strand
CAGAGCGTCGATAACTTCACCCGTCTCCACAGCCCCCAGGTCGACAGCCTCCTCCTCAGAGCCTCGGCCGAGCCAAACCAGATTCGACGCGTCAACAACTTCCGTGAGGCCGAACGGGAGATCCTGAATGAAGCCCCTATCCTCCTCCTGGGGTATTACAGTTACGAGCGGGTCTTCCAGCCCTACGTGCAGGGCATCAAGGTGAGTCCCTTCGGAGACCCGTATATCCCCATGAAGGATATCTGGTTGGACAAGAAGGCAGCGCCCCATGTTCGGCGGTAACCTCCTGAAAAAGAAGCCGACGCTCCAGGTCAAGTTCATCCTGGCTGCGAATCTGTTGATTGTCCCGATCATCATCGCCGCCGCCCTCCTGGTGGAATTCCGCCAACGCAACACCATCATCGAAGAGGTGAAGAAGCGGGCGATCACGCTGGCCCAGGGCCTCGGCGCGGCCAGCACGATCCACCTCCTGACCTACAATTACATCGCGCTGGAACAGTTGGTTGGAGAAGTCAGCCGCCAGGCGGACGTGCTGTACGCCATTACCCTCGATAAGGAAGGCCTGATCGCCTCGCACAGCGAGGATAAATCCACGGAGGGCCAGCGACTCGAGGACGCCGTCAGCCTGAAGGCCGCGTCGACGAAGCAGATCCTCGTGGAGAAGTACAGCAGCCGCCAGTACGGCGAGGTGTACGACGTGGCGGTGCCCGTCTTCATTGAAGGCTCGCCCGACAAGTGGGGGACGATCCGTGTCGGGGTTTCCCTGGAGCGGATGTACCGAGAGATCGCTCAGACCCGGTGGCGCATCTCGCTGTTCGGCGTGCTGGCGCTGATCTTGGGGAGCGTCGGCTCGGTGCTCGTGGCGCGGCGGGTCACGGGGCCGATTCGGGAGCTGATGAAGGGCGTCGAGGCCGTCGGCCGCGGCGACCTTTCCCAGCAGATCCCCGTGCGGTCGCGGGATGAAATCGGAGAGCTGGCCGAGGCCTTCAACACGATGACGCAACAGCTCTCCCGCATGCGCGAGCTCGAAGACCAGCTACGCCGCTCCGAGCGGCTGGCCGCCCTGGGGACCATGGCGGCAGGGATCGCCCACGACATTCGTAACCCCCTCACCTCCATCTCCATCTTCACCCAACTCATCACGCACCACTTCATGGATCCCGAGGTGCGGGCGAAATTCGAGCGGATCGTTCCTCGGGAGCTCGACCGCGTCCAGCGGATCCTGGAGGATATGCTCGAGCTGGCCCGGCCCACGACCCTCAGCCTCGAGACCATCGACATGAATGAGGCCCTTCTCCAGACCTTGGAGCTGTTTGAATTACCGGCCCGCGACGGGGAGATCACCACCGTGACCCAACTGGCCACCGGCCTTCCCCGGATCCGGGGAGATCGGAAGAAACTGTACCGCTGCTTCGGCAATATCATCCAGAACGCCATCCAGTCGATGTCCCCCGGCGGCGAACTGCGCATCATCTCTGCGCTCTCCTACCGGCCGGCCACTCCCTTTTCACCCTCCGACCCGACTCCCAGTGCGATGGTCCCCTTCGTCAAGGTCATGATCGTTGACACCGGACAAGGGATTTTCCCTGAGGTCCTGGCGCGCATCTTCGACCCCTTCTTCACCACCAAGGAGAAGGGGGTGGGACTCGGGATGGCCATCGTGCACCGCATCGTCGAGGACCATCGCGGTACCATCGAGGTGTCGAGCGTCGTCGGCTCCGGCACCACCTTCACCGTCCTCCTCCCCGTACCCGTGGGACCCAAGACGTCCGAGCCGGCCTAGGGCATTCACCCCGTCCGGGCGCACAGCGAGCCGCGGAGAGACTCCTACTGCACGTCTTCGCGGACGTGCTTATCCGCCGGATGGATCAGCACGAAGATCGCCACCGCATCTTTCCGCCCGGGATTGGAAGGGCTGTGGGCGAGGCGCGGGACCTCTGTCCAGCACTGATCCGGCTTCAAGGCGATCGTCTCTCCCCGCGAGGGGATGCGGTTGCTCAACTCCCCCTCGAGAACGCACAGGACTCCCGGCCCATGGTGGTAATGGAGCGGCGTCACCTCGCCCGGCTTCCACCGGCTGAGCCATACCCCCAGCTTGTGCTCGCCGGGTGGCAGCCGACCGACGAGCTCGTGGTAGAGCACCTTGTTCCCCGGGTGCGCGTCCTCGGCCGCCGGCTGCGACCGGAAGCCGCCGCCGGCCAAAACAAGAATGGAAAGCACGACACTTCCCGACAGCACCACGCGCCTCATCGTCCGTTCCCCCTGTGACAGATTGCCCGCCCCGGACTCCTCCTGTTCCCATGCGCCAGCGTGGAGAAATCTACCCCACAGCGACCGGCAGTGCAAATGAATCCCTTGACTCCTATCGCAATCTCACGCTATAAGTCAGACCATCAGGAGGAGAGTCGTGAGTGGACTCGCGGACAAACGCATCGCGTTTATCGGCGCGGGAAACATGGGCGAAGCCCTGATCAAGGGCCTCCTCGCGGCGGGGACGGTCCGCCCGGAGCAACTGATGGCCTCCGACGTCCGCAGGGACCGCCTCGAGACGATCCGCCGGGCCCATCGGATCGAGATCTTCGCGGACAACAGAGAAGCGGCCGCCAAGGCGCAGATCCTCGTCCTCGCCGTCAAACCGCAGGTCATGGATGAGATGCTCGATGGATTGCGCGGCGCGGTCGTCGAGGATCATCTCCTCCTCTCGATTGCCGCCGGCATCCGCACCGCCTCGATCGAGGCCAAGTTCGCTCACCCGACCCGGGTGGTCCGCGCGATGCCCAACACGCCGGCCCTCGTCAGGGCCGGCGCCGCCGCCATCGCCCCCGGCCGGCACGCCACGGCTCAGGACCTGACGATCGCCCGACAGATTTTCGAGACGGTCGGGCGGGTTGTCCAGGTCGAGGAAAGGCTGATGGACGCGGTGACCGGCCTGAGCGGCAGCGGGCCTGCCTACGTCTTCGTCCTGATCGAGGCCCTCGCGGACGGCGGAGTCCGCGTCGGGCTTCCCCAGGATGTGGCGACGCTGCTGGCGGCCCAGACGGTCCTCGGGGCGGCGCGAATGGTGCTCGAGACCGGAGAGCATCCCGCCCGCCTCAAGGACATGGTCACCTCGCCGGGGGGGACGACCGTCGCAGGACTGCAGATCCTGGAACAGGCCGGCCTCCGCGGCAGCCTTGTGGCCGCGGTCGAGGCTGCGACCCGTCGGGCCCAGGAGCTGGGGAGGGAATAGGCGGTGTTCCTCCTCGCGAACCTGGTGAGTGCCCTTGCCCAGATCGTGGGGCTCGCGCTCCAGATCTACATGTGGATCATCATCATCCGGGCCATCATCTCGTGGGTCAATCCCGATCTCTCCAACCCCATCGTCCAGTTCCTCTACCGCTCCACCGAGCCCGTCCTGCGGCCGATCCGCCGGATCCTCCCGATAACGTGGGGAATCGACTTTTCCCCCCTGGTGGTGATCCTGGCGATCATCTTTTTAGACCAATTCCTCGTCGCATCGCTGCGGGACCTGGCCTGGAGGCTCCGATGACGGATCTGACGCCGATCGACATCACCCAGCGGGAATTCCCCCGGCGCTTCCGCGGACTCGATCCGGTCGAGGTCAAGACCTTCCTGGAAGGGGTCGCCGAGGAATTGCAGCGCCTGCTCAAGGAGAATGCCCTCAAGGACGAACGGATCCAGAGGCTCGAGGGCGAGGTCCAGAGCTATCGGGAGCGGGAGAACGAACTCAAGACGACGCTCTTCGCCACGCAGCGCATGACGGACCAGATGAAGGACAAGGTTCGCAAGGAGGCGGACCTCATCCTCAAGGACGCCGAGCTCAAGGCGGAGAAGCTCCTGGAGCGCGCTCACCTGATGCTCGCCCAGTTCCAGGGAAAGATCGCAGACCTCAAGCGGCAGAAGGCCCTCTTCGAGGCCAGGATCCGAGCGGCCATCCAGCTCCACCAGGAACTCCTCACGGCGGAGGCCGCGGAGGACGCCAGTGGGCCCGTCGAGCCTAAATCTCCAGGCACGGGGGCCTGATCTTTTCCTTTCCGTCCTCGTCCGCCCGGGAGCCAATCGGGATGCGATTACCGGCGTCCGGGAGGGAATCCTCACCCTTACCGTCAGTGCCCCGCCCGTTGAGGGGAAGGCCAACGCCGCCTGCCGCCGCCTCCTGGCCGATGCCCTCGGGCTCCCGGTGACTCAGGTCGAGATCGTCGCCGGAGCCCGCGCCCGCCGCAAGCGGATCCGGATCCGCAACACTGACCCCGCCGGCCTCGAGTCCCGCCTCGCGCCCTTCCTGAAATAGCCGCCATCAGCCGCTGAAACGCTGGAAGGCTGGCAAGCGAGAAAGCAGGAGGATCCTTTCTTGCCGTTCTAGCGTTCTAGCCGCTTCGAAGCGGGGGACGCCGGGTGTGCCAGGGGCTGCTCTGGCGGAGCGACATCGGGCGTGCTCCCACAGGCTGCGCCGCTACTTCTTGGTCGCCTCGGGAACCACCGAAAACTCAAAGATAAGGGGATAGGGCGTGGGTCCGGCGTAGAGCGAGGTCAAATGGAGGAAGAGGGCCTTGGCATCCTTCGGAAAAGCCGGGAAGATCAAGAGTCCCTCGCGGTTCTGCTCCGCGTGGACCACCAGATAGTTGGTGAACACCGCCGTCTGAGCCACCTGGAGCAGCCCCGGCCTATCGGCAAGGGTATCAAAGAGGTCCGCCGCATCCCAGGCATTCGCGGGACGGTCGTCATCATCCTTCAGGACGGCCAGACCCGGGTCAAACGTCACCTGATCGCGGGATCGGTTTTCGATGCGAACCAGGAAGGGGGTGATGCGGTCCTGCATCCCCTGAAACGGGTTCACCCGGGCAGGGCGGCTCCGGAAATACGCATGCACCTCCTCCGGGCCGACGGGTCGGACGACGACACTGATCGGTCCGGGGGAGGCAATGATGGTCAGACCGCTGACTGTGTACGTGGGGAGGCGCGGGGCGACCGGACGGAGGCTCACGTTCTCTGGAGGAGCGGAGGCGAGCAAGATGCAGCCGCCCAGCAGAGCCGCCCCCAGGGCGATCGGGAACCGCATCAGCACCCCTCAGACCTGCAGGGTCCGGAGCCGCTTGACCCGCTCCTCGATGGGGGGATGCGTCGAGAAGAGACGAAGGAACGATCGCCCCGAAAGCGGATTCACGATGAAGAGATGAGACGTGGCCGGAGTCGCATTCAACGGCATGTGTTCGGCGGCCGCCTGCAGCCGCTCCAAGGCCGAGGCCAGCGCCAGGGGCTTCCGCGTGAAGCGGGCGCCCGTGGCATCGGCGAGAAACTCCCGGGTGCGGGAGATGGCCATCTGAATCAGCAAAGCAGCGATCGGCGCCAGGACCGCCATAACGATCAGGCCCAGGGCCCCGCCGCCCCGATCATCATCATCCCGAGTCCCCCCGAAGAACATGGCCCACCTGGCCATGTCGGCCAGGATCATGATCACCCCGGCCAGCGTGGCCGCGACGGCGCTGATGAGGGTGTCGCGATTCTTGATATGGGCGAACTCGTGGGCCAGGACCCCTTCGAGTTGATCGCGGTTCATGACCTCCAGGATCCCTTCGGTCACGGCGACGGCCGCATGCTGGGGATTTCGACCGGTGGCAAAGGCATTCGGGGCCGCCGCCGGCACGACGTACACCCGAGGCATCGGGAGCTGCGCCCGCTGACTCAACGACCGTACGATGCCCACCAACTCGGGAGCTTGCGCCTCGGTGACTTCCCGTGCCCGGTACATGGCCAGGACGAGCTTGTCCGAAAACCAGTAAGCGCCGAAATTCATCGCGAGGGCGAAGACGAAGGCGATCATCATCCCCTGCGTCCCCCCGAAGTATTTCCCAAGGACGACGAGCAGACCGGTCAAGGACCCGAGAAGAAAAACGGTCTTCAAGGTGTTCCCCATGACTGCGACCTCTCCTTCGTTACCGTCTGGAGCTTTTCACCCGTATCAATTTACCGTAGATGATGCCCTGGGAGGTGTCAAGGAGATTCCGCCCCTTCCCGCGGAACGCGCCGGCTGAGACCCCGTCGTCCGACGCGGACCAGCCCCGGGGTCTGCCTGCGGCGGAGCAGCTCCTCACCGGCGACCCGGAGGACCGCCTCAAAGACCTCCGCCGTCTCCCGTCGCATCCGCTCCATCCGCTCGCGCATGTTGAGGATGATCTCGACGCCCGCCAGGTTCACTCCGAGATCGTTGGTAAGGCGCAGGATCAACTCGAGCCGGGCGAGATCCTCCTCGGAATAGAGGCGAGTATTGCCTTCGGTCCGGGCAGGCCGGATCAAGCCCTCCCGCTCGTAGGTTCTCAGGGTCTGAGGGTGGACGCCGAACAACTCCGCCACCACGCTGATCACATAGGACGGCCGCTTCCGCTTTGGCATTTCCACCACCTCCACCCCGGTCTCTCTGGTGTCGTCTGTTCTGTATCTCGCCCCGGCCGAAGGCTTGCGGTCCCGGCGATGACGACAGAGGACAGCCGGGCCTACACTTTGAGGTCCCGCCTGGGGTCCATAGGATTCAGGCGAGCAAACTCCCGGAGGAGCTGCTGGGACCGCTCGTCGAGATTCTGGGGAACGACCACCTTGACGGTCACGTACTCATCCCCTCGGCCGCCCCCTTTGAGGTGCGGCACCCCTTTCTCCTTCAGGCGGAAGACCTGGCCGCTCGAGGTCCCCGGGGGAATCACCATGGTGGCCGTGCCCTCCACCGTTGGCACCTGGACCCGCGCCCCGAGCGACGCCTCCGTGATCGTGATCGGGATCGTACAATGGATATTGTCCCCCTTCCGCTCGAAGAGGGAATGGGGCTGCACGCGGGTGGTGACGTACAGATCCCCCGGTGGGCCCCCGTTCTTCCCCGGCTCCCCCATGCCGGCGAGGCGAATCCGCGAGCCGGTGTCCACGCCGGGCGGAATCTTGACCTTCAGCCGTTCCGTCCGGTAGACCAGCCCCTTGCCGCCACAGCTCCGGCACGGACGCAGAATAACCTTCCCGCTCCCCTGACACCTCGGGCAGGCGGACGCCATGCTCACGATCCCCCGGGAGACCTGCCGTCGCCCGCTTCCCCCGCACTCCCGGCACGTCTCCGGGGCGGATCCGGATTCCGCCCCGCTCCCCTGGCAGGCGTCGCAGGGGGCGTGCTTTTGCAGGGTGATCTCCGGGGACAGCCCACGGATCGCGTCTTCAAAATTCAGATCAATGGAGTAATGAAGGTCCTCTCCCCTTTGCGGGCCTGTCGACGCTTCCGGCCGGCCGCCGAAGATGTCCGAGAGGAAGTCCCCGATGTCCCCGAACCCACGCCGGCCAAACTCGGCGAAGGGGCCGACGTCAAAACCGAATCCCGACTCGGTGCCCTCTGCGCTCGCCGAGGCAAAGGGCTGATGGCCGAACTGGTCGTAGTGTCTGCGCTTCTCTGGATCACGCAGCACCTCGTACGCCTCGGTAATCTCCTTGAATCTTGTCTCTGCCTGTGGATCTCCCGGGTTCACATCGGGATGATGCTTCCGCGCAAGCCTCCGGTACGCCCGCCTGATCTCCCGGTCCGCAGCGGTGCGCTCCACCCCCAGGACCTCATAGTAGTCCCGCTTGGCCATCGCGATCTACCCGCAAAAGGAGACAGGGGCCCACTCCCCTTCCCGAGAGGTCGTGGGCCCCGGTGCCCTGCGATCCCTTACGCCGCTTCCACCCTGATGGTCCGTGGTCGGACCTCTTCTTTCTTCGGAAGCCGGATCTCCACGACCCCGTCCCGGTAGGTGGCCTTGACCTGCGCGGTATCCACCACGGACGGGAGGGTCAACGTACGCTGGAAGGGACCGGTGAACCGTTCCCGGCGGTGGTAGCTACCGCCCTCGACTCCCGGGTCCGGCTTCCGCTCACCTTGGATCGATCCTACTTTACCTCGACCCTGATCTGCTTCGGCTTGGCCTCTTCGGCCTTGGGGACATTCACCTCCAAGACCCCGTCTTTGAAGACGGCACGGATCTTATCGGCTTGGACAGGGGCCGGCAGTGTGAAGGCCCGCTGAAAACCCCCATACGCCCGCTCGACCCGGAGGGTGTTCTCTTGCGTGACCTCCTTTTCCGACCGCCGCTCTCCCCTGAGCGTCAGGATGTTGTCACGGACCTGGATGTCGATGTCGTCCTTCCTGAGGCCGGGCAGTTCGGCCTGGAGGACGACGCTGTCGGGTGTCTCGTAGATATCCACGGCTGGCACCCAGGTGCTGGCGAAGGTTCCTTCCCGGTCTTGGATCGAGCGCTCCTGCGTCTGCTCGAAGAGCCGATTCATCCGATCCTGCAGCGAGATCACATCCTGAAACGGGTCCCAATGTACAATCCGCATTGGCTCCACCCTCCCTTCTCTGACGTATCTTCTTCTTCCTTACTTCTTCCCCCCACCGAGGTCCTCGAATTCGGCGTCCACCACCTCGCCTTCACCGGGGCGGTCTCCGCGTGTGGATTGCCCTCCGGACTCCTGCGCGCCGGCTGTTTGCTGCTGGGTCTCGGCCCGCTTATACATGGCCTCGGCCATCTTGTGCGAGGCCTTGGTGATGTGCTCGATAGCCCCACGAATCTGCTCCGCGTTGGCCGATTCCAGCGCCTTCTTCCCCTCCTGGAGTGCCGCCTCGATGGCGGAGAGTTCAGCCACGGGGATCTTCTCGCGATTCTCGTTGAGCATCTTCTCGGCCGTGTAGACCAGAGAATCGAGCTGATTCCGGGCCTCGACCTCCTGCCGACGATTCTTGTCCTCCGCGGCGTGCGAATCAGCCTCCCGCACCATCCGATCGATTTCGTCCTTGCCCAAGCCGCTCGAATGGGTGATGGTGATCTTCTGCTCCTTGCCGGTGGCGGTATCCTTGGCACCGACGTTCAGAATGCCATTGGCGTCGATGTCGAAGGTGACCTCGATCTGCGGAATCCCCCGGGGCGCCGGCGGGATCCCGACGAGGTGGAACCGCCCGAGTGCCCGGTTATCTCTCGCCATCTCCCGTTCCCCCTGCAGCACGTGGATCTCCACGGAGGTTTGGTTATCGGCCGCGGTCGTGAAGGTCTCACTCTTGCGCGTGGGGATGGTGGTATTCCGCTCGATGAGTCTCGTCATCACCCCACCCAGCGTCTCGATCCCGAGGGAGAGCGGGGTCACATCCAGGAGGACCACATCCCGGACCTCGCCGGCCAGTACCCCGGCCTGGATCGCCGCCCCGATCGCGACCACCTCATCGGGATTGACCCCTTTGTGCGGCTCCTTCCCGAAGAGATCCCGGACGGCCTGCTGGACCCGCGGCATGCGGGTCTGCCCGCCGACCAAGATCACCTCGTCGATCTGTTCGGCCCGCAGCTTGGCGTCCTCCAGGCACTGCCGCATGGGACCCAGGGTCCGTTCAATCAGGTCCTCCACCAGTTGCTCCAGTTTTGCCCGCGTCAGCTTCATGCTCAGATGTTTCGGTCCCGAGGCGTCCGCGGTGATGAAGGGGAGATTGATCTCGGTCTCCACGGTGGTGGACAGCTCGCACTTTGCCTTCTCGGCCGCCTCCTTCAACCGCTGCAGCCCCATCCGGTCCTTACCGAGGTCGATGCCCTGATCCTTTTTGAACTCGGCGACGATCCAGTCGATAATCCGCTGGTCGAAGTCGTCGCCGCCCAGATGCGTATCCCCGTTGGTCGCCTTGACCTCGAACACCCCTTCTCCGATCTCCAGGACAGAGATATCAAAGGTTCCGCCCCCCAGATCGAAGACGGCGATCTTCTGGTCCTTCTTCTTGTCCAGGCCATAGGCCAGCGCGGCTGCCGTGGGTTCGTTGATAATCCGGAGCACCTCGAGTCCGGCGACCATCCCCGCGTCTTTCGTGGCCTGCCGTTGGCTGTCGTTGAAGTACGCGGGAACCGTGATGACCGCCTTCGTCACCTTTTCCCCCAGGTACGCCTCGGCATCGGTCTTGAGTTTCTGGAGGATCATGGCCGAGATCTCCGGAGGCGAGTGCTGCTTGCCGCGGATCTCCACCCGGGCATCCCCCGCGGGTCCACCCACGACACGGTATGGGACCAACTTGATCTCGTGGAGCACCTCGTCGTAGCGGCGCCCCATAAAGCGCTTGATAGAGAAGATGGTGTTCTCGGAATTCGTGATGGCCTGACGCTTGGCGACTTGTCCCACCAAGCGCTCTCCATCTTTGCTAAAAGCCACCACGGACGGAGTCAGCCGTGACCCCTCCGCGTTGGGGATAACGTTCGGCTCTCCTCCCTCCATAACGGCCATAACCGAGTTCGTGGTACCCAGATCTATGCCGATGACCTTAGCCACCTCAGATCCTCCTTTTCTTTTGCTTTGGATCAATCATGGCCATAAGCCATAATGCTTATTCCTCAACTAGTATGAAACTTGAGTGTCCATTTGTCAAGTATTTATTATCTTCTTAAATATTTAATTTTAAAGGAGACTTTATGGAAATCAACACAATTTAGGAATGGTTGGAGGGCTCGACAGGCCCACGTCACGGCATCGGGCCAGCAACCTTAAGGATGGGACTGGCTTGACAGGATACCTCGTTTCTCCTAGAGTAATGGGACACTTCGAGGTGGGCATGGGGCCTTTGGGTCAAAAGAGGGGCGTAGTCCCCTTCCTTGTGGTAGGCGTCGTATCCTTTTTTCTCGGGAGTTTTACTGCACGTTTCATGCTAGCCCCTCTCCCTGACCTCCCGGCCACCTCCCTGGTCGGGCCCGAGGGGTCGCCTTTTTCCCGGGCTGCCCAACGCACCGCCCCTGCGGTCGTGAACATCAGAAGCGAGGGGCTGTACGGCGAAAGGCGTACCTCGTCGTCCCTGCTCGTGGAACCCGATCCGTTCTTTCGCGAGCTCTTCGGGCAGTCGACCGACCACCCGGCAGAGAGTGATGCCCGGGTGAGCCTCGGGTCCGGGGTGATCATCGACCGGCGGGGGTATATCCTGACGACCAACCACGTCATTCGAGGTGCAGACCGAATCATCGTCCGCCTCAGTACCCAGGAAGAGCTGAAGGCGACCGTCGTGGGCCGCGACCCCCAGACCGATCTCGCCGTGATCCGTGTCGAGAGCGACCGCCCACTCCCGGAGGCGCCCCTCGGGGACTCCGACCGGCTCCGCGTGGGAGAGTGGGCGCTCGCCATCGGGAATCCCTTCGGGCTCAATCACACGGTCACGGTCGGCGTCATCAGCGGCACGGGGCGGTCGGACCCGGGGGTCCCGGGGTACGCCCACTTCATCCAAACCGACGCCTCCATCAATCCCGGCAATTCGGGGGGGCCACTGCTGAACGTCGAGGGGGAAGTCATCGGAATCAACACCGCGATCGTTGCCCCGGGACACGGGATTGGATTCGCCAGTCCGATTAATCTTGGCAAGCGCATCGCCCGCGACCTCATTGACCGGGGACGGGTGGCGCGGGCGTGGCTGGGTATAGGCACGCAGGTCCTGACCGGCGAGGCCGCCCGCTCCCTGCAGGTGCCTCCCGGTGCCGGGGTGTTGGTCAGCCACGTCGACCCGAAGGGGCCAGGGGAACGATCCGGACTCAGGCCGGGAGACGTGATTACCGCCATTGGGGAGCGGAAGGTGAGATCGCCCGAGGAGGTCCAACGATTCGTGACGGAGGCCACCGTCGGCAGCACACTTTCCGTCGTCATCCAGCGCCAAAGAGAAATCCTCACCCTCGCGATCCTGGTGGGAGAGAAGCCCCACTCATAACAAGGCACCCCAACCCATGGCGAACCCCGAAGGGTCGGCAAAGCACATCGTGTTCTTCATCACCACGGCCTCCGCCGAGGAAGGGGAACGGATCGCCCGGTCCCTGTTGGAGGAACGGCTCGCCGCCTGCGTCAATATCGTCCCCGCCGTTCGATCCTTTTTCTGGTGGGAGGGGAAGGTCCAAGAGGAAACTGAGGTGCTCCTCATCGGGAAGGGGCGGGCCGATCATTTTTCAAAGGTGCAGGCGCTGGTCAGGGCGCTCCACTCGTACACCGTCCCAGAGATCATCTCCTTCCCCATTACCTCTGGATTGCCCGATTACCTCTCGTGGATCGATGACTCCACGCTCCCCCCAGGCCCGCGGTGAATTCCCCTGACGCTTTCCTGCCCTGCACACTGCGCGCCCGCTTCAGCTTCGTGCTCTCCGGTAGCTTCGCGCGAGGTGCCGCCCACTCCGCGACTTGGCACGGACTGTGCAAGACACCCTCGCTGCTCGAAGGAGGTCTCTCCGTGTGCGAAGCGGTAACGAGAGAGCGGCGGGGCACTACGGTCCTCCGGGTCGCCTCAACGGCGATCGAGTCGTACGGGCTGTGTGCCCTCGAAAGGCTTGACAGGATCGAGGAAGGGGGGTATAAGGCCACCCAACACATTCTCCCCGCCCTTCGCCGGGCGCTCGTCGCACGGCCACTCCACGAAGGGGCCTCCGCCTCGGTATTCCAGGGAGGAACGGGTGGATCGTAGGCGCTGGCTCATTTCCCTGATTCCGACCACAGGCCTGCTCCTCCTGACGAGCTGCACCTCCTTCCGTTCACCTGACACGCCGCCTGATTCCTCCCTCCGGAGTTCTGCCCCCGTCCGCGGCAGGCATTACGCTGTGGACCGGTCACCTACTTCTCTCCGGAGCTCAGCATCTCCCGGCGGGACCCTTCCTGGTCTCTCCTCCTCGTCCCACCGGCAGCGCGACCCGGGAGAGGACCCCCTGTTGACGGAGGCCCACGAGCTCCTGCAGCAGGCGAAGGATCAGGGGGAAGAGGGTTACAGCCAAGAGGCGGTCACCCTGCTCCAGCGCGCGCGCGCCCTGTTTTCACGCGACGGAGTCGAGGGAACAGCCGAGACGAAGCAGCGCCGGACCCGCCTGCTCGAGGAAGTCGAAGCGCTCCTCGATGAGTTCGGAGCGATCCGCGCGATGAGCACGGTCCCCTCGGACTCGGAGGCCTCGCTGGTGAGTCCCGAAGATGTCACCATCCTGGAGCGGGCCACCCCTGCGCTGCCGGCACCGAGGTACCCGGAGATCACCTCCGATTTCCCCATCGAGGTCAATGCCGAGGTGCGGGCCTACATCGAGCTCTTCACCACAAAGAAGCGCGAACTCACCGCCGAGGCCTTGGAGCGGTCCGGTCGGTTCCTCCCTTTGATGCGTCAGGTCTTCGCGGAAAAGGCGCTCCCCCAGGACCTCGTGAACCTGGCCTACATCGAGAGTGCCTTCAAGCTGTACGCGTACTCCCGCGCGCGGGCGGTCGGCATCTGGCAGTTCATCAAGGGGACCGCCCTCAAATACGACTTGAAAGTCGATTGGTGGGTAGACGAACGCCGAGACCCGGTGAAAGCCACGGCGGCGGCCGCCGACTACCTCTCAGACCTGTACGCCATGTTCCAGTCGTGGCCCTTGGCCATCGCCGCCTATAACGCGGGAGAGGGCAAGGTGCTGCGGGCCATTCGGCGCCAGCGGACGACCAACTTCTGGTCCCTCAAGCTCCCCCGAGAAACCAAGCTCTACGTCCCGGCCTTCATGGCGATGACCATCATAGCCAAGAACCCCGAGGACTACGGCTTCACCCGACCCGCCGAGCAGCCGTGGCAGGTGGACCAGGTCACCCTGCCGCAACCCGCGGATCTGCGCCTGCTGGCGAAGGCCGTGGGGATCAGCACCGAGGAGCTCCGAGAGTGGAATCCCGAGCTGAATCGCCTGGTCACGCCCCCGCACGACGGCTATCTCCTGAACCTCCCCCCGGGAACCAAGGGGGCGTTCATCGAGGCCCTCCAACAGCTGCCGGAGATACGCCACTTCGGGTGGCGAGAACACCGGATTCGTCCGGGGGAGACCCTCTCCACCATCGCTCAACGGTATCGAACCACCGTCGGCGTCCTGATGGAGATGAACGAGCTCAACCGCCCCCACCGCATCCGGGCCGGCACGCGCATCTCCGTTCCTATCCCGGCAGTGGCCGTCCCCCAGGGTACCGCAGCCGGCCCACCCGCAGCCGAGGCAGCCGGCTCCACGGACCGCGCCTACGTCGTCAAGCCGGGCGACAATCTCTGGGAGATCGGGCGGGCACATCAGGTGAGCCCCCGAGACCTCGAGCGATGGAACAGCCTCGAGAGCTCCGTCATCCATCCCGGGCGGATCCTCCGGGTCGCTCCGGATTAGCCGCCAGCACCCCGCCCTGAACACCTGCCGTTGACTGCTCCACCCCCCTATGATATGGGGTGGGCAGGAGGCGGCATGTGGAACGGCCCCCGCAACGCACCAAAGAGATCACTCTCCGTGGGTGGGAGGATTTCCTCAGGGGTGTATCGAAGCGTTTCGGCTCTCTCGCCGGGAAGATCGCGCTCGAGGGGATTCCGGATGTGGCCCTGCAAGACATCGGCGGCTTGCAGAGCGCCAAGCGGGAGGTGGAAAGCCTCATCCTCTCCCTCACACATCCCGACCTGCACAGTCGCTGGGGGACGACGGCGAACAAGGGCGTCCTGCTGTACGGGCCCCCGGGGACCGGCAAGACCCTCCTGGCCAGGGCCCTGGCCCGGGAGGCGGAGGCGGTATTCCTGCACTGTCGGATCCGGGGCATCGCCTTCCGGTGGCCAGCCGAGGCCGGAGACCTGTTTCAGGAGCTCTTTGCGGCGATCCGCGCCGACAGCCGCGTGGTTCTCTACCTCCACGAGATCGATGCCCTCGCCCTCGAGCGCATCTACGGCACCGAAATGGCCCGCGGCGCTGGCCGACAACTCCTCAATGCGATCCTCGAGAATCTGGTGGGGATGGCCGACGCGAACGAGAGCGTTGTGGTCGCCTCCACGTGCCGCCCCGATGCCGTCGATCCCGCCCTCATCGGGCTCGGGCGCCTCGACCGCCTGATCGAGGTCCCCCTGCCTGATGCAGAGGAAAGGGAAGACATCCTCCAGATCCTCCAGAAGAGGGCCGAGGCCCTGGCCGGCCGCTCCCTGTTCAAGCCGCTCGATGTGGACGCCATTATGGCCCGGACCGTCAAGATGGGCGGGGCCGATCTGCACGAGATCGTCCAGCGCGCCCTGGAAGAGAAGGCGCGCCTTGAAGGGCGGGGTCAGGACCCGGGCCTCGTGGAGACCCAGGATCTGCTCCGCGTGATCGAGGAATACCGAAAGATTAAGGACGTGGTGGAGAAGATCCGCTACGGGCAGTACTTGTGAGCCGCGGGTCGGAGCGGTCAACGAAAGGATGCACCGAGTGACGCTCCCCTTCCGGGAGTCGGCGCGCAAGCTGATCCACCTGGTCGGGGCGCTGATCCCCCTGCTGTACTGGTCCCTGGACCTTACCCGGGTTGAGGCCCTGCTCATCCTGGGCAGCCTCACGCTCCCCTTCGTTGCGATGGAAGCCGTACGGCTGCGGTGGCCTGCCGTGAACCGCTGGTTCTTGCGGTGGTTTCGTGGCGCCATGCGGCCCGAGGAGGAAGAGCAGAAGCCCACCGGGGCCTTGTATTACTTCCTGGCGTGTTGGGTGACGATTCTGATCTTCGAGCGCACGGTCGCCGTCGTGGCCCTCCTCGTCCTGGCCTGCGGGGACACGGCCGCCTCCGTCGCCGGCCAGACCCTCGGAGGCTACCGGATCACCCAGGGGAAGACCCTGGCGGGAACGGTCGCCTTCACGGTGGCTGCATTCGTCGTGACGCTCCCCTTCTTCCCGCCGGCTCCGGCGCTCGCGGGGGCCGTGATTGCGGCGGTGACGGAGTGTCTCCCGCTGCCTCTCAACGACAACATCACGATCCCCCTGGCGGCCGGCACCACCCTCACGCTCCTGCGCGCCGCCCCACTCTAAGGCTCAGGCGATCCCCGCGCTTCCCCCCTCGCCATAGGAGCGGATCAGCGTCGCCAAGATCTTTTCCGCCTCCGCGGACACACCGAGAAACTCCAGCCCGGTCCGGTAGAAGAGGAGGCCCTCGCCCGAGGTGCCCTTTGCCTGGTGACCGACGGCGCTGTGGACCACCTGGCACCGGACTCCCACCGTCGCACCCGCCACCGGAAGGATGAGCGTGCATTCGGATCCAACCCGCAACGCCTCCTGGTGTTCCACCAACGCCCCTCCCATACTCAGGTTAATGACCTCCGTCTCGAAGGGGGCATCGATCGAACCCCCGATGCTCGCGATCCGGAACCTCGGCAACCTCCGCCGTTCCTCTCCGCCTTTCATCCCCGACTCTCCTCAGCGTCGTGGAGCCACCGCTGCCGCAGACACAGTCCGGAGACGCGCCTCACGGGAACATGGATCCGTCCCGCCTGAAGAGGAATCGTGCCCTTCTCACCAGCCAAACGAACGAATTCCAGCACCTCACCGGGCTGGAGGACATGACTCTCCAGGATTTCCCGGCCATCCACGATCGCCACCGCCTGCGGGGCGATATTCAACGCCTGCCTGAGCGTCGTCCGCACCTCGGTGACGCTCCGTCCCGCGATATTGACATCCAGGGAATGAACGCCGTAGATGACCCGCACCGTCTCGCGGGTCGCGGGTGCAGTCGCCGGACGGATCCGTGTGGCCTGCTTGAGCGGGTCGGTCATCGCACGCCCTCTCCCTCACGTGTGACGGGGTTGCTCTTCCCCTCGACGATGTCGATGTACACTTCGCCATATCGGAGCTCCCCGTGGCAGATGGTGTAATAGGCGTTGAGCATCGCCGAGGCAACGGCGAGATTCGCAAAGAGGAGCTGCGGTGCGCCACGCGCCATCAGCTCTTCGCATGACAGTTCCGCCGGCGAGCGATCCCGGGGATCGCGGATTTCGAGATGATACCGCGTGATCGGCGCGGTCCGGTCGCGCCCCCCTTCGCGGATGTGCACCTGTACATTTCCGTCCGTGAAATCGTTCCCCCCGGAAATCAGGATGACGGCGTCCAGCTTCTCGCAATAATCACTGACCACCTTGCGGGTCCTGTGGTTGTCCACGGCCAGAAAGATCACGTCGCCGTCTTGAAGGGCCCGGCCGACGTTGGCTTCCGTGATATATTCGGGAACCGCGCGGAACGAGAGGCCATCGAATTGTCGGGCCATCTCGGCCGCCTTGACCTGCGCTTTGTTCCCCGGCCGCTCGAAGGCCTGCCGCGGTGCGTTCGCCCGCTCAAATTCATCGCCGTCAATCAGCGTGATGCGCACCCGCTCCTCCCGGTAATTCAAATACCGGCAGAGAAAGGGGAGCAGGGCGCAGCCGATTCCTCCGATGCCGATCACCTTGATTTCCAGCATAACCACCCGTCCAATGTTCAACGTGCAAGGTGCAACGTCCGAGGACGGAAACCCTGTAACCCTCTTGACGTCGAACGTCGAACCTTGAACGTGGAACTACGCGTTAAATGGCGGAGGGTCGACCGCTCGGATCCGAGTCACGGGGTAACGGTTCCGCAATGACTTCCTCCGAATCCTCCAGACGGACCGTCGGTTCCATCTCCCACGGCATCACCTCGAGGACCGCCTCCGGCCGGAGGTCGAAGCGTCGTCCGTCCACGACCAGCGAGCAGGAGACGGTAGGCTTGGCGTGGAGGGATCCGATCGTGACGTGGAGCCCATCGTCATATTGCTCATCGATGTCATCGAGTTCCGAATGAAAGGCTTCGGCCGCCCCGTGGCTATGAATGGTTCCCACCCGGATACACCCAGACGGATTCGGTCCGACCTCATACCGGCAATGCCCGCCCGCCACGCGCTGAGGCGGAATCCGGATTTCATACTCCCGGGCTTCCTCCCGCAGGTACAGGAGGACGGCCGCCTCCGCCCGATACTTGCGAAAGACCTCCCGGAAAAAGGCCAGGGTTTCTGCCAGGAGCTTCTCCGGAATGACCGGCAGGAGGAATGTGGCTCCCTCCTGCTCGGATTCCAGCCACGCGAGGCCCGGGATTCGGATGCGCGACCGGAAGACAGCCGTTCGCTTGACCTGGAACAAGCCGTTCTTCGTCACCAGGTAATAGATCGGGTCGTCGGGCTCGTGGAAGCCCGGCTCCATGATATAGATCGGCAGCATGTCTTCCTTCGCTCAGACGCGATAGATCAGATCGGCCAGATCCGCGGCTTCCTCAACCGGGGCCGTCGTTCCCCGCCACGTCAGAAGCTCCTCCGCGGTCTCCCGGAGCCCCCTCCCCAGGGGCTCCCACTCGACCTCCAGGGGAAAAAGGGCGTCCCGCCGAGTCGCCGCCTCCCACGCCTCCAGGGTGGCGATCCGGCCGTCCCGCTTCGCGGCGCGCTGAAAGCAGCTCTCCTCGATCGCCGTGTTGAATCCGGTCCCCCAGAAGAACTCGAGGATGCGCTGCACCTGTGGGGCAATGCTGAGCTCCTCGAAGGGCGGCCGCCCCTGGAGACACGCCCGACACCTCGCCATGGGGGCGTCCGTGGCCGACACGTTCCAGAAGTTCGACAGGTAGAGCGGATCGGTATCCCCACCGAGCGGCCCACGGCGGTAGTAGAGGCGCATCTCCTCGAAGGCCCCTTGGTGAAAGACCAGCAGATAGACAATGTAGGGAAAGGCCAGGAGATAATCCCGGTCCGGACCTCGCGTCCCGCCGGGCCGCCACTGGAAGTGGCGCACCTGGGGAGGCTGTTCCACCCCAATCGCCAGGTCCCCCGCCCGCCCGAGGAGAAAACGCGTCCCCATCGGGAGGAGCGGGAGGCGCTGGAGCCCGTCGGTGGCCTGTCGCAGCGCGTGCACAAAGGCCGTGAGGGGCACCTCCCGGTCCACGATCCGCCCGTCGCGCGCCCCATGCCGCAAGAGCCGCACCACCCCGCCCTCGATTTCGATCACGTCTCTCATGGAGCCTTCCCCCACGGCTCCACGCGGGACCCCGCGACCTCAGCCCCAAGGTGACGGTACCGCTCGGGCAGGAAGCGGCGAGAAGAACAAAAGGCGACCGCCATGAGCTCCTGCTGCCGGATGACATCCGCCGATTGCGAGGGGATGAAGTCGTCGATGGCCCAGCGGTAATCCTCCTCCGCCACGGCCGTCGCCCCCCGCACCCTGGCGTGGCGGTACGCTCGGAGCGAAATCTCCTCGATGTCCGCGCCGGAGGTCTGGCCCGGGAACCGTTCCTCGCAGAGGGCGGCCGTCCGGATGAAATCGACCCCCGCGGTGGCAAACCCGTGCTTCCCCGGAATGACCGAAAAGATGGCCACCCGCTCATCCGCATCCGGCATCAGCAGCGGGATGCGCTCGCTGAACCGGCCGGAGCGCCGTTCCGCCGGATCCAGTCTGTCCGGCCGGTTCGTGATCCGGATCCAGAGCACCTTTCCTTGAATGACCGGGTCCCCGGTGAACTCGAACCGCATCTGCCGGAGGCGGTTGGACACGCCCGAGTCGCCGCTGATCTCATCTCGGGAATGCTCGCTCTGGTCCGCCTCATCTTCGAGCACCACGAGGGGCGTCAGGGATCGGAGCGCCTGCAGGATCTTCCAGTAGTTCCGCTCCGAGGCCCCGACCCACTTCTCCCGGGGGTTGGTGATCCGGACGAAATTAAAGCCGCACTCCTTGGCCAGGGCCTCGGCAACGGCGGTCTTGCCCACGCCCGGAGGCCCCAAAAGGGTGATCCCCCGGGGCACCATCTTGAGATCGCCGTCCCGAATGGCCTGGATCACCTCGCGGAAGAATTCCTTGACCGCCGCGAGCCCGCCGATCGTCTCCAGGGTGAATGTCGGCTCGACGAGATCGACCATCCCGTACAGCTCCTGTCGCAGGATCTCACGCTTGCGCTGTTTGATCTCTTCAAAGGTCAGGGAAGACCCCTTCGCCCTCGCCTGGCGCCAGACCTGGTCCAGATGGAGCCGTGTGAGCCCGGCCGTGGCCCGTGCCAAGGCCTCGGCACCCATGGAGAGCGTCAAGCCATCCTCGTCGAGGAGATACTGAATGAACTTGAGCCGCTCCGCCTCATCGGGGAGCGGCACTTCAATGACCTCCGCCCGACCGCCCGGCTGTCGCAGGACCGGATGCAAGTCGGCGAGGTTCCCGACCGTGAGCAGAAGTACCCCGCCCTGCTGCCGCACCACAGGGTCAGAGGCCAGGCTCAGCAGGGCCACCACATTGGTCCGATCGTCCTCAGTCATACAGGAGAAATCGGCGGCCGGGGCGATGCTCTCCGCATACTCGAAGACGACGACCGCGCGTCGTGACCCGTTGCGGATCCGTCCCGACCGGAGCGCCTGCGCCACCAGGGGAACGACCTTGCTCGGATGCGTCGGCAGTGGGGGAGGTCCGACGGTCGTCGCCTCACCCAAGGCGGTCAAGGCCCTTCGCCGCTGCTCTTCGAGCGAGGGCTCACGGGCGTCCCGATCGACCTTCAGGCCGGCCCCCTCCTCAAACCGCCGCTGCGATTCGGCGTTGGGAAAGCGCAGACCCGTAGCGCGATTGTAGAAGATGACCGGATTGCTCTCCCCCACCCACTGCGCCAAAAAGTCGGGAAAGGGCAGGAAGGACTCGCCAAGTGGGACGTAGTCGGAGATGTTATGGTGAAGAATGAAGAGGCTGGCAGTCTCCGCCTCAACCCGCTCGCGCAGATCACGTCCCCATGTCGGGACCGGTCTCATCGCCCTCACCCCTCACGCATGCGCGCGTCGTCTGTGTCGCTGTAGTATTCTATGTGACGGCGGTTGCGCTGTCAACGGAGCGACGGGCGGTGATGGCCGCGCGCCGAAAGTCCCAGTGGTCCCGCTCCGTCGATCACCCCGAGGGCAGGAGATCACGGCGACGGCCGTGAGGCCAGCGTTGTTCCGCAGAGGGAATTCGGCATTGAGGGTGGAACGCTGGATGCGACGTCGGGAACCGGCCTGAAGGGGGCCCAGCGGTATGGACCTGCGGGAAGCCTCGGGCGCTCAGGGGTCCCCCGGCCTTTCGGAGTGCATTCTCCGGGATCCGGCCGGCGGGATGACCAGGGCAGAGCCTTCGATGACCTGCTCCCCCCGCTGGTTGTGCAGCGTCGTCTTGAGCCGGACGCGGTTCTTCTCCCGGTTCAGCTCGACCACTTCGATCCGTGCGATGACCGTATCCCCGATCTTGACCGGCCTGAGGAACTTCAGGTCCTGGGAGAGATAGACCGTGCCCGGGCCGGGAAGCCGGCTCCCCAGGCAAGCGGAGATCACGCTGGCGGAGAGCATCCCCTGGGCGATGGGCTCTCCGAACCGCGACTCCTTCGCGAAATCACCGTCGGTATGCAGCGGATTGCCGTCACCGGTCAGGACGGCGAACTGTTGAATATCGGCGGCGGTGATCGTCTTGACGATCACCGCCTTCTGCCCGATCTCTAGCCCGTCGATCGACATCCCGACCACGGGTCCTCCGCTAGAGACGTTCGATGACCATGGCGATGCCTTGACCTCCGCCAATGCATCCCGTGGCCAACCCGTAGCGGCCGCCCCGATCGTGCAGGGCGTGGATCAGCGTCGTCAGAATGCGGGCCCCGCTCGCCCCGATGGGATGCCCGATCGCGATTCCCCCGCCGTTGACATTCAATTTCTCCTCCGGGACCGGGAGTTCTCGCAGGACCCCCAGCACCTGGGCGGCAAAGGCCTCGTGAATCTCGTAAAGGTCAATCTCCTCCGGCTTCAACCCCGCCTTCTGCAGGGCCTTCGCGGAGGCCGGGACCGGACCCATCCCCATGAAGCTCGGATCCACCCCTGCGGACGCCCAGCTCCGAATGGCCGCCAACGGTTTCAGACCCATCTGCGCCGCCTTCTTCATGGAGGTGACCACGACCGCCGCGGCCCCGTCGTTAATCCCGGAGGCGTTGCCGGCCGTGACCGTTCCCCCCTCCTGAAATGCCGGCTTCAGTCGGGCGAGTTTCTCCAGGGTCGTCTCCCGCGGGTGCTCATCCTGGACGAAGGGGATCGACTCGCCCTTCGGCTGCGGAATCTGCACCGGGACGATCTCCGCCTGAAACCTCCCATCCTTGATGGCCCGCCGGGTCTTCTCCTGGCTCGCGTGGGCAAAGCGGTCCTGCTCCTCCCGACTGATGCCGTATTTGCGCGCGATGTGTTCCGCGGTGACGCCCATGTGCACCGAGGTGATGGGACACGTCAGCCCATCGGCCAAGAGGGCGTCTTCGAGCGCCCCGTGTCCCAGCCGCTGGCCCCACCGCGCGCGGCGGAGGTAGTACGGGGCGGTGCTCATGCTCTCCATTCCTCCCGCGACCACGATCTCCGCATCGCCCAAGAGGATGCTCTGGGCCCCGAGAACGACCGCTTTGATGCTTGAGCCGCACGCCTTGTTGACCGTATAGCTCGGCACTTCGATGGGCAGCCCCGCCTCCAGTGCCACGACCCGGGCCGGGTTGAGACCGAGACCTGCTTGCAGGATGTTCCCGAGGATGACCTCGTCCGCCAGAACTGGGGCGACGCCTGCGCGCTTCATCGCCTCGGCCACGACGATCGCTCCCAGCGTGACTGCGGACACATCCTTCAATGATACCCCGAACGTGCCGATGGGGGTCCGGACTGCGCTCACGATCACTACAGGTTCCATCTTGCTCACCTCATTGGTTTCAGCCGACTGGAGCCATTCGCTCCTGGCTCCTTCCTGGTCCATTACACTGCAAGATTCAATCCAGTGTCAAGGGTTTTTTAGCAGTTGCGTCATAGCAGTTGCGTCATGCTAATACAGTCGGGCTATTGGATGCACTTCAAGGACAAAAAAGGCCGATTACAATTTAAATTCAAATAGATAGACCAATGAGATTCGGGATTGCGTCCCCCTCAGCGCAAGTGCTATGGTGTATCGTATATTCTCGGTTCACGCTGGAGCGGCCCAGGAACAGCAGGAAGCAGTGGAGGGAGACCCGATGAGACTCATGGGGCGGGTTGCTGTCATCACGGGGGGCTCCCGCGGGATCGGCCGGGCGATTGCCCTGGCGCTGGCCGAGGAGGGGGCCGACGTGGCCATCAACTACCAGCGCAACGAAGCCCTAGCCAGGGAAGTGGCGCAAGCGCTGGAAAGGCTGGGACGGGCGGCCGATATCTACCAGGCGGATGTCAGCGACCCCGCCCAGGTCCTCCGCATGCGCGACGCGATCCTCAAGCGGTTTGACCACGTCGACATTCTCGTCAATAACGCCGGTATCAATCGGGATAGGAGCTTTACCAAGATGGATCACGAGACCTGGAAGAGCGTGCTTTCGGTCAATCTGGACGGCGCCTTCCACTCCACGAAGGCCTTCCTGGATCAGATGATGGCCAGGGGCTACGGCCGGATCATCAATATCTCCTCCATCGTCGGCCAGGTGGGGAACTTCGGCCAGGCCAACTACGCGGCGGCCAAGTCGGCACTCCTGGGCCTCACCAAGACGTTAGCCAAGGAGTTAGCCGGGAAGGGAATCACCGTGAATGCCGTGGCGCCCGGGTTCATCGAAACCGAGATGGTCGCCGGTATCCCCGACGATGTGAAGCAGAAGATCCTTGCGCTAGTCCCGCTCCGGCGGTTCGGCCGACCGGAGGAAGTGGCCAAGGCGGTGGTCTTCCTCGCCTCGGAGGAGTCGGGGTACATCACCGGCCACGTCCTGAACGTCAACGGGGGCATGTACGTGTAGCCCGCAGCCCTCGTCGGGCCGACCATCCGGAAAGGTCTCTGCATGGCGGACGAACCGATCCTCATCAAAAAATACAGCAACCGGAAACTGTACGATTCCAGCCGCAGTCGGTATATCACCCTCGAGGAAATCGCGGCGCTGATTCGCGAGGGGAAACAGGTCAAGGTCCTGGAGAGCACCACACAGGAGGACCTGACCACGGTCACGTTAGCCCAGATCATCCTGGACGAGGAAAAGAAACGGAAGCACCTCCTGCCGGTCACGTTCCTCCACCAGCTGATCCAGTACGGGCAATCCCTCCAAGAACTCTACCAGCGCCAACTCCGCTCCAACCTGCAGGCCCTGATGACCACCCAGGCCCAGGCCGGAGACCTCTGGCGCGAATGGATGACGCGCGGGTGGTCGCCTGCGTCGCGGACGGCGGATCCGCGTGGAGCGCCATCCGAGGGAGGCAGCGAGGCCTCTCTCGAAGGCGAGCTTGCCTCCCTGAAGGAAAGCCTGCAGCGCCTGGAAAGGAAGATCGAAGCGGTGGAGAAGGAGACCGCGGAAACATAGGATCCTCCCGGAGGCGCACGGGACGGGGCCCCAACCTTTCCAATCTCCATGGACGTTTGTAAGCCTGCCACTCTGCACTCAGAGCTCCCCGGAAATCCGCAATAGCATCTTCTAGATGACCCTCTGCATCATCCAAGAATAATGCGTCGCGATAAATCACTTGACCTGTATAACGCTGTGTGTTATCAGCTAGAGCAGCGTGTCAGACGAGGGGGGCGTTCAGAAGCAGGACGAACGTAAAGGAGGCTGAGATGTCAGCCCTCGAAATCATAGCAGAGCAATTCTGCTGGGACCACGGCTACTACCTCGGGGCTCGCTGCCCGCGATGCCACGGCGAGGCAGAGGAGTCCCTCGACCAGTGATAGGGTCTCCCGCGCACTGCGTCCAGGGGGAATCGGGAAGGGCCAGCCTCACGCCCGGTGAGAAGCCAGCCAGGCGACGTGCCAGGGCTTCGATAATCAGATGCGTGACCCGCTCGGCGCCCGTCGGTCAGTCCGCTCGGAGCGCGGCCAGGCCAGCGAGGACCTGCTCGATCTTCGCCTCGAGCTCCTCGATCCGGGACTCCACCCACGAGATCTGAGAGGCCATCTCGGCGATCTGGGTGCGGGACGGCAGGCCGAGGGCCCTTAGATACTCCTCATTGGCCTTCTTCATCTCCGTGTGGGCGGGGCCCACCGCGCCGAGGTACTGGTTCAGGTATTTCCCGAAGGCCCCCGCGAACCCCTCCGATGTCATCGCCTGCTCGAGCGCCTTCGCCCAGGATTCGATGCCCTGATCCAGGAACCCCTTCCAGAACCGCAGGACTTCCGACGACGCCCCCTGGCTCATCAGTTGCGCGAGCGGCGCCATGCTCTGATTGAAGAACGGCATCCAGAATTGGAAGACGTCGGGTTGCGGGGCACGAGTGAGCATCGCGAGCCAGGCCTCCATGCCCTCCGTCATCACCTGCCTCCATTGCCCGATCAGCTCCTCCGGGGACGGTGTCCCACTCATAACCGCGCCTCCATTCGCACTCTGCGGTGCGCCCATGCCGGTTCCGTAATCACCGGCCTCTCACTGGGACCGTTGCGCCAGCCAGTCCGACACCGTTGGCCAGGCCACCTTTGCGGCCTGCCGGCCTGCGATCAACGAGATATGCCCCCCCGGCAACTCGACATACTCCTTGTCCTGGCTTGCCACGGCATCGATGAGGGCTCTGACGCACTCCGCCGGGGCGATGTAGTCGGTCTCCGCCGCCACCACCAGGACCCCGCAGCGGATCCTCGACAGATCGACCCGCTGCCCGCCGAGATAGAGCTCGCCCTTGACCAACTTGTTTCCCTGGTAGAATTCCTCCACCCACTGTTTGAAGAACGTGCCGGGAATGGGTACGTAGTCGTTCGACCATCTGTTCAACGCCTTGAAGCCTTGCACATACCGATCGTTCCCGAGGTTCCACCAAAGGTTCGACAAGGTGGTCAAATCCGCCGTCGGCTTGAGCAACTTGAACCCCGAACGGATGAGGTTCGCAGGCATCCCCCCGAATGTCTCGACGAGCTTCTCCACGTTGAAGTGCCGCTTGTCCATCCAGACCGTGAAGAGTCCCGCCTTCTCGAAATCAATAGGACCCGCCATATTCACCAGATTCCGGACGGGCGCCTCGGGATGGAGGGCGACGTAACAGGCACTCAACGGGCCCCCCATGCAATAGCCCAAGAGGCTCACTTCCCTCGCGCGCGAGGCCTGGAGCAGCTTCTTGACCAGCATGGGAAGGATCTCGACCACGCACTCGTCCACGGTGAGCCGGTTGTCCTCATCCCCGAAGACCCCCCAATCGAGCAGGGAGAAGTCGAATCCCTGTTTCACCATGTACTCGATGAAGCTGTTTCCGGGATGCAGGTCGAAGATGTAGGGGCGGCTGATCCCCAGGTTCGGGACCATGAGGAGGGGCACAGGGTGCGGCGTTGGGGTCATCGCCCGGTAGCGGTACAGCCGCGCCTTGCCCTTCCGATACACCAGGTCGCGAGGAGTTTGCCCCACGTCGGGTTCCGAGGGTCGCAGGCCCAGATCCATGGCGTTCGATACCCGCTTCATCTGCGCGACCATCTCCTCCTGCCACCGCCTCAGGACCTCTTGCTGCAGCTCCGGTTCTCTCTCGGTCATAACCCCCCTCGCCCCCTCTCCGCTCTGCTGTCGCACCCCATCGCCTCCGCAAAGACCGACTGGCGTGATGTTTCCCTGCCTCGCCCCCACGGAGCGCCGGCGCACGGTCGCCCGAGATCCACATCGATCGAAGGCGAAATCCAAGCGTTGGAGTGATGCGTACGGCCGGGAGGCTGCGAAGGCCGGCGCGGGGTCTCACCCGCCTGGCCCCCTCGTCCTGGGATGGTGCGTGCCCCGGCCCGTGCTGTCTGCCCGCAGCCACCGTGGGCGTGAAAGGTGTTACGTGAGGCGTTCGATCACCAGGGCGTTCCCCTCGCCGCCGCCAGCCCCCATGGACGCCACACCGTATCGCAAGCCCCGGTCCTGGAGGGCGGACAGGAGCGTCACGAAGATCCGGGTCCCGCACGCGCCGATGGGGTGGCCGAGGGCAATGGATCCGCCGTGGACGTTGATCTTGGCGCTGTCGAGATTCAGCTCGCGCTCACAGCCGATGACCTTGATGGCGAAGGCCTCGTTGATCTCGAAGAGATCGATGTCCGCGATCTGTAGTCCGGCCTTCTGCACGGCCTTTCGCGTCGCCGGGACGGGGGCCATCGCCATCAGGGCCGGCTCGAGGTTGCTCCAGCCCCAGGAGCGGATGCGAAACCAGGGCTTCAGCCGCAACTCCTTCGCCCTGCGCATGGAGGTGACGACGACGGCAGCTGCCCCATCGGTAATCCCCGAGGAATTCCCCGCCGTGACCGTCCCCCCCTCCCGGAATGTCGCCCTGAGCTTGGCCAGCTTCTCGAGGGTGGTATCCGGCCGCGGATGCTCGTCCTGGGCAAAGAGGATCGGCTCCCCCTTCGGCTGGGGGACGGAGACAGGGAGGATCTCGTCCTTGAATTTCCCCGCCTTGATGGCTGCCGCCGCCCGCTGCTGGCTCACCAGGGCCTGTCGGTCCTGCTCCTCGCGGGTGATCTTAAACTTCTCGGCCATGACGTCGGCGAGGTAGCCCATGCGTTGCGCGGTCCCCGGACACGTCAAGCCGTCATGGATCATGTGATCCAAAGTCTCGAAGGAGCCCATCCGATGTCCCCAGCGGGTCTGGGGGAGCATGAAGGGGGCGCGGCTCATGTTTTCCATTCCGCCGGCCACCACGACATCGGCGGTCCCCGCCCAGATCGCCTGGGCGGCCAGCCCCACCGTCTCGATCCCCGTGGCGCTCGCCTTATTCACCGTGTAGGTCGCTACCTCGACGGGAAGCCCGGCCTCGAGCATCGCCTTGCGCGCCGGCCCCAGGCCCAGCGTCGCCTGAAGCGCGCTCCCCATGATCACCCATTCGACCTGCGCCGGCTCCAGGTTCGCCCGCTTGATGGCCTCGCGGATAACAAGGGCCCCGAGCGTGGTCGCCGGGACGTCTTTGAGACTGCCGCCGAATTTCCCGATCGGGGTCCTGACCGCGCTGACGACCACCGCCTCTTCCATCTCCCACTCCTTGTGGACGTACCCGTCGCCCGGAGCGCCACCCTCCTACAGTCCCGTGGGGGGCTTGTACTCCCCAAAGATCTCGCGCAGTACGCCGCAGATCTCGCCGATCGTGGCGTACGCCTTGACCGCGTTCAGGATCGGCTCCATCAGGTTCTCCTCGCCGAGCGCCGCCTCCCGGAGCGTGATGAGGGCCTGGGACACCGCCCGGTCATCGCGCCGCGCCCGCAAGACGGTGAGCTTCGCCCGCTGGTTCCGGGCCGCCTCCGGGTTGACCCGGAAAATCGGCGTGCGGTGCTCGTCACTGTCGCAGAATCGGTTCACCCCGACGATGACCCGTGTGCCCTCCTCGACCTCCCGCTGGAACCGATACGCCTCCTCCTGGATCGCCCGCTGCATATATCCCCGCTCGATGGCCGCCACCGACCCCCCCATGGCCTCGATCTCCTCGAGGATGCTCCAGGCCTTTTGCTCCACCGCCTCCGTCAGCGCCTCGACGTAGTACGCGCCACCCAGCGGGTCCACGGTGTCCGTGACTCCCGTCTCATAGGCGATGATCTGCTGCGTCCGGAGCGCGATGCGCTGCGCCTCCTCGGTGGGGATGGCCAAAGCCTCATCGAAGCAGGACAGCGCCAGCGACTGCACCCCGCCCAGGACCGCCGCCAGGGCCTGCAGCGCCGCCCGCACGATGTTGTTCTCCGGCTGCTGGGCCGTGAGGGTGGATCCCCCGGTCTGTGTGTGGGTCCGGAAAATCCACGAGCGTGGGTCCGTGGCCCCGAACCGCTCGCGCAGCAGCCTGGCCCACATCCGGCGGAGCGCCCGGTACTTGGCGATCTCCTCGAAGAACCCGTTGTGGGTATTAAAGATCCAGGAGAGGCGCGCGGCAAAGGCATCCACCTCGAGACCCCGCCGCCGCACCGCTTCGATGTACGCGATGGCGTTGGCGAATGCAAAGGCCATCTCCTGGGCGGCGGAGGCACCGGCGTCCCGGATGTGGTAGCCGCTGATGCTGATGGGGTTCCACCGCTGGACGCGGATCGCGCAGTACGCGATGAGATCGGCGGCCAGCCGGAGCGACGGTCCGGGCGGAAAGATGTACGTCCCGCGGGCAACGTACTCTTTCAGCACATCGTTCTGCACCGTGCCGGCCAGGTGATCCCGTGGCACCCCCTGCTGATCCCCCACCGCGATGTACATCGCGACGAGGATCGCCGCCGGGGCATTGATGGTCATCGAGGTCGTCACCCGATCCAGGGGGATGCCGGCGAAGAGGGTTTCCATGTCCGCCAGAGAGTCGATGGCGACGCCCACCTGTCCCACCTCGCCCTCGGCCAAGGGGTCGTCCGAATCGAGCCCCATCTGGGTCGGCAGGTCGAACGCCACGCTCAAGCCGGTTTGCCCCTCTTTCAACAGGTACCGGAACCGCTCATTGCTCTCCTCGGCCGTTCCCATGCCGGCGTACTGCCGCATCGTCCACAGTTGGCTCCGGTACATCGTGGGATAGATTCCTCGGGTATAGGGATACTGCCCGGGAAAGCCGAGACGCTCCAGATAGGCGATATCGGCCGTATCTTCCGGCGTGTAGAGCCGCTTGACCGGAATGCCGGAGGACGTCGAGCACTCCTCCCGTTCCTTGACCCGCGCCAGGGCAGGTCTGAGGATCTTTTCCTCCCAGGCCCTGCGCGCCTCGGCGATCTCTTTCCGCGTCTTCTCCGTCATCGGCTCTCCCCGGCACTAATACAAACGCATTTCATCTTGCGACAATCGAGCAATAGAACAATGGACCGCAATGGAGCATTCCGCCTCCGATATCACTCTATTCTTCTACTGTTCCATTGCTCCAAAGTAAACGCAGTGTGTGCGTTTACTTTAGCCCTCCACCAACCGTTTGCCGATCACGTCCCGCTGGATCTCGCTCGTCCCCTCAAAGATCCGAAAGAGCCGGGCGTCCCGCCAGTACCGCTGGACGGCGTACTCTTTGGAATAGCCGTACCCCCCGTGGACCTGCACCGCTTCCGACGCGACCCGCTCCACCATGTCAGCGGCAAAGAGTTTGGCCATCCCGGCCTCCACGTCGCACCGGCGGCCCGTGTCCTTCATCACCGCGGCGTAGTACGTGAGCTGCCGCGCCGCCTGCACCTCGGTGGCCATGTCGGCCAGCTTATGCCGGATCGCCTGAAAGGTGCCGATCGGCTGCCCGAACTGGTGCCGCTCCTTCGCATACTTCAGGGCCAGGTCGAGCGCCCCCTGTGCCACGCCCACGGCCCGCGCCGCCGTCTGGATTCGCGCCGACTCGTAGGCCGCCATCAACTGATAGAAACCTTTGTTCTCGACCCCGCCGATCAGGTTCGCGGCCGGGGCGGGGCAATCCTGCAGCCCCAAGGTGAAGCAGTGCATCCCGTGGTAGCCCACCGTCGGAATCGGCTCTCCGGCGATGCGGGGGGGGTCGAACTCGTCCCCCGGCTCCTTCTCGACCAGGAGGAGGCTGAGGCCCTTGTGGCGCTTCGCGGGATCGGGGTCCGTCCGAGCCAGCACGGTGAGCATATGGGCCCGATCGGCGAAGGTGCACCACGTCTTGGCCCCGGTGATCAGGTAGCGGTCCCCGTCCCGCCGCGCACGCGTTCTGATCCCAGCGGTGTCGGATCCCGCATCCGGCTCGGTGAAGGCCGCCGCCGTCAGGAGTTCGCCCGAGGTGATCCCCGGCAGATACCGCGCCTTCTGCTCTGCCGTCCCATGGGACTGGATCAGGATCCCCGTGATGAGGTTTCTGGTGAGGACGCTGCCGACGCTCAGCCACCCGCGCGACAATTCCTCCGACACCACGGCCAGGGCCAGGTGATCGAGGCCGACGCCGCCCGATTCGGGGGGGAAGACTAGGCCGAAGTACCCGAGCTCCGCCATCTTCTTGATGAGCTCGTGGGGAATATCCTTCTCCTCACGGTCAAGCACGTCGGCGATCGGGAGGACTTCCTTCGCCACGAAATCCCGAACGGATCGGCGGAGCTCCTCATGCAGTTCGCTCAGCATGTCACCGCGACTCCACGGGCGGGCGGGGTTGCGTCCGCCACGTTCCGCACAACGCCATCGAAAAAAATAGCCACGGGACCGTTGAGGCCTGCCCCCGTGGCTTCACCGACGGCCGGAAAGGACGCCTTAACGGCCGCCCCGGCGGGGGCACAAGCCGCTAAAGCCGACTACGATGAATGGAATAGGCCAACTCTTCATGGCATGACAGAACGTCGTTGGCCGGGCCGCAAGGCGTCGAAAACAAACA
>Ga0214471_10000573_pt1 | contig 30998 bp, 33 predicted proteins | sample RVTome_5_FD_207665 | JGI IMG/M metagenome (GOLD analysis project Ga0214471, IMG submission 207665) | Soil microbial communities from uranium-contaminated site in the Upper Colorado River Basin, Wyoming, United States - RVT142D155 | ecosystem: Environmental > Terrestrial > Soil > Contaminated >... | reverse complement strand
TCGATCCGGCCCCAGGCAACACGGTCCGCGATCCGCGGGAAGCCCTCGGGCATGGCGGCGATCGCGGCCTGCACCTCGGGCGCGAAGTTGGCCGGCTCGCTGGCATAGTCGTGCAGCCCCCGGTAGACCTGCTGCACCTCGTCGTCATCGACGCGGACGTGCTTTTGCATCAGACCGAGGCCGTCGTACAGCTCCGCGACGTCGACGCCCAGCTCGCTCCGCCAGAACTCCTCGAAGCTCGCGCGCATGTGCGTCACCACCTCGCCGAGCAGCAGGACATCGCGGTCGCGAAAGTTGTATTCGTGATCGTAGTCGAAGTATTCGTCGGCCATGTTGCGCCCGCCGGTGACGGCCAGCCGGCCGTCGACGATGAAGGTCTTGTTGTGCATGCGCTGGTTGACGCCGCGGAAGTCCGTGAACACGTTCAACAACCGCTTGCGCAGCGGCGTGCCGACCGAGTGCTTGGGATTGTAAATGCGTATCTCGATGTGCGGATGCAGCGCCAGGGCCAGCAGCGATTTGTCGGGCGCGTCGATCAGCAGGTCGTCGACGATCACCCGCACCCGCACGCCGCGCTCGGCCGCGCGCAGCAGCGCCGCCGTCGCCAGCACGCCGACGTTGTCCGTGCTCCAGATGAAGTACTGCACCTCGATGGATTCGCGGGCGTGATCGGCCAGCCAGGCGCGCGCCAGCAGCGCCTCGTCGCCGCGATCGAGCACGTAGGCGCCGCTCTCGCCGGCGTGGGCGGCGATCTGACGGTCGATGAAGGCGAGGGGCGCATCCGCCGCGACCCATGCCGACGCCACCGGGCCGAGCCAGAGCCCAAAAAATGCGACGACGCCCGGGAAAAGTCTGCGGACTCGCATTAGGCGCGCGGGAGGATCGATGGAGTCAGGGATTGATCAGGATCGGCTTGCTGCCTTCCAGGGTCTTCCTGCGGGTCTCCATGTACTGCTTGATCTGGCGCTCGATGTCGTCGGATGCCTCGGGGGTGACCGAGTGGACCTGGAGGCCGGCCCCGGCGGCCGGCCTGACCAGCACCTGGCGGAGTTTGCGGCCGTTGTCGCAGTCGATGCTCTGGATGCGCTCGATGCGGTCGACGTCGACGCTGGCCATGCCGGTGTCACCGTTGCACTCGGTGGTCTGGAAGGTCACCTTGAGCGGCTCGAGCACCCCGGCCCGGGCGGCGCCCGCCGCGCACAATGCGCCCGCGATGAGAATAAGGCTCAATGCTTTCATGATAAACTCCTGTGTGTATCGCCGGTGTCGCGCTGGGAGTGTCCGCGATTGCGGAGATCCCATTTCGGCTCCCGCAAGACGTGCATTGGTTGTACGCCCGGCATCCGGGGCTGTCAATCCACGCCGCGCGCCCGCCAAACCAGGAGAACGCCATGTCCGACCAGCTCAAGGATAACCTCGTCTCGCGCAATCTCTGGACCCGCGCGCTGTACATGCTGCTGTTCGCGATCATTTACAGCGTCGCGGAGATCGTGTTCTTCGCCGTCGTGATCATTCAATTCCTGATCGCGCTGTTCTCGGGCGCGCCGAATCCGCGGCTGCTGGATTTCGCCGAGGGCCTGACCGCCTTCATCTACCAGATCCTGCGCTTCCTGAGCTTCGGCTCCGAGGACAAACCCTATCCGTTCCGCGACTGGCCGAAGGGGCCGCCGGCGGAGCGGGTATGACGCCTGCCGTTGTTCCCGGTCCATGCCGTCATTAATATAGGCGTGCGTGCGACGGCGCCATGCCGGCCGGCGGCCGCATCGCGATCGCTCAACGACGGAGGATACGGCGTGCAACTTCCCTGGTATGTCACCGCGCTCGGCGCGGCCGTGGTCTGGGGGATACACTACCCGCTGGTGGACAACGCCCTCAAGAAGGTCTCGCTGTTCAGCGTGCTGCTGCTGACCGCGCTGCCGATCCTGCTGGTGAGCGTCGTGTATGTCCGCCAGCTGCAGCTCGACTACGCGGCGCTGCGCGCGCTGGCGCCGGGCGCGCAGCTCACGGTGCTGTCGCTGGCGCTGACCAGCCTGCTCGGCACGGTGCTGCTGTACGTCTCGATCGGCGGCAAGAACGCCACGCTCGCCAGCCTCATCGAGATCTCCTATCCGGTGTTCGTGGCGGTGTTCGCCTGGGTCCTGTTCCGCGAGCTGCACGTCAACGCCAGCGTGCTGCTCGGCGCGGCGCTGGTGTTCGCCGGCGTCGGCTTGATCATTTTCAATAACCCGCATTGAACCGCGTCCATGGCCTACTACCTCGCCAAGATCGTCATCACCGCCCTGCTGGTCGTGGCGGTCGCGGAGATCGCCAAGCGCAGCACGCTGCTCGGCGCGTTTCTCGCCTCGGTGCCGCTGGTCTCGGTGCTGGCGATGATCTGGCTGTATGTCGACACCCGCGACGCCGGACGGGTCGCGGCGCTGGCGACCGGGGTCTTCTGGCTGGTGCTGGCGTCGCTGCCGCTGTTCCTGGTCCTGCCTGCGCTGCTCAAGCGCGGCGTGGACTTCACGCTCAGCCTGGGGTTGTCGCTGGTCGTGACGGCCGCGGCCTACGCCGTGATGGTCGTGGTGCTCCAGCGCCTCGGCATGAAACTCTAGGGCGCCGCGCGGCGACCGTGGCCTTCGTCCGCGGCCGCATGCTGGCGCTCGGCGCGGTCACGTGGCGCTGGCGGTGTTCATCCATCAGTTGGTGATCGACGCCAATCTCATGCCGCAGCCGCGCCTGTCCGGCGTCGCCTTCTGGGCGCTGGCGATCTATGCCGGGTGTGTCGCGATCTGGCTCGTGCTGTTCGTTGCGTGGTTCTGGCGCGGCCGCGCGCGCTGAAACGCCGTCATTCGGCTTCGAGGAATTCCAGCCCGTTGCCGTCCGGGTCACGGCAGAACAGCGCGCGCCGTCCGGATCGGCTGAGCGTATAGGGGACGCCGGCGCGGTCCAGGGACCGTTTGAGCGCGTCAATGCCGACGATGGACAGCGCGGCATGTCGGTCGCGCCCGCCGTGCGCGGGCCGGTCGCTCACCGGATCGGGGTTGGGCAGCTCCAGCAGGTGGATCTGCTGTTCGCCGACGTCGAGCCAGGCGCCGGGATAGCCGAGATCGGGGCGCCCCGGATCGACGCGCAGGCCCAGCACGTCGCGGTAAAAGGCGAGCGCGCGGTCAGTGTCGGCGACGATGACGCTGACGTGATGAATGGCGCGGTAGTCGATCATTCAAAAGTACGGCTTGTCCTTGGCATTGCGGTAGCGCTCGATGGCCGACAGGATCTCCCGCCCGGCCGCCTCGGCGTCGGTCCAGCCCTCGACCTTGACCCACTTGTTCGGTTCGAGGTCCTTGTAGTGCTCGAAGAAGTGCGCGATCTGCGCGAGCAGCATCGGCGGCATGTCCTCGGGCCGCTTGGCCGCGCGGTACAGCGTGCAGAGCTTGTCGATCGGCACCGCCAGCACCTTGCCGTCGGGTCCGGACTCGTCCGTCATCCGCAGCAGACCGATCGGCCGGCAGCGGATCACCGAACCGCTGATGAGCGGCACCGGCGTCACCACCAGCACGTCGACCGGGTCGCCGTCCTCGGACAGGGTATGGGGTACATAGCCATAATTGCACGGGTAGTGCATGGCGGTGTTCATGAAGCGGTCGACGAACATCGCCCCGGTCGCCTTGTCGACCTCGTATTTCACGGGGTCGCTGTGCGAGGGGATTTCGATGATGACATTGATATCGTTGGGAACATCGTTCCCGGAGTTGACGCGATCGAGATTCATTGCCTGGTTTGCTTGGGGAAAAACCGCGATTCTCTCACAGAACGCCCGGTAAGCACATCCTGACACTTCGGCGGTCCGTTCTTGCGGTTGCGGCGAGTGTTGCGCGGCGGGGCTGGAAGCCCCGCCTACAAATCGAAAAATGTGGGCGGGGCTTCCAGCCCCGCTGGGCACGGCGTGATCAATGTCCCGCGGCCGGGCTGGTCCGGGTCAGCCGCGTGAAGGCGCCGAGCGCCAGCAGCAGCAGGGCCGCCGCCACCACCAGGGCGGCCGGATAATAAAGGAATCCCGCCAGGTCCTTCTGGCTGTATTTGATCACCATGATCAGGGACTCCAGGATGAGGGCGATGATCACCACGCTGGCGAAGCGCACCACGCCGCGGCGGATGCGCTGGACGGTGTCCTCGGGGCGTTCGCCAATGCCGTTCTCCTCGTAGACGATCAGTGCCAGCTCGTAGACCGCGAGCGCCACGACCCCCATGTGCAGCCCCTTGACCAGCCCCTCGATGAGGTCGCCGGAGGCGACGATCGGGCGGATCAGCTCGATCACCGCCGAACCCGCGTACAGCAGCGCGAACGCCAGGAAGAACAGCGAGAATAGCGGCACCAGCAGGCGCTGGATGCCGCCGATCAAGCGACCGAGCGCATCGGGGTGCGCCGCAGTGTCCGTGTCCAAATCTGTCGATGTCCGGTCGTGCATGTTCGTTCCTCTCGCATTTGTCTGTGGCGGAAGACCAGACCGGCGCGGCGCCGGGAGGTTTCGCCCGGATCACGCCGGCGGTGGCGGCGGGCGGACGGGCGGACGAGGGTGGCGACGACAGGCAGTCGCGACCGGTAAAGCTTGAGCGCGCCGCAGGGGTTTGGGCGTGTCGGAAGATTTGTCACCGACGACGCGGAAGTTTAGGATATACCCTCAAGCTTGCCGCAACGACCCGACAAAAGTCAGCACAAGCCCGGAGGTGGAGCCGTGAACAAGAACGAGGCCGAGCTTCTCAATCTGCCTGCCGATCCCCGTCCCGACGTCCCTGACACCGCTTCCGATTCCGACCGCAGCCTCGCGATGCGCGACGCGGCGATCGCCGTGCCCGGGCGCGTCTACGATATCGAGCGCTCGCTGCTGCGCTGGCTGCTCGACGCGCTCGGCGATCCGGCGATCCGTTTCGTGCTGTGGAACGGCGAGGAGGTCTACATCTCGCCCGGGCGCCCGGTGGCGCGCGTGCACATCCGCGACCGCGCCGCGCTGATGAAGATCACCATGAACCCCGAGCTGCACTTCGGCGAGACCTACAGCGCCGGGCGCATCGAGGTCGAGGGCAATTTCGTCGCGTTCCTGGAGACCTTGTACCGCGCCATGGCCAACGCCCGGCCGCGCGGCTTCGGCCAGCGCCGTCTGCGCCGGGCTCGCTACCGGGCGCGCGCCAACTCGCTGAACGGCTCGCGCCACAACATCCATCACCACTACGACATCGGCAACGACTTCTACCGGCTGTGGCTCGACGACCAGATGCAGTACACCTGCGCCTATTTCCCGACGCCCGACGCCTCGCTCGAGCAGGCGCAGATCGCCAAGATGGATCACGTCTGCCGCAAGCTCTGGCTCAAGCCCGGCGATACCGTGGTCGAGGCCGGCTGCGGCTGGGGCTCGCTGGCGCGCCACATGGCCCGGCACTACGGCGTCACGGTGCGCGCCTATAATATCTCGGCCGAGCAGATCCGTTACGCGCGCGAGCGCGCCCGGGCCGAGGGCCTGGACGGCCAGGTCGAGTACGTCGAGGACGATTACCGCAACATCGACGGCCGTTACGATGCCTTTGTCTCGGTCGGCATGCTCGAGCATGTCGGCACCGACAACTACGGCACGCTCGGCGAGATGATACACCGTTGCCTCAAGGATCACGGCCGCGGCCTGCTGCACTCCATCGGCCGCAACAAGGCGGCGCCGATGAACGCCTGGATCGAGAAGCGCATCTTCCCCGGCGCCTACCCGCCGAGCCTCAAGGAGATGCTCGAGGTGCTGGAGCCGGGCGGCTTCTCGGCGCTCGACGTCGAGAACCTGCGGCTGCACTACGCCAAGACCCTGGAGCACTGGCTGTGGCGCTACGAGAAGGCCGCCGACCGGGTGCGCGGGATGTTCGACGAAAGTTTCCTGCGCGCCTGGCGGTTGTACCTGTCGGGCTCGCTGGCGGCCTTCACCTCCGCCGACCTGCAGCTGTTCCAGTTGACCTTCGCGCGCCGCCACAACAATGCCGTCCCCTGGAACCGCGCCTACCTGTACCGGGACGGAGGCCGCTAGCGTGGACACGCGCGATGTCATCGTCGTCGGCGGCGGCCCGGCCGGATCGAGCTGCGCCTGGCGGCTCGCGCAGCGCGGCATCGACTGCCTGGTGCTGGACGCCCAGACCTTCCCGCGGCTCAAGTTGTGCGCCGGCTGGATCACGCCCGAGGCGGTGGCGGATCTCGAGCTCGAACCGGCCGCGTATCCGCACGGCTTTCTGACCTTCGATCATATCTACTTTCATTTTCCGGTATTGGGCATCAACACCCGGACCACCCAGCACTCCATCCGCCGCATCGAGTTCGACGCCTGGCTGCTCGATCGCTCCGGCGCGCCGGTCGTCACCCATAATGTCCGCGACATCCGCCGCGACGGCGACTGGTACGTCATCGACGAGCAGTTCCGCTGCCGTTACCTGATCGGCGCCGGCGGCACCAAGTGCCCGGTGTACCGCAACCTGTTCCGCGCGGCCAATCCGCGCGCCAAGACGCTGCAGGCGGTGACGCTGGAGCAGGAGTTCCCGTACGACTACCGCGATCCGCTCTGCCATCTGTGGTTCTTCGAGAGGGGCCTGCCCGGCTATTCCTGGTACGTGCCCAAGGCCGGCGGCCATCTGAACGTCGGCATCGGCGGCATGGCGGCGCGCCTCAAGGCGAACGGCGATGACATCAAGAACCATTGGGCCTATCTGATCGACAAGCTCGGGCGACTCGGGCTGGTGCGCGGGCACGAATGGAACCCGAAGGGCTACAGCTACTTCATCCGCGGCAATGTGCGCGTCGTGCGCGTCGGCAACGCCTTCATCACCGGCGACGCGGCGGGCCTGGCGACGCGCGACCTGTGCGAAGGCATCGGCCCGGCGGTAAAGAGCGGCCTGCTGGCCGCCGCGGCCATCGCCGACGGCGCCGAATACTCGCTGGAGGCGCTCGCCCGCTACAGCAGCCCGGCGCGCCTCGTGCAGCGCGCCATGGACTATATGCTGCACCGCCGCGGCGGGCGGCTGCCGAACGAACGCACGGCCGCGCGCGCGGCGTGATGCGGGGCTGGAAGCCCCGCCTACAATATAGATGTGTAGGCGGGGCATCCTGCCCCGCCGGTCCGCGGCACGGTGCCCACCGCTCCTTTCTGCGTTACGCCCTTGCGAACGTTGCACGCCGATACAGACCCGCCCGCCACAGGCTATAATCCCCGCAGTCCCGGCCGCCACCGGCCCCGAAACCTTAATCCCCGTGGGTGATTGCCCGCCCGCCCTGAACATGAACACCGCGCGCGACCTCTTTTCCCACCGCAAGTACTGGGCCCAGCGCTTCGGCACGGCGCCGTTCCTGCCGATGTCGCGCGCCGAGATGGACGCGCTCGGCTGGGATTCCTGCGACATCGTTCTCGTGACCGGCGACGCCTACGTCGACCACCCGAGCTTCGGCATGGCGCTGGTCGGGCGGCTGCTGGAGGCCCAGGGCTTTCGCGTCGGCATCATCAGCCAGCCCGAGTGGCGCAGCGCGCAGGCCTTCGCCGTGCTCGGCCGGCCGAACCTGTTTTTCGGCATCACCGCCGGCAACATGGATTCCATGGTGAACCGTTACACCGCCGACCGGCGGTTGCGCAGCGACGACGCCTACACGCCGGGCGGCGAGGGCGGCCGGCGCCCCGACCGTTCGGTGATCGTCTACGCACAGCGCGCCCGCGAGGCCTTCCACGACGCGCCGATCGTGATCGGCGGCATCGAGGCAAGCTTGCGGCGCATCGCCCACTACGACTACTGGTCGGAAAAGGTGCGACGCTCGATCCTGTTCGACGCCAAGGCCGACCTCCTGGTCTACGGCAACGGCGAGCGCCAGATCGTCGAGATCGCCCAGCGCCTGGCGCGCGGCGAGGCGATCGGCGACATCACCGACCTGCGCGGCACCGCCTTCGTGCGTGACGCACTGCCGGACGGGGTGGAGGTGATCGACTCGACGCATATCGACCCGCCCGGCCACATCGCGCCGCATCCCGATCCCTACGCGGACACGACTGCTGGAGCGAAGGGTTCCTTCTCCCCCGGGGAGAAGGACACGAGCGCAGGGATGCGCGAGGTAGGGCAACGCAGGGAGCAGTTGCCGAGGATGAGGGACGGCGCGTCCGATGCCGCACGACCCCCTCACCCCGGCCCTCTCCCGGAGGGAGAGGGAGCTGTGCGTATCAGCGTCGTGCGCTTTCAGAGGCGCGCGCCCAGGCTCGACCCCGCACACAGCGTCATCCGCCTGCCGGACTACGAGCGGGTCGCCGCCGACCCGGTGCTGTACGCGCACGCCTCGCGCATCCTGCACAGCGAGACCAACCCCGGCAACGCGCGGCCGCTGGTGCAGCGCCACCAGGGCCGCGACCTGTGGCTCAATCCGCCGCCGATCCCGCTGACCACGAAGGAGATGGACGCGGTCTACGAGCTGCCTTACCAGCGCCGGCCGCACCCGTCCTACGGCGACGCGAAGATCCCGGCCTACGAGATGATCCGCTTCTCCATCACCATCCAGCGCGGCTGCTTCGGCGGCTGCACCTTCTGCTCCATCACCGAGCACGAGGGGCGCATCATCCAGAACCGCTCCGAGGATTCGGTGATCCGCGAGATCGAAACGGTGCGCGACACCGTCCCGGGCTTCACCGGCGTGATCTCCGACCTCGGCGGGCCGACCGCCAACATGTACCGTATCGCCTGCAAGTCGCGTGAGATCGAGTCGGCCTGCCGGCGGCCGTCCTGCGTCTATCCCGGCATCTGCAAGAACCTCAACACCGACCACGCGCCGCTCATCCATTTGTACCGCCGCGCCCGCGCGCTGCCCGGCGTCAAGAAGGTGCTGATCGCCTCGGGCGTGCGCTACGACCTGGCCATCGAATCGCCCGAGTACGTCGAGGAGCTGGTCAGCCACCACGTCGGCGGTTATCTCAAGATCGCGCCCGAGCATCTGCGCGAGGGGCCGCTGTCGAAGATGATGAAGCCCGGCATGGCCGCCTACGACCGCTTCAAGGCGCTGTTCGATCAATACTCGAAAGCGGCCGGCAAGGAGCAGTATCTCATTCCGTATTTCATCGCCGCCCATCCCGGCACGACCGACGAGGACATGCTGGAGCTGGCGCTGTGGCTCAAGCGCAACGGCTTCCGCGCCGACCAGGTGCAGGCCTTCCTGCCGTCGCCGATGGCGACCGCGACCGCGATGTATCATTCCGGCAAGAACCCGCTGCGCAAGGTGACGTACGACAGTGAGAGCGTGGTCATCCCCAAGGGCCTCAAGGTGCGCCGCCTGCACAAGGCCTTCCTGCGCTATCACGATCCCGACAACTGGCCGATGCTGCGCGCCGCGCTGCGGCGCATGGGCCGCGCCGACCTGATCGGCGGCGGCCGGCACCAGCTCATTCCCGCCTGCCAGCCGGCCGGTACCGGCGCCGCGCCGGAGGGCGCACGCGGACATGCCAGGCCCCGCGCCGGCCGGCCGTTCCGCACCCAGCATACCGGCCTGCCGCCGGCCGCGGCGCCGGTGCGCCCCGGCAAGCGCCGCGGCGCCGGCGCGAAACCGGGCCGCGGACCCGCCGGCAAACCCCGCCACCGCTAGTCGCCGCCGCCTTGGTAATTCCCGATCGTCGCCTATAGTTGGTGAGGGGGAGGCGCACGAGAATCCCCGCAGCGCTCAAGACCTTGACGGCGAGGATCCCGGTGACCGCGCGACGAGTCGTACCGCTACTCCGTTTGATACTGTTGTCCGGCCTGACCCTGGGTGCCGCGGCGCATGCCGGGGACGGGCTGCACCGGGTCAGCTTTCTGCACGGCCATCCGCAGGCGGCGATCGCCGGCATCGAGGTGCGCGCGGCGCTGCTCAAGGACCTGGCCTCCGGCGAGGTGCTCTACGAGCGGGCCGCGGCGCGGCGCCTGCCGCCGGCGAGCCTGACCAAGATCATGTCGGCGCTCGTGGTGCTCGACGGCCGCGATCTGTTCGAGACCGTCACCGTCACGCCCGAGGCCGCCGCCCACCCGCCCAGCAAGATCGGCATCGCCGAGGGCGAGCAGTACCGGCTGATCGACCTGCTGGCGGCCATGCTCATCACCTCGGCCAACGACGCCTGCCTGGCGGTGGCGATGCACGTGGCGGGAACCGAGGAGCGGTTCGCGCAGTTGATGAATGCCAAGGCCGCGGCGCTGCAACTCGACGACTCGCATTTCGTCAACGCCTGCGGCTTCGACCACCCGCGCCACTATTCCAGCGCGCGCGACCTGGCGCGCCTGGCCGAGGTCGCGCTCGACGATCCGACCTTCGCGCTCATCGTCCGCATCGCCCAGCTCGAGATCGCGCGCCTCGACCGGCAGCGTCAGATCATGCTGTTCAACACCAATTACCTCCTCAGCAACGAGCAGGTGACCGGCGTGAAGACCGGCTTCACCAACCGCGCCGGGCGCTGCCTGATCGCCACCGCCGAGAATTCCGATCGCCGGCTGATCCTGGTCGGCCTCAACATCCGCGATCGCTGGTACAGCTCGCAGGAGCTGTTGCGTTACGGTTTCGAGCTGCCGGTGGTCGGCGGCCGCTGACTCCTTCCCCGCCCGCGCCGGTGGACGCCGCCGGTCCGATCGGGCAGACTCGAAGCTCCTCGCGATGCGCGGAGTGAGCCGCGATGATCCCTCGGCCGGCCGTTCCCCGCTGCCGTGACGCGCCGGGCCGGCCGGCGCGGTGCCTATGAACCTTGCCCTCATCGCCGGCGGTCTCGCGCTCGGCGTGCTGTTCGGCGCGCTGCTGCAGCGCTCGCGCCTGTGCATGGTCGCGGGCGTGAGCAACTGGCTGCTGATCCGCGATACCCGCCAGCTTCAGGCCTTCCTCGCCGCCGCCGCCGTCGCCATGCTCGGCGCCGGGCTGCTGGAGGCGGGCGGCTGGGTGGCGCTGGCCGATGCGGGTTACCGCGCCGCGCGTTTCGACTGGCTGGGTGCCGCCGCCGGCGGCCTCATGTTCGGCATCGGCGCGACGCTGGCCGGCGGTTGCGCGGCGCGCACGCTGGTGCGCAGCGCCGAGGGCCACCTGGGATCGCTCATCACCCTGGCGAGCTTCGCGCTGGCGGCCGCCGTGACGCACTACGGGGTATTGGCCGCGCCGCGACTCTGGCTCATGGAGCGCAGCGCCGTCGCGCTGGCGGCCGGCGACAGTTCGCTGGCGGTCCTGATCGGCGCGCCGGTCTGGCTGCCGGGCCTGGCGCTGGCGATGCTGGCGGCCGGTGTCGTGATCCGGCCCGGCCGCGGCGGCCGCCATCCCGGCATGATCGCGGCCGGCGCGCTGGCCGGCGCGCTGGTGGCCGCCGCCTGGTGGGTCAGCGGCGACCTGGCGCAGGACCCGTTTGCGCCGCACCCGCCGTCGTCGTTCACCGTGACCGGGCCGCTGGCGCGCGGCGTCATGATCGCTGTCGGCGGCACGACGGCCGCCTGGGACTTCGGTCTGGCGCTGGTCGCGGGTCTCGCGCTCGGCGCGTTGGCGAGCGCGCTGGCCGGCCGCCAGTTCCGCTGGGTGGCGCCGCCGGGCGAGCGCGTCGCCGGCCATCTGGTCGGCGGCCTGTGCATGGGTGTCGGCGGCACGGTGGCCGGCGGCTGCAACATCGGCCAGGGTCTTACCGGCCTGTCCACGGCCTCGGTGACGTCCATCACCGCCGCGGCCGCCATGGTCCTGGGGGTGGCAGCCGGTCTGGCCATCCTTCGGCGCCGTGAGGCGCGCGCCGGATAGTCGCCCCCGCCGGTACTGCCCCCGACGGCCATGCCAGGGGGCGGATGCCGGCGCGGATGGGGGGGTTGCCGGGGCGCGGCACCTTCGGCCCGCGGTCGTCGCGGCAGGGGTCCAGGTTGGCATTATTTCCCACGGTATGCGACTAGCATCCCGTGGATACATTATTACTTTAATGATTTTTAAAGATTATTTGTTTTCCCCCGAGATTCCCTGCGATAACCCATTGGTACGAGTTATGCACGTTAATTTTGGATAAGCGCTCGACGCAGCGGGAAGATCATGAACCAGACCTTGGCGGTGATGGCCCGGCCATGCCGGGCGGCGGCCGTCTGGCGTGACGCTGGAGCCGCGCATAGGGAACAGGGATATCGATGAGCCAATCGCATCACTTGCTGCTCGAGCTCGCGCGTCGCCCGTCGGACAACCAGGCACAGTTCGGCGAGCTGGTGCGCGACGCGGCGCGCGGCGCCGCCGAGCTGTTCGACGCCGCGCGGGTGCGTGTCTGGTTGCTGCGCGAGCACGGCAGTGAGCTCTATCTGGCCGCCGACCATCCCGTGACGCAGGCGCCGCCGCACGGCGCCATCGCGCCCGGCGACCATCCCGACTACCTCGATGCCCTGGAGGCGGCGCTGGTGCTGACCGCCGACGACGCGCAGCGCGACCTCAGGCTGCGCGAGCTGGCCGGTGCCGGCCTGATCGCCGCGGAAGCCCGGTCGACCCTGCACGCGCCCATGCGCCTCGGCGGTGCGCTGGTGGGGGCGCTGTGGATCGACAGGCATCAACCGGCGCGCGGCTGGACCGACGCGGAGCAGGGCGCAGCCGTCGCCGTCGCCCAGACCCTGGTGCTGGCCTTCGACCATGTCCATCGCCGTCGCGCGGAGGAGATCCTGGCCTACGCCAGGGAGCGCGCCCAGGTGACGCTCGATTCGATCGGCGACGGCGTGATCACGACCGACGTGTTCGGGCGCATCGACTACATCAACCCGTTCGCCATCCGCCTGACCGGTTGGCCGCTCGCCGAGGCGCACGGCCGGTCGTTGGCCGAGGTGCTGACCCTGCTCGACCCGTCCAGCCGGGAGCGCATCGACGACATCTTTCAGCGCTGCCTGGACGGCAAGATGCCGCCGACCCTGCCCGTGGAGGCGTTGGTGCTGCCGCGGCCCAGCGAGGTCGAGTTCGATATCGACATCAGCGCGGAGTTCGCGGTCGAGGCCGTGGGGTCGGCGATCCGTGACCGCCATAACGAAGTGATCGGCGCGATACTGGTGCTGCACGACGTCACCGAGCTGCGCGGCATGACGCGCCAGCTGTCATGGCAGGCGAGCCACGATGCCCTCACCGGTCTCATCAATCGCCGTGAGTTCGAGATACAGCTCAAGCGCGCGCTGCTGCTGGCGCGCGAGGAGGGCCATCCGCACGTGCTGATGTATCTCGATCTCGATCAGTTCAAGGTGGTCAACGACACCTGCGGCCACCTGGCCGGTGACGAGATGCTCAAGCAGGTGACGATGCTCCTGCAGAAGTCGATCCGCCGCAACGACACCCTGGCGCGGCTCGGCGGCGACGAATTCGGGCTGCTGCTGCACGGTTGCGACCTCGGGCACGCCGAGCGCGTCGCCGACACCATCCTGCGCGGCATGCAGGACTTCCGCTTCGGCTGGCAGGGGCGCAGCTTCGACGTCGGCGTGAGCATCGGCATCATGGCCATCACCCCGGACTGCCGCGACATGGCCGAGCTGCTGAGCAACGCCGATGCCGCCTGCTACGTCGCCAAGGACCAGGGGCGCAACCGCGCGCACGTCTACCGGCTCGACGATGAGATCGTCGCCCTGCGCCACGGGGAGATGCAGTGGGTGCACCGCATCAACCGGGCCCTGGCCGAGCACCGGCTGCGCCTGTTCTATCAGCCGCTGGCGGCGCTCGACGGCGCGCACGCGACCGACAGTTATTGCGAGTTGCTGGTGCGCATGATCGACGAGACCGGCCAGTTGACGCCGCCGATGGCCTTCATCCCGGCTGCCGAGCGCTACCAGCTCATGACCACCATCGACCGTTGGGTGTTGCAGAGCGTGCTCGCAGCGCTCGGCCGCGGCGGGTCCTGTCTCGACGGCTTTAGCATCTGCGCCGTCAACCTTTCCGGCCAGTCGCTGTGCAACGAGAATTTCCTGGACTTCGTGCTGGAACAGCTCGCCGAACACGGCGTCGACCCGGCGCGCCTGTGCTTCGAGATCACCGAGACCTCGGCGATCGCCAATCTGCAGCGCGCCACCGATTTCATCGACCGGCTGTCGCACATGGGCTGCCGCTTCGCGCTCGACGACTTCGGCAGCGGGCTGAGCTCGTTCGCCTATCTCAAGGACCTGAACGTCGAATTCCTCAAGATCGACGGCGCCTTCGTGCGCGACCTGGAGGTCGATCCGATCGACGGCGCGATGGTCGCCGCCATCAACCAGATCGGCCACGTGATGGGCAAGAAGACCATTGCCGAGGCGGTGGAGAACGACGCGACCCTCGCCAGGCTGCGGGCAATGGGCGTCGACTACGCCCAGGGCTACGGTGTCGCGCGACCGCTGCCGCTCGACATCGACTTCCAGGCCGAGCCGCTCGCCGGCGCCGGCGGCGAACCGGTCACTCGTAGCGCAGCGCCTCGATCGGCTTGAGGCGTGCACCGCGGCGTGCCGGGTAGTAGCCGAAGAACACGCCGATCGCGGCGGCGACCGCGAAGGCCAGCAGCAGCGACCAGACCGTCACGACCACGGTGATGTCCGCCAGCCGGCTCGCCAGCCAGGCGCCGGACACCCCCAGCACGATGCCGATCAGGCAGCCGACGATCGACATGATCACCGCCTCCAGCAGGAACTGCAGCATCACGTCGCGCGGCCGCGCACCGACCGCCATGCGGATGCCGATCTCGCGGGTGCGCTCGGTGACCGATACCAGCATGATGTTCATGATGCCGATGCCGCCCACCACCAGCGATATCGACGCGATCGCGCCCAGCATGATGGCCATGATGCGCGCCGTCGACGCGGCGGTCTCGGCGACCGCCGTCAGGTTGCGCACCGTGAAATCGTCTTCGCCGCCCGCGGGGATGCGATGGCGCTGGCGCAGCAGCCCGGTGATATCGTCCTCGGCGCGGCCCATCAGCTCCTCGGAAACCGCCTGCGCCATGATGTAGCGCACCGATCCCGGCACTTGGGAGCCGAACAGCTTGCGCTGTGCCGTGGTGACCGGAACGATCACGGTGTCGTCGTTGTCCGAGCCGCCGAGGCTCTGGCCCTTGGGCTCCAGGACGCCGAGAACCGTAAACGGATTGTTCTTGATGCGCACCGTCCTGCCGACCGGATCCTCGGCGCCGAACAGATAGTCCGCCACGGTCTGGCCGAGCAGCGCGACGCGCGCCGCCGAGCGCACCTCGGCCTCGCCGAAGGTCTGGCCGAGACGCACTCCCCAGTCGCGTAGCTTGAGATAGCCGTCGGTGGTGCCGCGCACCTGCGTGCTCCAGTTGTTCGGTCCGTAGACGAGCTGCGCGGTGCCGGAGGCGATCGGCGCCACCGCCGCCAGCGACGTCAGCTCGTCGAGGGCGGCGGCGTCGTCGAGCGTCAGGCTCGGCGCCGTGCCGGCGCCCATGCGCAGGCCGCCGGAGGTCGTGGCACCGGCCAGCACCACGAACAGATTGGCGCCCATCGCCGAGATCGACTGGTGGATGACGTATTGCGCGCCCTGGCCGATGGCCAGCATGAGCACCACCGCGCTGACGCCGATGATCATGCCCAGCATGGTGAGCAGCGTGCGCAGGCGGTTGACCGCCATGGCGCGCCAGGCCTCGCCGAGCAGCGCGCGCATCATGCGTGCAGCGCCCCCAGCACCTGCTCGGTCGGGCCGTCGGCGACGACGCGGCCGTCGACGAAACGCACCAGGCGGCGCGCGTGGCGGGCGATGTCGGCCTCGTGGGTCACCAGCACCACGGTGATGCCGCGCTCGGCGTTGAGCGCGTCGAACAATTGCATGATCTCCTCGCCGGTCGCGGTGTCGAGATTGCCGGTCGGCTCGTCCGCCAGGATCAGCTGCGGGTCGGTGCTGAGCGCGCGGGCGATGGCGACGCGCTGCTGCTGGCCGCCGGACAGCTGGTTCGGCAGGTGGTGGGCGTAGCGCTCCAGGCCGACGTTGCGCAGCATGGTTTCGGCGCGCTCGCGGCGCGCGCCGCGGCTGAGGCCCGCATAGAGCAGCGGCAGCGCGACGTTGTCGCGCGCGTCGATACGCGCCAGCAGGTTGAAGCCCTGGAACACGAAGCCGACGAGCCGGTTGCGCAACGCCGCGAGCTCGTCGACCGAAAGCTGCGCAACGTCGCGCCCGTCCAGGAAGCAATGTCCGCGGCTCGGCGTGTCCAGGCAGCCGACGATGTTCATGAACGTGGACTTCCCCGAGCCGGACGGCCCCATGATGGCGACGAACTCGCCGCGCCCGATGGCGAGCGATACCTCCCTGAGCACCGGCGTGCCGGCGCCGCCGCCGTCCGGGTAGCGCTTGGACACGCCCTGGACGCGAATCAGCGGCGTCGTGTCCATCAGAACATGCGCACCCGGAATGCGCCGCGCTGGTCGCCTTTCTTGCGGACCTCGCGGTCCTCGAGTATCAGGACGTCGCCGTTCGCCAGCGCACCGCTCACGACCTCGGTGTAGCGGTTGTCGGTGATGCCGGGCCCGATCGGCACTGCGACCGCCCGCCCGCCCTCGAGCTTGTAAACGGTGTTGCCGGGCCGCGGGCCCCGGCGCTGGCCGGAATCGCCGTTCGCGGCCTCGGCCGGCTGGAAGCGCAGCGCCGCGTTCGGCACGCGCAGGGCGTCGGGACGCTCGGCCACGACCACGCGCACGTTGGCGGTCATGCCGGGCATCAGCAGGCGCTCGCGGTTGTCGACCGCCACCACGACGTTATAGGTCACGACGTTCTGCTCGATCGTGGGATTCAGCCGGATCTGCCTGACCTCGCCCTGGAATTCCCGGTCGGGGTAGGCATCGACGCTGAACCGGACCGGCTGGCCGACCTTGAGCCCGCCGATGTCGGCCTCGGCGACGCTGGTGTCGATCTGCATCTGGCCGAGGTCCTGGGCGATCTTGAACAGCGTCGGGGTCTGGAAGCTGGCCGCCACGGTCTGGCCGACGTCCACGTCGCGCGCCACCACCACGCCCGACACCGGCGAGCGGATGACGGAGTACTCGAGATTGGTCCGATCGCGTTGGACCTGGGCGCCGGCCAGCGCGGCCTGGGCGCGTGCCGCCGCCAGCGCCTGCTCGGCCTGATCGATCGCGGCCTCGGAGACCATCTGCTTGTCGAACAGGAAGCGCGAGCGCTTGGCGTTCGCCTCGGCGAGCTTGAGATCGGCCTCGGCCTTGGCGAGCGCGGCGCGGCTCTGGGCGAGCTGGGCCTCGAGCAGCGCCGGATCGAGCCGCGCCAGCACCTGGCCGGCGCGGACCGCGTCGTTGTAGTCGGCATACAGCTTGTTGATCGTGCCGGACACCTGGGTGCCGACGTTGACCAGCACCACCGGATTGAGCGTGCCGTTGGCCGACACCTGCTGGACAATTCCGCCGCGGTCGACGACCGCGGTCCGGTAGCGCGCCTCGGTCCCGGAGCCGCCGGAGTTCAGCCACAGGGCCATGGCGAGCGCGGCGACTGCGATGCCGGCGACGACCCACAGCGCCCGGCCGCGGGTCAGTCGGCGGATGAGCGAGCGCGGAGCGGCGGCGGTGCCGTTGAGCATGGTGATCGGGTCGTCCTGATGGCGGACCCGGCGGTGTGCGCGGGCACACGGGATCGGCGGGTCTCGGATCAAGCATTATGTTAGAGTGGCGATCAAACCGAAAGTGTCATGCACGGAGCCGGCTACTCCCATGCGTTTCGCCCCGCCTTTCCTCCCGATCGCGCTGGCCCTGATCGCGGCCGCCCCGGCCGCCCGCGCCGCCCCGGCCGCCGACGCCGCGGCGATCGTGCGCGCAGCCATCGACCACTGGCGCGACGTGTCGTCCTATTCGGAGGCCGACATGGTCATCCACCGCCCCGACTGGCAACGCACGGTGTCGCTGCGCATCTGGACGCGCGGCGACAAGGAATCGCTGGTGCGCGTCACCGCCCCGCCCAAGGACGCCGGCAACAGCACGCTGCTGGTCGACAACGAGATGTGGAGCTTCACGCCGCGCATCAACCGCGTCATCAAGATCCCGTCGAGCATGATGAACCAGAGCTGGATGGGCTCGGATTTCTCCAACAACGACCTGGCCAAGGCCGACGACCTGCTCGAGCACTACAGCCACCGGCTGCTCGCCACCGAGGCGCGCGACGGGCATACCGTTAACGTCATCGAATCGACGCCGCACGACACCGCGCCGGTGGTCTGGGGCCGGGAGGTGGTCAGCATCCGCGACGACCACATCGTGCTGGCGCACGCGTTCTACGACCAGGCCGGCGCGCTGCTCAAGCGGATGGCGACGCTCGAGATCAAGTCGATGGGCGGCAAGACCGTCGCCGCACGCCAGCGCATGCAGAAGGCCGACAAGCCGGAGGAGTGGACCGAGATCCGCGTGCGTGCGGCGCGTTTCGGCATCGCGATTCCGCCGCACACCTTCACGCTGTCGAACCTGCGCAACCCGCGCGAGCAATAATGATCACGCTGCGCCTGGCCTGGCGGAACCTATGGCGGCACACGCGCCGCACCTGGCTCACGGTGTCGGCGATCGCCTTCGTCGCGGCGCTGCTGGTGTTCCTGATCGCCATCCAGCTCGGCGCCTACGACATGATGATCGACACCAGCCTGCGGGTGTTTCCCGGCCACCTGCAGGTGCAGCGCGCCGGCTACCAGGACAAGCCGCAGATGCGCGCCAGCGTGCCGGCGGTCGCGGCGGTCGCCGAGCGGCTGCGCACCGGCACCGGCGCGGCGGCCGTGGCGGCGCGCGCCTTCGGGTTCGCGCTGGTCGCTTCCCAGGATCGCAGCTACGGCGTGCAGGCGGTTGGTGTCGAGCCGGCGCGCGAGCCCGGTGTGTCCACCATTCCCGGGCGGGTGGGCGAGGGCCGGTATCTGGCCGCCGATGACGCCCAGGAAGTGGTCGTGGGCGCGTTGCTGGCGCGCAACCTGCGGATCGGCGTCGGCGACGAGCTGGTGCTGCTCGGCTCCGGCCGCGACGGCTCGATGGCCGCGACCGTGCTGCCGGTGGTCGGCATCTTCACCACCGGCGCGCCCGATATCGACCGCCACATGGTGCAGATGCCGCTGGCGACCTTCCAGGACGTGTTCGCCATGGGCGACCACGGCCATGTCATCGTCGTCAACGCCCGCGAGCTGGACGCGCTGGGCGGCCTGCTGGCCGAGGTGCGCGCGCTGTTGCCGGCCGGCGGCGAACTGGTGGCGCTGCCCTGGGAGGAGGTCCTCACCGGCCTCAAGCAGCTCATGCAGGCGGACATGGTGCAGAACTGGTTCATGTACCTGTCGCTGATCGTGATCGTCACCTTCAGCATCCTCAACACCTTCCTGATGGCGGTGCTGGAGCGCACCCGCGAGTTCGGCGTGATGCTGGCGCTCGGCCTGCGCCCGTTGCGCATCGGCGCGGTGGTGATGCTGGAGTCGCTGCTGCTGACGCTGCTCGGCCTGGCGATCGGCATCGCCGTCGGCGGCGGCGTGGTGGTGTACTACTATTTCGCCGGATTCACCTTCCAGGCCATGGAGGAGATCTACGCCCAGTTCGGCCTGCCGGGCGTCATCGTCCCGGAGCTGTCGTTCGTCACGCTGACGCTCGGTCCGGCGGTGATCCTGGCGTTCACGCTGCTCGCCTCGCTGTATCCGGCGCTGCGCATCCGCCGGCTGCAGCCGGTCGACGCGATGCGCGCGGTCTAGGCGGGCGGATGCGCGCCACCCTGCTGCTCACGCTCGCCTGGCGCAACCTGTGGCGCCACACGCGGCGCACCGTGCTGATCGTGATCGCGGTGGCGCTCGGCGTGTGGTCGATGGTGATACTCGCCGCCCTGGCGCGCGGCTCCATGGAGCAGCAGATCCGCAACGAGATCCTCAATCTCACCGGCCATGTGCAGATCCACGCGCCCGGTTACCGCGACGACCCGGTCATCGACCACCGCATGGTGCCGCCGTCGCCGGCGCTGCGCGCGGCGCTCGACGATCCCGCGGTGACCGCCTGGGCGACCCGGGTGCGCGTGCCGGCGGTGGTGGCGAGCGAGCGCGAGTCGGCCGGCGTCGCGCTGGTCGGCATCGACCCGGAGGGCGAGCGCGGCCTGTCCTTCATTCCCGGCGCGGTGGTCGAGGGGCGCTACCTGGCGCCGGACGACGGCGCCGGCCTGCTGATCGGCCGCAAGCTCGCCGAGCGCCTCGAGACCGGGCTCGGCCGGCGCGTGGTAATCATGAGCCAGGACGTCGACAACGCCATCGCCGACCGCGGCTTCCGCGTGGTCGGCGTGTTCGACACCGACGCACCCGGCGCCGAAACCGCCTTCGTGTTCGTCACGCGCGCCGCCGCCCAGGCGATGCTCAAGCTCGGCGAGCAGGTCTCGGAGCTGGCGGTGATGACCACCGACCGCCGGCGGCTCGATGCGCTCACCGCGCGGCTCAAGGCCGCGGCGCCGGGCCTCGACGTGGCGTCGTGGGCCGAGGCCCAGCCGCTGCTGGTGGTCACGGCCAGCATCACCGAGGTGGTGCTCTACATCTGGTTCGCGATCGTGTTCCTCGCCATGTCCTTCGGGCTGGTGAACACGCTGCTGATGGCGGTGTTCGAGCGCACGCGCGAGATCGGCCTGATCCAGGCCCTGGGGATGCAGCCGCGCCAGGTGCTGGTCCAGGTGCTGCTCGAGTCGCTGCTGTTGCTCGCGGTCGGCCTGGCGATCGGCAACGCCCTGGCCTGGGGGCACCTGGCCTGGATTCGCGATGGCATCGACTTGTCGGCGTTCGCCGAGGGCATGGAGATGGTCGGCGTGAGCGCGGTGCTGATTCCGCAGGTCGAGGCGCGCGACGTGCTCGGCGCCAACCTGCTGGTGCTGGTGCTGGGCAGCATCGCCAGCCTCTACCCCGCGTGGCGGGCGGCGCGTTACGTGCCGGTCGAGGCCCTCACCCGTGTCTGAACCCATCGCCAGGGAGCCCGTCATGCCTGCGACCGTCGTGTGCCGCAAGCTCTGCAAGGTCTACCGCCAGGACTCGGTGGCGGTGCCGGCCCTCACCGACGTCGACCTGGTCATTCCCAAGCAGGACTTCGCCTGCCTCTCCGGACCGTCCGGCTCGGGCAAGAGCACGCTGCTCAATCTGATCGGCGGCCTCGACCGCCCCAGCAGCGGCGAGGTCGAGGTCGACGGCCGGCGCATCGACCGCATGCGCAAGGGTGAGCTCGCCGAGCTGCGCCTGCATCATATCGGTTTCGTGTTCCAGGCCTACAACCTCATCCCGGTGCTGACGGCGCGCGAGAACGTCGAGTTCGTCATGCAGATGCAGGGCGTGCCGGCGCGCGAGCGCGCCGCGAAGTCGCGCCAGATCCTGAGTGAAGTCGGCCTGGACGGCCTCGAGGACCGGCGACCCGGCGAGCTGTCCGGCGGCCAGCAGCAGCGCGTGGCGGTGGCGCGCGCCATCGTCTCGGAACCGAGCCTGGTGCTGGCCGACGAGCCGACCGCCAATCTCGATTCGACGAACGCCGAGGCGCTGATGCAGCTGCTGCGCCACATGAACGACGAGCACCGCGTGACCTTCCTCTTCTCCACCCACGACAAGCTGGTGATGGACCACTCGAAACGGCTGATCAAGCTGCACGACGGGCGCATCGTCGGCGACGAGCGCCGGCGCTAGTCATGGACGGGCGCGGCGCGCTGGCGGTGCTGCTGGCGATCGCGGCCGGCGCCGCCCAGGCCGGGTCCTGGGGCCTGGGCGGGCACGTCAAGTACCAGCTCAGTCACGGGCGTTATGCGGCCGACGACCTGGCGACGCTGCTCGGCGACCGCAGCCCCACCGACCACAGCCTGGACCTGCGCCTCAAGGCCGAACGGCGCGCCGGGCCGTGGGAGATGTCCGCCCACTACGAGGCGCTGGCCGTGGCCGGCGACTCGCTCGAAACCCGGCGCGCGGCCGCCGCCCTGCTGCCGGTGGCCGGTGCGCTGTCGGTCACCGGCCTGCCGGACGACCGCACGCGCGTCATGGATCTCACCCACGATCTCAGCGACCGCGACCGGGTCGCGGCCGTGCACCGCCTCGACCGCCTGTCGCTGGCCTGGCTCGGCGAGCGCGCGGTGCTGCGCGTCGGCCGCCAAGCGGTGAGCTGGGGCAACGGCCTGGCCTTCCATCCGCTCGACATCTTCAATCCGTTCTCCCCGGTCGCGGTCGACAAGGAATACAAGGGTGGCGACGACATGCTCTATGGCCAGTGGGTGCGGCCGAACGGCGACGATCTCCAGGCCCTGGCGCTCGGCCGGCGCGACCCGCAAAGCGGCTCGCTCACCCAGGCACAGAGCTCCGAGGCGGTGAAGTATCGCGGACGTGCGTCCGGCATGGACTTCGATCTGCTGGCCGCGCGCCACTACGACGAAAACGTCTTCGGATTCGGGATCAATCGCAGCGTCGGCGGGGCGGTGGCGCGGGCGGATCTGGCGGTGACGGATCTGCGCGGCGGCGGCCACGCCGGCTCGCTGGTGGCGAACATCGACTATTCCTGGGTGGCCTGGGCCAGGAACATGTACGGCTTCGCGGAATACTACCGCAACGGCTTCGGCGAAACCGACGCCGGCGATTATGCCGGGATCACCGCCGCGAACCCGGCGCTGGCCGCGCGGCTGGCGCGCGGCGAGGTGTTCGTCCTTGGCCGCGATTACGCCGCGCTCGGCCTGCAGATCGAGCTGGCGCCGCTGTGGAATCTGTTTCAGACCCTGATCGTCAACCTGCACGACGCCAGCGGCTTCTACCAGTTGCGCGGGGTTCACGATCTGCGCCAGGACCTGCAGCTCCAGGCGGGCGTCAACTTCCCGTTCGGCGGTGCGGGCGGCGAGTTCGGCGGCGTGGCGACCGTGCTGCCGGGCGTTTCGACCGCGCCGGCCCGCAGCGTCTATCTGCGCGCGGCTTACTATTTCTGAGCGGCCGCGCCCGGCGCTTTTCTCGCCGGCCGGATTCGCGTAATGTTTACGCGCCGGCACGGGCCGGCGCGGCGCACGGACGGAACCCCAGGCTCGTACTCATCTCGGTATGGTGACGATGCAGGCGACACAGCACATCCCCCTCGGGCGGTTCCGGGGCTTCGGCCCGGAGTTTCCGAACGGCGCCCCGGACGGTTCGCCCGCCCGGTTCCGCGAGTCCGATGACATATATAAGGTAAGCCCGCCGGCTACCGGCCGGGGCGCCTGCGCCGTCAGCCATCCCGGCCACGCCGGGCCGGTGCCGGTCACCCAGGGCCGGCATGAGACCCGGGGCGGCGGTACCCGTTACGGCAGGAAATCCAAGGGATGATGCCATTCGAAACCCTGCCCGAGGCGCTGGAGGCCAACCGCCGTGGCGGCCAGGGGATCAGCTACCTGGAGAGCGACCAGGCCGAGCACAGTGTTTCGTATCGCGGCTTGTATGACCGCGCCCTCGGCATCCTGCGCAGCCTGCAGCGCGCCGGCCTCGGGCCGGGCGACGAGCTGGTCCTGCTGGTCAACACCAACGAGCAGTATGTCGACGTGTTCTGGGCCTGCCTGCTCGGCGGCATCGTGCCGGTGTCGGTCGGCGTCGGTATCACCGATCAGCGCCGGCAGCGCCTGTTCCGGATCTTTCCGCTCCTCGCGCGGCCGTGCGTCTGCACCGATCGCAACAATCTCGAGCGGCTCGCGAGCCTCGCCGAACTGCACGACGCCGGCGCCGTGTACGCCGAGGTGCGGCGCAAGACAGTGCTGCTGGACGAGATCACCGACACCTCGATCCCCGGCGAGCCGCACGCGGCGCGCCCGGACGATACCGCTTTCATCCAATTCTCCTCCGGATCGCCGAGCGAGCCGCGCGGGGTGGTGCTGACCCACCGCAATCTCCTCGCCAACATCGCCGGCATCATCGAGGGCATCGGGATGCGCGAGACCGATTCGACGTTCAGCTGGATGCCCATGACCCACGACATGGGCCTGATCGGCTTTCACCTCATGCCGTTGGTGATGAACCTCAATCAGACCCAGATGTCCACCGAGCTGTTCATCCGCCGTCCGCTTTCCTGGCTGCAGCAGGCGGGGGCGAAGCGCGCGACGCTGCTGTCGTCGCCGAACTTCGGTTATCGGCATTTCCTGAAATCGTTCGAACCCGGGAAGCTCGACGGCGTGCAGCTCGCCGCGGTGCGGCTGATCTTCAACGACGCCGAGCCGGTCTCGGTCGCGCTCGGCGAGGAATTCCTCGCCGCCCTGGCGCCGTTCGGCCTCAAGGCCAATACCCTGTTCCCGGTCTACGGGCTGGCCGAGGCGAGCCTGGCCGTGGCCTTTCCGCGCCCGGCCGATCCGGTGCGGGTCCTGACGATCGACCGTCACGCGCTCACGCTGGACGAGTCGGTCACCTTTGTCGACGAGGCCGACGGCGAGGCCCTGCGCGTCGTGAGCGTGGGGCGGCCGATCAAGGGTTGCCGGCTGCGCATCGCCGACGCGTGCGACGAGGAGTTGCCGGAGGCCTGCCTCGGGCGCGTGCAGATCGCCGGGGCCAATGTCACCGGCGGTTATTATCGCGACGAGGCCGCGAACCAGGAGGCCTTCACCGCCGATGGCTGGCTGGACACCGGCGACCTGGGCTTCATGGCCGGCGGCGAGCTGGTCATCACCGGCCGGCGCAAGGAAGTCGTCGGGACCGGTCCGGCGTGCCTGGACAGCGATCAGTTCGATCGTCCCACCATTGAGCAGCTCGCCGCCTTCCTCGAGCGCCGCGAGACCCAGCCGGTCGACGCCTAGTACCGGCGGCCGATGCGTCGCCGCCGCCTGGCGCGCGTGCTACCATCGCCGGATGCCAGCCTCGCACGTCGACCGCCCTTCGCCGACCGCCATGACGCCGCGCGTCCCCGGCCGCGCGCAGCTGTGGCGCGCGCCGCTGAATCTGCCGGACGCGCTTGTCACGGAATTGACTGAAATGCTGACGGCGGAAGAGTGCGCCAGCGCGGCCGCCTGCCACGGCACCCCGCAACGCCGGCGCTATATCGCGGCGCGCGCGGCCTTGCGCGCGGTGCTGGCGGCGCGGCTCGGCTGCCCGCCGCCGTCGGTGGCGTTCACCTATGGCCGGCACGGCAAGCCGGCACTGGTGGGCGATACCGGTGGCAGACGATTGGATTTCAACCTCAGTCACAGCGGCGAGCTGGCGGTCATCGCGCTCACCGACGGCGCGGCGGTGGGGGTTGACGTCGAGCATCGGCAGCGCCGCGTCGATCACGCGCGCCTGGCGGCGCGCGTCTGTTCGCCGGCCGAGCGTGCGCACTACGCGGCGCTGCCGGAGGCGCAGCGCGCCGACTTCTTCCTCAGGCTGTGGACCCGCAAGGAGGCCTTCGTCAAGGCCACCGGCGAGGGCATCTGGCGGCGCCTGGCGGAGCTCGACCTCGCGGGGGTCGAGCCCGGCGCGATCCCGGCGCATGCGCCCTGGCATCTGTACGATCTCGCGCTCGAGGCGGACTACGTCGGCGCCCTGGTGGTCGCCGGCCCGCTCGGCGAGATCGAGTACCGGCGGCTCGACGTCGCCGCGGCGCGCGGCTGACCGGCGCCCATGTTCAGCTGGATTCTGCTCTACGTGGTGTATTACCTGCTGGGCGCCGTGCTGGGCGCGGCCGGCCTGGTCGCGGTCTACTGGCTGGATCTGCCGGGCGTGTTGCGCGGCGTCGGCTGGCTGGCCTTGCTCGCCTGGTTGTTCGGCTACCATCTGCTGGTGATCCGCTGGCAGTATCGCACCCTGCGCCGCCTGGTGCTCCAGGTGCGCAATCATCTGCGCGGCGGCCGCCGCCTGACTCCCGATGAGGTGACGGAGCTGGTCATGAATCTCGGCGGCGACCGTCTGGGCGTGCCCGGATTTCTGGTGAGCTATGTCGTGCGGCGCTTCTACCAACCGGCACCCACCGTCCGGTGACTGTGCGCCGGTCACGCCGGGCACAATAACGTCTCGTCGATCCCCTGCCTGTCGCAGCACCGCCCGCCCTGAGACGATCTTCGCCAATTTCCACGTTTCTACACCTGAATTTGGTGTAATAGAACGCACATTCTGGGTCGACGAAGGCGGTTCTTCGCGGCTATAACATCTGCATGCAAGGGAGGGCCAGGATACTGCTCGCAACCCGGGTGCGCATGCTCCGCGCGCGCTACGGTTGGTCGCAGGAACGTCTGGCCGAAGTGAGCGGCCTCCACCGCAACTACATCGGACATATCGAGCGCGCCGAGCTCAATATCGGCCTCGACAATCTCGAGCGCCTGGCGTGCGCCTTCGACGTTTCGGTGGCCGAAATGTTGCTGGATGGCGGCATGGAGCAGGGCGACCGGCGTTGAACCCGCCGCGTCGAGAGAACAGCACCAAGGAGCAAGGGAGCATGCAATGTTGATACTTTCCCGCCGACCGGGCCAGATGCTGCGGGTAGCGCCGACCTCGACGCTCGACCCGACGACCACCGCCTTCGAGCTGTTTCGGGACGGCCCGATGGAGATCATCGTGGCGCGTATTGCCGGCAACCAGGTGGATATCGGCATCAGCGCGCATCCGGACCTGCTGATCCTGCGCGACGAGTTCAGTTTCCACGAGTGGCGGCGCAGCGGCGCGCGCGCCCGGCCGACGCGCCGTGCCGGCAAGCGATCATGAGCGGTGCTGACGATTCACGCTGGGGGTGTTTCCACAACAACAAGAGAGGAGTTGCGCCGGCCGCCCTGGGCACGAAGGGGCGGCTGCCCGACCGGTGACGCAGCCTGCCCGCCGGTCGGGGCGCATTTTTTCCACTAACCGCTGAAGGGAGGCGCAACCGCCGGCGGGTTTTTGCCCACCGTCGGCCGCGCTTTTTGGCGGCGCTGCGTTTGCTACTGCAGCGTGCCGGACACGGGGGATATCTCGCTCATGGTCATCTTGGCGATCTGTTCGAGCGTGGCGTTGTCCGGCATCTCATGGATGTCGGTGAACCACACGTTCTCCACCTGGCAGTCGTCGTCGCCCGACTCCATGGGCACCAGGGGGCGGCCGATGAAAACTCCGCGCTGTCCGTTCTCCAGATCGATGATGACCATTTGCAGCGGCAACATTTTCATAGCGTGACCCCCGAAAGCGGATGATCGTTGGAGTAGCCCGTGTTACGCGCGACCGCCGCGCAGCGCCGGGATCCCGGTGAAACGGTACTGCTACTTTCAATTAAAGCACAGAATGGGCGATGAGCTACCGCACGGGCACGGGCGACCGGCGGCGCGTTCGCGCCGATCGCCGCCGCGGCTTCTTGCAATCCGGTCGATCTGCGCTATCCTGCGCGCCATGCGTATCGAGCACTGGAACGAACAGCGCGACGGTGCGTTGACGGAATCCGCGCTGCGCCGCAAGCTCATGGACCTCGGCTACCGGGTGTATTTTCTGCCGCACACTCACGATGTCGACAAGATCGACGCGGTGCTGTCCGGGCGTTTCCGATTGACGCTGGACGGCGAGCCGGTGGTGCTCGGCGCCGGCGACTGGGTCGCCGTGCCGCGCGGCGTTGTGCACAGCGCCGAGGTCGTGGGCGACGTCGCGGTCGTCAGTCTCGACGCGGTGCGGCCGGCGTGAACGCCGAGCCCACCGGGCGCGCACCGCGTCTGACGCCATGACCGCCGCGGGCTTCGCGATCGCGGTCCACGGCGGCGCCGGGCAGGTGCCGGCGGAGGACGCCGACGCCTGTCTCGCCGGTTGCCGCGCGGCGCTCGCGGCCGGTGCCGCGATCCTGGCGCGCGGCGGCGGCGCGCTCGAGGCGGTCCAGGCGGCGGTCATGCTGCTCGAGGACGATCCCCGCTTCAACGCCGGTCGCGGCGCGGTGCTGAACCGCGACGGCCATATCGAGCTCGACGCCTCGATCATGGACGGCGCGACGCTCGCCGGCGGTGCCGTCGCGGCGGTGCGGCGCATCCGCAATCCAGTCGCGCTGGCGCGCGCGGTCCTGGACGACGGCCGGCATGTGCTGCTGGCCGGCGCGGGCGCCGAGGCCTTCGCGCGCGCCGCCGGCATTCCGGCCTGCACCGAGGGCGAGCTTCGGGTGGCGCGCCAGGCGCAGCGCTGGCGCGACGCGCGCGGCACGGTCGGCGCGGTGGCGCGCGACGCGGCCGGGCGGCTGGCCGCCGCCACCTCCACGGGCGGCGTGTCCGGCAAGCTGGCAGGAAGGGTCGGCGACAGCGCGGTGATCGGCGCCGGCACCTACGCCGACGAGCGCGTCGCGGTCTCCTGCACCGGCCAGGGCGAGGCGATCCTGCGCCTGATGCTGGCGCGGCGCGTCGCCGAGTGGCTGGCGGACGGCGGGGCCCCGGAACAGGCCGCGCGCCGGGCCGTGGCCCTGCTCGGCGCGCGCCTCGAGGCGGAGGGCGGGCTGATCGTCGTGGACCGGGACGGGGCCTTCGGCATCGCCCACAACAGCCCGCAGCTGCCGGCCGCCTGGCAGACGGCCGGCAGCGAGCCGCACGCGGACATTCGCTGGGCTTGAGGATGGTCGCCGCGGGCTGAAATACTATAACCTTAAATAACAGTGGCTTACTGTGCCGATTCAACCGCCAGCGGGCCGACCGGCGGGATTTTTCGCGGGATCCATGGTACCGTTTCCGGTCGTCGCCGCACTGCAGGGAGCCTATGGCCCGCAAGCTGTACATCAAGACCTTCGGTTGTCAGATGAACGAGTACGATTCCGCCCGCATGGCGGACCTGCTCGCCCACACCCACGGGATGGAGGCGGCCGCGGCCCCGGAAGACGCCGACGTGCTGCTGCTCAATACCTGTTCGATCCGCGAGAAGGCCCAGGAAAAGGTGTTCACCCAGCTCGGCTTCTGGCGCGCGCTGAAGGCCGCGCGGCCGGACCTGGTGATCGGCGTCGGCGGCTGCGTGGCCAGCCAGGAGGGCGAGGCGCTGCGCCGCCGCGCGCCGCAGGTCGACATCGTCTTCGGCCCCCAGACCCTGCACCGCCTGCCGGAGATGATCGACGGCGTGCTCGCCGCGCGCCGCCCGCAGATCGACGTGTCCTTCCCCGAGATCGAGAAGTTCGACCGGCTGCCCGAGCCGCGCGTCGCCGGCCCGCGCGCCTTCGTGGCGATCATGGAGGGCTGCAGCAAGTACTGCAGCTTCTGCGTGGTGCCGTATACGCGCGGCGAGGAGTTCTCGCGGCCGTTCGACGACGTGCTCGCCGAGGTCGTGGGCCTGGCGGAGCGCGGCGTGCGCGAGGTCACGCTGCTCGGCCAGAACGTCAACGCCTACCGCGGCGCGCGCCACCGCGGCGCGCCGGCCGACCTGGCGACGCTGATCCGGTATCTCGCCGACATCGACGGCATCGACCGCATCCGCTACACCACTTCGCACCCGCTCGAGTTCTCCGACCGGCTGATCGAGGTCTATGCCGAGGTCCCGGAGCTGGTCAGCCATGTGCACCTGCCGGTGCAGAGCGGCTCCGACCGGATACTCACGGCCATGAAGCGCGGCCACAGCGTGCTCGAATACAAGTCCAAGATCCGGCGGCTGCGCGCCGTGCGCCCCGGCATCAGCGTCAGCAGCGATTTCATCGTCGGCTTCCCCGGCGAGACCGAGGCCGATTTCCAGGCGACGATGGATCTCATCGACGACATCGGCTTCGACCAGAGCTTCAGTTTCGTCTACAGCGCGCGCCCCGGCACGCCGGCCGCGCAACTGCCCGACGACACGCCCGCCGAGGTCAAGCTCGAGCGGCTGGCGCGCCTGCAGGCGCGCATCGAGGCGCAGGGCGGCGCGATCAGCGCCGCCATGGTCGGCGGCGTCGAGCGCATCCTGGTCGAAGGCCCGGCGCGCCGCCCCGGGCAGCTGTGCGGACGGACCGAGAACAACCGCGTGGTGAACTTCGATTCCGCCGACCCCGGCCTGATCGGCCGGTTCCGCGAGGTGCGCATCACCGAGGCGCTGCACTATTCGCTGCGCGGCGAGCTGCCGGCCGAACGCCTGGCGCGCGCCGGCTGATGGCCGATCCCGATACCCCCATGGCCGGCCCGCGGCGCGACATGAAGACCCGGCTCAAGCATATCGAGTTCAGCCTGCTGCCGGAGGACAACGACCGGCTGGCGGCCTTGTGCGGGCGGCTCGACGAGCACATCAAGCAGATCGAGGGCCACCTGGGCGTCGAGATCGCCAACCGCGGCGGCAATTTCCGCGTCACCGGCGCGACCGTGCCGGCGCGCAACGCCGAGCGCGTGCTCAAGCAGCTCTACGCCGCGACCGCGGAGAACAGGAGCCTGTCGCCGGGCGGCGTGCGCCTGGCGCTTGCCGACGCCGAGCGCGAGGAGGGGGACGAGACCGAGACCAGCCTGCGCACGCCCAAGGAGGTGGTCAAGCCGCGCAGCCCGCGCCAGCGCCAGTACGTGCGCAACATCCTCACTCACGACATCAACTTCGGTATCGGCCCGGCCGGCACCGGCAAGACCTATCTGGCAGTGGCCTGCGCGGTCGATGCCCTGGAGCGCGACCTGGTGCGGCGCATCGTCCTGGTGCGGCCGGCGGTCGAGGCCGGGGAGCGTCTGGGTTTTCTGCCGGGCGATCTGGAGCAGAAGGTCGATCCCTATCTGCGGCCGCTCTACGACGCGCTCTACGAGATGCTTGGCTTCGAGCGGGTCGCGCGGCTGCTGGAGAAGCATGTCATCGAGCTCGCGCCGCTCGCCTATATGCGCGGCCGCACGCTCAACGAGTCCTTCGTCATTCTCGACGAGGCGCAGAACACCACCGCCGAGCAGATGAAGATGTTCCTGACGCGCATCGGCTTCGGCGCCAAGGCCGTGGTGACCGGCGACATCACCCAGGTCGATCTGCCGCGCGGCCAGAAGTCGGGCTTGAACGAGGCGATCGAGGTGCTGGCCGGCGTCGCCGGCATCAGTTTCATGCACTTCCTGCCGGAGGACGTGGTGCGCAACCCGCTGGTGCAGAAGATCGTCGAGGCCTACGAGGCGCACCGGCCGGGCGACCGGGACTAGCAGGGTGTTGATAAACTCGTTTATCAACACCCTGCTAGACGGTCGATGGAGCGACCGGCATTTTTCAAACACGCAAGTGTTTGAAAAATGGAGCAAAGCAAAAATC
>Ga0214471_10000570_pt1 | contig 31095 bp, 23 predicted proteins | sample RVTome_5_FD_207665 | JGI IMG/M metagenome (GOLD analysis project Ga0214471, IMG submission 207665) | Soil microbial communities from uranium-contaminated site in the Upper Colorado River Basin, Wyoming, United States - RVT142D155 | ecosystem: Environmental > Terrestrial > Soil > Contaminated >... | reverse complement strand
CGCTGACGGTGATGGGGCTGGCGGTGACGGTGGTCGCGCCGCTCGGGCTGGCGATGCTGACGCTCGGCGCGCTGGTGTCCGGCGACGGGGGCGGCGACGGGGGCGGCGACGGGGGCGGCGACGGGGGCGGCGGATTGGTGGACGGGACGGTGCTGCCCGCCGGATAGGTGTCGGCGCCGCCGGTGCAGGCGACGAGCATGAAGGAAAAGCTTGCAAGGGCCGCAATGCGGAACCACTGCGCCATCGGGGCAGGGCGCCGGAACTCGTCGTGTCGCGTCATCGAAACTTCCTATCGTTACCGAGTCATTCCCTCACCCCGAATCGCCGCTCTCGTCGCGCGACGCTGCCTTCGTTGTTATCGGGCGTAACGATAGCTGAAGCACATGAAATTAAAATGGAAATCAGATTTACGGAGCGGGATGCCGGATAGGTGGCTGCGCAAAAATTCGCCATGCCAACCGCCACGTTCGCAACCACCGTTCGTCGGAGAATCTGCACGGATCATGTGCCGCAACCACTCCGGCGCGCGTGACGCGACGATTGGCATGCCGGTTTCCCGCCCCCGCCACGGTGTGCGCCATGTCCTTGACAAGGCCGGAACATCTGTAATAGATTGAAATCACATTAAAAATTCTGGCCCCCTACAGGGGCCGCGGGGTATCCAAAGGGGTTGCCCGGGGTTCGCCACCTCGCGGTATTTTCTGTGCATCGTCATTGCTGCGCGCCTGCGCCGAGAGCGAGACCACTTCGTCAGAGGCAAGTCCATGGGAGACTCATCGTTCGTGAGATTCGCGCTGGTATTCATCGCGGTGCTGCTGACGCCTTCCGCATACGCCGACGCCGGCTCTGGTCAGTACGGTCCCTTCGACTACTACAACCCACCCAAGGGCTCGCGGGGCCTGGTCGAGACCCATCATTTCGGTCCGAAGACCGAGCTGTTCCTCAGGCAGGGCGCATACTGTCGCGTCTGGGGCGATTACGACTACACCTTGCGCGCGTTCCCGAATCACCCGCAGGCGCTGGTGGCGATGGCGGAGTTCCTGGAAAAGCACCCCGGCTGCCAGCCTAGCGTGTCGAAGAATCAGTCGGTCGCGGATTTGATCGGCGAGATCGAGCGCGGTGCGTGGCGCGAGCGCGATGCGGATTATTACTTCCAGAAGGGTATCGAGTTTGCCCCGCAATACGCCAAGACCCGTTTGCTGTACGGGCAGCACCTGCAAGAGAAACGCCGGTATGACGCCGCCCTGCGCCAGTACCTGGACGCCGAGAAGATCGCGCCGAATTCCGCGGACGTCCACTACCACCTTGGCAAGCTCTACCTGGAGACGGGCGAGATCGCCAAGGCCTTGAGCCACGCGCGCCGCGCCTACCAGCACGGCGATCCGCCCGCGGACTTGAAGCAGCAGCTCGTTGAGCGCGGCGCTTGGAACGGCCGCTAGACCAGGCTTGGCCCGTTCACGGCCTACAGACAATAACGGGGAAGCGAGCATGGCCGGGTTGTGCGGCTGGTTGGGCGGCGATGCCGACGTGGATGCGGCGCGGCACATCGTGTCACGCATGGCGGCGCGCGTCGCTCCGACCGCCGGTGTGACCGGCGTCGTCTGTGGACAACGCGCCGCCCTGGCGGTGAGCGACACGCGCCGCGCCACCCTCTACCAACACGACCATGTGTTGACAGCAGTAACCGGCCGTCCCCACTGGCGCGACGCCGCGTTGGCCGAACTCGCCGCCAACCAGGGACATGCCGCCGCCCTGGCGGCGGCCTGGAATCGGCTCGGCGAACGGCTGTGGTCGACGATCGACGGCGACTACGCCGCCGCACTGATCGACGAGCGCCAGCCGTTCCTGGCGCTGGGCGTCGATCCGATGGGCATCCGCCCACTCGCCTACACCTCGGTGGGCGATGCCGTGGTGTTCGCCTCGACGCTCGACGGACTGCACCCCTACCCCGGCTTCGCGCCGTGCATCGACCCGCAGGCGATCTTCCATTATCTGTATTTCGACATGGTCCCCAGCCCGGGAACGGTCTATCGCGGCGTGTCCAAGCTCGAACCGGCGCAGCACCTGCATTGCGCCGCCGGAGCGACGCAACTCGACTATCACTGGCTGCCCACGTTCCAGGATCGCGACCCGCGCGGATTCACCGGCCATGAGCAGGAACTGGCGCGCCTGCTGCGCGACGCGGTGCGGCGCTGCGAGCCCGACGCCCATACCGGCGCGTTTTTGAGCGGCGGGCTCGACAGCTCGACCGTCTCCGGCCTGTTCGCCGAGCTTGGCAAGGGCCCGGCGCGCAGCTATTCGATGGGTTTCGCCGTACCGGGCTATGACGAGATCGGGTACGCGCGCATCGCCGCCGGACGCTTCCGGCTCGACGCGCGCGAACACTATGTCACGCCCCAGGACGTGATGACGGCGCTGCCGGTCATCGCGCAAACTTATGACGAACCGTTCGGCAACGCCTCGGCGCTGGCCGTGTACTGGTGCGGCCGTGTCGCCGCCGACGACGGTATCCAGATCCTGCTGGCCGGTGACGGCGGCGACGAGCTATTCGCCGGCAACGAGCGCTACGCCAAGCAGAAGGTCTTCGAATCCTACGGGCGGCTGCCCGCACCGTTGCGGCGCGGGTTGATCGAGCCGTTCGTGCGTCGTTTTCCCGGCGGTGAGCGCATCCCGCCGCTGCGCAAACTTGCCAGCTACATCCGTCAGGCCAACATCCCGCTGCCCGAACGACTGCAAACCTACAACCCACTGCACATGAACCCGCTGCGCGAGGTGTTGACCGACGATTTCCTGGAGAATGTCGACACCGCCGCGCCGCTGCGCATGCTGGATGAGACCTACCGCCGCGCACCGACCGGCGCGAGCCTCAACCGCATGCTGTACCTCGACTGGAAGATCGCCCTTGCCGACAACGACCTGCGCAAGGTCAACCGCATGTGCGAGGCCTCGGGGATAGAGGTGCGCTACCCGATGCTCGATCCGGCGCTGGTCGAATTCTCGACACGCATCCCGGTAAATCTGAAGCTTAGCGGCCTGCGCCTGCGCTATTACTACAAGCGCGCGCTGCGCGATTTTCTTCCGCGCGAGATCATCAACAAACCCAAACACGGTTTCGGTCTGCCGTTCGGCGTTTGGCTGAAGGAACATGCGCCGCTCCAGACACTGGCCCGGGACCACATCGAGGCCTTCCGGCGCCGCGGCTACGTGCGCCCCGAGTACATCGACGGGCTGCTGCACCGCCATCGCACCGATCACGCGGCGTTCTATGGCACGAGCATCTGGAACCTTCTCATGCTGGAGATGTGGCTGCGGGCGCATGATGTGAGTTGAGCCACCGCTCCGACTGGAATCCCGGTGATCGCGATGGCCGGCACCGTCACTCGGGGGCCCGCAACCGGATCTCGGGATAGCGGCGCGGTCCCAAACCCAGATGCAGGAACGGCGCGATCGTGGCCAACATCAGCTGCCAGGAGCGCCCGCGCACGAAGACCGCGCTGCCCAGGAAGTGCGCCCGCAACCGTCGGTGAGAGGCGACCGATGCCATGTTGAAGGTCGAGATCCGGCTCATGGTCCATATGATACCGCGTTCGCGCAGGTAGGCGTTGGCCGAGTCCCACAGCCGCGCGAACGCCGGGCCCACCCGGTAGCGCTCGTCGACGTAGACGTCGAAATCCCAGCCGGCCTGGTGCACCGGGCCCGGCAGGAAGCGACAGTGCACCTCATCCTCCATGTAGGGACCGAGCTGCAACCAGATAAAGCCGATCAGCCGCGCGCCGTCGAACGCGCCCAGGCACACGGCACCCTGATCGTAACGGGAAGCGATCACCTGTGCCGGGCGCGGCATCGTCGCGATGGCCGGGTCGCCGCGCCCGATCGGGCGAACCTGAAACTGCGCACCGCGGTGCGGCGGCAGCAGCGGCCCGGCGGGCACCGGTTGTGCCACGAGGTGATATCGATAAAGCTCCAAGCCGATCGAGGACAAGAGCCTGCCGGCCGCGTAGAGCGACCCGTTCAACCACCCGAGCTCCGCCCACGCCGACCGCGCCGACCGCCACCAGCCGGATGTCATGCCCATGCGCCGATTCCGAAGCCTGCTGCGCGGAAATTTCCGCCGGCGACGCGCAAACCGTCACCGCGCATGACGATAGCGGTGCAGGCGCGGCGCGGCGAAATGCGAAGCTCGCTCCCACGGTGCTCGCCCACGGTCCTCGGGCCAATCGGACAGCCCGGCGCGTTCACCACATGGATAGCCAAGAGCGCGAAACCCCATGCCTCCTGCGCCGTCGACATTCAACACACGACAGACTTCAAGTACCCCACGGCGGAGGAAGCGGTTATCGCCGTTCCCGTGGTGGCGGCCACTACGCCCGTTCTTCGTCAAAATACAAACAGCCGGCGCGGCTGTTCTCCGCGATTTGGCGAATCTTGTCGATGGACGTGCGGTCCAGTTCGCTCTTCCATTTTATGGCGGCCTGCGCGGGATGCTTGAAGATGCTGTAGTAAGACGCGTTATCGGTCGTCGTGCTCGCCGCGATAAAACTCTCGGTCTGCGAATCCCATCGCAGGCCGGCAAAGCCGAAGAACGCCTTGGAGGCTTTCACGGGCTCCGCACACACGTCCTCGTAACGTACTGTAACACAGCGACCGATGCCTTGCGTGTCCTCCATCGCCTTTTCGTTGAGCAAAACCCATCGCCACGCCAGGCGTTCGACCGGCCATGCGGCCTTCAACTGCTCCAACGTCAGGCCTCGGCGGCGCGCCTGCTCGGTCTGCATCAACTTCGCGAGCAGATCGTAATCGTCGCTCGAAGGACGGCGGTCGACAAACTGGCGATGCGCCTCCCCCCGCAACACCGATGCGACGTATCCGCAAGGATGGCGCAGAAGGTGCACCGCCCTCGCCTCCGGGACTGCGGTCAGGATGACACCGAGGCGCCCGAGCGATTCTATCGACTTCCACACGAGTCGGGTCTGCAAACGGCCGTTCGCCGTCGGAACCCCGAGGACGCGCGAGTCCTTGTGGATCCGATCAAACGCGCGCGCCATGAGCAGACCGCCCTGGATGAGCGCCCGCCGGGTGGCTGAATAGTAGGACTTCCTGAAAGTCGGAGGCTTGCCACAGGTCTTGAGGGTTCGGATCAAAGGGATGCGCTTCGTGTATTCCCTGACGAGTGATTCGTACTCGGCCGCTTCCGTCAGGCTCGGGACAAATGGCAGGCCCGCGATGCGCTGAACACTGTCCGGCTCATGCCGGTAAACAGTGTCCGGATGGCTGTCGAATATCTTTCCGATCCAGGTTGTCCCGGACCGAGGCATGCCGAATACCAAAATGGGCATATTCATCACGTTCGCGCCTCGAGAGATCTTGATGTTGCCGGTGATGATGCCGGGCGTGAAACGTCACAGTGCAGCGTACACTGCCTGTCTCGCACCGGCGGGATCGATACTCGCTCTTGCGATCCTTTGTCGTCTTGTCGATGCGCGTTCGAGCGCACGACCTGGCATCGAAGATCCGCGCGCCCGACTTTTCCCTGTGCAGCCGAGCTGATTCTGCTCTTTGCCCGCAACTCTACTGGCTGATCGCAAGACAAGCAAGCGGCTCCGTCGAGATTCTTCCTCCGCACCGGGATCGCCCGGAACACCCACTTCGCGCCACGTACGCCGTAGCCACAAGCCATCCGCAGCGACGGACTCGCCCGACGGCGCGACACGCTGCACCGCTCATCACGAAATCCGCAGACCCCGGGATTCAGACCGCCGCATTGGGCGCGTGTCGCACATTGAGCAGCAGGCGCGCAATGAACCGCGCCGGGCTGCGGTCCCAGGGCGTGAAGCGCGGTAGTTGAAAGCAATCGGCGCCCGGGCGCGCCGCGCCCCAGGCGGTCGAGACCGCCGCGCGAAAGCCCAGGGCCTTCACCAGCTTCACGTGTTCCGCGCGGTAGTCCTGGTGCGGCCGGCCGTTCGGGTAGGCGAACAGCGCCACGCGCTCGCCGAGCAGGCCTTCCAGATACTCGCGGCCGACGGCGATCTCGCGGCGCACGTCGGCCGGATCGGTGCCGGCGAGTATCGGATGGTTCACGGTGTGGCCGCCGATGCCCATGCCGGCCCGGTGCAGGCGGTTGACGCCGGCATCGGTCATCATCAGGTCGTCGGGCAGGCGCACGCCTAGCGTCGCGGTCAGGCGCTCGACGGCGGCGCCGCGCGCTAGCACCGGCAGGTACTTGAGTTTGCCGATCAGCGCCGCGGCCGTCGCGTGACGCTTCGCCATGTCGCCGATATCGTGCTCACCGAGACCGAGCGCGGTCAGATCGGCGCGCGCACCCGGCGCGATGCGCAGCGCCTCGATGATGCTGTCGTTCCACATGCGCCCGCCGTTGAGGAAGCCGGTGGCGATGAAAAAGGTCGCGCTGAGGCCCAGGCCTTGCAGGATCGGCAAGGCGATGTCGACATTGTCCGCGTAGCCGTCGTCGAAGGTAATCGCCGCGGCGCGCGGCGGCAGGCCGCCCGCGGCCAGGCGCTCGACCGCCTCGGTGAGTGGCAGGACAGTGAAGTGCCCGCGCAGCGCGGCCATTTGCCAGTGGAAGGTCGCCGCGTCGATCTCGTGCGGCCGCATGGGGTCCGGTTCCGGCAGGACCCGATGATAAATCAGGATGGACAGCCGGCCGCGCCGGCCGCCGGGCGAGACGAGGCCGCCCGCGAGTCGCAGCAACGGCGACAGCCCTACCGCCATGCGCGCCCCCGCCACCTCAGCGTCCCACCCCGCCGGCCAGGCCCAGCGCCTTGAGACCGGTGTCCCATATCAATCGCAGCTCCCGTTCCGAGAACCCCAGGAACAGCATGACCAGGCCCTGAATCGACAGCGCAATCGCGGCCGTCGTGATCAGCGCGCTCCAGCTGTCGAGCACCAGCTCGTGCAGGGCAAGTGCGGTCACGACCTGCACCGCGACGCCCAGCAGCAACACCGGCCCGACCCGGCGCAAGTAGGTCGCGACACTGCCGCCCGCCAGACGGCTCGAAAACACCATTAGGAACAGCGCATAAAACGTCAGCGGAACCGCCGTGCCGAGCGCCACGCCGGTGAGCCCGTAGGGGCCGACCAGGGCGAGGCTCAGCAGCACATTCGCCGCGGCCTCGACGATTGACACCCTGGCGAGCGTGCCGACCGCGCCGAGGCCGTAGATCAGGCTCTGCGACGGCTGCTGGGTGGCATAGAGCATGGTCGGCACGATCAGCAGGACCAGTATTCCGTAGGCGTCGACGTAACCCGGCCCCATCCATAGCACGACGAACTCGCGCCCAAAGTTGAGCGCCGCGCCGCCGACGATCACGGCGATGACCGCGGCCAGTTTCGACACGAAATAATACGTTCGGAACACCGCCTCACGGTCGTTGGTCGCCTGATATCGCGCGTAGACCGGGATCAACACGCCCAGCAAGGCGCCAATAAGCATGCGGAAGTAATACACCAGCTGTCCGGCAATATTGAACAGCGTGACGGCCGACAGGTTGATGAAGGCCGCGATCACCAGGTGATCGATCTGGAAGCGCATCAAATCGGCGAGCTGATTGACGAAGGCCTTCCCGCCGTAACCGAACAGCGGCCGCAGCTGAGCCGCCGCAAAGTGCGCGCGCCCGACGCGCAAGCCGCGGAACATGCGCCGCACCGCGAGGATCTTGACCGCATTGCCGCCGACATCGGTGATCAGCGTGATAAACGCGAGCGCGACGATTGAATACCCGGCACCGATGAAATAAAGGATCAGCACGGTACGCACCGCGAGCTTCGTCAGGTCGATGTACGTCGCGAGGTCATAGCGCAGATTGCCGGTCATGATGCCGTTTACCGGCGCCATCAGGAGAGTCACGGTGATGTTGATGCCGAGCAGCAGCAGCACCCAGCGGAATACGCTGATCTCGGCCGGATCGGTGAAGAAGCGCGGCGCCAGGACGCCGATCGTGAAGGTGACGGCCACGGCCAGCGTCGCGAGCAATGCCAGGATCACCAGGCTGGTGGTGAACAGCCGGTTGATCTCCTGATCGTCCCGCCGGCCGATGGCGCCGGCGATGAAGCGCTGGACCGCGACCGACAAGCCGAAATCGAGGTAGCCGTAGTAGCCCATGAAGGTGCCGATCAGGGTCCACATGCCGTACCAGCGGTCGCCGATGGCGTGGATCACGAACGGCATCATGTACAGCGCGACGGCGATGTTGGCGAACAGCAGCGCCGTGCGCAGCACCGAGCCGCGCAGCACCAGACCCTTGATATCGCCGCTCATGAATGCCTACCGATCCGCCCCGAGAGCAATGCGCGGTGTATTCTCCCTCTCCCTCCGGGAGAGGGCCGGGGTGAGGGCCCGCCTTACGAAGAGACGTTGTCTTGCTCCCCCTCTCCCTCCGGGAGAGGGATGGGGTGAGGGCCGACGGCTCCGAAAGACCGCCCTCATCCTGTCCTTCTCCCGAGGGGAGAAGGAACCCAATAGATGATGACGGGCACCCCTAGCCATTCCGCGCATGCCGATTCGCCCGAACGTCACCCCGTCACTCCCACGACCGCGGCGTCCACGCCCAGCCGCCGGAACAGCTCGACCACCCGCGCGGCGTTGTTGTCCCAGGTGAGTCCGCGGCGCTCGATGGTGGCGCGGGCGCCGGCCGCGATGTGCGCGCGCAACTCGGCGTCGATGCACAGGTGCTCGACCGCCACCGCGAAGCCGTGGGCGTCGGCCGGATCGAACAGCAAGGCGTTGTCCTCCGAGGTCAGCACCTCGCGCAGATTCGGCGTGGCCGGCGCGACGATGGCCCGTCCCAGGGCGAGATACTCGAAGAGCTTGAGCGGCGAGGCGTAGGGCACCACCTCCGGCTGCAGGGCGATGTCGAAGGCGGCGATGTAGCGCGCCACGCGGTCGCGCTCGACCACGCCGGTGACGGTGACGCGCTCGGCGATGCCGCGCTCCTGGGCGCGGCGCTCGATACCGGCGCGCGCCGGGCCGTCGCCGACCAGCAGCAGGTGCCGACGGCGGTCGCCGCTGTCGGCGATCAGGTCGACGACCCGCTCCAGCCCGTGCCACTCGCGCATGAAGCCGACGAAGCCGAGCACCAGCCGGCCCTTGAGGCCGAGCGCCTGCTTGGCATCGTCGAGCGCCGGCACGCGGCTGAAGCGCTCGGGATCGATGCCGTTGGGGATCGCCACGATGCGCCCGGGATCGACCCCGGCTTGCGCGACGCGCTCCGCCAGCACCTGCGTGACCGGCAGCACGAAATCCGCGCCGCGCCAGGCCGCGCCCTCCGCCCAGCGCGCCAGACGGTCGAGCGCGATGCCGTTGTACTTCTTGCGCTCGTCGTAGAGCGGCGCGTTCACCTCCAGCAGCATCGGCAGCCCGGTGCGGCGCCGCAGCCACACGCCGGACAGCAGGAACAGGTTGTAGCGCTCGTAGAGACAGTCGGGCTTGTGCCGCTCGGCGGCGCGCTTCAGGCGGCGGTAATCGAGCACCGAGTAGAACAGCTCCATGAGCTCGTAGACGAACTTCGGCAGCCACTTTTTCAGTACCGCGATCCAGCCGGCGTCGGCGCCGAACTGCTCGGCGTCGACGCCCGGCGGCCCGACCATGACGATCTCGTGGCCGGCACGCTTCAAGGCCGCGGTCAGCTCCTCGATGTGGACATGCTGGCCGTCCTTGGAACGGGTCCGATGATGATAGAGAATCTTCACGCCTCCCCCTGTCGTGCCACTGGACTTGCGATGACGCGCCGGAACAGCTCGAGCTGGCCGCGGCTGGTCTGCTCCCAGCCGTAGGCCTCGGTGTGGCGCCGCACCGCCGCCCGGTCGGGATAACGCGCTTGCAAGTCGCGTACCGCCGCGGCCAAAGCCTGCGGACTGCGTTCCGCCATCAGCGCACCGGCGGCCGGTGCCGCCACGACCTCGGGCGTACCGCCGACCGCGGTCGCCACCACCGGCGTGCCGCAGGCCATGGCCTCGAGCAGCACGTTGGCCATGCCCTCGCGCGCGGACGCCAGCACCAGCATGTCGGCGGCGCTGTAATAGCGCGGCAATTCCGCCTGCGGCACCGGGCCGACGAAGCGCACGCGTTCCCCGACTCCGAGCGCCGCGGCCAGTTCGCCCAGGCTGCGCCGTTCCGCCCCGTCGCCGATGATCAGGAGACGCGCGTCCTCGATCCCGGCCAGGGCGCGGATCGCAATGTCGTGGCCCTTGAGCGGGATCAGATTGCCGACGCTCAACAGCGTGAGGCCGTCGAGCCCCAGGCGCTCGCGCTCGACGACCCGATCGCGCGGCGCGAACAGCGCGCGATCCACGCCGTTGCGCAGCACCGTGATGCGCGCCGCCGGCACGCCCAGCTCGATCAACCGGTCCTTGAGCGCCTGGCAGACCGTCACCACCGCCGCGGCACGCCCGGCGGCCCACAGGATCCGGCGCCGCGCGCCGGCGTAGCGCGGAAACAGGTTGATGTCCGTGCCGCGCGCCGTCACCACCACCGGCCTGCCGAGCCGCTCGCCGGCCATCACCGCGGCCACGCCGTCGGGGTAGAAATAATGCGCGTCGATGATATCGAAATCGTACCCGTCCGCCTGCATCGCCCGCAATGCCCGGACCGCGGCCCGCGCCAGCAGCGCCGGCGCCAGGTTCATGCCGACTTTCGGTATCGACGCAAACCGAGGATGCGCGATGTGGATGCCATGCCGGGTCTCCGTCGCCGGCACGGCCGCGTACTCGGCGTAGCGCCCGAAGCGCGCATGCCGCCACGGAAACCACGGCACCGGCGCCACCACCCGCGCCTCGACCCCGCCGGCCGCCAGCAGTTGCCGCAACCGCTGCTCGACGAACACGCCGTGGCGCGGCTGGCGGGCGTTCGGGTAGAGCGTGGTGCAGGTGAGAATCTTCACGACCGCCTCAGCCTGCCAGCACTTCGCGCTGGAAGGCCTCGAACATCAGCAGCGCCCACAACGCCGCGCTGTGCTCGCGCGCCCCGGATTGATGCTGGTCGATCATGCTGCCCAGGAAATCCATGTTGAAATAGCCGGTCGCCGCCAGCGTCGGCCCGAGCAGCGCGTCGCGCACCCGCTGCCGGAGCGGCCCGCGGAACCATTCGGCGAGCGGCACGGCAAAGCCCATCTTCGGGCGGTAAAGGATATCGTCCGGCACGTACGGCCGCAGCGCCTTCTTCAGAAGGTACTTGCCCTCGCCGTCGCGGTACTTGTAGTCCACCGGCAGCCCGGCCACCCACTCGACCAGCTCGTGGTCGAGCAGCGGCGCGCGCACCTCGAGCGAATGCGCCATGCTGGCGCGGTCGACCTTGGTGAGGATGTCGCCGGGCAGATAGGTCTTGAGATCCAGATACTGGACGCGCGACAGCGCATCGTCGGTCGGCGCGCGCCGGGCGTGGTGCCGCAGCACCTCGATCGCCTGATAGCCTTGCAGCTCGCGGCGGAAGCTGTCGGTGAACAGGCGCCGCCGCAGCCGGTCGGGGATGATCGAGACGCTGTGAAAGTAGCCTTCCACCGAGTCGCGCGCCAGCGCCTCGAAAGTGGACTTAGCGCGGAAGATCTTCGGTGCCCAGTCGATCTTCGGGTACAGGCGCCCCGCCAGGCCGAACAGCGGCCCGCGCAGCGCCTGCGGCAGCAACCGCCGCACGCGCTCCTCGTAGACATGCCAGCGGTAGCGGCGGTAACCGGCGAAGCTCTCGTCGCCACCGTCGCCGGACAGCGCGACCGTCACCTGGCGGCGCGCCAGCTCGCAGACCCGGTAGGTCGGGATCGCCGAGCTGTCCGCATAGGGCTCGTCGTAGAGCCGCGCGAGCTTGTCGATGAGATCGAAGTCGTCGTGCTCGACGCGCTCGACGCGATGCCGGGTGTGGTAGCGCCCGGCGATCTGCGCGGCGTACTGCGCCTCGTTGTAGCGCGGGTCGCCGAAGGAAATCGAGCAGGTGTTGACCGGCTCGGCCGACGCGCCGGCCATCATCGCCACCACCGCGCTCGAATCGACGCCGCCGGACAGGAAGGCGCCGAGCGGCACCTCGGAGATCATGCGGATGCGCACCGCCTCGCGCAGCCGCTCGATCAATTCGGCGCCGGTCTCCGCCTCGGATTGCCGGGCGTCGACATGGAATCGCACGTCCCAATACTCCTCCGGCGCCGCCGGCGGCGCGCCGCGCTTCAGCGTCAGGCGATGCGCGGGCGGCAGCTTGAAGGCATGCTTGAGTATGGTGCGCGGATCGGGCACGTAGCCGTAGGCGAAATAATCCTCGATCGCCGCCGGCTCCAGCGTGCGCGGCAGCTGCGGGTGCAGGAGCAGCGACTTGAGCTCGGAGGCGAAGAGGAACCGGCCGTCGGGCAGCCAGGCATAGTACAAAGGCTTCTTGCCGAGCCGGTCGCGCGCCAGGAACAGCGTGTCGCGGTTGCGGTCCCAGAGCGCGAACGCGAACATGCCACGGAAGCGCTCGACGCAGGCCGCGCCCCACTGCTCCCAGGCGTGCACGATGACCTCGGTGTCCGAATGCGTGCGGAACGCGTGGCCGGCGGCGATGAGCTCCCTGCTGAGCTCGGGGAAATTGTAGATCTCGCCGTTGAACACCACGACCACGCTGTGATCCTCGTTGAACAGCGGCTGCTGGCCGGTGGACAGATCGATGATGGACAGGCGCCGATGGCCGAGCGCCAGCCCCGGCTCGAGATGCGTGCCGCCCTCGTCCGGACCGCGATGGTGCAGGGCCGCGTTCATGCGCGCCAGCAGCGCGGCGTCCGGCTCGCGCCGCCCGCGGCTGTCAAAGATGCCCGTGATGCCGCACATGGATCCCCCGGCTGATCATGTAAGAGCCAAAACCAGCCACGGGGGTCACGGGGGACACGGGGAAAACCTGGTTCGGCCGATTCGCGTCAAAACGATGACTTGATCCATTACCGATAGAGTTTTCCCCGTGCCCCCGTGCCCCCCGTGGCCAATCACTTTTCTTCCCGCCTGGATACTATTTGGTCAAGACTTCATCGTATACGGCCATATAGCGCTCGACCATGGCGTCCAGGCTGAAGCGCTGTTCGATGCGCACGCGGCCGGCCGCGCCCTCGCGCGCCGCGCGCTGCGGCTCGCGTACATAGGCGAGCATCGCCCGCGCCAGCGCGTCGGGATCGGACGCCGGCACGAGCTGGCCGGTCTCGCCCGCCACCACCAGCTCGGCGTTGCCGCCGACCCGGGTCGCCACCACCGGCAGGCCGCAGGCCATGGCCTCGAGGATAGTGTTCGAGATTCCCTCGGCGATCGACGGCAGCACGAACACGTTGAGGCCCTGCAACAGCTCCGGCACGTCGTCGCGCGCGCCCGCGAGCCAGGCCTGCTCGCGCGCGCCGGCCGCCGCGAGCAGCACCTCGGCCTCGGTGCGCAGCGGGCCGTCGCCGACCAGCACCAACCGCAGGCGCCCGCGCTCGCCGGGCGCCAGCTCGCGCAGCCGCAGGAAGGCGCGCACCAGATTGAGCGGATCTTTCACCGGCTGCATGCGCCCGACCGTGCCGAAGATCAGGCTGTCCGGCGCCGCGAACCCCGCGATGGGCAGCGGCCGCCGCCCGCCGGCGTGCGGATGAAACCGCCGGCTGTCGACGCCGTTGTAGATGCGGCGCAGCCGCCGCCGCGGCACGCCGATACTTTCGTGCAGCCAGGCCTCCAGGTCCTCGGACAAGGGGATGTAACGACCCACCAGCGGCCGCGTCAGCCGCCGCAACAACCGGTATTTCCAGTTGCGGCCGTCGAGATCGACAACGTCGCGCCCGTGCTCGCCATGCACCCGGTGCGGCACGCCGGCCAGCGCCGCCGGCACCAGGCAGTCGACCGCCGCCAGATTGCGGGTATGCACGATGTCCGGCCTGACGCGGCGCAGCAGCCGCCACAGTCGCCAGTACAGACCGAGGTCCTTGCCGGGACGCTTGTGCAGCGCGTACACCGCGACATCCGGCCGCCGGATGCGCTCGCGGAAGCGCGAGTAATCCGTCAGGCAGACGATCGCATGCCGGTAGCGTTCGACGGGCATGGCATTGATCAGGTTCACCAGCCCGTTCTCCAGCCCGCCGAAGTCGAGCCGATGAATGATATGCGCCACCAGCGGCGGCGCGGCGGCGCCCGGGGAACTCATCGTGCTCCGCCCGCCCGTCGGCGCGGCGCGGCGCCCGCGCCCTCGAGCAGGGCGTCGATGTGCGCCAGGTTCCGCTCCCAATCGTAGTGGCTCAACACGCAGGCGCGCCCGACCGGCCCGAGGGCGTCATGATCATCGCCGGTGATCAAGGCCTCGGCGAGCCGCGCCAGGGACTCGGCCGAATCGCCCACCAGGCGCTCGAGCCCCGCACAGGGCGCGATGCCGTCCATGGCCTGCGGGCTCGCCAGCACCGGCCTGGCCATGGCCATCGCCTCCAGCACCTTGTTCTGCACGCCGCGCGCGATGCGCAGCGGCGCCACCGCGGCGCGGGCATGCGCGATATACGGGCGCGTGTCCGCCACCCGGCCGGTGACGCGCACGCCCGGCAGCGCGCCGAGCGCGTGCACCGCGTCGGTCGGCCGGCTGCCGACGACGTAGAAGCGCGCCATGGGATGCCGTGCCTGCACCCCGGGAAAAATCTCGCGCGCGAACCAGTTCACCGCGTCGACGTTCGCCCAGTAATCCATGGCGCCGGTGAACACCAGCACGCGCTCGTCGGCGTCGTAGGGGTTTTCGTAGTCGCGATCGGGCGAGAAATAATCGCTGTCGACGCCGTTCTCGACGGCGACGATGCGCCCCGCCGCTTCCGGCGCCAGGCGCCGGAACAACTCGGCCTCGGCGGCCGAGACCAGCACGCAGGCGTCGAATTCGTGCGCGACGCGACGTTCGAAATCGAGCAGCCGGCGCGCCTCACGCCGATACAGCCAGCCCATCGGCCAGCCGCGGCTCGCACTGTACTGCCGCCACTTGTCGGAATCGACGTCGACGAAGTCCATCACCCGCCGCACGCCCGGACCGGCGTCCAGGACGTATTGCGCCATGGGCGAGGAGAACGCCAGTACCCGCCGCACACCCGCGAGCTTGCCCGTCACCCAGCGCCTCAAGCCCGCGTCGCGGTAGTACGGCAGGCTGAGCGCTTCGCCGCGCGCCAGTCCGCCCAGGCTGCGCAGCCGGGCGCGTATCGGTTGGAGGTCGGCGCAGTACAGATCCGCGCACAGGCCCCGCAGCGCATCGACGTGCCGCCGGTCGTCCGGATCGTCGATGAAGGTCGCGAGATGAACGCGATAGTTGGCGGCGAGATGCCGCAGCAGATGGTACGAACGGATCTTGTCGCCCTTGTTCGGCGGGTAGGGGATGCGATGCACCAGGAACAACAGATCGTCCACGTCTCACCCCAGGCTGCGCGAGATCCACGGGCCGACCAGCTTGCTCACCGGCAGCGGCAGCCGGCGCCAGACATCGATCATCAGCCGGTACTTGGGATTCAAGGGATTGACCTCCGGCACCGCCTTCGCCTTCACCAGCAGATACTCGTAGTGCATCGGCTCGGGATTGAACCCCCAGTTCTTCTTGAAGCTGTAGGCGCCGGTGCCCTGCTTGCTGCGGCCGAAGTCGAAGATCCGCACGCCGCGTCCGCAGACGCGCCGCATCAGCTCCCAGTACATGAAATCGTTGCCCGCCACCCGGCGCGCCGCGGAAGTGCCGCCGCCGTAGTACGGCAGCACCTCGTCGCGGAAATAGAAGCTCATGACGCTCGCGACCACGGCGCCGTCCCGGGTCACGGTCAGGACCTCGCAGTCGTCGCCGAACTCCTCCTTGAGGCAGCGGAAATATTTCTTCGAGAATACCGGCGTGCCCAGGTTGCGCACGCTCTCCGCGTAGGCCTCGAAGAAGCGCTCGACGCCGGCGTCGATTTCGCTGGTGAGGCCGGCGTCGATGCCCTTGCGCACCATGGCGCGCTGCTTGCGCGGAATGGCGAGCAGGTTCTTCTCCGGGTCCGGATCGATCGGCTTGCGGAAGCTGACGTACAGCTGCTTGACCGGCCGCGCACCGGCGCGCGGCTCGCGGTAGCGCAGCTCGAGATAGTCGACGCCGAGGCGCCGCGCCAGGTCCTCGGCGGCACGCTCCAGCATCGCGGCCGCCGCCGCATCGGCGGCGGCCGCCCCGCCGTAGACGCAGAACGGCACCGAAATCAGCGCATTGCCGAACAGCCGGCTGCGGATATGGCCGAGCGGCAGAACGCCGCGTATCCGGCCCTGCGACTCGACATAGTAATAATAGGTATCGTGCCCGAAGGCCCGCTCCAGGACCCGGCGCCAGCCGGCGCGGTGGAAGAAGCTCGCCTGGCCGCAGCCGGCGACGTATTCGTCCCAGCGCGCGGCGTCGCCCTCCTCCAGGCGGCGCAGCGCCGGCGCGCCGGTCCCGGTCGCAACGCCGCGGGCATCGACGGTCATCGGCGGCCGGCGTCCGTGGGCGCGTTCAGGAACACCCTGTCCATGCGACCCCAGCGGAAATCGCCGAGCAACCGCGTGAGCCGCCGCTCCATGCGGCCGAGATTGAGATAATGGCGCACGCGCGTCTTGAGGCCGATGTCGCGCTGGCGCGGCTGCTCCGGATCGATCTCCCAGGGATGAAAATAGAACACGCCGGCCTGGCCGTCGCGCCGGTTGACCCGTTCGAGCGCCCAGCGCGACAGCGCGTAGGGGAACAGCCGGAAGTAACCGCCGCCGCCGCACGGGAACTTGTGCGCGCCGATCGTCACCGTGGTCACGGGCACCTCGAGGATTCCGCTGGCGCCGGGCCGGAAGGCGAAGCGCGGGGCCTCGGGCATGCCGTAGAGGTCGTGCCGGATCGGATAGATGCTCGAGCTGTAGCGGTGCCCGCATTCGCCGAGTACGTCCAGCGCCCACAGGTTGCGCGCGCCGATGGAATAGCTGGCGGCGCGGTAGCCGTTCACCGCGCAACCGCCCAGGTCCTCGAGCAGCGCCTTGGTGCGCGTCACGTCGGCGCGAAACTCCTCGGGACGCTGCTGGGTGACGCGCACATGCTGGTAGCCGTGGCTGGCGAGCTCGTGGCCGGCGTCGACGATGCGCCGCACCATGGCCGGATAGCGCTCCGCGACCCAGCCGAGCATGAAGAAGGTCGCGTGCACGCCGTGCGCGTCGAACAGCGCCAGGATGCGATCGACGTTGCGCTCGACCCGGCACTCGAGCCGCTCCCAGGTGCCGCGCGAAATATGGCGCTCGAAGGCCGAGACCTGGAAATAATCCTCGACGTCGACGGTCATGGCGTTGACCACCGGTCCGGCGTCGCTGCCCTCGGGCTGCCGCATGCGATTCATCCCCGTGAGGCGCGCGCCGCCGCCGACCCGCGATCGCCCGCCAGCCACTGCGCGAGCACCTGCTTGATGCGCAGCGCCGCCTTGCCGTCCCACAGCGGCGGTACGCGGCCGGACTTGCCGCCGGTCGCGAGCACGTCCGCCACGGCCGCCAGGATGCGCGCCGGATCGGAACCGACCACGGTATTGGTGCCCTGCTCGACCGTGATCGGGCGCTCGGTGTTGTCGCGCAGCGTGATGCAGGGAATGCCGAGCGCGGTGGTCTCCTCCTGGATGCCGCCCGAGTCGGTGAGCACCACCCGCGCCTTCGACATCAGCCCCAGCATCTCGAGATAGCCGAGCGGCGCCGTGCGCAGCAGTCGCGGCGACTCCAGCAGCGCGCCGAGCCCGGCGGCCTCGACCCGCGCCGCGGTGCGCGGATGGATCGGGAACACCACCGGCAGGCGCTCGCTCACCGCGCGCAGGGTCTCCAGCAGCCGCCGCAGCACCACCGGATCGTCGACGTTGGACGGGCGGTGCAGCGTGACCAGCGCGAAGCCGTCCCCCGAGCGCATCACCGCCTCGCGCCCGGCGTGATCGCGCAGCACCTGGTCCACGGCGGTGGCGCGCGGCAGGTTGTGGAAAAGCGTGTCGATCATGACGTTGCCGACGTAGTGGATGCGCGCGCGCTCGATGCCCTCGCGCAGCAGGTTGGTTTCGGCATCGGGCTCGGTGGTGAACAGCAGGCTCGAGATCTGGTCGGTCAGCACCCGGTTGATCTCCTCGGGCATGCCGCGGTCGAAGCTGCGCAGCCCGGCCTCCACGTGGATGACCGGCACGCCCTTCTTGACCGCCACCAGCGAGCAGGCGATGGTCGAGTTGACGTCGCCCACCACCAGCACCGCCGCCGGCTGCTCGGCATCGAGCGCCGGCTCGAAGCGCCGCATGATCTCCGCGGTCTGCAGCGCGTGGCTGGCGGAGCCGACTTCGAGATCGACGTCCGGTTCGGGGATGCCGAGCTGGTCGAAGAAGGCGTCCTTCATTTGCGCGTCGTAATGCTGGCCGGTGTGCAGCAGCCGGGCCGGCAGCGCGCCCGGCGCCGCGCGCAGCGCCGCCATGATCGGTGCGATCTTCATGAAATTCGGCCGGGCCCCCACCACGCACAAGATAGCGCGATCGCCCGCCCGTGACTGTGACATGTTTCACCCTCCCCGTAATGCGTTCCCCGCCGCGCGGCCGGCGGTGGATTCTATAGTTATCCCCGGTCCCGCGCGTCGCGGGCAGGGGCTTGATTTTACACGGGGTTCAGGGCGAACACCATGCGAGCGGCGCCGCTGCTCGGCGCCAGGTGGATGATATGGAAGGACTTTTTCAAAGCCGCGTCATGGAAGCCACTCGAGGGCCCCGGCATCCAGGGCGTCGTGCCGGCCACGCACCGCCGCGCCCGCCGGATGACGGTATTCCCCGGTCGGCACCAGCCCGATCCCGGGCGGCGCGTCGAGTGCCGCCGCCGCGTCGATCGCCGCCGAGCGCGGCGCCGGGCGATAGTCGAACGCAGCCCGGTCGCGCACCGCCCGGCTGTCGCCGGTCACGTTGCCGATGCGCTCGACCGGGCCGGTCGAAGGCTCGCCCCGGCCGATCAACAGGTTGTTGGCCAGCAACGCCGGCGGCGCCTCGGCGGCGACCCGCAGGAACACGCCGTCGTGGCGATCGTTGACGATCGTGTTGTTCACGACGAACAACCGTGCGTCGCGATGACGCCGGCCTTCCGCGCCGTAGCTGATGATCGTCGAATTGTCGGTCTGCGGTCCCTGCTGGATCAGATTGCCCATGACGATCGACAGCCCGCCGTCCGGGAGGTCGATGGCATAGCTGGACGTGCCGTCGGTCTCGTCCATGATGCGGTTGTAAACAATATGGTTCTCCTGCGCCCGGCTCTTGACGTTGTGCCCGATGCGGGCGTGGTGACTGTAGCTGTAACGCAGCGTGAGGCGCCGGGTGTGCTCGCCGATGTAGATGTTGTGGCTGTAGCCGTCGCCGTGGCCGTTGCCGGCGAACTCCGTGTGCTCGATGAGCACCTCGCCGCCGCCGCCCAGGATGCCGTTCTCGTTGTCGTGGAAATAACAGTGCCGGACCGCCAGCCCTTCGCCCTCGTGGCGGATGCCGGCGCCGTTGAGATCGGACACCGCCGCGCCGGAAAACTCGATATTCTCGACGGTGACATCCCGGCCCTGGATCACCCAGATCGCCTTGCCGGCCGCGGCCCGGCCGTCGGCGCGCAGGTGGGCCCGGCCGCCGACCCCGCGCAGCGTCAGCCGGTCCTGGCGCCAGACCGCGACGTCCCCGGGATAAACACCGGCGTCGATCTCGACCGTGTCGCCGTTGCGCGCCTTCTCGGCCGCCGCGCTCGGCGTGGTGTAAGGCTTGGACGGGCCAACCTGCAGGACGCGCGCGGCGGCGCCGGCCGACGCCAGACCGAGACCGATGGCCAAGACGACGCCGGCCCGACGCATGCGCGCGCTCCTCCCCCGAAGGATGACGGTATGAACTGGAGTGCTTATTCTAGGCAGCCCAGTCTACATAAGTTAGAATTCCGCCACAATCGGGCATCTCACCGCCGGACGAAAAATGATTCTTTAGCCACGGGGGACGCGGGGAAAGCATTTCTGAATCGCCATGCTCACGAATCCGGCCGTCACGCCGCGATAAGCGATTTTCCCCGTGACCCTGCGGTAAATGGCTTTACAGCGTTGCCGACCCACGACTTCGAGCCGATCATCCGTCACGAACCGACATGAGCTCACTCCTGCACGAGCTGATCTTCCACACCGCCGAGCGCATGCCCGAGCGCGTCGCGCTCGTGCACCAGCAGGCGTCGTTGACCTACGCCCAGCTGGCCGCGGCGGTGGACGGCGCCTGCGCGCAGTTCCTCGAGCTCGGCCTGGCGCGGCGCGAGCGCGTCGCGGTGTATCTCGACAAACGTCTCGAGACCGTCGCGGCGATGTTCGGGGCGGCGGCCGGCGGCGGCGCCTTCGTGCCGGTCAATCCGCTGCTCAAGCCCGACCAGGTCGCCTACATTCTCCGTGATTGCAACGTGCGCGTCCTCGTCACCTCGCCCGAGCGTCATGCGCTGCTGGCCGGGGCGCTGGCCGACTGCCACGATCTGCATACCGTGCTGCTCGTGGGCGACGCGCCGGCCGATGCTCCGGGCGGACACTGGCGGACCGAACCGTGGCATCCGGCGGCGGTCGCGTCGCCTTCCGGCCGGTCGCGGCGCGGCATCGACGCCGACATGACGGCGATCCTTTACACCTCCGGCAGCACCGGCAAGCCCAAGGGCGTGGTGCTGTCGCACCGCAACATGGTCGCCGGCGCCGAGAGCGTCGCCCGGTATCTCGACAATCGCCCGGACGACCGGCTGCTGGCGGTGCTGCCGTTCAGCTTCGACTACGGCCTGAGCCAGCTCACCACCGCGTTCGCGCGCGGCGCGGCCGTGGTGCTGCTCAATTACCTGCTGCCGCGCGACGTGGTGCGCGCGGTCGAGCGCGAGCGCATCACCGGGCTGGCCGCGGTGCCGCCGCTGTGGATCCAGCTCGCCCAGCTCGACTGGCCGGCAGCGGCGGCCGGGACGCTGCGCTACATCACCAACTCGGGCGGCGCCATGCCGGGCAGCGTGGTCGCGGGCCTGCGCGGCAAGCTGCCGCGCACCCGGGTGTTCCTCATGTACGGCCTCACCGAGGCGTTTCGTTCCACCTACCTGCCGCCCGAGGAGCTCGACCGCCGGCCGGACTCGATCGGCAAGGCGATCCCGAACGCCGAGGTCATGGTGGTGCGCGAGGACGGCACGCCGTGCGCGCCCGGCGAGCCGGGCGAGCTGGTGCACCGCGGCGCGCTGGTCGCGCTCGGTTACTGGAACGACGCCGAGAAGACCGCCGAACGCTTCCGCCCGGCCCCGCAAGGCGAGTACGGCATCCGGCTGCCGGAGATCGCCGTCTGGTCGGGTGACACCGTGCGCAGCGACGAGGACGGCTTCCTCTATTTCATCGCGCGCAAGGACGACATGATCAAGACCTCGGGTTATCGCGTCAGCCCGACCGAGATCGAGGAGGTGCTGTACGCCACCGGCCTGGTCGGCGAGGCGGTCGCGCTCGGCGTGCCCCACCCGACGCTCGGCCAGGCGATCGTGGTCGTGGCGACCGCGGCCGGCGCCGGCCGGCTCGACGCCGACGCGCTGCTCGCCGAGTGCAAGCGCCGCCTGCCGGCGTTCATGGTGCCGGCGGCGATCCACGCCGAGAGCGCGCTGCCGCGCAACCCGAACGGCAAGATCGACCGCAAGGCGCTGGCCGCGCAGTTCGCCGACCGCTTCGCCGGGGAGCCGGCATGAACAAGCCCGCCCCCGCGCACGCGCCCCTGGACCAGTTCGCGGTGATCGACGATTGCCTGCACGTCGGCGGCGAGCCGGCCGAGCGCCTCGCGGCGCGCGCCGGGCGCACGCCGCTGTACGTCTACGATCGCGCGGTCATCGCCCGGACCGTGGTGGCGCTGCGCGCCGCGCTGCCGGAGGAGATCGGCCTGCACTACGCGGTGAAGGCCAATCCGATGCCGGCGCTGGTTCAGTATCTGACCGGGCTGGTCGACGGCCTGGACGTGGCCTCGGCCGGCGAGATGCAGGTCGCGCTCGACGCCGGCATGGCCGCCGCCCACGTCAGCATCGCCGGGCCGGGCAAGACGCCCGCCGAGCTCGGCCGCGCCATCGCCGCCGGCATCGTCATCAACATGGAGTCCGAGAACGAGATGGAGACGATCGCGCGGCTCGAGGCGGACCTCGGGCTGCGCGCACGCGTGGCGATCCGCGTCAACCCCGACTTCGAGCTCAAGTCCTCGGGCATGAAAATGGGCGGCGGCCCCAAACAATTCGGCGTCGACGCCGAGCGCGTGCCGGCGATGCTCGCGCGCCTGGCCCAGCTCAAGCTCGACTTTCACGGCTTTCACATCTTCAGCGGCTCGCAGAACCTGCGCGCCGCCGCCATCCAGGAGGCCCAGGAGAAGACCTTCGCGCTGGCGCTGCGCCTGGCCGATCGCAGCCCGGTGCCTGTGCGGCTGCTCAACATCGGCGGCGGCTTCGGCATCCCGTATTTCCCGGGCGAGACGCCGCTGGACCTCGAACCGATCGGCGCCAAGCTGCGGCGGCTGCTGCCCGACGTCAGGCGCAAGCTGCCGCAGGCCGAAATCGTGGTCGAGCTCGGGCGTTACCTGGTGGGAAGCGCGGGGGTGTATTTGTGCCGGGTCATCGATCGAAAGATTTCACGCGGCCAGGTGTTCCTGGTGACCGACGGCGGGCTGCATCACCACCTCGCCGCCTCCGGGAACTTCGGCCAGGTGATCCGCAAGAATTATCCCGTGGCGGTGGCCGGCCGCATGCACGGCGGCGAGCGCGAGATCGCCTCGGTGGTCGGGCCGCTGTGCACACCCCTCGACGTGCTCGCCGACCGCATGGAGCTGGCGCGCGCCGAGGTCGGCGATCTGATCGCCGTGTTCCAATCCGGCGCCTACGGCCTCACTGCCAGCCCGCTCGGCTTCCTGTCCCATCCCCCGCCGGCGGAGCTGCTCGTATAGAGAACATCGGAATTGTGGGCGGGGCTTCCAGCCCCGCCCGGCGCGGCCGGTAGCCAGGCACTGGCGGGGCAAGATGCCCCGCCTACAACTGTGAATGTGTTCCGCGCCTCGGCGTTGTCAATGACTTGAGCCCGCCGCTCACGGCGCGTACTCGTAGGCGCCGATGTCCATCGTGCCGGCGCTCGGCCGCGCCTCGCGGTTGGCCTTGTGCAGGTACTGATACGCCGGGCGCAGGTCGTAGCCGTTGGCGCCGCCGGGATCGGTGCCGGCGTCGCGCGCCAGCGAGCCGGCCGTCAGGCGGTAGTCGTAGCCGCCGATGTTCACCAGGCCGGGCGAGTTATCCTGAAGATTGTTCAGCATCGTGCCGGTGCCGCCGACCATGCCGTTGCCGGAAAAAATGTTGTTGACGATCTTTGCCGTCGTGCCGCCGCGTATCGACAAGGCGGTGCCCGAGCCGCGATCGTTGACGATGGTGTTGTTGATCACGTACAGCTCGGCGCGTCCGTTCAGATTGCTCTCCGCGCCGTAGGCGATGATGATCGAGTTGTCACCCATCGGCCCCTGCTGCACAAGGTTACCGATGACATAGGTCAGGCCGCCGTCCGGCACGTCGATCTGATAGCTCGCCGATCCGCTCACCTCGTCCATGATGCGGTTGTAGAGTATGTAGTTCTCGCGCGCCCGTGTCTTGACGTTGTGGCCGATCTTCGCGTGATGCGAATAACTGTGGCGCAGCGTGAGCTTGTCACCGTCGTCGATGTACATGTTGTGGGTGTAGCCGTCGCCGCGGCCGTTGCCGGCGAACTCCGAGTATTCGATCAGCAGGTGCCCGCCGCCGCCGAGAATGCCGTTCTCGTTGTCGTGGAAATAGCCGTTGCATACGGTGAGGTCCAGGCTCTGGACACGGATGCCGGCGCCGTTCTGGTCCGCCACGCTGGCGCCGGAGAACTCGATGTTCTCGACGCGCATATTGCGGCCGCGCGTGACCCAGATCCCCATGCCGTTGGCCTGATCGTCGCCGGAGCTGTAGGCGATCTGGCGCGTCGCCCGCAGGTGGGCGCGCCCGCCGACGCCGCGCAGCGTCAGATCGTTCTGCCGCCAGATCGCGATATCGTCGTCGTACACCCCGGCGTCGATCTCGACGACGTCGCCGGCCTGGGCCGCGCCGGCCGCCGCCTTCGGCGTGGCGTAGCTGCGGCCGGGGCCGACGCGCAGCACGCGCGCCGCGCCGACGTTATGCGTCGTCGTGGCGCCGCTGGTGACGCTCACCTGGGCGGTGCCGACGAAGCCGATGCTGTCGTCGGCCGCCGGATTGTCGGCGCCGGCTTGCCGGGTGAACGCCAGCGTGTAGGTGCCGCTCGCAAGCCCGTTCAATTGGTAACGGAAAGTGCAGGCGCCCGGATCCTGGCTTACCGCGGCCGTCGCCACGGGATTGGCACCGCTGCCGCCGCGGTCGTCCGGCACCGCCGTGCCGGCGTAAACGTACACGGCGTTGCCGCCGAAGCGGTCGACGCGCGAGCTGTCGACCTGGCCGGAAATCGCGCCCTGCCCGCCCGGCGGCGGCGGCGCCGGCGGATTGTAAGTCACGGTCACGCTGCGCGCGGCGCTGGCATTGCCCGCGGCGTCGCGGGCGGTGACGGTGATGGTGTTGGCGCCGCTCTGCAAGGGGACGCTGGCGCTCCAGGTGATGCCGGTGCCGGAGCCGCTGCGGCTGGCGTTGCCGGAGCCGCCGGTGCTGGTGGACCAGCTCACCTGGGTGACGCCGATGTCGTCGGTGGCGCTGCCGCTGACGGTGATGGGGCTGGCGGTGACGGTGGTCGCGCCGCCCGGGTTGCCGATGCTCACCGACGGTGCGGTAGTGTCCGGGGTCGGTGACGGCGGCGGCGACGAGGGTGGCGGATTGGGGGGCGGGACGGTGCCGCCGGCGTCGTTCGCGTCCGAACCGCCGCTGCAGCCGGCAAGGCCCAACACCAGCATGACCGCCAGAATATGAAAGCCCGTAACACCAAAACGAAGACGCAAGCCGGGGCTGCCGTGCTCGGATACTGTCGCCATGCCTCACCCTGGTCCAGACCGGGCACCACCCAACCCACCGCTTGATTATTGCCGCCAACCTTAGCTGAAGGACATGAAAAATAAAGGCAATCCGGATTTGCGGGGGACGCGGGCGGACGGGTGGCGCGGGACGCGCGCACGAGCGCGGCGCTCAAACGGTGCGGGTGGTCTTCCTGTTGTTGCTGCCGGTCGTGGATACCGACGCATTCTGCACGCCGTCGGCGATGCGGCGCAACTGTGTCTCGATCGACTGCAGGCTGGTGGCGATGCCGGACAGCAGCGGCAGCAGGTTCTGTCCGCCGCCGGCCGCGCCCAGGCTCGCCACCAGGTCGCCGGGTCCGCCGCCCGCCGCACCGGCACGCTCCGCGGTCGCCTGGCCCTTCCGGCCATGCGCCTTGGCGCGCGCGCCGTACGGCACCCACTGCAGCTCGTTGATCGCCGTGTTGAGCACGTCGGCACTGACCGTGCGGATATTGTCGGCGAACGCGCAGGTGAGCGCGGTGTCGCAGAGCGTGTTGATCAGGCGCGGGATGCCGCCGGTGTATTTGTAGATCAGCGGGATCACGTTGTCGGCGAAGATGTCCTTCTGCGCGGCGCCGGCGACGCGCAGCCGGTGGGCGATATAGGCCTTGGTCTCGGTCTGGGTGAGCGCGCGCATGTGAAAGCGCAGGCGGATGCGCTGCAGCAGCTGCTCCAGCTCCGGCGAATCCAGGATGTCGTTGAGCTCCGGCTGGCCGACCAGGATCACGTGAATGATCTTTTCCTTCTGCGTCTCCAGCCCGGACAGCATGCGGATCTCCTCCAGCACCGGCATGCTCAGGTTCTGCGCCTCGTCGACGATCAGCACCAATTGCTTGGATTCGAGGAATTTCTCGATCAGGAAGCTGTTGAGCATGTCCATCAGCTCGACCTTGCGGGCGTTGAACGGGTTGAGGCCGAACTCGACCAGCACCGCCTGCAGGAACTCGACCTCGGTGAGCTGGGTCTGGAAGATCTTCGCCACCAGCACGTTCTCGTCCAGCTCCGACAGCAGCTTCTGGATCAGCGTGGTCTTGCCGGCGCCGACCTCGCCGGTGATGACCAGAAAGCCGTCGCGGTTGTAGATCGCGTAGTCCATGTAGGCCTTGGCGCGCGCGTGATCCTTGCCCATGAACAGGAAATCCGGATCCGGCGTCAGGCGGAAGGGATACTCTTTGAGCTTGTAGAAGTCGATATACATGGCGGTTCACTCCCAGTTGCGGCTGCCTGGGGTCTGGTAGCGGTAGCTGACGCCGAGCGCGGCGCGGAACTCCTCGTATTCCTGCCCGGCGACCGCGCCGTCGCTCACCCGCTCGTTGCGCGTGAGCGTCAGGCTGACCGTCAGCGGCTCGCGCGCGCGATAGACCAGGCCGAGCCCGGCGCTGGCGAGGATATCGATGCGATCGACGTTCTGGTAATCGGTCTTGGACCAATTGCCGGTCAGGCTGCCGGTCAGCGCCTCGGTGAGCTTGTAGCTGAGCTCGACGCCGCCGCCGGCGATCTTGACGTCGTTGAGCACGGCCAGCTCGTACGCCTCGCTGCGGCCGTAGGCGCGCAGCACCGTGCCGAGGAAACCGCTGGTGCCGGAATACGTCGCGTCGGCCTGCTTGGCGTAAAGAATGTCGGTCTGCCCGGGCGCCGACACCAGCGACGGATCGCCGCCGGTCAGGCCCGCGGTGAGCAGGTCGCGCGCGTTGTCGGTGTACTCGGCCGACGCCGCCAGCCGGTAGGCGCTGCGCGGCGTGGACTGGCGGTGGACCGACAGCCGGCCGAGCGCGCCCTGCACCTCGGCCGAGCGGTCGCGCACGATGGTGGTGCCGCCCAGATCCAGATTGACGCCCGAGCCGGTCTGGGTCGTGCGTGTCTGCAGGCTGAAGTAGGCGTCGCGGCGCCGGAAGTTCTCGTTGTTCATCGGGTCGTCGAAATCGGTGCGCTCGCTGCTGTAGTTCAACGACAGCGTCGTGCGCGGCGTGTAGCGGTAGATCCAGCGGGCGATGCCCGAGACGCGCGTGCTGTCGCGGTCTCCGGTCGGCCCCGTGCCGGTTTCGATGTTCTCGAAGTAGTAATCGGCGTAGCGCGCGCCGACGCTCAAGGTGTTGACCGGATTCAGGCGCAGGAACGCGTCGGGGCCGGTGGAGAAGGTATTGGCGTTCTCGCGGTTCGACGGGATGTCGAGCGACGCCCGGTCGCGCAAAACCTGCACAAACACGTCCTCGGCCGTCCAGGTGAGCTGTTCGGGCGAGATCGACCACACCGCGACGCCGTTGAGACCGAGGTTGGTCCGGTCCTCGAACTGATCGGAGCGGTAGTCCTGGTACTCCACCGACGCCGCCAGGTTGGTGTTCAACCGTGGACCGTCTTCGCGCATGCTGAATCCCGAGCTCACGATACCCACCCACCCGTGCTCTTCATTCGCCGGCGTGAGCAGAATGTTGTTGCTGTACTCGACGCGCGTGCCGGCGTCGAGTATGTACTCGGCCGCGGCGGCGCCGCCCGGCAGGGCCGCCGACACCGCGATGGCCAGCAGCCGCTTCGCCGGCGCCTGCTTCACGTCTTGCCAGGCGGCACTGCGGCGCCGGCGCCGTTGCCCGCCTGCGGCTTCGCCGGACGGAACGGATGCAGCAACATCTCGCCCAACTGGCGCCACGAAAATTTCGGGACCGCCGGCTCATCGTTGAAGATCACGCCGAGCAGTTTCTGTTCGCCGACCGCCTTGGCGGCCTTCATCACCTGCGCCGGCGTCAGGCGTCCGTACGGAACCACCAGCAGCACGTAGTCGCACAGCTCCAGCAGGATCTGCGCGTCCGCGGAGTCGGCGATCGCCGGGGCGTTGAGGATGACGTAGCGATCCGGGTAGCGCCGGGTGACATCGTCCATCAGCGCGCGCATGCGCACCGAGGTGAAGAACTCCGCCGACGCCCGGTTCAGGCTGCCGGACGGCAACAGGCGCATGCGCGGGATGCCGACCGGGTAGATGATCTGGTCGACGCCGATATCGCGCCCCTGCAGGTAATCGGTCAGGCCCGAACCCCGGGCACCGTTGATCAGCCGGTTGAGGTAGGGATCGCGCAGATCGCAATCGACCAGCAGCGAGGTCTTGCTCTCGTCGAGTGACAGGGCCACCGCCAGGTTGGCGGACACGAAGCTGGCGCCGCGATCGACCGCCGCCGAAGTCACCATGACCACGGCGTTGCGGCCGGACAGTTTCTGCAGCAGGCGCGTGCGCAGCTCGCGGTAGGCGTTGGCGACCCGGTTATCGGTCATGTCCGCGGATATCAGGCCGTGCGCCGCGCGCAACTCGCCGCTCAACGGGCTCGGCTCCTTCATGCGCGCGATGTCGTGCGCCTCGGCGGTCACCGGCCGCAGCGCGCGTAACGCGCTGGCGGCGGCAGGCGCCGACGCCGACGCGGCGCCGGACCGGGCCGGAACCATCAGCGTGCCGCGTTCGCGGGCGACCTTCAGGGCCTTCTCGATCTTGCTCATGATCAGATCACTCCACCCAAGCGCAGGGCACTGACGGTGACGAATACCGCGCCGTTGGCCAGCAGAACCAGGAACAGCCACTGCATCTCGCGCTGCACCGTCGCGGTCTCGGACGGCGTCGAGAAATGCGGCAGCATCGCCACCAGCGGCAGCTTGAGCTGCTCGCTCAGTATCGCCGGCAGGCGGATGCGCGGGTCGAGCTGGAACTTGGCCACCACCAGGCCGAGCGGGACCAACAGGCCCAGCACCAGTCCCCCGATCGCGAAGTGCAGGAAGCGCAGACCGGTCGGCTGGATCGGCACGCTCGCCGGTTCCTGTATCCGGAAGCTCATGCCCTGCTGATCGCGATCCAGGTTCATGGACACCCGCGCGGCCTCGCGGCGCTTGAGCAGGTCGCGATAGATATCGCGGTTGACCTCGTAGTCGCGCGTCACCTCGGCGAGCGTCACCTCGCCGACGTTGACGCGCCGGCCGCGATCCAGCTCCTCGTTCAGCTGACGCTTGTACTCGGCGATCCGCGCCCTGAGCGTGTCGATCTCGGTGGTCGCCCGCGACACATCGCTGCGCAGTTGCGCGTAGAGCGGGTTGTGCACGACTACGTCGTCGACCATCGGCTGGCCGGCCGCCCGGGCGGCGTCACGCCGCTGCCGCTCAGCGATGACCGACTCCTCGAGGTCCTCGATCTGATGGCGCATGCGCACGATGTCCGGATAGGTGTCGTGGTAGGTCAGGCGCAGATTGTCGATCTGCGCCCGCAGCTCGGAAATGCGCGCACGGAACTGGCCCTCGCGGGTGAGCGCCGTGGCCACCTCGGCCTCGCCGGTGAGCTGCTTCTCCAGCGAGCTCTTCCTGATCTCGGCCTCGACCAGGTCGTGCTTGGCCTGCTCGATCTGCTGCTGCAGGGCGTCGATGCGCGCGCCGACCTGGGCCTCGGTGCCGACGCGCGCGTCGAGGTTCGCCGAACGGTACACTTTCAGCTCCTCCTCGGCCTCGGTCAGTTTCTTGAGGTATTCCTGCGCCTGGGTCTCGATGAACTCGTAGGCGGCCTTGCTCTCCGCCGCCTTGGCCTCGAGGCTCTCGGACAGGAACAGGTCGGCCAGGGTCTTGGTGATCGTGTAGGCCCGCTCCGGGTCGGGGTCGCGGTACTCGATCTTGATCAGGTTCGGTCCGACGTTGGCGATGCGCGTGCGCTTCTCCATGCGCTCGACGAACGCCTGCTGGGTGAGCGGCGGCGCGGCTTCGGGCGGCATCCCGGAGAGCTCCATGATCCGGCTCATGATCCGCTGGCCGAAAATGATCTCGCGCGCGATCTTGGCGCGGTCGCGCACGTCGGTGGAGACCGCCGCACCCTGCATGAGCGGTTGGATGATGTTCTTGTCGTCGATCAGGATCGTGGTCGAGGACTGGTAGGACGCGCCGCGCTGCCAACCGAGCCCGATCACCAGGGCGGTCAGGCTGATGACGACGAACAGGCTGACGATCAGCCAGCGGTTGGCGAAGGCCTCGTTCACGCCGACGCGAATGACTTGTTCGATGGAGAAACGCATGGACCGCCTACCCCTCCCGCCGGTATCAGAACACCCGTTCCGGGACCGTCAGGACATCACCGGACTTGAGCTCAACGTTCGTCTTGAGCCTGCCCTTGTTGAGTATGTCGCCCAGGTCGATGTCCATGACCTGAACCTTGTTGTCGACCTTGCGGTACAGCTTGGTGCGGTTCGGCGCCGCGAACTCGGTGACGCCGCCGGCCTCGAGTATGGCGTCGAGCACCGTCATGCCCTGCCGATACGGCAGGGAGATCGGCGAGCGCACCGCACCGGTGATGCGCACGCGCGTCAGGAACTCGTGGCTCTTGAGACTGGTGAGAATGACCGTGACGCTCGGGTCGCGGATGTAGTAGGCGAGCTTGGACTTGACGATCTGCGCCACCTCTTCCGGGGTCTTGCCGCCGGCCGGCACGTCGCCCACGAGCGGCACCGAGATCATGCCGTCCGGGCGCACCGGCACGGTGACCGAGAGATCCGGATTGCGCCATACCGTCACCTGCACCTGGTCGTCGACCCCGATGCGATAGGTATCGACCGCCGGCTCGGCAACGACGCCGGCCGGACGCCGGGCGCTGTCCGGCGTGCCGGCACAGGCGCTGACGACTAAACCCGCAAAAATGACCACTATCCTGCTGCGCAAGTGGTTCACCATACCCCCGCTTCACGTCGAGTCTTCGCGACCCGCGCTGATTTTTGAGTGTTACCCCGGCTTGCTGCGATTCCCCGGATATCTTATCTTTGGCATTCAATCACATCAGCATGAAGGGTTGATGTGACCTGCATCACAAACGGCCTGCAGTTTTTCGCGCGGAACGCCGGGACGGACACAGCCGCTTGTTTTGGCGGCATTTTACCGCGTCTGCCCCGGCCGTGATAGGGGCTTGAGCTCACCGACCGTCGGCTGCCCCGCCCGATCGGCATTTGAACACGGCCGCCGGTCTCATAACAGCCGATACTACCAGTCTGTTGAAAAAATCCATCCGGGACTTTTTCAACCACGCAAAGCAAAAATGCGATTTTTGCTTTGCTCCATTTTTCAAACACTTGCGTGTTTGAAAAATGGCGGTCGATCCATCGACCACACCGCAGCT
>Ga0214471_10000569_pt1 | contig 31195 bp, 38 predicted proteins | sample RVTome_5_FD_207665 | JGI IMG/M metagenome (GOLD analysis project Ga0214471, IMG submission 207665) | Soil microbial communities from uranium-contaminated site in the Upper Colorado River Basin, Wyoming, United States - RVT142D155 | ecosystem: Environmental > Terrestrial > Soil > Contaminated >... | reverse complement strand
GGCCGCCGCGCGGCTGGCGCCGGTATCGCCGACGCCGCGACTCGACGCCGAGGTGCTGGCGATGCGCGTCTGCGGCCTGAACCGCACCGCGCTGGTGGCGCGCGGCGACACGCCGCTCGGCGCCGAGCAGCAACGCGCGCTCGACGCGGCACTCGCGCGCCGAGCGGCCGGCGAGCCGGTCGCCTACATCACCGGCGAGCGCGAGTTCTGGTCCATGACGCTGCGGGTCACGCCCGACACGCTGATCCCGCGCCCGGAGACCGAGCTGCTGGTAGAGCAGGCGCTGGCACGCCTCCCGGGCAACGCACGTGCGACGATCGCCGATCTCGGCACCGGCAGCGGCGCCATTGCGCTGGCCATCGCCCGCGAACGTCCGGCCTGCCGCGTCATCGCGACCGACCGTTCGGCCGCCGCGCTGGCGGTGGCGCGCGCCAACGCCGCGCGCCTGCGGATCGACAATGTCGAGTTCCGCGAGGGGAAATGGCTCGCGCCGCTCGCCGGCCTGCGGCTCGACATGATCGTCAGCAACCCGCCCTATGTGCGCGACGACGATCCGCACCTGGCCGAGGGGGATGTGCGCTTCGAGCCGGCGGCGGCGCTCGCCGGCGGCGCCGCCGGCCTGGATGCGATTCGCGAGATTACGGCGGCGGCGCGCGACCGGCTCGCCGACGGCGGCCGGCTGCTGTTGGAGCACGGCCCGGATCAGGGTCCGGCGCTGCGCGCCCTGCTCGCCGCATTCGGCTACCGCGAGATCACATCGGTCCGCGATCTCGCCGGGCACGAACGCGTGACACTGGCGCAAAGCAAGAATCACATTTTTGCTTTGCGCGGTTGAAAAGGTGTTGGATGGACTTTTTCAACAAACTGCTAAGAGCACCTAACAAAATGAGAAACGGGTGTAGGGTGCGTCCCACGCACCGCTCAATATTTCGGTGCGCAGGGCGCACCCTACGGTTCGGCGTTGAATGCGAGGTCATTTTGTTAGGCACTCTAAAGCCGCGCTACTCCTTGGCGAATACCTTGATCTCGTAGCACTTGTCGGCGTCGAAGAAGAAGCTCACGCCTTGCCGGAGATAGAACAGCTTGTCGGCCACCTCGAGATCCGGCTTGCCGTAGAGCTTGCGGACGGCGTCGATCGAGCTGCCGAAGGTCGCGCCGCGCGCGGTCTTGTACGGCGCGCCGGGCTCGCCTTTGAAGCTGAGCGTCGCCAGCCGGCCGTCGTCCACGCGGTATTTCAAAATGACGCCGCCTTCGAGCTCGTAGACCAGATACAGGTCGTGCAGATTGTCCTTCGGCGTGCCGAGCGATTTCAGCGCGTCGTCGGCCGGCTGGCCGACATAGACCCGGTCGAGGCCCTTGCCCTCCTTGACCACGCTGTCCGCGACCGCGACGACCGGCGCGCCCGCGACCAGGCTGCCGAGTAACACCATACTGAGCATGCTGCGCATGACCTCCTCCATACTTGCGAGTCGCCGGCTGCCGCCGGCGGTCGCGGCTAGTCCGGGACCTGCGCACGCCTTACAATGCCCGCATGAATGACGAGCAACTGCTGCGCTACAGCCGCCAGATCATGCTGCCCCAGGTCGGCATCGAAGGGCAGGAGCGGTTGGCGCGCGCGCGTGTCCTGGTCGTCGGCCTGGGCGGCCTCGGCTCGCCGGCGGCGATGTATCTGGCGGCCAGCGGCGTCGGCCACCTGGTGGTCACCGATGATGACCGCGTCGAGCTCTCCAATCTACAGCGCCAAATACTGCATACCACCGCGGATCTGGGGCGGGCCAAGACCGAGTCCGCCCGCCGCGCGCTGGCCGCGATCAATCCGGACGTCACCGTCACGACCATCCCGCAACGCCTCGATGCCGCCGGCCTCCTCAAGCAGGCGCGGCTCGCCGACGCGGTGGTCGACGGCAGCGACAATTTTACCACACGCTTCGCCGTCAACCGGGCCTGTGTGGCGACGCGCACGCCGCTGATCTCGGGCGCCGTCATCCGCCTGGAGGGCCAGGTGGCGGTGTTCCGCGCTGACCGGCCGGACAGCCCCTGTTATCACTGCCTGTACAAGGAAGGCGAGGAGCTGGCCGAGACCTGCTCGGAGACCGGCGTGCTGGCGCCGCTGCCCGGCATCATCGGCAGCCTTCAGGCGGTCGAGACCCTGAAGGTGCTGCTCGACCTCGGCGAACCCCTGACCGGCCGCCTGCTGCTGCTGGATGCAAGCAGTATGGAGTGGCGCACTCTCCGGCTCAACAAGGATCCGGCCTGCCCGGTGTGCGGCGCATGACCGCGGAGCTCGTCCGGCTGCCGCGGCCGCTGGTGAACCAGTTACTGGGCCTCGCCCAGCACGCGCCGCGCGAGGAGATCTGCGGACTCATCGCCGGGCGCGACGGCCATTACTTGAACGCTTATCCGGTGTCGAACATCGCCGGCGACCGCGGGCACCGCTTCGAGATGGACCCGCGCGGACAGATCGATGCCCTGCGCGCGATGCGCGAGCGCGACGAGGAGTTGATGGCCATCTATCATTCGCATCCCGATGCGCCGGCGCTGCCGTCGCTGACCGACATCGCCCAGCACGAGTACCCCGGCCTGCTGTATCTCATCGTCTCGCTCGACACCGAGGGCGTGCTGGAGATGCGGGGTTTTCGCATCCGGGACGGGGCGGTGCAGGAAATCGGCGTGGGAATCTAGCAACAACCCAACGCAAAGGCGCAATCGGGCACGGCATTGAACCGCCGCGTAGGGTGGGGCCATGCCCCACCATGGCAGCGCGTGAAGCAGTAACGATCGTTCCGGCGGGGCAAGGCCCCGCCCTACCCATTTTTTTAGTTATTTTTGTTCACGGCCCATCAACTGGGCACGGCGTTGAACAGGCCGCGCTCCAGGATCGCCCAGGCGTCCTCCCAGCCGGCGGCCGGCGAATCGCGGAAGCCGCTGCGCACAAAGCCGGCGACGCGGCCCTCGATCAGCGCCAGCGCCAGGCGCGCGCCGTCACCGATACGCGCCTCGCTCGGCGCCGCCTGGCCCTCGCGCAGCACCTGACGCAGCAGGGTCTCGAGCCGGTCGTAGAACTGCGACATACGGCGGCGCAGCCGCTCGGTTTCGCCGACCAGGGCATCGCCGTGCATCAGGCGCGCCATGCCGGGGTTCTTGTCGGCGAAAGCCAGCACCAGGAACACCGTCTGCTTGAGCCGCAGCGCCGGATCGCCGTTGTCCTCGAGGATGCGGTTGATGCGGGTGAAGACCGACTCCTCGATGAACTCGATGAGCCCCTCGAACATCTTGGCCTTGCTCGGAAAGTGGCGATAGAGCGCCGCTTCGGAGACGCCGACCGCCTTGGCCAGCGCGGCCGTGGTGATGTGCTCGCCCTGATGCTCCTCCAGCATGCGCGCCAGCGTCTCGAGGATCTCGCGCCGACGTTCGCCGCTGCGCGCTTTGGCCATGGTGGTTGCCTCCGCCGGCCGGCCCCGGGGTGGCCGGGCCGACCGATTGTGCCTGGGATGGTCCCGGCGTGCCGTCGATATCGGGTTGCACCGGGGCGGCTCGCCTGCGGGCCACGATGCCGGGCGTCGCACCATCCTAGCACGCCCGGTGAAACGCCTCAGCCGCGGATCAGCGTGCCGACACCGGCATCGGTGAATACCTCGAGCAGCACCGCATGCTCGACGCGGCCGTCGATGATGTGCGCGGTCTTGACGCCGCTGTTCACGGCGTCCAGCGCGTAGGTCACCTTGGGCAGCATGCCGCCGTGGATGGTACCGTCCTGAATCAGACTGTTCACATGCTTGACGGTCAGGCCGGTCAGCAGCGTGCCGGCCTGATCGAGCACGCCGGGGGTGTTGGTGAGCAGGATCAGCTTCTCGGCGGCGAGCGTGATGGCGAGCTTGCCGGCCACCACGTCGGCATTGATGTTGTAGGCCTCGCCCTCCGGCCCGACGCCGATTGGCGCGATCACCGGAATGAAGTTGCGCGTGTCGAGCAGCGCCACCACCTCGGGGTCGATGCTGTCGACCTCGCCGACATGGCCGATGTCGACGATCTCGCTCGGCAGGCCCTCGGCCGGCGCCGATCTCATCACGAGCTTGCGCGCGCGGATCATGCCGCCGTCCTTGCCCGACAGGCCGATGGCCTTGCCGCCGTGGGTGTTGATGAGGCTGACGATCTCCTTGTTGACCAGGCCGCCGAGCACCATCTCGACCACGTCCATGGTTTCGCGGTCGGTGACGCGCATGCCCTGAATGAACTCGCTCTTCTTGCCGATGCGCTCCAGGAGCCGGCCGATCTGCGGCCCGCCGCCGTGCACCACCACCGGGTTCATGCCGACCGCCTTCATCAGCACCACGTCGCGCGCGAAGCTCTGCTTGAGGTTCTCGTCGACCATGGCGTTGCCGCCGTACTTGATGACGATGGTCTTGCCGTGGAAACGCTGGATGTAGGGCAGCGCCTCGGCCAGGATCTGGGCGCGCTCGGCCGCGCTCTTGGGGTTAAGGCTCATGGGTCGGTCGTCCTCCGCTCGACCGGCACCGGCTCAGGGTGCCGTCGGGGGATTGTACCCGAGCGGCGGCGCGCGCCCTACTCCGGCGGCCGCGGGCCGGTGCGGCGCCCGGCATCCGGCCGGTACAAAAGAAAAGGGCCGCCGAGGCGGCCCTGGATCGCGGACGGCCCGCGCGCTTACTTGACGTCGACGGTGATGCGCTTCGGCTTGACCTCTTCGGCCTTCGGGAGCGTCAGCTCCAGGATGCCGTCCTTGTAGCTGGCGCGCACCTTCTTGTCGTCGACTTCCTTGCCGAGCTGCAGGCTGCGGACATAGCGGCCGTAGCGGCGCTCGCGGCGTATCACACGATCGCCTTCCTTCTGCTCGCTGTCGCTCTTGCTCTCGCCGCTGATCGTGAGTATCCCGCCTTCCAGCGTGATATTGATGTCGTCCTTGTTCACGCCGGGCATCTCGGCATGCACGACGAACTCGTTGTCGCGCTCGGTGACGTCCAGGCGCGGCACGATGCCGGCCTCGGCCGTGTCCTCTTCGGCCCAGCGCAGCGGCCGGAAGAAGCCCTCGAACAGGCTGTCGATATCGTCGCCCCAGCGATTGGTCATGCCGCGGTTCGGCGACCTCATCAGTGTGCTCATCGTCTCACCTCCTATCAGGTTTGGTTGGCTGGCTGTGAAAACCAGTTTGTCTATTGATGGGGGTGGGAGGGGCGTTTTCAAGACCCGTCCGGCCGGCGGGCCGGACGGGAAAAACCATCACAGCGACTGGGGGTTAGCGAATTCCGGACACGGCCCGGCGGGGTGCCGGCCGGTCAGAGGATGTACCGCGCCAGGTCCTCGTCGCCGGCCAGCTCCTTCAGGTGCTCGTCGACATAGGCGGCGTCGAGGGTGACGGTCTGGCCGCCGCGGTCGGCGGCCTCGTAGGACACGGTCTCGAGCAGCCGCTCCATGACGGTGTGCAGGCGCCGGGCGCCGATGTTCTCGGTGCGCTCGTTGACCTGCCAGGCGACCTCGGCGATACGCCGCACGCCGTCGGGCGTGAAGCTCAGGGTCACGCCCTCGGTGGCCATGAGCGCGGCGTACTGTTCGGTGAGCGAGGCGTCGGTCTCGGTGAGGATGCGCACGAAGTCCTCGACGGTGAGCGCGCGCAGCTCGACGCGGATCGGCAACCGGCCCTGCAGCTCCGGCACCAGGTCGGACGGCCTCGACAGATGGAAGGCGCCCGAGGCGATGAACAGGATATGGTCGGTCCGGACCATGCCGTACTTGGTGGTGACGGTCGAGCCCTCGACCAGCGGCAGCAGGTCGCGCTGCACGCCCTCGCGCGATACGTCCGGGCCACGCGTCTCGGAACGGCCGGCGATCTTGTCGAGCTCGTCGAGGAACACGATGCCGTGCTGCTCGACGCGCTCGATGGCGCGCGCCTTGAGATCCTCGTCGTTGATCATGCGCGCCGCCTCCTCCTCGGTCAGCAGCTTCATCGCCTCGTGGATCTTGAGCTTGCGGGTGCGCGTGCGGCGGCCGCCCATGCCCTGAAACATGCCCTGCAGCTGGCTGGTGAGGTCCTCCATGCCGGGCGGCGCCAGGATCTCGACGCCCATCGCCGGCACCGACAGCTCGACCTCGATCTCCTGCTCGTCGAGACCGCCCTCGCGCAGCTTCTTGCGGAAGGCCTGGCGGGCGGCGCCCTCGCCGCCGGGACGCACCTCGCCGGCCGCGGCGAAGCCGACCTCGCGCGCCGGCGGCAGCAGGATGTCGAGGATGCGCTCCTCGGCGGCATCCTGGGCGCGGACCCGGACCTTGTCCATCTCCTCGCTGCGCATCATTTTCACGGCGATGTCGGCCAGGTCGCGGATGATGGAGTCGACATCGCGCCCGACGTAACCGACCTCGGTGAACTTGGTGGCCTCGACCTTGATGAACGGCGCGTGCGCGAGCCGGGCCAGGCGCCGCGCGATCTCGGTCTTGCCGACCCCGGTCGGGCCGATCATGAGGATGTTCTTCGGTGTGATCTCGTTGCGCAGCTCGGGGTCGGGCACCTGCGCGCGCCGCCAGCGGTTGCGCAACGCAATCGCCACCGCACGCTTGGCGGCGCCCTGGCCGATGATGTGCTTGTCCAGCTCCTGGACGATTTCGCGGGGTGTCATTTCGGACATGGCTCAGCCTATGAATGATTAGCCACGGGGGACACGGGGGTCACGGGGAAAATCAAGTTTAAAAACCACCGCACCGATTTTCACATTATTCTTCCCCGTGTTCCCCGTGGCTAATCCTTATATTTCCAGCTCTTCAATCGTCAAGCTGTGGTTGGTGTAGATGCAGATGTCGCCGGCGATATTCAAGGCCCGCTCGACGACGGCGCGCGCGTCGAGCTCGGTGTTGTCCAGCAGGGCGCGCGCCGCCGCCTGGGCGTAGGGGCCGCCCGAGCCGATCGCGATCAGCCCGCCTTCCGGCTCGATGACGTCGCCGTTGCCGGTGATGACCAGCGAGGCGGTCTTGTCGGCCACCGCCAGCAACGCCTCCAGGCGGCGCAGCACCCGGTCGGTGCGCCAGTCCTTGGCCAGCTCCACGGCCGAGCGGGTGAGATTGCCCTGGTGCTTTTCGAGCTTGGCCTCGAAACGCTCGAACAGCGTGAAGGCGTCGGCGGTGCCGCCGGCGAAGCCGGCGATGATCCGGTCCTGGTACAGGCGCCGCACCTTGCGGGCGTTGGCCTTCAGGATGGTTTCACCCATCGACACCTGGCCGTCGCCGCCGATGACGACCTTGGCGCCGCGGCGCACGGAAAGGATGGTGGTGCCGTGATAGGTCTGCACAGGATGGGTCCGGTTCGATCGGGTGCCGCCAGCGGGTCGAACCGGCATTCTAGCCGATTGCCGCGGCGGGTTTAAGCGCGCCTCAGCCGGGGATGCGGCGCAGTTCGGTGGTCGCCTCGGATTCGGCAGGCGGCGGCAGCAGCTGTGCGAGCGCCCGCTCCACCAGCTGTTGGCGGGCACTGGCCCGCGGATAGACGGCATAGACCTGACGATCCACCACCGGCGCGTCGACGACCCGGTGCAGGCGACCCGCCTCGATATGCGGTTCGGCCATGGCCTCGGCCAGATAGGCCGAGCCGCCGCACTCCAGCAGGAACCCGAGCGCCAGACGGCCGAGCCCCATGCGCAGCGCCGGCGGTTGCATGTCGGGGAAATGACGGGCCTGGGCGATCGCGAACGATGTGCCCCAATCGACCTTGACGTAGTTGCGGCTGACGGCGGCGGCCGCGGTCAGCCCTGGCTCGGTCGAAACCAGCACCAGCTTCAGCGTGCCGACCTCGCGCACCTCGAGGTCGGCGAGCTGCGGCGGGTCGAACATGACAGCGAGGTCGAGCGTGCCATCCAGCAGCTTGCGCACCAGTGCCTCGGCGCCGCCCGCCTCCGCCACCAGGGCGAGCTCCGGCATGGATCGGTACAAGCGCTGGATCCAACCCTGGAGCAGAATATCCCACAGGCCGAACATACCGCCGATCGCCAGCAGCGACCGGTCGTCGCCCGGCAGCGCGGCATCCTGGCGGGCCCGATGCCAGGCCGTGAGTATGGATTCGGCGTGCTTGAGAAACCGCCGGCCGGCGGCCGTCAGCTGGATGTCGTTGCGCTGACGGACGAACAGCGATGTGCCCAGGGTTTCCTCGAGCTGGCGGACCCGGGCGCTGACCGCCGATTGCGTCAGGAACAGATTCTCCGCCGCCCGGCCGAAATGCCGGGTGCGGTTGACCTCCAGGAAAGTCCGCAAGAGCTCGATGTCCACGCGCGCGGATCCAGAAAAAACGTCGATGGAGACGATCATTTCATTTTGATTTATCGAATACAAGCCAGCCCCTATAACGTTGCTGACCCGCTGTGGGCCAGCTCCGGCGGGCCGACCCCCTGCCCACCATTCAATAGGAGTTCAACGATGAAACGTATCATGATTTGCGCCGGCGTCGCCGTGAGCCTGATCGGCGCGCCGGTCTTCGCCGCCAAAAAAGACGCGGCACCGGACATCAAGACGGCCCAGGCCAAGTGCGAGCGCTGGGCCACGGAAACCAAGGTCCCGGATGCCGAGCGCAAAACCTATATCAAAGATTGCGTGCGCGAGCTGACGGTGCCGGATCCGAAGAAAGAAGGCGGCGGCGACGAATAAGCACTGCTGGCGCACCGGCAAGCGGGGCCCGTCCGGTGGCATACGGACGGGCCTTTTGTTTTCCCGGGGCGAGCGGCGGCGGTCGTCGTGGCATCCTTTCCCGCGGCGACCCCGGCGCGGGCAGAGCTGGATCAGGCCCCGGCACCCGTGGCCGAAAAGACCGGCGCGGTCGTCGTCGTGAAGCTCAGCTGCAAGCCGTCGAGCATGAACTGCACGGCCAGCGCCGCCAGGATGATGCCCAGCACGCGCGTGATGACGTTGGCGCCGGTCTCGCCCATGATGCCCATGATGCGCCCGGCCGCGAGCAGCGAGATGAGCGTCATGAGCAGCACCACGGCCAGCACGCCCAGCACCGCCAGGGTGCGCAGCGCGCCGGCGCCGCCGTTGCCGGTCAGCAGCAGCACCGTGGTGATGGCGCCGGGCCCGGCGATCAGCGGGATGGCCAGGGGAAACACCGAGATGTCCTTGCGCTGCTCGGCCTCCTCCAGCTCGCGCAAGGTGGTGGAGCGCAGGCCCGAATGGCGCGCGAACACCATGTCGATGGCGAGCAGGAACAACAGCGCGCCGCCGGCGATGCGGAAGGCCGGAAGCCCGATGCCGAGCGCGCGGAACAAGCCCTCGCCGACCAGCACGAACACCACCAGCACGGCGGCGGCGAGCATCGTGCCCTTGATCGCCATGGCGCGCTTGTAGGCCAAGGAGCCGCCGTGGGTGAGCGCCGCGAACATCGGCGCGAGCCCGATGGGATCGACGACCACGAACAGCACGATGAAGCTGTTGAAGAGCAATTCCCACATGGCGATCGTGCGATTGATCCGCGTTGCTTGTTGCCGGCCGGGCGGCGGGCGCGATGCGCCATGGTATACGAAAACCGCACGCGCCGGCAGCGCCCCGGCCGGATCACCGGCGGTGGTATAATGGCGTCCGGTCGGCGGACTCCGCCTCGACCGGGGCTTCTTTCAAGGACTGCACCATGAATCGCTTCGTTTTCGCGCATGCGGCGGGCCGGGACTGGCGCGAGGCCAGCCGCGATTGCCTTGCCGGGCTCGCCGCCACGCCGCGCGACGCCAACCTCGGCTTCGTCTACGCCACCGACCACTGCGCCGAGGCCATGGCCGAGATCCTCGCGACCGCGCAGCGCGTCACCGGCATCGCGCACTGGGTCGGCACCGTCGGCATGGGAATCTGCGCCAGCGGCCGCGAGTACCACGACCAGCCCGCGGTCGGCATGATGCTGGCGTCGTTCCCGGACGACGGCTTCCGCGTGTTCGGCAACCTGCGCCAGGACCTCGACGCCTTCGTCGACGTCAACCGGCCGTGGTACGCACGCACCGCCAGCCGCTTCGGCATCGTCCACGGCGACCCGCGCAATGCGCGACTGCCGGACCTGCTCGCGGCGCTCGGCGAGGAGGTCAACGGGGGCTTCTTCGTCGGTGGCTTGAGTTCGTCGCGCGGCGTCCACGCCCAGGTCGCCGACGGCGTGACCGAGGGCGGGCTGTCGGGCGTACTGCTGGCCCCCGAAGTCGGCGTCGCCACCACCCTCACCCAGGGCTGCGCGCCGTTCGGCGCGATGCACGAGATCACCGAATGCGAGCGCAATATCCTCATCACGCTCGACGGCAAGCCGGCGCTGGAGGTGTTCTACGCGGAGATCGGCGACATTCTGGCGCGTGACCTGAACCGCGCCGCGCATTACATCGGCGCGGCGCTGCCGCTGCCCGGCACCGACACCGGCGACTACCTGGTGCGCAACCTGGTCGGCGCGGATACCGATAAAAAATTGCTGGCGATCGGCGAGCTGGTCAACCCCGGCCAGCGCATCCAGTTCTGCCGGCGCGACGCGCCGAGCGCGGAACAGGACATGCGGCGCATGCTGCGCGAGTTGAAAGCGCGCGCGGCGCAGGCGCCGCGCGGCGGGGTGTACTACTCCTGCGTCGGCCGCGGCCCGAACCTGTTCGGCGCGCAGTCCGAGGAGCTCAAGACCATCCAGGAGGAGCTCGGCGAGTTTCCGCTGGTCGGCTTCTACTGCAACGGCGAAATCTCCAACAACCGGCTGTACGGCTATACCGGCGTGCTCACGCTGTTTCTTTGAGCCGGAAGGCTGAAATTCAGCTTGGTGTAGGCGGGGCTTCCAGCCCCGCCGTGCATGGCGTGCAGCGATTCGTAATCCTTAACCGAGACCCCGCGGCGGCGACAGCGGGGCAGGATGCCCCGCTTACGCATAGGAATTGCTACTCCAGCCGGAAGCCGACCTTGAGCTTCACCTGGAAGTGCGCGATCTTGCCGTCGGCGAGATGGCCGCGGGTCTCCAGCACCTCGAACCAGTCGAGGTTCTTGAGCGTCTTGGCGGCGCGTGCGACGGCATTCTGGATGGCGTCGTCGGTGCCCTTCGTGGACGAACCCACCAGCTCGATCACCTTGTATACATGGTTGGACATGGCGTTTTCTCCTTGTGGTTATGCGTCGGATGTCAGGGTTCCATCGACCGGCCGCAATTCCAGCAGATCGCGAAGTTCTCCGGATTGTCCTCGCGGCAACCCGGGCAACGACGGACTGCGGTGCTGTGCGCGGCCTGATCGATCTCCGCCAGGATGCGCCGCGCCGGAATCAGGTCGCGGTCGTCGTCCAGCCAGATCTCGGGATAGGTGTCGCCGAACGGCAGCTCGCCGAGCCCGCCCTGGGCGTGCTCGTTGAGAATCCGCGCGGCGATGCCGGCGGACTGCAGCCGGCCCAGGATCAGATGCGCCTCCTGCAGACTCCCTGCCGCATACAGGCGCTGCATCACCGCGGCGTCAGTCGTAGTGCTTGTGCTGGGCGCGGCGCCGGCCGGCGCGCTGCACGACGATGCCGCGGATGCTGTACTCGCCGTCGAGCTCGATGCTGGGATACTGGTCGTTCAGGGGTTTGAGCACGCGCCGCTCGCCCTCGATCCGGAGCTGGCGGAACAGCGTGTCGCCCCGGTAATCGACGACCACGAACGAGCCGTCGCGGGCATGCGCGCCCGGCTCGATGATGACGATGCAACCGTCCCAGAACTCGGGCGCCATGCTGTCGCCGAGCACCCGCAGGGCGTAGGGTTCGCGCGCGCTGCAGCCTTCACTCATACCGGGACTCCGGGGATAGCGCTGGATATGCGCACCAAATTATCACAGGCCGCCGGTGCTGGCCAGTTGCCGGCCTCAGGACGCCTCGGCGCCGCGGCCCTTGAGCGGCAGCACGCCGGCCAGATCGCCGATGACGTTGACCAGCTCGCTGTTGGACGGCACCACGATCTTGGCGTTTTCCTCGAGCGCCGTCTCCACCGCCTGCAGCTTGCGCAGCAGCTGGGCGTTGCCGACGAAGTACTGGTTGGCGGCCTCGTTGACCAGCTTGATCGCCTGGGCCTCGCCTTCGGCCTGCAGGATGCGCGCCTGCTTGACGCCCTCGGCCTTCTTGATCGCGGCGCGCTTCTCGCCGTCGGCCTCGGTTTCGGCGGCGGTCGCGAAGTCCACCGCCGCGACCTTCTCGTTCTCGGCCTTGACCACCTTGTTCATGGTCTCCTGCACGTCGCGCGGCGGTTCGATCTCCTTGAGCTCGGCGCGCGCGATCTCGATGCCCCAGGCCTCGGACTCGCGCTGCAGGGTGCTCTGCAGCTCGACGTTGATGCGGTTGCGTTCGCTGTTGGCCGATTTGAGCGTCAGCGTGCCGACGATGTTGCGCAGCGTGGTGCGCGTCAGGTTGACAATCTGCACGGCATAGGCGTTGACGTTGTGACGTGCAGGACGCACTAATGCCGCGAAGCGCAGGGATGCGCGAGAGCGGCGAACTGCGAGCGTTTGACACTGTCCTCGTCCTCCTTGACCTTGAAATAGATCTGGGCGTCGACGCGCGCGTTGAGATTGTCGTTGGTGATGATTTCCTGCGGCTCGGCGTCGACCATCTGCTCGGTGATGTTCACCTTGTACATGCGGTCGATGACGGGGATGATCCAGTGAAATCCCGGCTGGGCGAAGCGCCGGTACTTGCCGAGGCGCTCGACCAGGGCACGATGCGTGGGGCGGACGACGCGGATGCCGGCAAGGAAAATCAACGCCACCAGGGTGGCGGCCAGGTAACTCATCGGCATGGATCACTCCTTCGTTGTTGTCTTGGATCGGGACCGCGACGCGGCGCTCTGCTTGCGGGCGCGCGGGTGCGCCTGGTCGTAGACCTTGGCCAGGTGCTGGAAATCGAGATGAGTATAGACCTGGGTGGTGGACAAGTGCGCGTGACCGAGCAGCTCCTGCACGGCGCGCAGGTCGCCGCTCGATTCCAGGAGATGGCTGGCGAAGGAGTGGCGCAGCATGTGCGGATGCACCGGCACGCCGAGACCCTGGCGGCGCGCCCAGTGGCGCAGTCGCGCCTGCACCGCGCGCGGCCCGAGCCGCCGGCCGTTGCGCGCGACGAACAGCGCGCCTTCGCCGGGCGCGACCAGCGCCGCGCGCGCAGCCAGCCAGCGCGTGAGCGCCTCGCAGGCATGACGGCCGACCGGCACGACGCGGGTCTTGGCGCCCTTGCCGGTAACGCGCACCAGCTGATCGCGCCGGTCGACGTCGTGGACGTCGAGCCCGGTGAGCTCGGCCAGCCGCAGGCCCGAGGAGTACATGAGTTCCCACATCGCGCGGTCGCGCAACGCCAGGGGATCGGACTGCGTGATCTCGACCAGCTGCCGCGCCTGGTCGGCGCTCAACACCTCGGGCAGGCGGCGCGCATTCTTGGGCGCGCGCAGGTCGGCCAGCGGATTGTGCGCGGCGAGCCCTTCGCGCAGCAGATGGCGGAACAGCGAGCGCGCCGCCGACAGCATGCGTTGGATGCTGCTGGGCGAAAGCCCGGCGCGGTGCAGCTGCGCCAGCCAGGCGCGCGCCTGCGCCGGTGTCAGCGCCGACCAGCGCGCCACCCCCAGCCGGTCGCAGTAGCGCCGCAACGCGTCGAGATCGCGCGCATAGGCCGCGAGCGTGTGCGGCGAGACGCGCCGCACCGCGCGCAGGGAATCGAGGAAGCCGTTGAGTTGGCCGAGGGCGTCGCCGTGCATGACGAGCCGGCGCGCCGCGCTCAGAGGTGGCGCGCCATGGCCGCCGCCAGCAGCTCGCCGAGCTTGGCCAGGTAGAGCGTGCCCATCTGCGGGTCGAAGCGCAGCGGATCGCTGCTGCCCAGCGCCAGCACGCCGCGCACGTCCTTGACGCCCAGCAGCACCAGCGCGCTCGAGCGGATCTCGCGGGCGGCGTCGCCGAACAGGTAGACGAGCGCGTCCTTGTCCTGGCGGGCGCCGGCGATCGGCTTGACGGCGCGCTTGCGCGCCGCGCCGCGCCCATCGTGCTCCTCGCGGAAGAACTGATGGAGAATGCCGTCCAGCCGCCGGTCGCCGGGGTCGGTGAACTCCGGGCTGCCGGCGTGCTGCGCGGTTTCGCTCTTGAGCCGCACGCTGACCGCGTCGAGCTTGAACTGCTGGCGCAGCATGTCGCGCGCCGTGCCGATCACGTCTTCGAGCGAAGCGGCGTCGATCATGGCGAGCGCGAAGCGGTGCAGGCGATCGGCCAGCACGTCGTTCTCGCGCGCGATCGTGACCAGTTCGCGCAGCTGGCGCGACACGGCTGCGTGCTTGTCGCGCAGCACCCGCACCTGGCGCTCGATCAGCGACACCGCGCCGGCGGCGGACTCGTGCGGCACGGTCAGCGCCGCCAGCACTTCGGGGTAACGGGAGAAGTAATCCGGATTCTGCTCGAGGTAGCGCGACACCGCCTCTTCCCACGACAGCTCCCGGTCCTGGCCTTCGTTGGTCTGTTTGCTGGTCATTGCCCCTCGCCTATAGCTTGTCCAGATCGATCCGGCCGTCGTAGACCGTCTCGGCGGGCCCGGTCATCCACACCGGCGCGTCACCGCCTTCCCAGGCCACGGTCAGCCGCCCCCCGCGCACCATGACCTCGACCCGCGCGTCCAGCAGCCCGCGCCGGCGGCCGGCGACCACGGCCGCGCAGGCCCCGGTGCCGCAGGCCAGGGTCTCGCCGGCGCCGCGCTCGTGGACGCGCAGGCGGATGTGGCCACGGTCGACGATCTGCATGAACCCCGCGTTCACCCGCTGGGGGAACTGGACGTGGCGCTCGATCGCCGGGCCCTGGGTCACGACCGGCGCGCGGTCCACGTCCGGCACGATCTGCACCGCGTGCGGATTGCCCATGGACAGCACCATGACCGGCAGGATTTCGCCCAACACATTCAAATCATAGACGATTTCGTCGCGCGCCGCGCCCTGGGGGATGAACGGGACCTCGGCCGGCGCGAACCGCGGCCGGCCCATGTCGACCGTGACCTGGCCGTCCGGCTCGATACGCAGGACAATCACGCCCCCCAAGGTCTCGACCCGGATCTCGGTCTTGTCGGTCAGCCCCTGGTCGCGCACGAAGCGCGCGAAGCAGCGCGCGCCGTTGCCGCACTGCTCGACCTCGCCGCCGTCGGCGTTGTAGATACGGTAACGGAAATCCACCCCCTCGCGGCCCGGCGCCTCGACCACCAGCACCTGGTCGCAGCCGACGCCGAAGCGCCGGTCCGCCAGGCGGCGAATCTTTTCCGGGGTCAGGAACACCCGCTGGCGCAGGCCGTCAAAGACCACGAAGTCATTGCCCAACCCGTGCATCTTGCTGAAGGCCACCGGCATCGGAATAGATTACCGCTTGCGCGGGTGCAAGGAAACCTGAATATTACGCCTCCATGAAAACCTTCGTGACCCGGCATTTCCACCGCCTGCGCAAAACCGACAATCATTGGCTGCGCAAAAGCATCGGCGTGTTGCTGGTGATCGGCGGCCTGCTCGGCTTCCTGCCGGTGCTGGGTTTCTGGATGCTGCCGGTAGGCCTGGCGCTGCTCGCCGTGGATTCCGCGATCGCGCGCCGTCTCTATCGCCAGCTGCGCCTGTGGTGGGGACGGCGCTTTCACAACCCGTCGCGCGCCCGCCTCCGGCGCCTCGGCAAGGCGTCGCCCGCGGCCGCGGCGGAACGGGCCGCCGGCAATCCCAAGCAACGCGGCGATCGATGACCGCCCGGGTTCCGGCGGCATAGCCCACGCGCTCACTCGCCGTCAACCCATCCCCAGGCGATCAGGTGCCGGTCGCTCACCGCCTCCACCTTGAGGCGGCTCAACCCGGCGCGCACGAGCTGGGTACGCACCTCGGCCGGCGTGTAGGCCGCGAGCAGCGAATGATAAAAGTCGCGCACCAACACCGCGGGCTCGCCGCCGGCATGCGCCGCGACCAGGCTGCGCGCCGCAGCGCGGCTCGCCGGGCGCATGAGATCCATGACGTAGACGGCCGCGCCCGGCGCGGCCGCATGGGCAAGTGTCGACCACAACGCATGCGGATCGCGCAAATGATGCAGCAGGCTGTTGCTGATCACGGTGTCGAAGGCGCGCGCCGGCGGGCGCGCCTCGGGCAGATAACCGCGCACCAGCGAAATGCGCCCGGCAAGCCCTGCACCCGCGACCGCCGCGCGCCCGTGGCGCAGCATGGCCTCGGCGCCGTCGATGCCGAGCAGCGTGCAACGCGGATGGGCGCGCGCGAAACGCAGCGAGACGTCCGCCGGCCCGCAGCCGAGATCCAGCACCCGGCGCGGCGCATGCCGGGGGAAACGCGCGCGGAACTGCGCAACGAAGAAGTCATGCGGCTCGCTGAAGTCGGCCAGCGCATAGGCCTGCGCCTGGGCGGCGTCGTTCATGAGCTCGGGTTCGGGAACACGTTTCATAAAAATTCAGTGGCGAGTGACTAGTAGCGAGTGGCGAGTAAATGCATTCACTAGCTACTCGCTACTAGCCACTCGCTACTGTTTTAGAACCGACTCCGCCGCAAAAAGCTCCCCGACCGTCTCGCGCCGGCGCACAATCTGATAGCGCCCCCCATCGACCATGACCTCGGCGGCGCGCGGGCGGGTGTTGTAGTTGGAGCTCATGCTGGAGCCGTAGGCCCCGGCCGAGCGCACCGCCAGCAGGTCGCCGGGGGCCAGGCTCAAGCGCCGCTCGCGGCCGAGAAAATCGCCGCTCTCGCAAACCGGGCCGACGACGTCGTAGACCTGCGCGTCGGCATCGCGCTTCACGACCGGCACGATCTCCTGCCAGGCGTCGTAGAGCGATGGGCGCATCAGGTCGTTCATGGCGGCGTCGACCACCGCGAAATTCCTCGTGGCGCCGTGCTTGAGATACTCGACGCGCGTCAGCAGCACGCCGGCGTTGCCGACGATCGCCCGGCCCGGCTCGATCAGGAGCTCGACGCCGGCATGGCGGCTGGCGGCGACGCCGGCCAGGATGGCGCCCACGTATTCCTCCGGCGCCGGCGGCGTCTCGTCGCGATAGCGGATGCCGAGCCCACCGCCCAGGTCAAGGTGCTTGAGCGCGATACCGGCGTCGGCCAGCGCGTCGGCGAGCACCAGCACCCTCGTCAAGGCGTCGCGGAACGGATCCATGCCGGTGAGCTGCGAGCCGATGTGGCAGTCCACCCCCACCACCGCGATGCCCGGCAGGCGCGCCGCGCGGCGGTACACGGCCAAGGCCTGCTCCATGGGAATGCCGAACTTGCTGTTCCGAAGGCCGGTGGCGATATACGGATGCGTACCGGCGTCGACGTCGGGATTGACGCGCAGGCTTACCGCCGCGCGCCGCTGCATCGAGCGCGCCACCCAGTTGAGCCGGTCCAGCTCGCCCTCCGACTCGACATTGAAGCAGCGGATGCCGGCCTCGAGCGCGCGGCGCATCTCGGCCTCGGTCTTGCCGACGCCGGAGAACACCACCTGGCGCGCGTCGCCGCCGGCGGCCAGCACGCGCTCGAGCTCGCCGACCGACACGATGTCGAAACCCGAGCCGAGCCGCGCCAGCAGGTTCAGCACCGCCAGGTTGGAATTCGCCTTGACGGCGTAGCAGACCCGGTGCGGGCGTCCGCCGAAGGCGGCGTCGAAAGCGCGCCAGCGCGCCTCGATATGGGCGCGCGAGTACACGTAGCAGGGCGTGCCGACGCTGGTGGCGATATCGGCGAGCGCCACCTCCTCGGCGTGCAGGGCCGCATCGCGGTAGGAAAACGGTTCCATGGGCGGTCGGCTAGGGCTTCGGTTCGGCCGGCGCGGTCGCGGCCGGTTTCGCGGTCGCGGCGTTTTCGGGCAGGTACAGGGCGCCCTTCTTGCCGCAGCCGGCGGCCAGGGCAAGGACAACCGACAGCATGATCCACGGAATCCAGCGCATCGTCGTTCCGGCGCGTTGTTGCCGGCCTTGAGGTTCTCTAGAATATCCGTTTTTCGGCAGGCGGGAAACCCGGATGACGCCCCAGGAGTTCAATCACCAGGTCGAGCAGACGCTGCTGCGCATCGAGCAGGCGGTCGAGGCGAGCGGCGCCGACATCGAGTTCGAGAACGCCGGCGAGATCCTCACCCTGGAGTTCGCCAACGGCAGCAAGATCATCGTCAACAAACAGGGCGCCGCCAACCAGCTGTGGGTCGCCGCCCGCTCCGGCGGCTTCCACTACGACTACGACGCCGCCGGCGACCGCTGGGTCAACGACCAGAGCGGCGCCGAACTGTTCGCCGAGCTGTCGCGGCTGATAAGCAAACAGGCCGGCGAGACGGTTGAATTGGGGTAACGGGTGCTTACGGGAAAAGCGATTAGCCACAGGGGCACGAGGAACACGGGGAAAATCGGAATCGGTAAACCACCAAAACGAACATGGCAGATGCGTAGGGTGGGGCCCTGCCCCACCGTTAGACCGCGTGGTGGGGCAGGGCCCCACCCTACGGCCTGAGCCCTCAACGGAGATCGCCCCGACCCGCTGCACGGGCCTTGCAATGACTATCGGCGCGTTACTCCCAACTGCCCTCCTTCGCCACGAACTCCGCCGGGTCGCCGCACTTCGGACAGTTGAGCTTGCGCGTGTCGTCGGCCAGCAGGGTCACGGCGTCGTGGTAGCAGACCGAGCAGCGCGGGATCCGGTTCTCATGGACCCAGGTGCTGCCGACCGACTTGCAGTTGTCGCAACGGAACAGGCGCAGAAACGGAAACTCCTCGCGCCCGCGACCGACCCCGATATCGGTCTCGGCATACCGGCAATGCCGGCAATAAAAATCGACGAACCCACCCATACCCGCCACTCCTCGCCACTCGCCACTCGCCACTCGCCACTTGTTACTTGCAACTTGCTACTGCCTTCAAAATACCACAGCCGCGACGTCCTCGTAGTGTCGGGCAAAATGCACCCTGAGCCCCTTGCGGATGTGATCCGGCAACTCCTCGAAATCGCGGCGGTTGGCCTCGGGCAGGATCAGCTCCCTGAGCTTGGCGCGGCGCGCGGCGATGACCTTCTCGCGGATCCCGCCGACCGGCAGCACCTGACCCATGAGCGTGATCTCACCGGTCATGGCGAGCGGCCGTTTGACCTTTTTGCCGCGCGCCAGCGACAGCAGCGCCGTGGCCATGGTGATGCCGGCGCTCGGACCGTCCTTGGGCGTGGCGCCGGCCGGCACGTGCAAGTGGATGAAGGCCTTCTCGAAATAGTCCGCCGGCGCGCCGAACTGCTCGCAGTGCGCGGAGATATAACTGTAGGCGATCTCCGCCGATTCCCGCATCACGTCGCCGAGCTGGCCGGTGAGCTTGAAGCCGCGGTTCTGGATGTAGACGCGCGTTGCCTCGACGTCGAGCGTCGCGCCGCCGAGCGGCGTCCAGGCGAGCCCCGTGACCACGCCGACCCCGCGCGACGGCGGCTCGTCGGTGAACACCGGCTTGCCGAGGTAGTCGGCCAGGTTGGCGGCGGTCACGCGCACCGGCGGTTTGGCACCGCCCAGGAGCTTCACCGCCGCCTTGCGCGCGATCTGGTGCAGGCGCTTTTCCAGGTTGCGCACGCCGGCCTCGCGCGCATAACCCTCGATGATGGCGGTCAGCGCCGGCTTGTCGATCTTGAGCTGGCCGCGCTTCAGGCCCGCGCGCTGGATCACGCGCGGCAGCAGGTGGCGGCTGGCGATGGCGAGCTTCTCGCTCGTGATGTAGCCGGACAGCCGGATCACCTCCATGCGGTCGAGCAGCGGCCCCGGAATGCCGTCGAGCTGGTTGGCGGTGCAGACGAACAGCACCTTCGACAGGTCGAAGCGCACGTCGAGGTAGTGATCGAGAAAATCGACGTTCTGCTCCGGGTCCAGCACCTCGAGCAACGCCGAGGCCGGGTTGCCCTGGTAGCTGGCGCCGATCTTGTCGATCTCGTCGAGCATGATCACCGGGTTGGCGACGCCGACGTCCTTGATGGCCTGGACGAACTTGCCGGGCATGGCGCCGATATAGGTGCGGCGGTGGCCCTTGATCTCGGCCTCGTCGCGCATGCCGCCGACCGAGAAGCGATAGAACTTGCGCCCCAGGGCATCGGCGATGGAGTGGCCGATCGAGGTCTTGCCGACGCCGGGCGGGCCGACCAGGAGAATGATGGAACCGCTGACCTCGCCCTTCATGGCGCCGACCGCGAGGAATTCGATGATACGGTCCTTGACGTCGCTCAAACCCTCGTGGTCGCGGTCGAGGATGCGGCGCGCCTCCTTGAGATCGAGCTTGTCCTTCGAGTGCTTCCCCCAGGGCAGCTGGGTGAGCCAGTCGAGATAATTGCGGGTGACGGCGAACTCCGGCGAGCCGGTCTCGAGCACCGCCAGTTTCTGCATCTCGTCGTCGATGCGCTTTTGCGCGCCCGCCGGCACCGTCAGGCCCTTCAGGCGTTCGCGGAAGGTCTCGAGCTCGGCGGTGCGGTCGTCCTTGGAGATCCCGAGCTCCTTCTGGATCGCCTTGAGCTGCTCGCGGAGAAAGAATTCGCGCTGCTGGGTCGAGACCTTCTCCTCGACGCGCTGGCGGATATGCTGCTGGGTCTTGGCGACCTCGACCTCCTTCTTGAGCAGCACCAGCACCTTTTCCAGGCGCTCGAGGATATGCGTGGCCTCCAGCACCTCCTGCAGTTCCTCCTTGCTGGCGGTGGTGAGGCTGGCGGCGAAGTCGGCGAGATTCGAGGGCTCGTCCGGCCCGAAGCGGTTCAAAAAGAATTTCAATTCCTCGCCGTACAGCGGATTGAGCGGCAGCAGCTCCTTGATGGTGTTGATGATCGACACCGAGTAGGCCTTGAGCTCCTGCACCTCGCTGTAGCGGGTCTCGGGAAAGTACTCGGCGCGCACCACATAGGGCCGCTCGCGCGTCACCCAGTCCTGGATACGGAAGCGCTGCACGCCCTCGAGCAGCACCTGCAGCTTGTCCTCGTGCGTGGCGACGCGGTGGATGCGGCAGGCGGTGCCCATGGTGTAGAAATCCCCGGGGCCGGCGCCGGACGCGTCGTCGCCGCGCACCAGCACCAGGCCGACGACCTTGTGCGCGGTCTCGGTGGCGGCCTCGACGGTGCGCAGCCACGGCTCCTTGTCGAGCACCAGCGGCACGGCCTGGGCCGGGAAAAACGGGCGGTTGGCGATCGGCAGGATATGCAGCACACCCGGCAGGACATCGGTGGGGCGCGCCAGGCTGCCGCCGGCGGATTCCGCCTGGGTGGGCATCTCCTCCACCGTGGTTTCTTCGCTCATCGCCGAACCTCTTATCGGTTAGTGGGACCCTTGACTATGGGGGCCGATCGCCCGGGTTCAAGCCGGGATCACCGTAGGGCGGGTAGGTCATCAGCCGCAGGTCCTCGAGCGCGCCGCCGACGGTGAAGTGATAGATGCTTTGAAAACGCTGATCGCGCAGGCCCAGCACATCATGCACCGGATCGTCGAAGAAGCAACCGATGCCGGTGGCGCGCACGCCGCTCGCCTCGGCCTCCAGATACAGGAGCTGACCGACCGCGCCCGCCTCCCAGTAGAGGCGCCGGTAGAACCACGGTCCGTACTGCGCCAGCGCGGCGTCAAACTCCGCCAGCATGCCCAGGCTGAACACACCGTCGCCGGCGATGTCCTGGAAACAGGACAGGCGCGCCGCCAGCGCCCGACAGTCGCCGGCGCGCAAACGGTAGAGCGGCAGGCCGGGCGGCGCGGCCGGCGCAAGCGCCCAGTCGAATTCCGCATCGAACGCCGCGCGCAGCGCCGTCAGCCGGTCCGGGTCGCGCGCCAGGCAGTACAGTCCGGGATCGACGCCCTGCACGCGATGCACGAACAGCGCGAGGTGGATGCACGGCGCCCACGGCAGCGCGTTGAACGGAAACTGGCCGCGACCGGGCATGGCCTTGAGCAGCATCTGGTAGAACGCGGCGCGCGTGATGCCGGTGCGCCCGTCCAGGGCGACCGCGCTGCGGCGCTGATGAATGATGCGCCGCAGCGGGAAGGCGCCGGCGCCGGCCGTGAGCGACGGGTTCGGCACCGGCGTGGCGGCGTCCCGGGCCGGCGCATCGGCCGGCCGGCGCGTCGCGGCGGCGACTTCATCGATGATCGGCCAGGCACGGTGCGTGGGGCTCAGGCGGTTCGGCACGCCGTCGCAGGCGAGCGCGCCGATCGCCGCGACGGCCGGCGCGGAAAGGCCGGTGACATCACCGGTCGCGCCCTGCGGAAACACCGCCAGCAGGCACTCCGCGATTTCGACCTCCGGATCGGGCGCGACCGAAAGCCCGAGCAATGCCGTCAACGCGTCGTCCGACAGGGCATCGAGCAGCACCGCCTTCCAGCCGAGGCCGGCGGCGGCAATGCCGAGCGCCGCGATCGCGTGGCCGATGTCGTGCTGGCAGTAGCGGAACGCGCGCTCGCCGTACTTCCAGGCCTCGCGCCAGGGGATCGAGCTGAAACCGACCAGCAGCGCACCGGCCGGCAGGCCTTGCACGAGGGCCTGCCACTGCGCGGGCGTGAAGCGCCGCCGCACCTCGAGCGCGTGCGCGGCCGGCGCGTAATGCGCGAGCAGCGGCGTGTCGGTCAGACCTTCGACCGGCCCGCACAGCAGGTAACCCTCGGTGGGATGCAGGTTGCCGCTCGACGGATTGACGCGCAGCGCCCAGCGGCTGGTGCCGGCCTGCTTCCAGGCCGACAGCGCCAGACTGTCGTAGAGGAGCTGCGCCAGGCTGTCACGGTCGAGCGCTACCGGCGTCACCCCGCCTTCGAGGAAGGCCGATTCGTAATCGGGGCCGGTGTCCGGTGGCGGGTGCGACAGGGGCAGCACGGCGGCGCCGGCATAGCGCCGGAAGGGGTCGGGCTGGGTCGCCCAGTCGAGCCGGCCGGGTCCGCGGGCGAAGCCGTGGAAGCGGTGCTTGGTGGCGTCGTGGTAGCGGTACACCGTGTCGCCGGCGTCCGCGCCAGGCTGAATTTCCGACATGACCCCGACTCTAAATAAATTGTAGAAAAAGTCGATCCGCGACTTTTTTCTACCACGCAAAGCAAAAAATGTGATTTTTGCTTTGCTCCATTTTTCAAACACTTGTGTGTTTGAAAACTGCCGGCCGGTCCGTCGACCGGTTAGCAGGGTGTTGATAAACGAGTTTATCAACACCCTGCTAACAACTATGGCCGGTCATCGGCCAGCGCGGCTCGTCCGTTACAGGAGTGGTACCATGGAATTCCAGACCATGACCCGTTCAGCCTCCATACTGGCCGTCGTCGCCGCGCTCACGACCGGCTGCGCCGCCGGCGTGCCGCGGCCGATCCGCGACGCACCCCCCGACAACCCCGCCTTGAACGCCGTACGCGCCGATCCCGCCGCCTACACCGGGCGTGCCGTGCGTTGGGGCGGCACCATCGCGCGCGTCGACAACCGCGTTACCGAGACCCGGGTGGAGATCGTGGAACGCGCGCTCGAGCGCTACGGGCGGCCGCGCGACACCGACGTGAGCGGCGGGCGCTTCCTGGCGCGCTTCGACGGTTTCCTCGATCCGTCGGTCTATGCCAAAGACCGCCAGCTGACCGTGACCGGAACGTTCGCCGGCAGCGAGGCCGGCAAGATCGGCGAGCATCCCTATACCTATCCGGTGGTGCGGGTCGAGGCCGCGCATTTGTGGCCACCGCTGCCCGAGCCGACCCACTATCGCGACCCTTATTGGTACGATCCGTGGTGGCCCTCGCACCCCTGGGGTTATCCTTATCCCTACCCCTATCGGCGCTATCCATACTGAAGAGGACATTCGCGATGCGCGGCTTTCACGGCTGGGCGGCAATTCTCGCGCTGACTGTCGTCGCATTGACGGCCGCGTGCGCGGCCAAGCACTTCGACCTCACCGGCGTCGATCTCGAGCTCACGCCGGCGCGCGCATTCGCCGACATCGGCGCCGCGCGCGACCGCACGGCGCAATGGGGCGGCACGGTCATCGCCGCCGTCAATCTCAAGGACCGCACGCAGATCGAGGTCCTCGCCTACCCGCTGGACCGCGCCGGCCGGCCGGTGGTCACGGACAAGCCCTACGGCCGCGTGCTGCTGGTCCGCGACGGCTATCTCGAGACCGCCGATTACAGCGCCGGCCGCGAGGTCACCGCCGTCGGCCCAGTCACCGGCATCACCGAGGGCAGGGTCGGCGAGGCGCCGCTGACCTACGCGGTCATGCAGGCCGCGCAAATCCACCTGTGGCCGAAGCGCGTGCCGGGCAGCGACGAGCCACGCTTCCATTTCGGCATCGGCGTCGGAATCATCCGCTAGGTCGCCCAAGAGTTCAATACAAAGGCGCAAAGGGTGACAACGAGAATCTCTCGGCGGCCGTTTGCGTCTTTGTGCCTTAGAGCGCCTAACAAAATGAGAAACCGGTGTAGGGTGCGTCCCACGCACCGCTTAATATTCCGGTGCGCAGGGCGCACCCTACGGTTCGGCGTTGAATGCGAGGTCATTTTGTTAGGCACTCTTAAGGAACCGCGCGCCGATGGAGCATGACGCCCGCTGGCGGCTGAAGGCGGCGATCGCCTTCGCCACGATCTATCTGGTCTGGGGATCGACCTACCTCGCCATCCGCATCGGCGTGCAGGCGCTGCCGCCCGCGCTGTTCGCCGGTCTGCGCTTCATGATCGCCGGCCTGCTGCTCGCCGGCTATGCGCGGCTGCGCGGTCAGGCGTTTCCCGATTCGCGCCGCGAATGGCTGACGCACGCGGTCGTCGGCCTGGCGTTGGTCGCCGGCGGCAACGGGCTGGTGGTGTGGGGAGAGCAATGGGTGGCGTCGAACATCGCGGCGCTGATCGTGGCGAGCGTGGCGCTGTGGATCGCCCTGCTCGGCACGCTCGGGTCGCAGGGCGAGCCGCTGTCGCGCGCCACCGTGCTCGGCCTCGCGCTGGGTTTTATCGGCGTCGTGCTGCTGCTCGCGCCGCACGGCGCGCGTTTCGCCGGAGGCGAGCTCGCGGGCCAGTTGGCGATCGCGCTCGCCAGCCTGTCCTGGGCGGCCGGCACGATCTACGGGCGGCGGCGCAAACCGCGCACGCCGACGCTGATGGCGGCGGCGATGCAGATGCTGATCGGCGGCGCGGCGCTGACCGCGGTCGGCCTGATCGGCGGCGAGACCGCGCGCTGGAGCTGGGATCCCGCCGGGGTGCTGGCGCTCGCCTACCTGATCGTCTTCGGCTCCTGCCTGGCCTTCGCCGCCTACGCCTGGCTGATGCACGAGGTCACCCCGGCCCAGCTCGGCACCTACGCCTACATCAATCCGGCGATCGCCGTGCTGCTCGGCGCCTGGCTGCTGAACGAGACGCTCGACGGCCGCCAGCTGTTGGGCATGAGCGTGATCCTGGCGGGCGTGGTGGTCGTCACCAACGCCGCCCGCCGCCGGGCGCGCGCGGCGGCGCCTGAAACGGCGGTATGAAAAATCCAACGCAGCGATGCAAAGGCGCAGCGAAATTAAAAATTGTAGGCGGGGCTTCTAGCCCCGCCTCCTAGGGCAAGTCATGCAAAGCGGGGCAGGATGCCCCGCCTACAATTTCGCGGTACGAACCCGTACCTTGGCCGCGCACTCCTTGGCGCGTTTGCGGGCCAAGTCGATATTGTCGGCCGCCGCCAGCGCCACGCCCATGCGGCGGCGTTGGTAGGCGACCGGCTTGCCGAACAGGCGCAGGCTGGTCTCCGGCACGCGCAGCGCCTCGTCGACACCCTCGAAGACCACGCCCTCGGTCTCGATGCCGCCGTAGATGACGGCGCTGGCGCCGGCGCGGCGCATGCGCGTGCCGACCGGCAGGCCGAGAATGGCGCGCACGTGCAGCTCGAACTCGTTCTGCGCCTGGGTCGCCATGGTGACCATGCCGGTGTCGTGCGGCCGGGGGCTCACTTCCGAGAACCACACGTCGTCGCCCTTGACGAACAGCTCGACGCCGAAGATGCCGCGCCCGCCGAGCGCGCCGGTGACGCGCGCGGCGATGTCCTGGGCCTTGGCCTGGGCGCGCTCGCTCATGGGCTGCGGCTGCCAGCTCTCGACGTAATCGCCCTTGACCTGCACGTGGCCGATCGGATCGCAGAACTCGGTGACGATCGCGCCGTCCTCGCCGCGCGCGCGCACCGTGAGCAGCGTGATCTCGTACTCGAACTCGACCACGCCCTCGACGATGACGCGCGTCGTCCGCACCCGGCCGCCGGCGCCGGCGTAGTCCCAGGCGGCGGCGAGCTGATCGAAACTCTCCACCCGCGACTGGCCCTTGCCGGAGGAGGACATCACCGGCTTGACGATGCAGGGGTAGCCGATGCCGCCCTCGACCGCCGTCGTGAGCTCCTCGAGGCTGGAGGCGAAGGCGTAGCTCGATGTCGGCAGATCGAGTTCCTCGGCGGCCAGCCGGCGGATGCCCTCGCGGTTCATGGTGAGCTGGGCGGCGCGCGCGGTCGGAATCACCTCGGCCAGGCCCTCGGCCTCGATCTTCACCAGCATGTCGGTGGCGATCGCCTCGATCTCCGGCACGATGATCTGCGGCCGCTCCTGCTCGACCAGCCGGCGCAGCGCCTCGCCGTCGGTCATGTCGATGACATGCGCGCGGTGCGCGACCTGATGGGCCGGGGCGTTGGCATAGCGATCGACCGCGACGACCTCGACGCCCAGGCGCTGGGCGGCGAGCGCAACCTCCTTGCCGAGCTCGCCGCTGCCGAGCAGCATGATGCGCGTGGCAGTGGGAGTGAGGGGTGTGCCGAGTGTGGTCATGGCGGTCGACGTCGGTGGCGGAGGCGCATCATACCATGGGCCTGCCGGGGGCGTGATCCACGGCAGACCCGGGCGGCGGCGTCTATATTTTATGTAAACGGGCGGGATTCGCCGCCGGCTGTCGGCGGCCGATTCCGGTCCGGATGATCTTGCCGAGTCGGGGCCGGCGTGGTCAGAATATCCGGACGTCCGCCGACGGCCTCGACGGATGGATCGCGCGTCGCAAGCAGGGGGTTTGGATATGCTGGTTCCGAGTCTCTATCAGTTCTTCCGCCGTCAGCTGCAGCACGGCTTTCACGCCCAGGGGCTGGCGGAGCCGGCCACGGTCGATTACGTGAGCGAGATGCTCGCGCGCTTCGCCTGCACCCCGGCGATGTACCTGATCCGCGACGACGACGGCCGGCCGATCGACAGCCTGGTCGGCCTGATGATCGAATGGCGGCGCGCCCAGGGCTGGGACGACGCCCAGTCCGACGCCGGCCGCGAGGCACTGGTGGCGCGCCATATCGGCGAGTACGCGCTGTTCATGAGCGGCCTGTTCCGCGAGCGGCTCGCCGCGCGCGGCCAGCTGCGCTACTACCAGTCGCACGGCCGCAGCGCCTACTGGCACTGCGCCGACCGCGAGTTCAATCCCAATCGGGCCCGGGTCTACTGGAGCCTGTCTCAGCAGTTCGAACGGGTGAGCACGGCCTTGAATCATATACGGGAGCGGCAACTTACGATGGACGTCGGGACGGCGGAAACGCCATCGCCGTTGGCGGCGTTCTGGAATTCGAGTGGCAAGTAGCAAGTTTCAAGTAGCAAGGAACACCGGGTTGGTGCTACCTTCTTGCCACTTGCTACTTGAAACTTGCTACTGATGTTCTACAAAACGACTCCCCTACGCTTCCACTGCACCGGCTGCGGCGCCTGCTGCACCGGCGGGATGGACCACTGCGTCGAGATCGGCGCCGATGAGCAGGCGGCGATCCAGGCATTTCTGGGACTCGACCGCGCGCGCTTCCGGCGGCGCTATCTGGAGCGGCTCGGCGACGACGGCGGTCGCGGCATCCGCCTCAAGCGTGACGGCCGCTGCCCGTTTCTGGATGAGGGGAAGCGCTGCGCCATTTACCCGGTGCGACCCAAACAGTGTCGCACCTACCCGTGGTGGCCGGAGCTGGTCGGCTCGGAACGCGCCTGGCTGAAGGAGGCGAAGCGCTGCGAGGGCATCGGACGGGGGCGGGTGGTGCCGCTGCGGCGGATCGAGGCGGAATTAGAGGCAAGTAGCAAGTAGCAAGTAGCAAGACGGTAACGCCCTGGTGGTTTTCCTTGCTACTTGAAACTTGCCACTTGCTACTGTATTTTCAGAACCGATAACTGATATTCATCCCCAAACTCAGTATCCCGTTGCGCAGAGTGAGCCCCGAGTCGGCCCCGCCGAGATCGGTGACGCCGGTCAGCTCGTCCTCCGGGACGATCATCACGGCACCGCCAAGACCCCAATTCTCGCCCAAGTGGTAATCGATGCCGGCGGTGTAGTGCCGGGTGACGATCGCCGGGAACACCAGGTTGGCGAACACGTGGTCCGCTTCGACCGGCGCGTTCGAGTGGTTGTAACCGGCCATCAGGGTCAGGCGCGGGGTGGCCGCATAGCTCAAGCCGATGGCGTAGACCGTGACGTCCTCCCAGCCCGGTGCCAGGTTGTAACTGCCGGCCGGCCCGGTGATATGGAAGTCCGCGAGTGTGTCGCTGTAGGCGATCCATTTGACGTCGGCGCTCAGCGTCAGCCCGCCGGCGGTACGCCAGGCCAGGCCGATCGCGGCCTGCTGCGGGAAGTCGAAGGCGGCGTCGTAATCGCCGGCCGGCTGCGCCACGCCGCCGAGCGTGATATCGCCGTCGTCGAGCCGGAAGGTGGTGTCGCCGAAGTTGCTGGCCGTGGTATAGGACGCGCCGAGCGTGAGCCGCTGCGGGACGAGATCGTAGAGAATGCCGAGCGTCGCGCCGACGCCGATCGCCTGGCCGGCGCGGCCGAGATCGAACTTGAAGTCGTTCGGCCCGGCGTTGCTCAGGGTCTCGCTGAAACCGAGCTGCAGCATATTGAGATTGACCGCCACCCCCCAGGACAGGCGCGGGCTCAGCGTATGGCCGATGGCCGGCGAAATGCGGAAGATGCCGACATTGCTGTAGCCGTTGAACGTGGTCCCGCCGCCGTTCAGCCTTACCGTGCCGTAATCGGCGCCGAGACCGGCGGTCGCGTACATGCCGCCACCGAAGAACAGCCGCTCATTGCCGGTGCGCCCGACCCAGCCGATCGAGGGGATGCCGTAGAAGTCGCCGGAGCTGTCGACCCGCCGACCGGCGCCGAAGGCGCTCGCGCCCGCGTCCAGCGAGACGTCGGGCATGAAGGCCTCCAGGGAGAAATCGGCGCGCTCGCCGACCCGCGTCAGCCCGGCCGGATTGGTGAGCGCGGTCATGGCGCTGGCCGGGTTGGCGGTCACCGCGCCGCCGAGGGCGACCTGGTGCTCGCCGAAGCCGATCATCTGGAAGCCGTTCACGGCCTGGGCCGGCGCGGCCGCGACCACGGTCAGCGCCAGGGCGCTGCGTCGGAAGATCTCAATGCGTTTCATTCTGGCACTCGCTTTCGTGGACAAAATCGCCCCGCCGCGCCTTCTTGATGCGCGGGGAACAACACAAGCGTTCGCGGGAAAACCCAACGGAAGTTGCTTGAATTGAGCGGCGGACGCCCTGCGTAAACCGGCGACGACAACGTTCGAAGAACGTCAGCCGGGGTTCGTGACGGCGCCAGCGCGCCGAGGGGCGTCCGTTCCGACTCGGGGTCGGGGCGCGCATTATGCCAGGAGCGCGCGGGCGGGGCGAGCGGGGCGCGGACGAAAGCGACCGACAGAGCCAAGGGGCCTCGGGCTCGCTGCGTCGACCCGTACGATGGGGGTCCCGTGCGAGCTCAGGAACCGGGGGTGCCGAGGGCATCTTCCCCGTCCTGCCCCTTGGACAACCTCTGTCGGCATCATCCCCGACTGCGGATGATGACTACAGCGTAGCCCATTGCGCCGGCGCGACATTGATCCAGATCAACGATCCCGCCGCGGCACGCGAATATTTTCACCCGGGATAATCGCGAAACCGCAGCTGCGGCCGGCCGTCGCGGCCGGCCAGCCGCGTGGCCAGCGGCGGCAGCATGACGGCCAGCGTTTCACGCAGCTGCCACGGCGGGTTGAGCAGCGCGAGGCCGCTGCCGTTCAAACGCTGCTCGACGTCGGTCGGCAAGGTCAGGAACTCGACGGCGTAGCCCGGCGCGCCGCACGTGGCGAGCGCCGCGTGCAGGGCCTCGACCGGCGCGCGTGTCTTGATCGGATACCACACCAGGTAAATGCCGTTGCGCCAGCGCTTCAGCGCCTGGGCCAGCGCCGGCGCGATGCGCGCGAAGTCGTCGGCGCGCTCGTAGGGCGGATCGACGAACACCAGCCCGCGATTCTCCGGCGGCGGCACGAAGCCCTTGATGCCGCTCCAACCGTCCTCCGCGCCGATGCGGATGCGCTTGCGCCCACGCAGCGCGCTGCGCAAGGCCCGGCATTCCTCGTGCTGGCGCTCGAACAACACCGCACTGTCCTGAGCGCGCAGCGACTCGGCGATGAACAACGGCGAGCCCGGATAATCGCGCAGCGGCCCGGGGCCGTTGACGCGCTCGATCAGCGTGAAGTAGCGCTCGAGCGCCGGCCAGTGTTCACGCTCCGGCCACAGCTGACCGATCCCCTGCTCGAACTCGCCGGGGGCCTTCAGGCGGTACGCCCCGGCCCCGGCATGGCTGTCGAGCACCGCGAACGGCGTGTCCTTGCGGGCCAGCGCCTCCAGCACCCGGCAGAGCACGGCATGCTTGAAGACATCGGCGATGTTGCCGGCGTGGAAGCTGTGGCGGTAGTTCACGGGTTGGATGATTTCTTCCTAAGAATTAATGACTTATATCAGACCCCGGGGGCCGCTGACAAGAACCCGGGGCTTCGCTGTCAACCGCCGCCGGCCCGGCGCGTTGTCAGGAGCGTATCGACCAACAACCCAACGAGGGAGACCATCATGAAATCGATTGTGACCGCAAGCGCGGTACTGGCCCTGATCGTCGCGACGCCGGCGCTGGCCGACGACGGCGGCCGCGGCGAGCGCGTCGAGCAGCGTCTCGATGCCCGCGGCGACCGCATCAATGACCGCCTCGACAATCGCGGCGAGCGCATCGACGACCGCCTCGACAACCGCGGCGAACGCATCGACGACCGCCTCGACCGGCGCGCCGACCGCGCAGAAGCCGCCGGCCGCGACGGCCTGGCCAACCGTCTCGACGCGCGCGGCGATCGCATCGAGAACCGCCTGGACCGGCGCGGCGATCGCATAGAGAATAGGAACGACCGCCGCGGCGATCGCATCGACAATCGCCTGGACCGGCGCGGTGACCGCGTTCACCGCCGCGTCGATCGTCGACGCTAACAGGATGTTGAAAAAGTCGATCCGCGACTT
>Ga0214471_10000568_pt1 | contig 31366 bp, 27 predicted proteins | sample RVTome_5_FD_207665 | JGI IMG/M metagenome (GOLD analysis project Ga0214471, IMG submission 207665) | Soil microbial communities from uranium-contaminated site in the Upper Colorado River Basin, Wyoming, United States - RVT142D155 | ecosystem: Environmental > Terrestrial > Soil > Contaminated >... | reverse complement strand
CCGCTCCTGAGAGAAGCCGCGCAGCTCGGCCGAGCTCTGCTCGCTGGCAAAGGCCACCAGCCCGCCGACCTTGCCTTCGGCGGCCACGGTATAGCTGGCCTGGAGCTCGCCGTGGGTTTCGGGCAGCGGCACCCAGGCCGGCAGGCGCTCGGCCCCGCCGCTGCCCAGGACCGCCGTGCCCTTGTCGCTTTCGACCGTGAGCGTGCCGCCCTGCTTGCTTCCTTCGATGCTGAGCGTGGCCTCGCCCTCTTGGCTGCGAAAGCGCAGTTTGCCCTCACGGATCTGTTCGAAGTCGAACGTGGCTTCTTCGCCGGTCTGCTTGAGCCGCACCGTGATGGTCTGATCGTCGGAGCGCACCAGCTCGAGCTCGGGGTTGATCCGCACCATCATCTCGGCGGCCTTCTTGGCCGGATTGGCCTCGAAATCCTCGGCCACGCCCTTGAGCTTGCGGGCTCCATACCAGAACAGAACCGATGCCACGATCAGGACCAGCACGATCAGGCCGCCGCAGCCGATCGCGATCCAAGCCGGCGCGGAAAGGCCCGACTTGGGCGCCGGGCCCGTTGGGGTTGATGGATCGGTCATCGCTTTCTCCTTCTCGAGTGCGACCACTCTACCATTCCGGGTCCGGTGGGCGCGAGCTTTCGGTCTGGATCATTGGACCAAAGGGCCGCAGGGAATGCCGGTGATCCGGCTGATGACCTCGGCGTACTTGCGTTCGATGGTCGGCCAGTTGTAGTAGCGGGTCACGAAGCGCCGGCCGAGCTCGCCGCGGCGGCGCGCTTCCTCGGGCTCATCCACAATCGTTCCCAGCGCCGCGCCGAACTCGGCGGCGGTGCCGAAGGTCCAGCCGCCGCCGCTGCGCCGGATCAGGCCGGCGAGCACCTCGCTGCGGCGGTCGGCCAGCACCGGCCGGCCCCAGCGCCAGGCTTCTAAGGCCACGATCGACAGGCTCTCGTACAGCGACGGCACCGCCATCGCCGCCGCGCCGGCGAAGGCGGCGTCCTTGTGCTCCGAGCTGAGGAAGCCCAGGTAGCGCACCCCGTCCCCTTGCGGCTCGCTGCCTTCGGTCGCGCCGATCAGCACCAATTCGAGACCGTCGCCGCGGCCGGCGCGGTACTCGGCGAAGCAGCGCAGCAAGGTATCGGTTCCCTTGGCGGTGGTGATCCGGCCGGCGTAGATCAGATACGGACGCTCCAGTCCGTAGGCGCGGCGGAACCCGGCGACGTCGGCGGCGCCGGGCGGATCCATCCCGACTCCGACCACCCGGCTGAAGGTGAACTGATTGTGGGTCAGGCGGTTGAGCAGTCCCTTCTCCTCCACCGTGTTGTAGAAGATCGCCGCCGGCAGGCGGAAGAAGTGCTGGTAGCAGTTCAGGTAAATGGCCGGCTCGTTGTGCGCGGTCGGCACCAGCGCGCTGCGGCGCGGATGGAGCTGCAGGCCGAAGAAGGTCGGATAGTAGAGATAGGTGAAAAACAGCAGCAGGTCGTAGCTCGCTCCCTCCGCGCGCAGGTACCAGAGCAGCTCCGGGCAGCGCGGACCCTGGGCTTTGAGCCATTCGAGCTCGGCGCCGTAGGGGTGATCGCGCAGCAAGAGCTGCTCGGTCAGCGCCGGGAAGGTCGCGACGTCGCGTTGCTGCAGATTGGCGAAGCGCAGCACCGGCAGGCCGTCGACCTGATCGCGCCCGGGCGCGAAATGATTGGCCCAGGTCAGATAGTCGCGCGCGCAGGTGGTGACCACCGTGAGGTCGGACCAGCGTGACAGCAGCCGGGCGATCAAGCGCGCGTGGTCCTCGGCCCCGCCGACCACGCCGGGGCCGAACCGCTGCGCCACCAAGGCGATCTTGGGCCGTCGCGGCCGCGCCCCGCTCACTTGGTTTCGGCGCGGCGCTTGAGCAGCTCGATCTGCTCGGCCAGCACGGTGGTCTCGTGGTGCAGCGCCACCGCTTCGTCGATGCGCTTCTCGAGCTCCACGGCGCGAAAGCGCAGCTTGCGCAGCAGCTCGCTGTCCTGATCCTGGGTCTCGATCAGGAAGTTCAGCAGCCGCACCGCCTGGGCGTTGAACTCGCGTTGGGTCGCCACCAGCGCGCCGAGCCGTTCGGTCAGCCCGTTGAGCAGCCGCACCTGCTGGGCGTTGATCCGCTCCTGCGCGGCCAGCTTGGGCGCGACCAGCTCGCGCACCGCCGCGCCGATTGCACGCCGCAGCCGCCCGGCCAGCAGACCCAGCGGGCCGCGGCGCGCCGGCGCCGCCAGCTCAGGCAGCGGGCCGAGCAGATGCTCGCGATTGAGCTCGGCGCGAGCCTGGGCCTGGGCCGGCGCTTCGAGCTCCGGCAGCAGGTAGGTGCGGTTGAGCTGGGCCTGCTGATCGCGAACTCCGGGCGGCAAGCTCATCGCGCCAGCCTTCAGGCCCCGGAAATGCCCTCGCCGCGCCCGATTCCGGTGTAGTGAAAGCCGAGCTTGCGCATCTGCTCGGGATCGTAGACGTTCTTGCAATCGACCAGAATCGGCTGGCGCAGCAGCGACTTGATCTCGGCCAGATCGAGGCTGCGGAACGGATTCCATTCGGTGAGCAGCACCAACGCATCGGCGTCCGCGGCGGCGGCCTGCGCGCTTTCGGCGTACTCGACATCGTTCAGGAAGCGCTGCGCCTCCTCCATCGCCGCCGGGTCGTAGGCCCGAATCCGCGCGCCCTTCTGTTGCAGCGCCGCGATGATCTCGATCGAGGGCGCCTCGCGCATGTCGTGGGTGTTGGGCTTGAACGACAGACCCAGAATCGCGATCCGCTTGCCGTCCACCCCGCCGACCGCGCGCTCGATCTTCTCGACCATGCGTTGCTTCTGCGCCTGGTTGGCACGCAGCACCGCCTTGAGAATGCTGAAATCGATCCCGGCGCGCTCGCCGATCGCGACGAAGGCGCGGGTGTCCTTCGGAAAGCAGGAGCCGCCGAAGCCCGGCCCCGGGTGCAGGAACTTGGAGCCGATCCGCTGATCCAGCCCCATGCCGCGCGCCACCACCTGGACATCGGCGCCGACCTGCTCGCAGATCGCCGCCACCTCGTTGATGAAAGCGACCTTGAGCGCCAGGAAGGCGTTGGAGGCGTACTTGATCAGCTCGGCGCTCTCGACCGTGGTGACCACCACCGGGGTTTCGAGCAGATAGAGCGGGCGGTAGAGGTCCTTGAGAATCGCGACCGCCTGGGGGCTGCGACAGCCGATCACCACCCGGTTGGGCCGCATGAAGTCTTCGATCGCCGAGCCCTCGCGCAAGAATTCGGGGTTCGAGGCCACGTCGAAGTCGATCGGCTCGCGCTGGTGCTGGCGGATCAGGCGCCGGATGCGCTCGCCGGTGCCGACCGGGACGGTCGACTTGGTGACGATCACCTTGTAACCGTCCATCGCCTCCCCGATCGAACGCGCCACCGCGTCGATGTACGACAGGTCGGCCGCGCCGTTGCTGTGGCTCGGGGTCCCCACCGCGATGAAGATCACCAGCGCCCGCTCGACTCCGGCGCGGATGTCGCTGGTGAAGTTGAGGCGCTCGGCGCCGGCATTGCGGCGCACCATCTCCTCGAGCCCCGGCTCGAAGATCGAAACCTGCCCGTCGTTCAGCTGCCGGATCTTGTCGGCGTCGCTATCGATACAGGTGACGTTCAGGCCGAACTCCGCGAAGCAGGCGCCGGTCACCAGCCCGACGTATCCGCTTCCGACCACCGCGAGATTCATGATTCCGATTCCTCCGCTGAGCCGGGAAGGCCGGCGCAGGATAGCACAGCGCAGCGCCCGGCCGGCAGGGCGCTTTAGGCCAGGCGCTTGAGAAACTCCTCGACCACCCGATCCAGCTCGGCGCCGCGCACGCTGCGGTAACGCTCCGCCTCGCTGGCCTGAGCCTGCTGCTGATATTGCCCGCCGCGGGTCGCCTGCAACAGGCTGCGATGCTGGCGCCGCATCAGCTCCAGCAGCTCGACGTCCTCCAGCTCCGCGGCATAGGGCGTCTTGCGACTGGCGACGATCGCCCCGCCGCAGTAGACCAGCGTCTCGATCACCGGATGCTGGCGGCCCTTGTCCTCGGTTTGGACGTGAAAACGCCGCCCCTCCACCTCGATTTCGGTATTGAAGCCTTGCAGCATCGAGCCGCCGGCGCCGCGCTGTGACCCATGCTAACCGCCCGGTCTCGCGCCGGTCAATCGAGCTCGACCCGACGCGTAAGAAACAGGCGCTCAAAATTGGCGCTCAGCTGCGCGCCGAGCTCTTCGCGCGACTGATCGCGCGACCTCGCCAGCACCTCCAAGGTGTAAGGCAGCAGCGCTGGCTGGTTGCGCCGGCCGCGATGGGGCTCCGGCGCCAGATACGGTGCGTCGGTCTCGATCAGAAGCCGGTCGGCCGGCACCGCGCGGGCCAGCTCGCGCAGCGCCGCGCTGCGCTTGAAAGTCAGCACGCCGGCGAACGAGATGTGCAGGCCGAGCTCGAGCGCCTGCTCCATGAGCGCGCCATCGCCGGTAAAACAATGCATCACCCCGGCCGGCGGCGGGGTGGCGCGCAGCAGCGCGATCAGATCGCGGTCCGATTCCCGATTGTGCAGGATCACCGGCCGGCCGGTCGCGCGCGCCAGCGCGAGCTGCGCTTCCAGCGCCCGCTGCTGCTGCGGCCGCGGGGCGAAGTCGTAGTGGTAGTCCAGTCCGATCTCTCCGAGCGCCACCAGCTCGGGAAGCGCGAGCAGCTCGCGCAGCTGCGCGCCGCTGTCCGCCGTCCACTGCGCGGCGTGATGCGGATGGACGCCGGCGCTGGCCCATAGTCCTTCGCGCCCGCGCACGAACTCGGCGCCGGCGCGCGCCGACTCCAGCGTATCGGCGACCGCGAGGATGCCGCGCACGCCGGCGGCCAGCGCCGCCTGGACCACCGTCTCGCGGTCGGCGTCGAACTGTGGATGCAGCAGATGACAGTGGGAATCAATCATGAGCACGGCGGTGGATTTGCCGCCATCTGCTTCGTTGGGCTTGCTCGGGCTCCTCCAGCGTACCTTTCAGTACGCTTCCGTCGCCCTCGCAGCGCCCGCCTTGCAGCTGACGACACCTCCACCGCCCACGATGCCGTGCTGGACCCCCACGATATGCACAGTCTTAGGCCAACTTCGGCTGCCTTTTAGCGGACGCGGGCGCCGTTGGGCACCGGGTCGGCGAAGCCGGCCAGGATCGGCCGGCCGGCCGCGTCGGCGGCCAGCACCATGCCGTCGGACTGAACCCCCATCAAGTTGGCGGGCTCGAGGTTGGCCACCACGATCACCTGGCGCCCGACCAGTGCTTCCGGCTCGTAGACCAGGGCGATGCCGGCCACCAGGGTGCGCTGTTCGCTCCCGAGATCAACGCTCAGCTGGAGCAGCTTCCTGCTGCCTGAGATTTTCTCGGCGCTGCGCACCGTGGCCACCCGCAGCTCGACTTTCTGAAACTGCTCCAACCCGATCCGTGCTGCGGGGCTGGAAGCTCCCGCGCCCGCGGCGGACTCCTTCCGCTCCGACTCCGAATCCCGCATGATGTCGTCGCCCATCGCTTCAACCCGCCGGACTTGGTTCCGGACCTCCGGAGCGCTTGTTATCAAGGATAGTCATCTTCGAGTCAAGCGCTCGAATGGGGTGGCATGGGCGGCCGAAGGGCGCCCATGGACGACATATCTATCGTGAGGGAGGTCGTCCATGGGCTTGCTGCGCACGCCCATGCCACCCATGCGCGAGGCGCCGCGAGGTTGACGGAGGCGCAGGGGCGGGCCCATGGCCCGCCCCTCGGGAGGGGCCAAGCCCCTCCCCTACAGTACAGAAAATACGCCGGAGGAAGCCGAGCAAGCCCAACGAAGCAGGCGGCGCCAGATCCGCCGCCGGGCTACGCTTCGCTGGCCCAGTCTTGATACCCCCGCCGCCCCGCGCCGGCGCCGTCGGCGGCCGCGGACTCCGGGTCGGCGGCGGAAAGACCCGCGGCCTGGGCCGCGGCCGAGTCCGCGGGCTCGGGCGGCGCGCTCGCGCCCGGCACCGCGCGTTGCACCATCGGATGCTCGTAGATCAGAAAGACGCTGGTGTAGTTGTAGGGACCGTGAGCCGATTGCTTGGTTTCGACCCGCAGCACACCCTCTTCACCGAGCCGATTGATGATTGCTTTACGCTGGTGCAGGTTGAACTCCGGCATCGCGTCGTTCATGAAGTTCTTGAAGAACGGCACCAGATAGATTTCGGGCCCGAACTGCTGGGTGGCGCGATGGAGCAGCTGAATCGCGCGGATCTTGATCGCTTCCTGGTCGGCGCTCTCGGGAAACGCGACACTGGAAGGCGGCATCGGCCGCGGCTCCCGGTTCTCCTTGGCCCCGGGGTCGATCCGGCGACCGCGTGGATGGCGCGGCATCACCGGCCCGCGCGGCGCGACCGCTTCCCGGCCCGACTCGCCGGTCCCGATCAGGGCCGAGGGCAAGGCCAGCAGCAGGCCGCTGGCCGGCATCAGCAACGAGGTCATGTCGATGAAGCGATCCTTGCCGACGATGTCCTGCAGATCGCCCGACACCGAGCCCGGCAGCGAGGCGATGAAAATATCCTTGCCCTTCTCCATCACCCGCGACACGATCGGAATGTAATCGCGATCGCCGCCGACGATCACGAACGCGTCGACCTCGGGGCGGGTCAGCAAGGTCTCGAGCAGGTCGAGCGACAGCGCCAGATCGGCGCTCGACTTGCCGGTCTTGGCCAGCACGTACTGCGGTTTGATGTTCATCAGCGACAGGTTCGCCTGCAGGCCTTCCTCCATGCTCTCCCAGTCGGCGTAGGCGCGCCGCACCCGAATGCTGGAGGCGCCCCGGCCGGCGTCCTCGATCGCGCGGATCAGGCCGCCGAGAATCCGCACGGTTTCGTCGGTTCCGACTTCGGAGCCGACCCGCTCTTCGACCGGCCGCAGGATATTCTCGAAATCCACGAAAAGTGCTATCGAACGCATACTCAACCTCGAATGCTAGTACCGGCTCGACGGTACGGACAAAAGGTCAGAAACGCTTGTCGATCCCTCTCCCCGCGAACGCCCGGGGCTGCCCCGGGCTCACCATGAATAATTCCACCCCTTATTAGAAGTCAAACCCGATCCAAAAGTCTACACCGCTTTTGGTCTCATTGGAACTGGTGTTGGGATCGTCGCGGTTGAAGTTCTTCCAGCTGTAGTCGATATGCAGCGGCAGGAAGAAGTTGATATTGATGCCGAAACCGTACGACGAACGGCCGTTGGGACCGAACTTGCCGTCGGTGAAAAAGCCGAAATCGCCGCCGAACTCCTCGAACTGCGGGGTCCAGGCGTTGCCCATGTTGAAGAAGAACAACCCCCGGATGCCGCCGAAGCCGAGCACCGGAGTTACCAGCGCATCGATCAGCGGAAAGCGCAGCTCCGCGTTGTAAAAGAACACCCGAGTTCCGACCATGCTGCGATAGGGAATGCCGCGCACCGTATTGTCGCCGCCGGCCCAGAAGAAGTTGGGATCGTCGCCGAACGAATTGAGCGAGACCAAGCGCTGCGCCAGCAGCGAGCGCCGCCCCAGCTTGGTGTAGTGCCGCAGGTCGGCGGTGAGATTGCGCCGCTCCAGATAGCTGCCGATCGGGAGATAGTGGGTATAGTTGATCGAATAACCTTCGCCGGCCAGCGGGCCGAACGGCAGATAGCGGATGGTGTCGCGCGACAGCCCGACCCCGACGCCGAACAAGGTGCCGCTGCGGGTCGGGTCCTCGATCCGCACGTCGCCGACCTCTTCGATGAAGACGTTGCGCTCGGTCTTGAAGTCGTACCAGCCGGTGATGAAGTCGACCCGGTTGAACTTGTTGAACGGATAGCTGGCAAAGCCCTCGACCCCGATCAGCCGCTGGGTGGCGAGGGCGTCGTCGCGGTTGCCGACCAGGTCGAAGGTGCCGAAGAAAAAGTCGGTGGTGTGCTGGAAACGGCTGCCCCAGTACCAGCGCCCGCCGCGATTGGAATACTGAAACAGGTAGCCTTGGAACTCGCGCACCGTGCTGGCGAGGAACAGAAACTCGCTGTCGACCAGGATATCGCTGAAAACGATCGCGGTGTTGGCGAAGAAATCGCCTCCCGAAGTGACCCCGATCGAGCGCCCGGCGGTCTCGAAGTTGAAGCGCGAGAACATGCCTTTCTTCTGCTTGTTGGCCTCCAACACCTCGTGCTGCACCGCCGGCGCGAACGGGGTCAGCGCCTCTTGTTCCGCCTCGCGGGCGGTGCGCTCCGCGGCGATCACGGCGATCGGCTCGCGGTCGGCCGCAATCGAGCGCAGGCTCCAGTCGCCCTTCCAATAGCACAGAAAGCCGATCCGCTCCTTGCCTTCGCCGACGATCGGGGCCGGCGACAGGTTGGCGGTGGTGACCGCGGTCAAGCGCCGCAGGTCGCCGCTGGTCAGATCGAGCGAGAACACGTTGAAGATGCCGCCGCGATCCGACGAGAACAGGATCTTGCCGCCGTCGGAGCTGTAGCTCGGAGAGCGGTCGTTGCTGTCGCCGAAGGTCAGCTGGATGCGGTTCTGCGGCCGTGCCACCTCGATCTGAAACAGCTTGTCGTAGAGGTTGACCTTGCCGGTGTAGGTCAGGTATTGGCCGTCGGGGGACCACAGCGGCGTCTCTTCGTAGACATCGTCCTGGGTCAGGTTGGTGGTAGCGCCGCTCGCCAGGTCGAGCAGGAAAATGTCGCTCTGGCCTTGGTTGATGGCGCGAAACGCGATGGTCGAGCCGTCGGGTGACCAGGCCGGAGCGGTCACCTGCTCGAGCTCCATCGGGATTTCGCGCTCGAGCGCGCCGCTGATCACATGGATGATCAACAGCTTGCGCCGCTTCTCGGCGCGCGCGAACAGCGCGATCCGGTCGCCGCTCGGATCCCAGGTCAGCGAGCGGCCGTCGAAGAACTTGCCGTCGATGTGCAGGTATTCCCAGTCATTGGTGTAGCCTTCGGTCAGGTTGCGCAGCAGCCGCCCGTCGCGCGCGCTGATCAGGATCAGGTCGCTTTCATAGTCGTTCTTGTTGTACGACAGCGCCGCCAACAGCTCCCCGCTGGGACTGGGGGCGAAGGCCAGCACGCTCTCGAACGGCTCCGGCGGCTTGATCTCTTCCCCGTAGGCATCATCGGGATCCTCCATCTGATCCTGGTCGCGCAGCTTGTAGATGTCCTCGAGGTAATCATGCCAGTCGCGGGTGAATTTCTCGGGCTTGAGCTTGAAGGTCTTCTCGATCGCGCCTTGGCTCTTGCCGTCGCCGCCTTCCAGCAGCGGCGCGCGATTGAGGTTGAAGAAGAACCGGCTGACCGACTTCTTGCCGTAGCGCTCGGCCATGAAATCGAACACCGACGCGCCCAGGTTGTAGCCCAGCACCACGTTGGGATAGGCGTAGACGTTGCTGAGCTGCTCGAGGGTCGGGAGCTGGTTGTTGAGCACCGCATCGCGGACCAAGGCCCGATCCATGCTGGTCCAGTCCTCGCTGATGAAGTTGGCGTGCCCTTCCCACACCCAGGGCGGCGCCTGCGCCCCAACCAAGGTCCGGTACAACAGGTTGTACTGGAAGATGTGGGTCAGCTCGTGCTCGATCAGCGTCTGCAGCTCGTCGGGCGGATCGTCGATCGGCAACACCATCCGATTGCGATAAGGCTCCGCGAAGGCGGCGATGCCCTCGATGATGAAGGCCGGAAAGATGTTGGTCTGCTCGAATTCGCTGTGGGTTTGGTAGAAGACCAGCGGAATCTTGTAGGGGATCTTGTGGTCCATCGCCTCCGAGATCTTGAAATAGGCGCTCTCGGCGTAAGAGACCACGCGGCCCAGATGCTGCTCTTCCTTGGTGTAGTAGTAGACCTCGAAGTGCGGCGAGGTGTAGATGTGCCAATCGAAGTCGTCGTAGTGGATCTTGTTCTTGCCGAAGCCGAAGGCGGGTCCGGCCGCCAGCGCCACCAAGAGCCAAGCCAAAGCACGGGATCTCATCGCGGGTGCCTCCGGTTCACCACCCAACGGCCTCATTCCAACAGATAGCGCTCCAGCACCACCGTGGGCGGGGAGACGATCGAAGTGATTTGCGGCATGATCTCGTCCATCATGCTGTAGAAGACGCTCAGCGGCGAGAGATCGTCGAGCTCGGTGCGGGTGACTTCGTTTTGGAGTTGTTCGGTGTAAACCTGATCGCCGCTGCTGCCGTCGATGAAATACAGGTCCAACAGGATGGTGTAGGCGTAGCGCTTGCGGAACCGGGTCACGGTCAACTCACGGTCCATGTTGTAGCGATCGCGAACCCGCTCTTGCACGAAACCGGACACGTCCTTGGACGCGACCCGGGTGCGGCCGGTGAGAATCAGAGGCGAGCGGTAGTTCTCCCCCATCTCGACCCAGAAATCGCTGTCTTCGAAAACCTCGTCGTCGCTGGCCGGCGGCAGCTGCGGGGGGTCGATGTCGAGCACGTTGAGCGAGGTGTTGGCGCGCAGCTCTTCCACCAAGTACTGGCGGGTCTCGTTGGCGAAGTCCAAGGAGCCGTAGAACTGCCGCGTGCTGCGTTCGGGCTTGGACTCTTGCTTCTGGTCCGACTCCGCTTGATCGGATGCTTCCTCGCCGGAGCCGACTTCCCGCTGCTCGGACTGCTCCAACATACCGGCCAAGAAATCCCCGACCAGGATGTCTTGGTACTCCTCCATGTCGATCTTGGTCTTGATCTGCGACTCGATGGTCACCGTGAAGCTGTCGGCCGCCGCCCCAGCGGCAAACAGCAGCAGCCCCATGACGGTCGAGGCAGTCCGGAGCTTCACGGTTCGTCCTCCGGCTGAGTCTGGGCCTTCGCCGCTCCCGCGGTTTGACCCGGCGCCTCGGCTCCCGCGGCTGCGGCTGAGCGTTCGACCCGCTGCTGAACGAACTGGGTGAACCGGGTGTAATTCTCGCGCACCTCGGAGGCGCCGGTGGCCTTGAGCGCGGCTTCATAATGCTGCCGCGCCTCCTCGAACTTGCCCTCGCGCTCGTAGGCCACCGCCAGATTGTTGTGCGCTTTGGCATTGCTGGGGTCGAGCTTGAGAACCCGATTCCAGCGGAACATGGCCTCGGTCCACAGGCCCCGCTTGGCGGCTTCGGTTCCGAAGCGCAGCGTGTCTTCCACGCCGCTGGTTTGAGCCCAAGCGCAAAACGGCGCCAACAGACAGACCGCCAGCAGCGCGCGGCGCGCGAAAATGGTTGCCAGATTCATGGTGCAGGATGCGTCCCCATCATATCGAAGCGCTGATCGGCCCACAACGATCTGCCGCCCTGACGACCTTGGAGCCTATCGGAACCGGATTCGAAGCGACCGTCAGCGTTGTTACGGAATGTGGCATGTCTGACATCGATCCAGCGGCCTGGCGCAACAGCAGCGCCACTGCGCTGCTCGCCTTGCACCTCGCGTGCGAGGTCGGCGGCCGCCGGATGGTCCGGCTGCTCGGGGCCTTCGGCAGCGCCGAGGCCGCGCTCGCGGCCGGTCCGGCTCGGCTCGCCGGGCTGCTCTCGGCAACGGCCGCCGGCCGGATCGCGGCCGCCGGGTGGATCGAAGCGGCGCAGCGCGAAGAGACGCGCGCCCGCGAGCTCGGTCTGGAGCTGTTGTTCTACGGCCGGCCCGGCTATCCGCGCTATCTCGAGCAGCTCCCGGACCCGCCGCCGGTGCTCTACGTCCGGGGCCGGCTGGCACTCGACGACGAGCGAGCCATCGCCGTGGTCGGCTCGCGCTCGGCCACCCCGTACGGCCTGTCGGTGACCCGCGCATTGGTTCGCGAGCTGGCGCAAGCGCGCATCACCATCGTGAGCGGACTGGCCCGCGGCATCGACGCCGCCGCTCATCGCGCGGCGCTGCGCGCCGGCGGCCGCACCTTGGCGGTGCTGGGCTCCGGGCTCGACCGCCTCTACCCGCCCGATCACGCGGCGCTGGCCGATGAGGTCGCCGCCAGCGGAGCCGTTCTTTCCGAGTATCCCTTGGGAACCCGGCCGATGCCGACCCACTTCCCGGTCCGCAACCGCATCATCGCCGGGCTCGCGCTCGCCACGGTGGTGGTCGAGGCGGCCGCCAAGAGCGGCGCCTTGATCACCGCCCGACTGGCCAACGACTACGGCCGATCGGTCCACGCGGTGCCGGGAAACGTCACCAGCCGGCTCAGCGCCGGTCCCAACGAGCTGATCCGCCAGGGCGCGCTGCTGATTCAGTCCGCCGCCGAAGTCGTGAGCGCGCTGGGCTGGTCGCTGCCGCCCCAGAGCGCCGCCGCCTCCGAACCGCTGGCGGCCGCCCCCGAGATCGCGATCCTAGCGGCGTTGGAGCCGCGCGGCGAAGCCTGCTCGATCGACCAGCTCTGCGAGCGCCTCGGCCGCTCCCCCCAGGAGCTGCTCCCGCTGCTGGTCGGGCTGGAAGCGCGCGGGGCAATCGAGAGCGTTCCGGGGATGCGATTTCTGCGTCCGTTGGGCTCCCTGCTATAGTGCCTGCGACTTGCCATGAAGAAAACTGCCAAACAAAAAACGAAACCGAGCCCGAAACCGAACCCGAGCGCCGCCAAGGCGAAACCGAGCGGCACCAAGCTGATCATCGTTGAGTCGCCGGCCAAGACCCGCACGATCAAGAAGGTGCTGGGCCGCGGCTACGACGTGCGCTCGTCGATGGGTCACGTTCGCGACCTGCCCAAGACCAAATTGGGCATCGACGTCGAGCGCGACTTTCAACCCAAGTACGTGCCGGTCAAGGGCAAAGAGAAGGTCATCAAGGATCTCCAAGAGGCCGCCGCCAGGGCCGATCAGATCTACCTCGCCTCCGACCCGGATCGGGAGGGCGAGGCGATCGCCTGGCACGTGATGGAGACCCTCGATCTGCCGCGCTCGCGCTTCCTGCGCATCCTGTTCAACGAGATCACCAAGAAGGGCATTCAAGACGGGATCGCCAACCCCCGGGCGCTCGACATGAATCTGGTCAATTCGCAGCAGGCGCGCCGCATTCTCGATCGGCTGGTCGGCTACGAGGTCTCGCCGATTCTGTGGAAAACGATGGCCAAAGGTCTCAGCGCTGGACGCGTCCAATCGGTCGCGCTGCGGTTGATTTGCGAACGGGAAGACGAGCGCGATGCGTTCGTGCCGCAGGAGTATTGGAGCCTCGAAGCCCAGCTTAAGGGGCGCGCCCAAATCCCGTTCCGCGCCGAGCTGAGCCGAATCGACGGCGAAAAGACCGAAGTTTCCGACGCAGACAGCGCCAACCGAATCGCGAGCGAGCTGCGGGCCGCGAGTTTCTCGGTCGCGGCGATCGAGCGCAAGGAGAAACGCCGCAATCCGGGCCCGCCGTTCATTACTTCGACCCTGCAGCAGGCCGCGTCGGTGCGGCTGAGCTTCTCGCCCAAACGCACCATGATGCTGGCCCAGCAGCTCTATGAGGGCGTCTCGGTGGGCCCCGAAGGCAGCACCGGGCTGATCACCTACATGCGTACCGATTCGACCCGCGTCGCCGACGAAGCGATCGGGGCGGCGCGCGCATACGTCAGCGCGCAGATCGGTGCCGATTTCCTGCCCGATCAGCCGCGTCAGTTCGCCAGCAAGAAGGGCGCCCAAGACGCCCACGAGGCGATTCGGCCCACCGAGGTGCGCCGCACGCCCGAGCAGATGGCCGCCTTCCTCGACCGCGACCAGCTGCGGCTGTATACCGTGATCTGGCAGCGCTTCATGGCTTCGCAGATGGCCGCCGCGATCTTCGATACGGTCGGCGCCGATATCCAGGCCGGCCGCTATACCTTGCGAGCGACCGGCTCGACGCTTAAGTTCGCCGGTTTTCTCAAGCTCTACCCGCCGCGGCCGGGCGAGGAAGAAGAGGACAAGACCCTGCCGCCGCTGGAGCAGGACGAGCCGCTCGAGCTGCTCGACCTGGTGACCGAGCAGCACTTCACCCAGCCGCCGCCGCGCTTTACCGAAGCCAGCTTGATCAAGGAGCTCGAAGCCGACGGCATCGGCCGGCCTTCGACCTATGCCGACACCCTGTCCAAGATCCAGGCCCGGCGCTACGTGGTGCTCGAAGAACGCCGGTTGGCGCCGACCTCGCTGGGCCGCGCGGTCAAGAAGCTGTTGGTCGAAACCTTCCCGCAGCTGTTCGAGGTTCCGTTCACCGCCCGGATGGAAGCGACCCTCGATCAGATCGAGGAGGGCGAGCTCGAATGGATCGACGAGCTGGCCAAGTTCTACAAGCAGTTCAAACCCCAGGTCAATGAGGTGCTGCGCGACGCCAAGAAGCTCAAAGAGTCGATGCAGGAGCAGAGCGACATCGATTGCCCCAAGTGCGGCGCCAAGCTGGTCGCTAAATGGGGCCGCAACGGGCGCTTCTTGGCCTGCCCCAACTACCCGGAGTGCAAGCACACCCAGGAGCTGGAGGGCCCGGCCGCCGGCGCCGACCTGGCCGCGGTGCAGGACGAAACCTGTCCCAACTGCGGTTCGCCGATGGCGGTGCGCAGCGGCCGGTTCGGGCCGTTTCTGGCCTGCACCGCGTACCCCAAATGCAAGACCACCAAGCGCCTCCACCTCGACAACGGCACCGCCAAGCTGATTCCGGATGTGCCGCTCGAAGAGAAATGCCCGACCTGCGACAGCCACTTGGTGCGGCGCCACGGCCGCTTCGGCGAGTTCACCTGCTGCTCGCGCTACCCGGACTGCAAATACGTCAAGCGCAACTACATCGGGGTCGCCTGCCCGCGCGAGGGTTGCGGCGGCCAGCTACTGGAGCGCAAGTCGCGCCGCGGCCGGGTGTTTTTCAGCTGCGACAACTACCCCAAGTGCAAGTTCGCCACCTGGAGCAAACCGGTGGACAAGGCCTGCCCCGAGTGCGGTGCCTCGTACCTGGTGGAAAAATCCTTCAAGCGCGACGGTTTGGTCTGGGTCTGCGAGCAGAAGGATTGCAAGCACAAGGAACCGGCCCCCGCCGTCGCCGCCACCGCGTAGGTCGCCCTCGCCCGAGACCGTTATGCAGGCTGAAACGAGAATTCTGTTCTCGTTTCTGGTAAGGGCACGGGATGCCAGTCCACTGCAGACAGGTGCATGGGTGGCATGGGCGTGCGCAGCAAGCCCATGGACGACCTCACTTACGCTGGAGATCTCGTCCATGGGCGCCCTTCGGCCGCCCATGCCACCCCAATCAGACCTTGAGTAGTTAGACTTGGGCGATAGAGGCATGGGTAGAGAGCCGATCACGGTTGTCGGCGGGGGGCTGGCCGGCAGCGAGGCGGCCTGGCAGATCGCGCAGCGCGGTCTCCAAATCGAGCTCTACGAGATGCGGCCGGCGCGACAGACTCCGGCGCACGCGACCGATCGGCTCGCCGAGCTGGTCTGTTCCAACTCCTTTCGCAGCGCCTCGCTCAGCAACGCGGTCGGTCTGATCAAGGAGGAGATGCGCCGGCTCGACTCGCTGACCATGCGCGCCGCCGACGCGGCCCGGGTCCCGGCCGGCGACGCGCATGCGGTCGACCGCGCCGTCTTCGCCGCTGCAGTAACCCAGGCGCTCAGCACGCATCCCCGCGTCCGCATCCACCGCGCCGAGATCACCGAAATCCCCGACCGCGGGATCGTGATCGTGGCGACCGGGCCGCTCACCAGCGAGGCGCTGAGCCGCTCGATCGCGGCGCTGACCGGCGCCGACCGGCTCTACTACTTCGACGCGATCTCGCCGATCGTGGAGGCCGACTCGATCGATTTGGACCGGGTGTTTCGCGCCTCGCGCTACGGCAAAGGCGGCGGCGAGGACTATCTCAACTGCCCGCTCGACCAGACCGAATACCGGCGCTTCCACCAAGCGCTGATCGGCGCCGAGCTGATCGAGGTCCACCAGTTCGAAGAGCGGCTCTGCTTCGAAGGCTGCCTGCCGATCGAGGTGATGGCGCGGCGCGGACTCGACACCCTGCGCTTCGGACCGATGAAGCCGGTCGGCCTGATCGACCCGCGCAGCGGCCGGCGGCCCCACGCGGTGGTCCAACTGCGGCAGGACAACCTGGCCGCCGATCTCTACAGCATGGTCGGCTTCCAGACTCGGCTGCGCTGGCCGGAGCAAAAGCGCGTCTTGCGCCTGATTCCGGGGCTCGAAAACGCCCACTTCGTACGACTCGGGCAGATGCACCGCAACACCTATCTCAACGCGCCCACCGTGCTGTTTCCGTCGTACCAATCACGCAAGCGCGAGACGGTGCTGTTCGCCGGCGTGCTCTCGGGGGTCGAGGGCTACGTCGAGAGCGCGTCCAGCGGCCTGCTGGCGGGGATCTACGCCAGCCGACTGGCGCGCGGGCTCGAGATCCAACTGGTGCCGGCGACCACCGCCATGGGCGCGATGGCGCACTACATCACCCATACCCGCCCCGAGCATTTCCAGCCCAGCAACGTGATCTTCGGGATCTTCCCGCCGCTCGACCCGCCGGTGAGCGACAAACGGGAGCGGCGGCGCCGCCTCGCCGAGCGCGCCCTGGACGAGCTCGAACGCTGGATCAGGGACGGCGGCAGCGGCTGAGGGAAGGTGGCGAACAAGCGCACAGCGGCGGATCCGGGCGCCTTTCTCGCTGCGCAGCTGGAGCGCTTTCTGTCGCAGCTCGATGCCGAGCGCGCCGCTTCGGCGCACACGCTGCGCGCCTACCGCGGCGATCTCACGGAGCTGATCGGCTTCCTGATCGAGCGCGGCCGGGCCGACGGATTCGATCACACTGACCTGCGCGCCTACCTGGCCCGGCTCGACGGACGCGGACTCGAGCGCTCCAGCATCGGGCGCAAGCTGGCGGCGCTGCGCTCGTTCTGCCGCTTTCTGATTCGCAGCTGTGCGATTCGCAACAACCCGATCGAGCAGCTCGCCACCCCGCGGCCGGTCAAGAAACTGCCCCAGTTCGTGACCCAAACCGAAGCCCAGAGCCTGCTCGAGCTGCCCGACGGCGCGAGCCCGCTCGGAGCGCGCGATCGCGCCCTGCTCGAGCTGCTCTACGCCAGCGGCGCTCGGTCCGAGGAGATCGTCGGCCTCGACCTCGACGACGTCGATCTCAAGAGCCGGATCGTGCGTCTCCTGGGGAAGGGCCGAAAGGAGCGCATCGTCCCCTTTGGCCGGCCGGCGCGAAAAGCGCTGAGCGTCTATCTGGCGGCGCGGGGCGAGCTGATCCGCAAGGCCGGCGCGCGCGACCGCGGCGCGCTGTTTCTCAACCACCGCGGCGGCCGGCTGACCACCCGCAGCGTGCGCCGGCTGGTGCGCGGCTACGTGCAGCGCACCGCGATCCAGCGCCATATCTCACCGCACTCCCTGCGGCACTCGTTCGCCACCCATCTGCTCGACGCCGGCGCCGACCTGCGCACCATCCAAGAGCTGCTCGGCCACGCTTCGCTCGCGACCACCCAGAAGTACACCCATTTGTCCCAAGCCCGGCTCAAGTCGGTCTACAACAAATCCCACCCGCGCGCATAGCCGGAGGCGGCGACATCATCGCGACCTGGATCCGCGCAGCCGACATTCTTAGGGAGCGTTTGCTGGTTTCAATGTAGGGGAGGGGCTTGTCCCCTCCCGAAAAACGCAACAAGCACGACCAGGGCGCGCCATTAGGATCACAGGCCACAAGCGGAGAGGGGTCGGTTCAGGGAACGGGCGTAACCTCGAAGCTGGCGCTGTCGATCGGCGTGATCAACTCCAACGGACCGCCGTGGATGGCAAAGGCAGCGAGGAACTGATGGGAGCCTTGTTGCTGCGCCGGAATGACCGTTCCAATCGGCAAGCTGAACAGCGGTGCGTTGCGCAGCTCCAGCCCAGCAGGAATCGCGATTCCAGGAACGACCGGGCGCAAGCTTGCGGGAAAATTGTTGGGATCGCCCAACACGAAGCTATCCGGAAACACATAGCTGAAGAACTGGCCATCCGGCCGCAGCATCACCAAGTACGGATCAACCACCACCGCCTGGCTGGCGTGGTTCACCACGTCGACCAGCAAGGTCAGCTCCGCTCCCGGCTCGAACCGTTGGGCGCTTGAGGTTTCTGCTGACTCTTCGGCGATCGCGATTTCGAACTCCAACTGCCCGAACAGGTTGGTGGTCGTGGTGGTGCTGCTGGAGGTCGTGGTCCGAGTGGTCGAGGTCGTGCTGCTGGCGGTGGTCGTCGTGCTCGAAATCGTGGTCGTCGTGCTCGTCGCGGTCGTGGTGGTCGTCGTCGTCGTGGTGGTCGTGCTGGTCCTCGTGGTTGTGGTTGTGGTGGTCGTGGTGGTGGTGCCGGTTTGAAGCAATACGAACGTGGTCGCGGCCGGACGGAGATAATCCGGCCATTCGGGCTGGCTCGCGGCGATCGGAGCTGCAATCAGCAGCGGAATCGCTCCCGCGATCAGAAGCCGGCAGGCGGCTCCCCTCATGAACACAACCATAACAGGCTGATCGGTCGCGACCATGCCCGCGATTACAGAGCGCCCAATCCCGGGGTTGATACGTAGGTGGATGGCAAGCCCTGCCCCGGCCAAGGAAGGGCGCACAAACGCCAGGATCCAGGCTGCGCGCGGCGTTGCGCGGGCGCGGCGGTCCTCGTTAGGATGCAGCCCTCTCGTCCGAAAGGAGCCTCATGATCTCGACCCCCCCGAGACCCATCCGACCGCAGCGGCTGGGAGCCGTTCTGCTGATCGCGGCGCTGCCGCTGGCATCGGCCCGCGCTGGAGACGGCTTCACCAGCGAGCTGGTGACCGGCAGCCTCGGGCTGCCGATCGCCATGGCCTGGACCAGCGCCGGCCGCGTTCTGATCACCGACAAGGTGGACTTCGCCGGGGTCGGCACCTGCAACATCTGGGAGGTGGTCGACGGCGTGCTTCAGACGCCGGCCTGGGCCACGGTCAGCAATTGCAACCAAGACGGCGAACAAGGACTGCTCGGGATCACGCTGGATCCGAGCTACGTCGAGCCCGGCGGCCGCGCCGGCAAGCTCTCCACGCCCGCAGGAGTGGGCAACAGCTTCGTCTATGTCTACCTCAACACCGCAACCGCCCACCCCACGGTTCCGAGCGCGTTGATCACCCGCATCCTGCGCTTCACCGACACCGGCTCGAGCGGCACCAACCCGACCACGGTGATCGACAACCTGCCCAACAGCACCGCGGCCACCAACCACGACGGCGGCAACATTCATTTCGGTCCCGATGGTTACTTCTACCTCTCTCTGGGGGATGACGGCAACAACGCCTGCAACTCGCAGGATCTGACCACCTATAACGGCAAGATCCTGCGCTACGATGCCAGCACCGTGCCGTTCAGCTCGATCCCCAGCAATCCGTTTTTCGTCGATAACATGATCGACGAGCCGCGCGACTATTTCTTCTCCATCGGCGAGCGCAACAGCTTTGATTTCACCTTCCATCCGGTCAGCGAGATTCTATTCGCGACCGAAAACGGACCCGGCACCCGCGACGAGATCAATGACATCGGCAGCGGCGACAACCTGGGCTGGCCCAAACAGTACGGCGGAGCCAATTGCACCGTGGCCTGCTCGAGCTGCTGCGGCGATGGCGTCTGCAACTCCTGCAACGGTTTCTCGAGCGCGGCGCCCCAGCACTGCTACCTCACCACCATCGCTCCGACCGGCATCACCACCAACCAAGGCCTGCACTATCCCGGCAGTTATTACCGCGATCTGTTCTGGGTCGACAACAACACCGGCAGCGTGCGCCACGGCGAGCTCAACTCCAGCTTCGACACCATCGTGAGCGTCAACGAGAGCTTCCTCACCCCGGGCCTGGGCGCCCTGTTCGACATCGAATCCGCTCCGGACGGGCTGCTCTACTTCACTGGCATCAACGGCCAGCTGCGCCGCATCGTCTATACCGATCCGCTGCGCCGCCTGATCAGCGGCAGCGGCCCCGGCGGCGCCAGCCGGCTGCGACACTTCGAGAACTCCTGAACACTCAAGAAAAATGCGCGGGATCGGCGCCAACCGCCGTCCCGCGCCATGCTCGCCGGGGTGGAACTAGGCCTGCTTGGCCACCTTCTTGCCGCCGACCTCTTCGATCAAGAGCCCGCCCGCTTCGCTGCACTCCTGTTTGGAGGTCGAGGTCCAGTTGAGGATCCCGCTGCTGGCGCCGCACTTGGCGTGCGAGCCGCAGCCGTGGACCTCGGATTTGCCGAACTGCTTGCCATAGCCCTCGTCGCCGAGCAAAGCCTTGACCGCGTCGAGGTCGGCCTGCGAGACCGCGCAGCTCGCGTGCGAGCCGCAGCCGTTGATACCGTAGCACTTGACCTCGGCGCCTTCCTCCTCGCCGGCGCTGACCTGCGGCTGGCTGATGCCGAACGTGATCCCGGCCACCGCCGCCATCAGCAAGTTCTGTTTGCGTCCCATGAAATTGACCTCCTTCTAGGTTCCGGCCAATCGATTCCGGAGGGTCATCCCCCCGGCTCCTTGGCCACGCAGCTTAGATGGAGCCTCCGGCTCCGGGGTTTCACCAATCGTCGGTTTACTCTTGTTGGGCGAGCCCGGGTTGAACGGCGCCCGCGGTGCGGCGATATTTCAGGGCGGAGAGCTTCCAGTCGATCACCAGGCCGGTCGCGATCCGCTCCGCTGCCGCGCGACCGTAGAGCTGCTCGACCAGGTAGAGCGCGGCGTCGTAGCTCTTGGCGCCGCCGACGCTGGTGACCGCCTTGCCGTCGTGGACGAACGAGATCCCGCGCTGGAGCTGGACCCGCGGAAACATCTGAGCGAAGCGGTCCTGGTCGCCGGGGAAGGTGGTGGCTTCCAACTCGTCGAGCAGGCCGGCCTGGGCCAAAAGAAACGCGCCGTCGCAGAGCGAGAGCAAGAGGCGCGCGCGCGCGCCGGTGCGCCGCACCCATCCGATCAGGTTGGCATTCTCCAGATCGCTGTCCATATTGTGCTCGGCGCTGGGAACCACCAGCAGGTCGATCGGCGGGGCGTTCTCGAACGTGTAGTGCGGCAACAGGTGCAGCCCCTCGAAGGTGCGGATCGCGCCCGGCGCCGGCGCCACGGTAAAGACTTGCGGGGCGTCCTCGATCCGAAAGCGCAAGTGGTCGAACACGTCATAGGGCGCCATCAGCTCGCTGTTGTAGACCCCGGGCAAGACCAGGAAGCCGATCGTGCGCAGAGGACGATCGGGCTCCTCGGCTGGCAGGTTTGAGACCAGGCAGAACACGAATAGCCAGCTCAGCAGAGACGCGAATCGCAGGGTCATGGCCATACGTCGCCGGGCGCGGGCTCCTATCTCTCGATCAGGACCTGATCCAGAGGCTTGCGAGCGATATCGGGGACCTGGCAGCCGTCCGCGGGGTAACCGACCGGAATCAGCAGATACGGTTTCTCGTGCGCCGGCCGATCCAGAATCGCGCCGAGAAACTCCATCGGGCTCGGGGTGTGGGTGAGCGTGGCCAGACCGGCCAGGTGGAGGGCCGCGAGCAGCATGCCGCAGGCGATCCCGACCGACTCCTTCACATAATAATGCTTGCGGCCGTCGGCCGAGCGGCTCTGCGCGAACACCACGATCAGGGTCGGCGCGAGCTCCAGAAACGGCTTGTCGGCGTCGGTGCCGAGCGGCACGAGATCCTCAAGCCACTCGACCGTAGCACGGCCGCCGTAAAAGGCGCGCTCTTCGGCCTCGGCGCCTTCGCGAATCCGGCGCTTGAGCTCGGGATCGGTCACCAGCACGAAGGTCCAGGGCTGCTTGTTGGCGCCCGAGGGCGCCTGGGCCGCGGTGTGGATCGCAAGGCGCACGACGTCGAGCGGGATCGGCGCGCTGCTGAAATGGCGCACGGTGCGGCGCTGCCGCAGCGCCTCGAACAGCTCTCGAGCTCGCGACCGCATCTCCGGTTCGGGCAGGCGCTGAAACTGAAGCGGAATCGTGGGCAACGTGGGCATGAAAGGGGAACTTACACCCAACCAAGCTCTCCGCGCGACTGAGCAAGCCGACACCAGACCGCTTCCCTGCCCCAACCTGGCGAACAAGCGAGAAGCCGTAGGCGCCCACACTGGGAGGCGCCCAGTCCCTTACACCGACCCTCTCCCAGGGGCCCAGGGGGAGAGCGAGATCAGTCCAGGCGGGGCGAGAACATGGACCCGGGTTGAGGGAGCTGCGCCGACCCTCTAGACTGGAGTAAGGAGGCTGCGGCCACCGGCTCCAAAAGCTTCTTGCCACCGCGGAGCGTTCCGCTTGCTCGGGTGCGCCGGGCGGCCGCGCCGGAGAGGAGGCGTGGTCATGAGCATCCCCAGCCGTATTCTCCAGTTTCTCAAGGACAATCAGGTGGCCTACGAGAGCCACCGGCACCCGACCGCCTACACCGCTCAGGAAGTCGCCGCGGTCGAACACGTGCCCGGCCGCGAGCTGGCCAAGACCGTCATCGTGCGGGCCGACGATCGCATGTTGATGGTGGTGCTGCCGGCGCCGTATCGGGTGGATTTGGATGCGCTCAAGATCTGCCTGAAGGCTAAGCAGGTCCGCCTGGCCGACGAGGACGAGTTCGCGGCTCGCTTTCCCGGCATGGAAGTCGGCGCGATGCCTCCGCTCGGCAACCTATGGGATCTGCCGGTCTACGTCGACCGCGAGCTCGAGCAGGATCAGAAGATCACCTTCAACGCCGGCACCCATCAAGACACCTTGACCGTGGCCTACGCCGATTTCAAGAAGCTGGTCCAACCGAAGGTGGTCGACTGCAGCGTGCTGGCCCGCGCCTAGGGAATCAGGCGGCGTCGGAAGAGGCCGGGAGCATGCTGAGCTCCTGCGGCAAACGCTTGAGCTCGCCCACCAGCTGCTCGATCGCGCGGCAGGTCTCCTGCGAGTATTCGTAGAGATGCTTGTGCATCAGCGCGAACTCCACCGCCATGCGGATCTTGAGCGGCCGCCGCACCGCGGTCTCGACCAGCATCGAGGTGGTCAACCAGGCGCGCCGCGGCGAGGCGCTCAGCACGCAGGTCCATAGCATCCGCAGCAGGATCTTGAGATCCTTGCCGCTGGCCATCAGGCGGGTGCCGATTCGGTTGCCGCGATGCAGAATCAGCTGCATCGTGCGCCGCCGGTAGTTGCGGTAGCTGTAGAGTCGTTCGAGCAGATTCTTGTAGCCTTCGTAGAGCTGCAGCCGCGACATTCCAGCCGGCACGATGTTGGTGAACACGAACTGGTCGCCGACCGATTCTGCGATCAGCCGGCCGGCCTGCTTGAGCCGCTCGTGGAGCGGAGTCTTGGGCATCGCGTTGAGCATCCCGGTCATCGAGACCGGAATCCGGGCCTCCTGGATGAAGCGAAACTGCTCTTCGAAGATCGAGGGGTCGTCGTGGTCGAAGCCGACGATCATGCCGGCCATCACTTCCACGCCGGCCTGCTGGATCCGATGGACCGCGTCGAGGATGCTCTCGCGCAGATTCTGGGTCTTGTGGCTCTCCTGCAGGCTGGCGGCCCGCGGCGACTCGATACCGATGAAGATGTTGGTGAAATGGGCCTGGCGCATGAGCTTGAGCAGCTCGTCGTCTTGGGCGATGTTGAGCGTCACCTCGGTCAAGAACTCGATCGGGTAACCTTTTTCGCGCTGCCACTCGATGATCGCCTGCAGCAATTCCTTGGCCGCCTTCTTGTTGCCGATGAAATTGTCGTCGACCACGAAGATATGATCGACGCCGAGCCGGTGGATCGCCTCGACCTCGGCCATCACCTGGGCCACCGACTTGGTGCGCGGCCGCCGCCCGTACATCACGATGATGTCGCAGAACTCACAGTTGAACGGGCAGCCGCGGGCGAATTGGATGGTCATGGTCTGGTAGCGGTCGAACTTGAGCAGGTCGAAGCGCGGCAGCGGCGAGTCGAGCATGCTCGGCTTCTCTTCCTGGCGGTACTCGGCCTGCCAGCTCCCGGCCGAATAGTCCTGGAGAAACTGGGGCCAGCTGTACTCGGCCTCGTCGACGAACAGTGTGTCGACCTTGCCGCGCAGCTCCTCGGGACAGAGTGAGGCGAACGGCCCGCCGGCGACCACGAACTTGCCGCGGCGCCGGAACTCGGCGGCCAGCTCGAGGATGCGCTGCTTGTGGATCACGTAGCCGGTCAGCCCGATGAGGTCGGCGTCGGTGTCGAAATCGATCGGCTCGACGTTCTCGTCGCACAGCACCACCTCGTGCTCGCGCGGAGTGAGACCGGCCACCGTGGGCAGCGACAGATTGGGGTAGACGCATTTCTTGTTCAGGCTCGGCAGAATCCGATCGAAGGTCCAGAATGACTCCGGATTCTTGGGGGCAATGAGATATATCTTCACGATTCGTTTTCTCCAAAGCGATCGATCCTCGCCTCGTCCCGCCCGGCCAGCCGGCACCGCGCGGTCCACCAACTGCCCGATAGAGCTGCAAGTACGGCCACTGTGCACCATACGCCGCCATCCGTCAAGCGCGGCCGGATCTAGCCGGCGATCGGGAAGTGCTCCAGAAACGCCGTCAGCGCCCGGCGATACGCTTCGGGCGCGACCAGCGCCGAGGCGTGTCCGGTGCCGTGGAAGGTCGTGACCTCGGCCCTCGGGTAGAGCGCCGCCAGCCCCGCGCGATCGGCCGCGCTGACCAGCGGATCGTCGTCGGACTGCAGGATTAGGACCGGACCGGACCAATCGACCGCAGCGGCGGGCACGAAGCTGTAGTGCGCGTCCAAATCCAGAATGCAGCGATAGCGCGCCAGGATGTCGCGCTTGGCCAGCCGGCCGAAGATGTCTCTGAAATAGGCGCGCCAGAAAGCGAAGTCCGGATGCTCCGGCGGCAGCAGTCGGAGCGCTTCACGGTGCATGGCCCAGCGCAGCACGGGCGTCGGAATCCAAGGCACGATCCCCAGCGCCAGGCGGATCCCGCGCGCCCGCCGCCGCCGCGGCAAGCCGGTATGCGACAGAATCAGGCTGGCGACCCGCCGCGGATGGCGGCGCGCCAGACACTGGGCCACCAGGCCGCCGAACGAGCCTCCGAGCACGTGGGCGCGCTCGACCCCTACGGCGCCGAGCAGCGCATGGAGCCCATCGGCCAGCTCCGCCATCGAGCGCACCGGAGGATAGGAAGGCAGGAGGACCCGATAGCGGCTTTTGAGCGCCATCAGGTGCGGGAACCCGAGCTCGCCGATACCGGAGGCTCCGGTGAGAATCAGCAGGCACTCCGGGCCTGCGCCGCCGCTCAGCAGCTCCCAGCGAACGTCTCCCACCTGGAGCTGCTCCGAGCGGTGGGCGGCGCGAAAGCGCCGCAAAGTCTCAGCTAAGTTCGACCCGCTCACCGTTCCGGCGCCGAGTTCGAGAGGCGCACCAGGGCCCGCTGGGTGCGTTCGATCTGCTGCGCGTAGGCGCCGGGCCGCGCCAGCGCGAGAAAGCGGCGATAGCTTTGGACCGCCTCCGCTCGGCGCCCGACCAGCTCGAAGACGTTGGCCAGGTTGTAGAGCGCGTCGGGTTGTTCGGGATCGAGCTCCAAAGCGCGACCGAAGCTCTCGATCGCGCGCTGGTGATCGCCGAGCCGAAAACACGCCACTCCGAGCCCGTTCCAGGCGCTGCTGTGCCCGGCGCGCGCGGCGACCGCGCGCTCGAACGTGGCGCGGGCCCGGCCCCAGTCGCCCAGCACCATGTAGCTGTTGCCCAGGTTGTTGAGCGCCTCGACGCTTTCGGGATCGAGCTCCAAGGCGCGCTGAAACTGCACCAGCGCCTCGGCCTCCTTGCCCTGCTCGTGATAGGCGGTGCCGAGCTGAAGCAGCAGCGCGACATCGCCCGCGCCCTGCCGCAGCCCCTGCTCCAGCACCTCCGCCGCCCGTGCCGGGCGCGCGCTGCGGCGGTAGCATTCGCCGAGATAACGATAAGCCAGCGCGGGCACCGCGCCGCCCCGCTGCAGCGGCTCGAGCTCCGCGTCGGCCTCGCTGCAGCGTCCGGCCTGGGCCAGCTCGACCACCGCTTGGATCCGCACCCAGTCGGCCACCCGCGCCGCCGGAGCGGGGCCGATGGGCGCGCGCAGCTCCTGGTCGGCCTGCGGCGCCGGCGCCGCGCCGGCCAGGTAGCCGAGGCTGGCGAGGCGCTCGCGGGTCTCCGGATCAACCGCGGCGCGCTCGGGTGCCACAGCGCTCGAAACGGTTTGGCTCCGGATCAGCTCCAGCAGCTCGGCTTCGCGGCGCTCGACCTCGTCGCGCCGCAGCGGGGCGAGGTTGACGCGTTCGGCCGGATCGCTGACCAGATCATAGAGCTCGGGTTCGCTGGAGCGGATGTATTTCCAGCGCGGTCCGCGCAGCACCCTGAGCTCGCTCCAGCCCAGGTTGAGCTGGCCGTAGAGCGACTCGGCGTAGGAGGCGCGCGGCGGCAGGCGCGTGCCCTGAGCCAGCGCGGCGACCAGGCTTCGTCCCTGAGCCGCCGGCAGCGCGGCGGCGCCGGCCAGCTCGAGGATGGTCGGAGCCAGGTCGATCAGGAGCGCATGACCTGGGACCCGAACCGCGCGCCCGAAGCGTTGATCCGAAGCCCAGATCACCAGCGGGACTCTCAAGGTGGCGTCATAGACCAGCAAGCAATGGCTTTCCTCGCCGTGATCGCCCAGGCTTTCGCCGTGGTCAGCCGTGACCACCGCGATCAGAGCCCGTTCGCGCGCCGCGCCTTGGGCCGCTGCGAGCGCCTGTCCCAGCGCCGCATCGGTGTAGCGCAGCTCGCCCTGATAGAGCGGCCGTTTGCCGCTGCCGCGGCGATACTCCGGCGGCGGATCGTAGGGCGCGTGCGGATCGTAGAAATGAAGCCACGCGAACCATGGCCGCGGCCGCGCGCTGGCCGGGCCGAGCCAGTCGCGGAAGTCCTTGACCACCGCTGCGCCGCGCCGCTCCGAGCCCGGCGCAGCGTCCGTCTCCGACATCCGATCTGAGTAGGTTTCGAAACCCTGATCCAGGCCGAAGCGCCGGTCGAGCACGAACGCGCCCACGAAGGCGCCGGTGCGGTAGCCGGCCGCCTGGAGCTGCTCGGCCAAGGTCGGAAGCTCCCGCGACAAGACGAAGCCGATGTTGTCGCGGACGCGATGCGCCAGCGGATAGAGCCCGGTGAGGATGGAGGCATGCGACGGCAGCGTCAGCGGAATCTGCGCGAAGGCCGACTCGAAGCGCACCCCGTCCGCGGCCAGCCGGTCCAGATGCGGCGTCAATCCCGGCGGCCCGCCGTAGCAGCCGACCTGATCCCAGCGCAGCGTGTCGATCGTGATCATGAGCAGATTGGGCGGCGGCTTCGGATTGCGCTCGGCGACGCCGAGCCATCCGCAGCCGCTCAGCCCCAAGCCGATCAGCCATGCCGCCCCAGCCGTTCCGCTGCCGATCCCGCGCCAGAGCCGCATGCGCCGATCCTAGCAAATGTCATCTCGGCGCAAGCCGAAATCCATGACGTCATTCCGGCGCAAGCCGGAATCCAGGCCCGCCGAGCCCCCGGGATGAGCGCGGAATGCCAGCCGACTACCGGGGCACGCATGGGTGGCATGGGCGTGCGCAGCAAGCCCATGGACGACTTCAGTTTCCATGCACAGCCCGTCCATGGGCGGCCTTCGGCCACCCATGCCACCCCGTCAGGACCATGTCGGGATTTCAAGGTCGAAGCCCTTGGCGAGTTAGAGCGCCGGCGGCAATGCCTGTATAATGAAAAAGATGCGCAGACAGACCGGCGTTCGAATCGGGACCGCGCTATCGCTGTCCGCGCTCGCTGCATCAACAGTAGCGGCGGGTGAGTTGGTGCTTCGCGGCGGCCGGACGATTGCGAATGTCTCCGCCTACGAAGTGCTCGGCGATCAGGTCAAGCTGGTTCAAAGCGACGGCTTCGCGCTTTACTACCCGCTCGAGCAGGTCGATCTGGCCGCGACCGAGCGGCGCTGGATCGAGCCCCCGCAGCCGCAGCGCTCGCCGCTGCGCGTCGTCACCCCGCCCGAACAACGTTCCGAGGAGCTGCACCAGCCACCGCTCTCGCTGGCCGAGAACATCCGCGCCTTCAAGGCCGAGCATCCCGAATTCGACGGCGGGGTGCTCACCGAGGTCGGGATCGCCGGCGGCGGCGGCTTCGATGCCGGGCTCGCTTACGGCGGGGGCCCGACCGATGCGGCGGCGCAAGACGGCGAGGCCGCGGCCAACGAACAGGCCTGGAAGAGCCTCGGCTACGCGGTCCAGGCGCGCCAGCAAACCGCGATCGAGGCCGTGCTGCAGGCTGAGAGCGCGTACCGCTCCGCGCTCGCGGGGCGCAGCGAGAGCTCGGTCCGCGGCGCGCGCCAGCGCCTGCAGGAAGCCAAGAGCCGATTGCTCGATGCCGACGCGGAGTTCGAACGGCTGCGAAGCGAAGCACGGGCCGCCGGGGCGGAGACCACGGTGCCGGCCGAAGCCGCGCTCTCGCCGATGGAACGGCTTTTCTACGCCGAGCTCGGCGAGCCGTAAGCGGGGCAACACCTCCGTAGGGTTCCAAAGGACCGCGCGAACAATCCGCCCTCGCAGCTGGTGCGCTCCAGTCCGCGGCGGCCTCGGCCTCATGCTATAGTTCTGCTGATATCTCAAGCGCGAAAGGACATTTCCTCGACGCCAATGATGAGCCGTGCCGTCATCCTGGGGCTGCTACTGGCCTGGCCGTGGTGTGCCGCTGCCGCGCTCGCCGTCCAAAACCAGGTCGAGGATACCGAGCCAGCCGCCGAGACGCCCGCGGACACGGCGGCTCCCGAAGCCGAGCCTGCGCCCCAGACCGCGGCCGCTGAAACCGCGCCGGCGCCGGGCCTCGCGCTGCACTCCGAGGAGGAGCTGGCCGCACGGATCGTCGAGCTGCGCCGGCGCCGCTCCGATCGGACCGCCGAGTACAACCGCACCTACGCCCTGCTCGAAAAGAGTCGGCTCGAAGCCGAGCTGCGCCGGATCGAGGCGCTGCTCGAGCAGGCGCTCGGCGAGCAGGCGCTGGCGCTGCAGCGAACGGAGGTCGAGGAGAGCGGAGCGGCGCCGCGGCCGCAGCTGGGCACCACCGAGCGCGAGGCCGAGATCGTGGCGCGCTTGGCGGAGCTGCGGCGCCGGCGCCGCGAGCTGGTCGATCGCTACAACACCACCTACACGCTGCGCGAGAAAGATGCACTGGCAGCCGAGATCGAGCGGACCGAAGAGCTGATCCGCAACACGGCCGCCGAGTTGACGCTGTCGCAGCAGGCCGCCGGGGCGAAATCGCCCTAGGAGCCGCCAGGCTCCCGACCACCCGTGCCGGTCCACCCCTCCGATCGGATCCGCGGCACCACCATTCTGGCGCTGCAGCACCGCGGCCAGACCGCCATGGCCGGCGATGGCCAGGTCACCTTGGGACAGGCGGTCGCCAAGCACAAGGCGCGCAAGATCCGGCGCCTCTACCAGGAGCGGGTCCTGGCCGGTTTCGCCGGCGGCTCGGCCGACGCGATGGCGCTGCTGCAGCGCTTCGAGGCCAAGCTCGAGGAGCACCGCGGCAGTCTGCCGCGCGCCGCGGTGGAGCTGGCCCGCGAGTGGCGCACCGACCGGATGCTGCGCCGGCTCGACGCGATGCTGGTGGTGGCCGACCGCGAGCATCTGCTGCTGATCTCGGGCAGCGGGGACGTGATCGAGCCCGACGACGGCATTCTGGCGATCGGCTCGGGCGGCCCGTTCGCGCTCAGCGCCGCGCGCGCCTTGATCGCCCACACCGAGCTGGGGGCCCGCGACGTGGTGCTCGAGGCGATGCGGATCGCCGCCGGCGTTTGCATCTACACCAACAGCGAGATCAGCGTCGATGTGCTCTGATCCGAGTTCCCCGGTCCGATAGAGCGACCGCACGATGGTCTACTACTTTCCCTCCGCGCAGGAACCGATCGAGGCGTCGGATTCGCTGACCCCGCGCCAGATCGTGGCCGAGCTTGATCGTTACATCATCGGCCAGGCGGCGGCCAAGCGCGCGGTCGCGATCGCGCTGCGCAACCGGCTGCGGCGCCAGCAGCTGCCGCCCGAGCTGGCCGAGGAGGTCGCGCCCAAGAACATCCTGATGATCGGGCCGACCGGGGTCGGCAAGACCGAGATCGCCCGGCGCCTGGCGCGCCTGGCGCGCTCGCCGTTTCTCAAGGTCGAGGCCAGCAAGTTCACCGAGGTCGGCTACGTCGGGCGCGACGTCGAGTCGATGGTGCGCGATCTGGTCCACATCGCGGCCGAGATGGTGCGGGCCGAGGAGACCGCCGCGATCCGCGCCCGCGCCGAGCGCGCGGTCGAAGAGCGCCTGCTCGAGCTGCTGCTGCCCGGCGATATCGCGCCCGCCGAGCCGATGACCGGCACCCGCGACAAGCTGCGGCGCCAGCTCAAAGCCGGAGAGCTGGAAGACCGGGTGGTCGAGATCCAGATGCGCGCCAGCAGCGGCCCTGCGATCGAGGTGTTCAGCGCCGCTGGAATCGAGGAGATGGATTTCAAGATCCAGGATCTGCTCGGCAACCTGATGCCGGGGCGGTCCAAGAGCACCCGGCTGCCGATCCACGAGGCCCGCAAGGTGCTGCAGCGCGAGGAGGAGGGCAAGCTGGTCGACGCCGATCGGGTGGCGCGGCGCGCGCTCGAGCGGGTCGAGCAGGGCGGGATCATCTTTCTCGACGAGATCGACAAGATCTCCGGGCGCGAGGCCGGCCGCGGGCCGGATGTGTCGCGCGAGGGCGTGCAGCGCGATCTGCTTCCGATCATCGAAGGCACCACGGTCAAGACCCGCTACGGGATGGTGCGCACCGACCACGTGCTGTTCATCGGCGCAGGGGCGTTTCACGTCTCCAAGCCCGCCGACCTGATTCCCGAGCTGCAGGGGCGCTTTCCGATCCGGGTCGAGCTCCACGCGCTGGACCAGTCCGATTTCGTGCGCATCCTGACCGAGCCGGAGAGCTCGCTGGTCAAACAGTACACCGCACTGCTCGCGACCGAGGGTATCGCGCTGGCCTTCTCCGAGGACGCGATTCAGGCGATCGCCGCCTGCGCCACGGCGGTCAACCGCAGCGCGGAGAATATCGGCGCGCGCCGGCTCCATACCGTGATGGAGAAGCTGCTCGAGGAGATCTCGTTCGAGGGGCCCGATCTGGTCGAGAAGCGGGTCCTGATCGACGCGGCGTACGTCGAAAAGCAGCTCGGCGACCTGGTGCGGGATCAAGACCTTTCGCGGTATATCCTGTAGGCGCCATGGGCCCCAAGACGCTGCTGACCATCTCCGCCTGCGCCGCCCTCCTTGCCGGTTGCGGCAAGAAAGGTCCGCCGCTGCCGCCGATTCCGGTGCTGCCCGCCGCCGCGATCGACCTCAAGGTCGACCAGCGCGATACGGCCGCCCTGCTCACGTTCTCGGCGCCGACCCGAACCACCACCGGGGCGCCGCTGGACGGGCTCGAAGCGGTCGAGATCTACGGCTTCACCGAGCCGCTGGCGCCGGCCCCCGAACCGGCGGCCG